>JABLTL010045047.1_pt1 | contig 120288 bp, 178 predicted proteins | sample 7160151 | NCBI WGS metagenome assembly JABLTL01 (sample SAMN14651223, study PRJNA627086) | human gut metagenome | isolation source: feces | host: Homo sapiens | reverse complement strand
TGGCAAGAATAAGAGAAAATTTTAACAACATGGAAATACCACCACATGTTGCTAGAGAAATAGGTTTAGGTGCAAACTGGAATAAAGATATTTCTCCTAAAGCTATGAAAGAAATTATAGATACAGCTCATAGATTTAGCTCTATTCTTAGAAAGTTATCCGAAAATTAAAGTTAGATATTTAGAAGTTGTAGAAGTTTTAGAGAATTAAAAGGAGAATTCTTATGAAAAACAAAGAAAATATTTTACCAGAAGATTTTTATAAAAAGAACCTTTTTTACGATTGTGGTGATAAGTCTATGAAAGCCAGATTAGGGTTCTTACCTTGTTCAATTTGGAAACCTGACATAAAAATCACAAAATTTTTAAAAGACATTATAAATGACAAATGTCAAGTTAGAGAAACAAAAAATGCAAATAGGTCAGATAGAAGACATGGAGTAAATAATGGAAAATGTAGTGTTTTTAACCCACAATTAGCGCAAATGATACTGGCAGCATATGCTCCATTAAGTGGAAAAATTTATGACCCTTTTGGTGGGGGGGGGACAAGAGGTTATATAGCCACAAAAATGGGATTTAATTATACAGGAGTAGAAATAAGAGAAGAAGAATATAATAGAGTAAAAGACCAAATGAAAGATTGGGGAATGAGTTTTAATTTTATATTAGGAGACAGTTTGAGTTATATCCCTGATGAAAATTTTGACTTTATTTTCACTTGTCCACCATATTACGATTTAGAAGTCTACAGTGACTTAAAAGATGATTTATCTAATGCTAATTCTTATGGTGAATATTTAGAAATGCTACAAAAGGTACTTAAAATTTGTTATCAAGTATTAAAGAAAGATTGTTTTGCGGTGTTTGTTGTTGGAAATTTTCGTAATAAAAAGGGAGAATTGGAACATTTAAATGGAGACTTGATTTCACAAGCTAAAAAAGCAGGGTTTAAATTATGGGATGAACTAATTTGGGAAGGTGCTTCAAGTGTTGCTCTGACTAGATGCGGAAAATTTGAAAAAAATAGAAAAAGCGTACGTATGCACGAATATATTATTATATTAAAGAAGGGATAAAGATGATAATTAGTAATAAAATAAAATGTAAGTTTTGCGGAGATATTATTGAAAGTAAGCATGTTCACGATTTTAAGACTTGTTCTTGTGGAAAATGTTCAGTAGATGGTGGACATGAATATTTGAGGAGATGTTTCGATGGAAATTCGCCAGAAGAATGTTACGAAGATTTAAGTGTTGAGGAAAATAGCTAATGACAGTTCAAGAGAAAATAAAGCAATTAAAAAGTCAAGGCGTTCCTATTTATTCTATTTCAAAGTTAAATACAATGGATGAATGTTTGTGGAGTTATTGGCTTACTTATATGGAACATTTGCCAAGCAAAGAAAATATTTATACATTTGCGGGAACAAAAATACATTCATGCTTAGAAAGAATACAAAATGGCGAAAAAATAGATTTCAGAAAAGAATTTCAAGAAATGTTAGAAGATGCTCAAATATTAGGAATTGATTTTCCAAATGAAAATATTAAGACAAAGTGGGTAAAAAATATTCAATGTTTTATCGAAGGATATAATCGCCCAGACTATAAGAAATTTGAAACTGAAAAATTGTTTTTAATAAAAATACACGATTATTATATTCAAGGAATTATAGATTTATTGATTTACAACGATGACGGCACGGTTTCTATAATTGATTATAAAACAAGTTCAAAGTTTTCTAATTCAGAATTAAAATCAAAAGGCAGACAATTAGTGCTTTACGGAATGGCAATGGAACAACTTGGATATAAAGTGAAATCAATTGCTTGGAATATGTTGAAATATTGCAAAATAAGTTATCCGTTAAAGAATGGCAAAATCAGAGAAACAATTGCCGAGCGTGGTTATATTCTTGAAAAATTAAAAAATGACATAATAAAAGAAATGAAAAATTTTCCAGAGTATGATGATTTTACAGCTGAAGGTATGATTGCACAAGCTTGCGAGGATAATAGTTTTGATGAGCTACCATTAAAAATAAAAGAAAAATATAGAATAGAAGATTATATCGCAGAATACGACTTTTCAGAAGAAAACAAGAAGGATTTAGAAGATTTTGTAAAAGCGAAAGTCGGAGATATTGAACAATTTTCGGGAGAAAAGGAATGGTGGGAGCCTAAGGAATTAACACCGTATAATACATTTTTTTGTGAAAATTTATGCAGTTTTTCTGATAGTTGTGAATATTATCAAGAATTTAAAGAAATATTAGAAGCTTCAAAAGAAGATAAAGAAGACGATGAAGAAGATAATATATTTTTCTAAAATTATATTGACATTTAGTATAAAAAGTGCTATAATAAGTACAGAAGTTAAGAAAGCTCGCACTTGTTGTAGCACTTTTATTATTATGAGGTTAAAATGTTGTTTGGATTAATTATTTTTATATTAGTGTTATGTACATTTGCTCCCAATTATGGCAAAGAAGAATTAAAGAAAGCCAAAAAATATTGGGATAAAATTATGAAGTAAACGAAAAAGAAGGAGGGGGAATAATATGGAAGAAGTGATAAAGATAATTAAAGAACTTCAGGCAAGTTCAGGAAAAAGACTTCAGGAAATATTAGAAAAAAACAAAGATAACCAAATGCTTAAAGATGTTCTATATTTTGTATATAACCCATTTATTGTTACAGGTTTATCTAGTAAGAATATAAAAAAAGACGTAAAAGATGTGGTTGTCAAAGGAACAAGATGTTTTACTCAAATAATAGAAGATGGTGGAGCAGAACCATATTTTATAACTGATATGTTTAGATTTTTACAGACACATAATACAGGCAAAGACAAAGATATAGCTTATGTTCAATCATATATAAAAGTTCAGCCAGAAGAATACAGAGAAATTTATGAACAAATATTCACTAAAGAGTTGAAATTAGGTATTACAGCTAAAACAATTAATAAAGTATGGAAAGATTTTATACCGGAATTTAATGTTATGTTAGCTGAAAAGTATTGGGATAGAATGAACGAATTAGAAAAAGAAAAACCAGATATAATTATTACACAGAAACTTGACCGGCATAAGAGCTGTTGCAAAGGTAAGAGACGAGAATGTAGAAATATTTTCAAGACAAGGCAAGCTTATTGAAGGATTGAAAGATATAGAAGAAGAGTTGTTAAGATTACCTAATGGATTTTATGATGGCGAATTATTGTTAGATAAAGAAAATATTCCTTCTAAAGATTTATATAGAGAAACAGTTCAAGTAGTAAATAGTAAGTCTGAATATAAAAGTAATGTTGTTTTTAATATATTTGATTATATACCATTGAATGATTTTGTTATAGGATATTCTGGAATGAATTGTCTTGTCAGAAAAAGATTTGTTTATGAAGAACTAAGAAAAATCGAGCCCGATTGGTTAAAGCCAGTAGAAATATTATACCACGGAAAATATGATAAGAGAATAGTTCAACAAGAATTAGACAAACAAATTGCATTAGAGCATGAAGGAGTTATGGTAAATTTAGCAAATGCTCCTTATGAAGGGAAAAGAACTAAAAATATTTTAAAAGTAAAAGCAATGCAAGATTGTGATTTAAAAATTATAGGATTTGAAGAAGGAACTGGAAAGAACAAAGGAACTTTGGGCGCTGTAATCGTTGTTTATAAAGGGTTTAAAGTAAAGGTCGGCTCAGGTTTCACAGACGAAGATAGAAGATATTTTTGGGGAAATAAAGATAAATTATTAGGTAGAGTAATTACAGTACAATATTTTGAAGAAACTACAAATAAAAAAGATAATTCTTTAAGTTTAAGATTTCCGGTTTACCTAGATTTGCGAGAAGAAGGAAAAGAAGTAAGTTATTATTAAAAATAATTAAGGAGAAGTTATATGAAAGCAGATAATCAAATAAAAGGTATTATTTCTAATTTGAATGATAAATTAAATTCAATTACAATAGAGTGTATTAACGAAGAAGTGTATCCTGAATATATAGATGAAAAATTAAAAAGTATGGAATGGGATATAAAAGTATTAAGAAACAGAGTGGATATGGCTTTATCAGAAAGGAAGGAATTATAAAATTATGGAAAGTAAATTACCAGCTATAAAAGTATATGATATTGATTATAGTTTTATTATAAAAAATTATTTGAACCCAGAGATGTGGCAAAAAACTTGGACATTATTTCAATATAAAACATTTGTTGTAACTTTACAATTAACATATATTAATTGTCAGGATGAAAAAATAACTCTTGGAATTAAAATAAAAGACAATTCTAGTGAACATGAATATGCTTATGATTGGGGAAGAAATCCAGATAAAGATGCAAGTGATGATGTATATTATTCTTTAAAAATTAATAACTTAAATTTTTTGAAAAATTCAGTTGAAAATTCTGTTTTTAATGCTATAGAAAGATTAGAAAAATATAATATACTTGCTAGTAAGGATTATTTAGATTTAAAAGAAATGTATAGTAATGAAAAAGACTCTCTTAAAAAAATTGCTGAAGATTTTTTAGATGCAAACGATGTCTCAAATGAAGATATTAGAGAAGCTTATATTGATACTTATGTTTCAAATAATACACAGTTAGATACTTATTTAACACGTATGATAGATAGAAAACAACATCTTATTTTCCCAGATTTATATTTAGTATTTGCTAATGCAACAAGGAATGATAAGACAGTTAAAAAATGGGAAAAAATATTAGCAGAGAATAATAATATTGAAGAATTAAGAACAGAGATTTTAGAATATTTAGAATATATGCAAAGTGAAGATTTTGAAAATGATATGAATAGTAATTTGGAGGAAATATAAAATGTTAACAAAAATTGAAAAAATGTCGGAGTTAGAAAACATTTTTGAAGAAGCTAGAAAAAATCATGCACAGACAATTGCCGTGGAAATAACAATCCCAGGACAAAGAGATACGGAATTTATAATTAATCAAAATAGGAGTTTTAGAAATAAACTAAATTATTATAAAAGAACTTATAATGATGATTTAGTTCATAATAAAGTACCAAGTATAAAAATAGTTTCAGCAGGATTTGGCGACGCAGATTTATTTGATAAGGAGTAAAATATGTTTTTCGATTTTAATTTTAGAGATATAAAAACTTTTACATTAGAAATAAAACAAGGGAATCGCATTCAAAGACAAATGTTCCAAGGAAATGTAGATATGGCTCAAATACAGTTTGAACAATTATTTCAAGAAGTTGTCAATACTTCTCAGCCGATTAAGATAAAAATAAGTTCGCAGGAAGAAATAGAAAGTAAAATAGACAAAACTAGTAAGCAAGTTGAGACTTTTGTTCAGTTCGCAAATAAATCTTATATGGATGCTTTTCCAAATGAATTTAAATAGTCTTAGGACGAACGACAATCGGTTTATAGACATTTTTATTTAAAGGAGGACAAATTATATATGTATCAAGATTGGATGAAGGAAATGCCTATAATTGTAGACGGAGAAGGAAAACGCAATGAAGATACTTATAAAAGTTTTAAAAAAGCAACTGATAAAAAGGAGGATTTCAAATGTACGATGATTGGATGCAATATATTCCTATTATAGAAGATATAGACAAAGAAAAAATAAAAAATAGATATAAATAAGGAAAAAATAAGATATGTTAAGAGATATAGTAGAACCTTTTGTTGAAATTGGCTATGAAATTTTAGATACAATATTTGAATTTGATGAGTGAGGGTGAATAAGATATGAGTATGAGTGTAGATTTATATAAATTAAACTATAAAAAGTTCGTTGATAAATTGATGGAGAATCCAAAAATAAATGACAGAGAATTATTAGAGAAAATAATATTAGAATTTGGAAACAAAATTGGCGAAGACTTGGTTATATTAGAAAATGAATTTTGGGAAGACGGGATTTGCACATGGAATATGAAAAATATGATTACTGAAGTGTTTGATTTGCAAGATGATTGTGAATATGTAGACAATATTCTTTACAATTTAGAACAAGATTTAATTAAATACAAAGAGATAGATGAAGCATACGAAAACTTAGGATTAAAAAGGAGTAGATAAAATATGATAAAAATTACTGATGATTTTTATATTGATGCTGATGGCAAGAATTATATACTTAGAGAAAGAAGTATAATTCAAGACAAAGAGAGTAAGAATTATGGAAAAGAACTTTTTAAAGACGAAGGTTATTATACAAGTTTAGAGCATTTGTTAAGAGGATTTCTTAAAGTTCAAACTAGAGAATGGATACAAAAGAATAGCGGAGATATTAAGGATTTATTAAAAGAAATTGAAAATCAAAACAAATTCGTGGAAAGTTTAAAAATCGAGGTGTAATATGATTGGCGGTATTTGTGGAGATGTCATTGGTTCAAGGTTAGAGTTCGGGCATAAGGCAATTTCGCCAGAGTTTGAACTATTAACTGAGAAAAATACTTTTACAGACAACACGGTTTTTCTTATTGCTATGATGGATTGTGTTAAGAATTATTCAAAAAATTACAAAGGCTATTTAATAAATTGGTGCGAGAAATATCCCCAAGTAGGCTATGGTGCAAATTTTGAAACTTGGTTAAAATCCGAGACTAAGGAAAGCTACGGAAGTAAAGGTAACGGCTGTTTAGTTCGTATAATTCCCATGGCATGCTTATTTAAGGGCGAAATAAATAAATTAGATGAAGAAGTTGAGAAGATTATAAATTTTACGCATGATAGCGATGATAGTTTTAGGTGGAGCAAGGCGGTTGCAAGGACTATATATCTCGCCAGACGAGGATATTCAGCGGGCAAAATATTAAAAGATGTAGAAGAAGTTTTAGATGGAATAGAATTTAGGAACATTTACAACATTACAAATAAAAGAAGTGAACTTGCTAAAGATATTGCTCCATATGCAATCATTACAGGACTTATGGCAGAAAGCTTTGAGAGTGGAATTAGAGATATTGTGTGTAGAAATATTGATAACGATACGGGAGCAGCAATTGTGGGGGCTATTATGGAAGCGAGAGGAATTGCGCCAGACAAAAGCTTGAAGAATAAGATTATGAAAATTTTGCCAGACGAAATGAAACAGGTTGTTAGAGAATTTTATAGAAGTGGAGAATGGAAATTATGAAAGATAATGAAGAATTGAGAAAGTTGATTGAAGAAAACCCAGATTTGCCTCTAGTATTTATCGTGCCTACCGAAAATATAGACTATGATTATACAAGTTGTGTATTCCAATATTCAAGTTGCTATGTTTCTGAAGTATATTTTGATGATGAACATTATACAGATGATATAGAAGATATGATTGATGACTATAGAGACAGATTAGCCGATGAAGAAGAATATAAAGATTTATCAAATGATGAATATGATAAGGCAGTTGAAAAATATGTTGATGAAAATATTAAACATTACAAAGCTATAGTAGTAAGTGTTTACTAGGGGGATAATATGAAAAAGACTTTTACAATAGAATGTACTATGGAAGAACGTTGGATAGATACCTTTTGTTCTATGCTTAGGAAGATGGAGAATAATGGAAATTTAGGACATAGTGAAGAAGTTGGTATTTATTCAGATGGAGATGGCGATTTTAGACCTAAATTTAAAATTGAAACCGATTTTAAAAAGGTGGAGCCTATAGATTTAAAGAGTGATAGTAAAAAAAGCTTTTATGATGCGGGCTAGATTAGAGGTGAGAATATGAAAGAAGAATTAAAAGACTTTCCATTTGTTTTAAATGAAGATGAAGAAATAAAACAAATAATAGACTTCCCAGATTATTGGATTAGTAATTATGGTAGAGTTTTTAGTTACAAAAAAAATAGAAAAACTAAATGGAAAGAACTTCATTGTAAAAGAAATAAGAAAAACAAAAAAATAGTTCGTTTATCAAATAACAATATTTATAAAAGTTTTACTATAGCAAGATTAGTTTTTGAATATTTTTGTGAAAAAATAAAAATAAACAGCGTAATTATTTTCAAAGATGGAGACGGAACAAATTATTATTATAAGAACTTAAAACAAATAAGTAAATCTGAAAATATGTTGAAAAATAAAATAAATAAATATCAAAACAAATATGAACAAGTGGATAATTTTACAATAAAAGGTTTTACACGTAATGGAAATAGTTTCTTAATTGATAAAGAAGATTATCCTTTAGTAAAACCTTATTGTTGGCATAGACATCAAGACGGATATATGAGAACTAGAATTAGCCATTATATAGAAAATGGGAAACTTCACAATTCTTATATTTTAATGCATAATCTAATTATGAGTAAAAAAGAAGGCTTGGAGATTGACCATTTAAACGGAAATCCAGCCGATAATCGCAAGTGTAATCTTAAATATAAGACCCATGCCGAGAATATGGATAACATTGTTGGCTATACAGGAAATAAAATAAAAGGAGTATATTATAATAAAAAAGAGAAGAAATGGAAGGCTTTAATAAAATATAAAAAGAAAAAATATTATTTAGGAAACTTTGAAAATTATGAAGATGCTGAAAAAGAAATTTTAAATAAAAGAAAAGAGTTAGGATTGCCAGAAAGGAGAGAAAAAGGTGCAAAGATATGAAAACTATCATAAACATTCACATTACTCGAATATTACAACATTGGATGTTATAGTCAAGCCAGAAGATTATATGAAAAGAGCTCAAGAATTAGGGCAAAAAATATACTTTACAACAGAGCATGGTTACAATGGAAACATATATGAAGCTTTAACTTTGGCAGAAAAATATGATTTAAAAGTAGTTTCCGGAATGGAAGCATATTATGTTCCAAATAGAAAAGAAAAAGATAAATCTAATTATCATTTGGTTTTAATTGCATTAAATACCGAAGGATATAAAGACTTAAATTATCTTTTGTCAGAAAGTAATGTTTCTGGATATTATTATAAGCCTAGAATAGATGATGAACTGCTATTCTCTGTAAATCCTAAAAATATTATAGTAACAACAGCATGTATTGCAGGAAGGTTGAGAGAAGAAGAAGGTAGAGAAGATTGGCTTTTAAAAATGAAGGATTATTTTAAAGAAAATTTTTATTTAGAAGTTCAAGCTCACACTTGTAAATCACAAGCAGATTATAATAAAATGATTTTATATTATCACGATAAATATAAAATTCCTTTAATTCATGCCAATGATAGTCATTATATCTTTCCCGAAGATGCCGAATATAGAAAAATGTTTTTAAAAGCAAAAGGAATAAATTATCCCGAAGAAGATGAATTTATACTGGATTATCCTGATAGCAATACAATTATAGAGAGATATAAAAAACAAGGAATTTTAAATGATGACCAAATTCAAGAAGCGTTAAACAACACATTAATATTTGATAAAGCAAAAGATTTAGATATAAATAAAGAAATAAAAATTCCACATTTATTTGATAATCCTTTGAAAAAATTAAAAGAAATATTGAACGATGCTTGGTTAGAAGAAAGAAAAAATATTCCAAAAGAAAAATGGAATAAATATATAAATGAAATTAGAGAAGAAACAGAAGTTGTAAAAAATACAAATATGGCGGAATATTTCGTTTTAAATTATTATATTATAAAAAATGCAATAGAAAAACATAACGGAGTTATTACTAAAACTGGAAGAGGGTCTGCCCCAAGTTTTTATATAAATAAATTATTAGGGTTTACAAATATAGACAGAATTTCTGCTCCTATAAAGCTTTTCCCAAGTAGATTTATGTCAGAAGCTAGAATCAATCAGTCGAAATCGATTTGTGATATAGATTTCAACTGTGCAGATACACAACCTTTTTATGATTCTTCAAAAGAACTTTTAGGAGAAGATGGCTGTTATTGGATGATTGCTTATAAACCTTTACAAATATCGAGTGGATTTAGATTATGGTGCAAAGCAAAAGGACTAAATATAAACGAATATAATGATGTTGCTATGGATTTAGCAGAATTATCTAAAGTAAAAAAATCCTATATTGAAAGCAATTATTATAAAAATGAAAAATGGAAACAATTAATGGAAGATAGTCAACATTTTGTAGGTGTAATAGAAAGTGTTGCTCAGCACCCTTGTAGTACACTTTTAATGGATAAACTTATTAGCCGAGAAGTTGGATTAATAAAAGCTGGAGATGTAATCTGTGCTAATATTACAAGTTATGAAAGCGATAATTATAAATTTCTAAAAAATGATTTACTTACTGTTTCTGTTTGGTCTTTAATAAATGATACTTGTAAGTTAGCAGGAATAAAAACACCCAGTATTGCAGAACTAAATTTAAAGTTAGACGATAAAACATGGGATATATATAAAAATGGATTAACTTGCAGCATAAATCAAGCAGATAGTGATTATGCTACAGGATTAGTAAAAACTTATAAACCACATTCTGTTGCAGAAATGTCAGCTTTTGTTGCTTGTATAAGACCTGGTTGTGCTAGTCTCTTAAACGGGTTCATCAATAGAGCGCCTCATACTACAGGAGTTAAGGAATTAGATGAACTTTTTAAAGATAGTTTTCAAATGTGTTTGTATCAAGAAACAATTATGTCTTATTTAATATGGCTAGGAGAGCCAGAGGGAGAAACTTACACTATTATAAAAAAAATAGCAAAGAAGAAATTTAAAAAAGAAGAATTAGAGGAGCTAAAAAATAGATTAAAAAAACAATGGATAACAAAAATTGGTTCTGATAATTATTTTGAAGAAAATTGGCAAGTGATTCAAGATGCTGCCAGATATTCATTTAATTGTTTAGCAGGAGATACTAAAATCCAAAGATTGGGACAAAAAACAAATGCTTTTAACCCAACAATAGAAGAAATGTATTTAATAAAAAATGATTATGAATATGCAAAAAAAACAGGTCATCTTTCTTTGCATAAAAAATATAAAAAACAAGGATATGGAAATGCTTTTTCCATGTTTGACGACAACAGGATTCATAGAAACAAGATAGTAAATATATATTTCACTGGAGAGCAAGAAATTTACAGAATAAAAACTTCTTCTGGTTGTTATGTTGATTGTACTTTAGACCATAGTTTTCCTACTCCGAAAGGAAAAAAGAAACTTAAAGAGCTTTCTATAGGAGATGAACTTTATGTAAAAGGATTATATGAAAAACATCCAGATAATTATAGATTTACAAATGGAATATTTGAAAGTAATGTTCCAAAGAAAGGACAAAGGGGATTTCAAAGAAAGCCAGATGGAGAATTTAGTAAATTTAAAAAAATCCATGAAGAATTTAAAAATATGGAAGAAAAGCCACCTTGCGATATATGTGGGAAAGAATATGATGGAACAAAATTTGAACTACATCATATAGACCATTCTCATACAAATAATGATAGGAGTAATTTTTTATGGTTATGTAATAACTGTCACAAAAAAATACATTATAAAGATGGCAGAAATAAAGTTATGGAAAAGGGAATTCCTACAAAAATTGAAAAAATTATATCTATAGAATATCTAAGAAAAGATAAAGTTTATGACATTGAAATGGAAAATCCAGCTCATAATTTTATAAGCGAAAGCGGATTAGTTGTTTCTAATTGCTCCCATTCTCTAGCTTATGCTTATGATAGCATTTATGGTGCTTATTTGAAATCTCATTATCCTTTAGAATATTATACAGTAGCATTAAATTCTTACCAAGGAGATTTTGATAGAACTAATAAATTATCTCAAGAATTAGAATATTTCAAAATAAAACTTTCAAATCCAAAGTTTAAGTATTCATTTAGTGAATATTCGTGTGATAGAAATACAAACACTATATACAAAGGTATTTCAAGCATCAAAGGCTTGTCAAAAACAATTGGCGACAAATTATATTCTTTAAAAGACAAAAACTATCCAACTTTCTTTGACTTCTTACTTGACTGTAAAGAAAATTCTATCGGTATTGCTGATTTAACAATTCTTATCAAACTAGACTACTTTAGCGAATTTGGAACAATCGGCAAACTTTTAAAATATATAGACATTTATAATGAACTTTATGGCAAAAAAATGATAAAAAAAGACAAAAAATACTTAGTCAAAAGAATTTATTTAAGCGGATTTTGTACAAAAGAAACTGAAAAGCAATACTCTGGATTTGATAGTGAGAGATGTTTAAGAGAATTATGGAAACTTATGGAAAAAGATAACCAAGATATTCCTTTTAGAGATAAAATAAAATATCAACTAGATTATTTTGGTTATATAAATTTGATAGATGAAAATGCCAACCCTGAACATTGGATGGTTACTGATTTTGTAGTCAGAGGAAACAATAGAATGGTTAGTTTATATAGATTAAAAGATGGTGAAAGACAAACTGTAAAAATTCGTGCTAAAACTTACACTTCTAACCCTTTTAATAAAGGAGATATTTTACAAATAATATGTTTTATAAAAGAAGGAAAATGGATATTTAATTCCGAGACAGAGAAGTGGGAAAAATCTGGCACGACATTTGAAGACATATTAAGAGATTATAGAATAGTGGAGGAATAAAGGAGTATTATAAAACGTTATAGAGAAGAATTAAAAAATTAATTTAAGAATATACTTGACATTTAATTTTATTTGTAGTATAATATCAATATCAAATGAAAGGAGAAAATATTATGGAAAAGATAGAACCAGGAGATAAAATAAAAATAATTAGTGCAGAAGGAGAAATAGCTTCTGCTTATAAAAATTCAATTGGGAAAGAATATATTGTTGAATTTGTAATGGACTCATATAATGAAGATGGTAGAAAATTTTTAATTTTAAAAGATTCTTATTTAAGACCTTTTTTAGATAATTGTGAATTAGTAAGAAAAAGAGGGCAACTTGAAGTTACAGACTTAAAAAATGGAGATATAGTAGAATTTAGAAATAAAAAAAGGTATATAAAAATAGAAAAATATTTTATAAATATGGAAACTGCAGAGTTGATTGGTGTTTCTCATTATGATAATTGTTTGTTTTGTTCTGCTTTTAAAGATGGAAGTCACGATGTTATGAAAATATTAGATATGAGCGAAATTTATAAAAATCCAAAGTGGTCTATGGAGAGGGAAGAAAGAAAAGTAGAAGAAATGACGCTAGAAGAGGTTTGTAAAGAATTAGGCAGAGAAATTAAGATTGTGAGGGAAAAATGATTTTAAATATAGATATTAACGATTATGTTTCTGAGGAAGAGATTAAAAATGAAGTAAAACATCAAATAAAAGATTATATTCAAAAAATATGTGAAAATGATGAAGAAATAAAGAAAATGATTATTAGAAAAATGTTCGATGAAATCAGAAATATTCAGATAGATAATACCTTAAAAACCGCAGTACGAGAAAAATTTAATAGTGTTATAAATGAATATTATTTAAACACTAGTAATCATAGTTTGGTATACGATGCAGGAATTACAGGTAAAGTTAAAGAGCTGCTTAATGAAAGTTTATCGCAGTTTACTCCTATTTTGAAAGAAAAACTAGAAAAGGATATTCGTGAATATAAAATAGACCCTTATCTTAAAGATAGTATCGTTTATGAATTGGTTAAAGAAGATGAAGAATGTAGAAGTTCATTAAAAAAAGTTCTTTCTACAAATCACACAAATTAATAAATAAGTTATAAAGGAGGTAAATATGAGTATGTGGACACATGTTACTGGTTGTATATATGTAGATACAATGCATAACAGCAAGAATATAAAAAAATATGTTGAGAAAATTCTTAAGGATGCTCCTTTAATTACGGGTTCAGAACAAAATGCAGATATTTTTATAAACCCTTTAAGTGGTTATAACACTTCTGTTTTTAATGGAGATAACATTGAAGATTTTCAAACTTGTGCGGCTATTACTATTGTGGCAGACTTAAGAGACAGAGAAATGGAGAAAACACAAGAAGAAATTGTCGGCTTTACTGATTTTATAAGAGATAAATTTCTTATCATAGATGCTAGTCTACGTTTAACAGATGGGAATACAAATACTTTATTTTTGTCAAACGAAGATGATTTATTAGTTATAAAGAATGTATATATAAAAAAAGGAAAAGGAGGAAACTAGAATGGAATTTAAAGTTGGAGATAAGGTGAGGTTTGTAGGAAGCACAAAAAACCATGTTTCTGAAGAATTGCTAAACAAAATTTTAGAACTTCATAATAATGTTTTTACGATAGCAAAAAAATTTATTACAACTTATAGTATATATGAAGATACAAAAAAACTTTGGGAATTTGCTGAAAATGAATTAGAACTAGTTTCAAGAAACAACTATAAAGATAGATTTATTACAGAATATAAAGAATTAAAGTCAAGACTAAATAAATTACACAAAATGATTATAAAATACAAAGCCGAGACTTTAGATTTCGAGCCAGATTGTCCTATCGATATTTTAGAAGACCAAGAATATTATATGAGTGAATATTTAAAAGTATTGGAAATTAGAGCTGAAATTGAGAAAATAAATTTAGAGTAAGTATTGACTTTTGTTATTAATTATGTTATAATAGTTATAGATTGAAAGAAGGAGGGGAAAAGATGGCAGATGATTTTAACTACCAAAGAAGAAATCTTATTTTAAATTCTGATATAGATGAAACATCTATAAAAGAAATTATTGACAAAATTATAGATATTAATAGTTATGATTTAGAACAAGATATAGAGCAAGGCGTAGAATACAAAAGAGAACCTATTAATCTCTATATTACAACAGGAGGAGGAGAAGTAGAACAAGGATTAGCCCTTTATGACTGCATAAAGCAAAGCAAAACGCCTGTGTATACTTATGCTTTAGGAAAATGTTATAGCATAGGTGTTCCTATATTTTTAGCTGGAAAAAAGAGATTTTGCTATGATAATACAATTTTTATGTATCACCAGCTTAGTGCAAGAGAGCCATGGTTAACAGTTAAACAAAAAGAAAATAATTTAAAAGTGTTGATAGAAAACATGAGTCAAATAAGAAAAATCATTTTAAAAAATACAAATATAAATATCAAGCTTTTAGAAGACTGGGATTCTAAAAATCAAGATTTTTATATAAATTCAAAAACTGCTTTAGATTTTGGCATTGTACACGAAATAATAGGAGGAGAATAATTATGGAAGAAACAACAAAATCAATTATTAAGAAAGTATCTCTTGGAATTTTAACATTATTTATTTTTATTACTTTATTAAATTCATTTAAGGCAATTCCTACTGGGTATGTGGGGATAAAAACAAGATTTGGGAAAGTTCAAAGTTCTATGTTGTCAGAGGGGATTAATTTTAAGTTACCCTATATTGAAAAAATTGTAAAAATAGATTGTAGGACTCAAAAATGTGAATATCAAATGGAGGCTAGCTCTAAAGATTTACAAAAGATTTCTAATATAAAGATTGCAGTAAATTACAATATAGATAAATCAAATGCAAATAACTTATACAAAGAAATCGGGGAAAATTTTGGTAGTGTAGTTGTTGAGCCAGCTATTTTTGAAAGTGTTAAGCAAGGTATGTCTCAATATACAGCAGAGGAATTAATCACAAAAAGAAGCGAAGTTTCTAATGTTATAATGACTTTATTAACAGAAAAATTAAATGACAAAGGTATTTTAATCACAGCTTTAAACATTACAGACTTAAGTTTTTCAAAAGAATTTGATAGTGCAATAGAGCAAAAGCAAATTACTGAGCAACAAACAAAACAAGCTCAATATGAATTAGAAAAAGCAAGAGTTGAAAATGAAAAGAAAATTGAAAATGCAAAAGCAGAAGCAGAAGTTATGAAACAACAAAATGCCGAGATTACTGAAAATACTTTAAAGTTGAAAGAGTTAGAAATTCAAAGCGAATTAGTGCAAAAATGGAACGGAACTCTACCTTCAACTGTTTCTGGCGATAGCATACCAATGCTAAATCTTAAATAGGTGATAATATGGATTTTACTGGAAAAATAAAAAATATAAAAATGGAAGGAGTAGGAGATATTGAGAATGTAGAAATTCTTGTTTCTACTCCTAATCTATCTATAATTCCAGAGTTAGAAAAAGCTTTTCAAGCTAATAAAGATATAAATATAAGTATAAAAAGAATTTATGGAAAAAGAAGCTTGGACGCAAATGCTTATTTTCATGTGCTAGTTAATAAACTTGCCCGCCATTTTAATATTTCTGACGAAGAAATGAAAGTAAAAATGAATTTGCAGTATGGAGCAATTGCCCGAGATGAAAATAATAAATGTGTTGGAGTAAAAATTCCCGAAGGCACAGACATAACAAAGTTTTATAAATACGCAAAATGGTTTGGGGATTGTGTCGAAGGTGGTATAAAATTTAATAAGTATTTGTTCTATAAGGAAACTCATACTTTAGATACTAGAGAAATGATGGAATTGATAGATGGTGTTCAACAAGAATGTTTAGATGCAGGGATACCTATTGAAGAAAAAGATAAAGTCGATAAAATGGTTGAAAATTGGGAACCTCAAAGGAGATTGAAATGAAGTTTGAAGTTGGAGATAAAGTAAGAATTAGAAAAGATTTAAAAAGCAGAGAAAGATATAATGGAATAAGTTTTACAGTAGAGATGGAAGAGTATAGAGGGAAAGTAGCGAAAATAACAAAAATAATTTTTGATAATTATAAACTAGATATTGATGATGGGGAATGGTTTTGGTCAGATAATATGTTGGAACATATACCAAACCTAGAAAATGGAGACATAATAACAAGAAGAGATTTAGAAAAAGGTATAATAACAGGCGACAGAATAAGAATACTCGACAATGGTATTTCTTGGGTAGATATATCCAATTATACAGAAGAATTAAAATTCAGATATACGGACAATGAAAATTTTGATATTATCAAAGTAGAGAGACCAATCGAATATAAAACAGTTTTTGAAAGAGTTGAAGATGGAGAAACAAAAATACTTAATGAAACTGAGAAAGAGTATTTAAAAGCAGTTATTAAGCCATTCAAGAAGAGAGTTAAATTTATAAAAAAAACAAAAAGTAACATGCCGTTTGAAAAAGAATTTTTACGAATACAATTAAATGATGATGATTTAATCGTACCTTATTTTGAAAAAGGCACGATGTATAAAGGAATGAAAACAAATGTAAGCTACACATTAAAGGAGTTAGAATTAGACGATGAAGATTAAAAACTGGTTATTAGTTAAAAGATATCCTTGGTTGCAACAAAAAAACACATGGACTGGCGAAAGTTTAGGATATGAATTTACTTGGCTTGATGATATGCCGCAAGGTTGGAGAAAAGCTTTTGGAAAGAAAATGATTAAAGAGTTAGATAAAATATTGAGAAAAGCTAATTATCAAAACGAATATCAAATAGCTCAAATAAAGGAAAAATGGCGGTGGGTTACGCTGGTATTGTAATGCTGTTCCTGAAAGCATTTTTGAAGAACATGAAAAATTGCTAAATAAATACGAAGGAATAAGTAAATGGACTTGTATAATGTGTGGCAAACCAGGAAAGATAGATTATAAAGAAAGTTATTTATTGCCAATGTGTGATAAATGTAGACATAAATATGAGTTGTAAATATCAAAAAATTAGAAGCAGAAAATACACTAAATATGTTTATTGTTCTCATCCAAGTAGAAAAGAAGAGGTAAGTTGGGATATTTGTAGTAATTGCAGTTTAAAAGAATATAAAAAATCTCAGCCGATAAAAGGACACAAACATAAAAGAACGCAAAATACAGATATCTCTCAAAGTGTAAAAGAAAAAGTATGGAAAAGAGATAATCATAAGTGTATATTTTGCCATAAATGGGTTCCAGTTGAGTGCGCTTGTTGTCACGAAATCAGGCGCTCTCAGCGGTGGACTTCGGAGTAGAGGAAAATATATTCACAGCGTGCAATGAATGCCATAAAGAACATGACGAAGGTGAAAATCAATTGTTAATGCAAAGTAAAGCAAGAAATTATCTCGCAAGTAAGTATGATAATTGGGATGTAGAAAATCTCATTTATGATAAATATAAAATAAAGGAGGATTGAAATGGAAGAAAATCAAAGATTAGCCTTAAAAGAAGAATTTATAAATCTTTTAAGAAGTTCTGAAAGAGAAGGGATAGAAGATTTAATAAAGTTTTTAGAAAAAAGCGATTTTTATACAGCTCCAGCAAGCACTAGATACCACGGTTCTTATAAAGGCGGGCTATTAGAGCATAGTTTAAATGTTTATAAAACTTTATTAGATGTTGTAAAATTGCCGATATTTACGGAAAAATGTAAAGATATTAAATTTAGCTCTTTAATAATTACTGCATTACTTCACGATATATGCAAGGCTTATTATTATGCTGAAGATACTAGAAATGTAAAGAACAAAGAAACAGGACAATGGGAGCAGGTTCCTTATTATACTGTTGATGACAAAATTCCTTATGGTCATGGAGAAAAGTCTGTCATGATGATTTCTGAATTTTTAAAGTTATCTCCAGAAGAAAAGGCAGCAATACGTTTTCACATGGGATTTAGTGAGCCAAAGGAATTGTATAATACTTTAGGCGCAGCTTTCGAAAAATATCCGTTAGCAATGGCTTTACATTTTAGTGATATGATAGCATCACATTTAATTGAGGTCAAAGAATAAGGAGGTGAGAAGATGAATAAAGACAATTTTTGGGAAGAGATGAGACAATTAATTCAAGGTTATTATTCTATGGAAGATTTAATCGATGATAACGAACAACTAGGCATTGAATTCGTTGAACAAATTGGCTCAGATGAACATAGATGGTTCATAGTAGGAGATAATGTTTATAAGATTAATTTAGATGGAGAAGATATTTATTTTGGAATTTCTGAAGTTATTAGTTTGAAAAGTGAAATGATGACTTATGAAGATACTGGGTGCGATTTAGAACTATTTAAAGTTAAACCAGTTATAAAAGAAACTTTTGAAAGGGAGAAATAATATGATGTGTGATACTTTAAATCTAACTTATTTAAAAAATAAAGGGAAGAAATATATTGCAGCGGAGCTAAGAGAAAGCAATTGGGAAGAGGGACATTATAATGAAAATACTTTCTATACTAGGGTGACCCCATTTGAAGAACAAGATAATAGAAGAAGTATAGAAGTTGCAATATACCTAGACAAAGAGGAAATAAATCTATCATTAATAGGAAAATACGGAGAAATTCATATAGATACAAAAATCCCAGAAGATTGTTTTATTAACCCTAGATTGCCAGGTGGAAAATTAAACATATTAGTTTTTGTTCAAGAATGTATTTTTAAAACTTGCCATAATGTTGATTTTAGCGATGTAGAAAAAGTAGAAAAAATATTAAGTGAATATTCAGAAAATTATTGACATTCATTGTCAAATATGATATAATAAATATATGAGTTAATCTCTTATTGAATAATATAATAAAGGGGTGAGTAAATGAAAGTAAAAAAACGTGATGGAAAAATTGTAGAATTTGATAAGAATAAGATTATAGAAGCAATTTCAGGGGCGAACAGAGATGTAAAAGGAAGAGAAAAAGCAACTATTCTAAACAAAAATGAAATTGCAAAATACATTAAAAACTTAGAAAAAGAAATCATTACAGTAGAAGAAATCCAAGATATTGTGGAAAGAAAACTCATGGAACTTGGAAAATTTGAATTAGCAAAACAGTATATTATTTATAGAGAAAAGAAAAACTTAGTAAGAGCTATTAATACTACAGATGACGAAATTAAAGAATTAATTGGCGGGAATAGTAATTATTGGAACAATGAAAATTCAAATAAAAATGCTAAAGTTGTAACAACACAAAGAGATTATTTAGCAGGCATTACCAGTACAGATATTAGCAGAAGATTACTATTACCAAAAGATGTGGTTAAGGCACATGATGAGGGAATAATTCATTTCCATAAAGAAATTGTGGCGTAATAAAGAAATTTATTATGAAAAACTAGGTGAACCTAGAAATCTAGGGTGTCAACTTAACGATAAAGTAGCTATAGGAAATGATAGTTAATAAGTTGGCTAACAGGGGAAGTTTTAATAAAATTATCCTGTGCCAAGCTTTGAATAATCAAAGAAGGTTAATCGACTATCGAAAGTATATCATGAGAGAAATACTTATGAGAATAAACGAGTAGAGTAGCTTTAAGGTGAAAATCCTTATTGCAAAGTGCCTAGCAGCTTATATTTGGTTATAGGATGTAAGTTGATGATATAGTCAAATGTTATTAATAACATTGGATATGGATTATTTTGGACAAAATGCACTTAACAATTGCTGCTTAATAAATTTAGAAGATATGTTGCAAAATGGGACAATGATTAATGGTGTAATGATAGAAAAACCACACAGGTTTTTAACAGCGTGTACTATAGCGACACAAATAATTTTAGGTGTTTCTTCTAGTCAATATGGAGGTTGTACGATTACATTGAGTCATTTAGCACCTTTTGTAAGAGATAGCTATAATAGATATCTCCAGGAAGCAAAAGAAGAATTATCAACATTAGATAATTCACAAAACAAAGATGATTTAATAGAACAAATTGCCAAAGATAGAACAAAAAAAGAAATACAAGCAGGAGTGCAGACATTTAACTATCAAGTTAATTCGATGACAAATACAAATGGGCAAGCACCATTTTTATCTGTCTGTATGTATTTAGGAGAAACCGAAGAATATAAAGAAGAACTTGCAATGATAATTGAAGAGTTTTTAAACCAAAGAATATTAGGTTTCAAAAATGAAAAAGGTGTTTATATTACACCAGCGTTTCCTAAATTATTATATGTTTTAGAAGAAGATAATATACACGAAGATAGTAAGTATTGGTATCTAACTAAATTAGCAGCAAAATGCACAGCTAAAAGGATGGTTCCAGATTATATATCTGAAAAAATAATGAAACAATTAAAAATAAATAAACATGGAATAGGAGAATGCTATCCATGCATGGGTGGGTTATTAGAACTATAGCTCATGTAAAACCTTGTGAACGCATATTAAAGCGGTGTCAGAAAAATCTGGCTAACGGTGAACCCGAAAGGCAATACCGTGCCAAGTAAATTTTAATCGAAAGGAGAATATTTTGTATACTATTTATAAAATTATTAATAGAAATAACGGTAAAGTTTATATAGGAAGAACTAAACAGCTTAGAAGAAGAATGATAGAACACAGAAGTCAATATAATAGACAAGATAGAACAAATAATTCTCCATTATATATAGCTATGAGAGAAGAAGGAATAGATAATTTTTATCATGAAATTATAGAAGAAATAGATGATTTTGAAAAATCTTGCGAATTAGAAAAATATTATATACAATATTATAGAGAAAAATTAGGAAGAGATAATGTATACAACTATCAAAAGGGAGGAGTAGGAGGTCAATCACATAATATTAATGGAAACAATAACCCTATGTATGGTAAACATTGGACTGAGGATGAAAAAAAACAAGTATGCAAAGGATTAGCTAAATACAACAAAAGTAGAAGTATTCCTATAACTGTAATCAATATTTATACTAATGAAACAAGAAATTATGAGTCATTGGCTACTATGCGTAAAGATTTACATTGCGGAACAGATACTATTTTAAAAGGAAATTTAACAAAAAATGGTTGGAAAATATATAAAAAAGATTAAAATTTAAAGGTGTAGAGACTATCGAAAACCTATAGAAATATAGAAGTGAGTAGAGTAGGTTAGAGATTAATACTAATCGAAGTGCAAGGCATGATTATATCATGAAGAGATAGTCCGTTATTAATTAATAAAGTGTAGGTCATTTTTGACCCCAGATAGAACCAAAGAAAACATAGCGAAAGCTTTAAATTATAAAGAAGATGTTGGAAAATATTATGGTCGCTTAAACTCCTTAATTTAAGGTGACCTTAAACGATGTGAACGCACGAAAAAGCGGTGTGGGGAATGCGCCCTGCTAACGGTGAAACTCCTGAAAAGGACAATACCGTGCCAAGCTCAGAAATGAGAAGGTGTAACGACTATGGATGATGAATGTAATCCAGTAGAATAGATTTTATCACTATTCGAAGTGCATCGCAACCTTGATAAGGTTGAAGAGATAGTCTAATCTCTATAGCAATATAGAGTATAATTGTTAATCAAGGAGTCGTAACAATAAATTTACCAGATGTTGCATTATCTTCTGGTGGAGATATGGAAGAATTTTGGAAAATATATGAAGAAAGACTTGAATTATGCCATAAAGCATTACAATGTCGTTATGAAAGATTAAGCAAAGTTACAAGTGACATTGCTCCTATATTATGGCAAGCGGGAGCTTTTGCGAGACTTGGAAAAGGAGAAAGCATAAAGCCATTATTACATGGTGGATATTCAACAATATCACTTGGATATGCAGGATTATATGAATGTGTTAAATATATGACAGGACATAGTCATACAGATAATGGAGAAGGACATGATTTTGCTACAAAAGTAATGCAAAAATTAAATGATAAATGTAATGAATGGAAACAAGCCGAAAATATTGATTACTCAGTGTATCGGTTCTCCTATCGAGTCTACAACATATAAATTTGCAAAATGTTTAAAAGATAGATTTGGTGATAATTTATTTATAGAACTAGATGGTAAAGACAGAGATTATATAACAAATTCATATCATGTACCTGTATTTGAAGAAATAGATATTTTTTCAAAGTTAAAATTAGAAAGTGAATTTCAAAAATTATCTCCAGGAGGAGCAATAAGCTACGGAGAATGTCCAAATCTTCAAGGAAATATTGAAGCAGTGTTAGAAGTCATTAAATTTATATATGATAATATAATGTATGCAGAATTAAACACAAAATCTGATTATTGTCAGGTATGTGGATATGATGGTGAAATTCTTATTGACGATAAATTAGAATGGTATTGTCCTAATTGTGGAAATAAAGACCATGATAAAATGAATGTGGCTCGTAGAACTTGCGGTAAAAATTAGACATATTGCCGCAGAAAAATGATTGAAATTCAGGGGAAACCTAAGTCAATAATGATATGGCAATCCTGAGCCAAGCTTACTAACTAAAATACACATAAGACAGTAGGTGATAAAATGTTAGAACATAAATGTGAAGTATGTGGAAGAATGTGGAGAAAAAAGTTAAAAGCAGATGGGAAAATTGTTTGTAATAAACATTATAAGCAATTTAAAAGAGCTGGATGTTTTTTAGATAATTCTCCCAGAACTCAAAGAGATAAAAACGAAATTATAATTGAAAATAATTTTGCAAAGATTTGTTTATATGATAAATATTATAATGTAATTAATTATGCAATAATTGATATTGATGACATAGATAAGGTTAAGAATATCAAATGGAGAATAAATTGTAATGGATATGTAATAAATAATAATCAGCATAGTTTATTTCTTCATCGTATTATTTTAGGAGTAGATACATTTGTTGACCATATAAATGGTAATCGTTTAGATAATAGAAAATCTAATCTTAGAGTGTGCACTAAGCAAGAAAACAAAATGAATATAGGAATATATAAAGGGTATTATCATATAAAGAATAAATGGATTGCAAAAATAAAACAAAATGGAAAACAATTACATCTTGGAAGTTTTAACTATAAAGAAGAGGCACAATATGCAAGATGGTGCGCAGAAAAAATTTTATTTAAAGATTTTATGTTTCCTAAAGAAGAACCAAATCTCCCAGAAAAAAGGAAGCAAGAAATATTTGAATTAGTTAGTAAGAAGGTGCAACGACTACAATAATCACTATAGCCTTAACAAATAAATGTACGAGGTATAGAAGGTATAGTCTAGTCCCTAATAAAAATATCAGGAAACTGAGGGTATAAACGTATATTGGAACTAATTTTTGGAACAAAGGCAGAACAGAGGAAATTAAGGAAAGAATAATCCATCTTGACAATAAAGATTTGGAGGAATAACAATGAAATATGCAAAAATCCGCAAAATGGATATATCAAATGGAGAAGGAGTAAGAGTATCCTTGTTTGTACAAGGTTGCTCCTTCCATTGTAAAAATTGTTTTAATCAAGAAACTTGGGATTTTAATGGTGGAAAAGAATTTACTACGGCAGAGGTACAAAAAATAATAGAGTTGGCAAATAAAGATTATATAGCAGGTTTATCTGTGCTTGGTGGAGAGCCTTTGCATCTAAATAATATAGAAAGTGTATCAATGTTATGTGAATATTTTAAATTTAAATATCCTGAAAAATCAATATGGATTTGGACTGGATTTAAATATGAAGACATAATAAAAATGGAAAATAATTATAATATATTTAATTATATAGATGTCTTGGTAGATGGACAATTTGAAGAAGATAAGAAAGATTTGACATTAAAATGGAGAGGTTCTTCAAACCAAAGAGTTATAGATTGTAAAAAATCCTTAGCTGAAAATAAAATTATTTTAAAAGAAGATTAAAATGTAAAGGAGATTTGTATGAATAGAAAAGAAAAAGTAATGAAAAGACTACAAGAACACTATGACTATTTAGTAGACAAAGGGCATGAAGTTGTCTTTCTTGCTCACCAAGGTTCTTACAACTATAATTTAGATTATGAAAAATCAGATATAGATAGTAAAGCAGTTGTATTGCCTTCATTTGAAGATTTTGTTCATAGTAAATCTCCTTTTAGTTATACTTATATCTTAGAAAACGAAGAGCATATTGATACTAAAGATGTTAGAAAAATGTGTGAAATGTGGCAAAAAGAAAATATAAGTTATATAGAGTTATTATATTCAGATTTTATAATTGTTAATCCAGAGTATAAAGATTTAGTTGATGAATTAATTAAACACAGAGATGATATTGTAAATATAAATCCCGACCAGTTTTTACGTTGTATTGCAGGAATGAGCAAAGAGAAAGTTAAAGCTTTATGTCACCCTTATCCTAATTTGATAGAAAAAATTAATAAATATGGATTTGATGGCAAACAATTATCACATTGTGTTAGGCTAAATGAATTTATAGCAAGATACGCAATAAACAAAGAACCAATAAAAGATTGCTATATCTCTCGAATTCCAGATACATTAATAAATTTAAAACAAAATCTTGATGCTATTGGCACAGATTACTTACCAGTAGAGGCAGCTATAAGAATATGTAATAAGTATGACGAAGATACTTATAGAATTAAACAAGCACATTTGGGGAATCCTATCAATGAAGACAACTTAAAATATTTAAATGATTTTAAATACAAAACCTTAGAAAAATTTTTTAAAAAAATCTTACAAAACACTTGACTTTCATTGTTAAAAATGTTATAATAAGTGTCAAGAGAAACATGAGAAGCATAGTGGACGGTGAAATGTACAATTGTCTAACCAACAAAAAACACATTTCCTTGAAAATGTTCCTGCTATCCAAACTGTGGTAGTTTGTGCAAGAGAAATTCTTGTCTCATTTTTATAAAAATTTTTAAAAAACTCTTGACATTCATTATTATATATGTTATAATATATATAGAGTTAAGGAAACAGAACCTAATACTCTCCCAATTTCTGATGGGCAAGCAGAAACAAATCAACTAGTACTAAAAATTCTATTTAACGTACTCAGTAGAATTTCCAAAAACTTGTAGATATGTCTCACTTTGAGAGTATGCGAGAAGGCTGTGAGGCGAAGGTAATGCCCGTTCTACCAAAGCTCGAAGTTTGTTGTTTATAGAGCTTTGAAACAATTTATTAATTGTATGTAGTGATATAAAAAGATATTTAGCTGAGTGTCGGTGGACAGTAGACTATAAGTCGAAGTAATAACGCCGCTGTTGTTGGCAGGTCAGCTAACCAACAATATCTATATATCATTACATAGAGTTAATAAACAACTCTAATATGATTTTTTTTACAGGTATTGAAGGGTTTAAACATGCCCCTTCACTAAGAAAGCACTTATTGAAAAATGTCATGAAAGAGCTCAAAGTTAAAAACTTATGGTAGTTAAGAGCTAAGAGGTTCAAATCCCACTAATCAGAAACAGATATCGGTTTCAAGTGCTTTCTTAAATTATATAAATATTAAATAACATTCGGGGATGGTGAAATTGGTATCACAAGAGTTTTTGGCACTCTAATTCTTAGTTCGAGCCTAGGTTCCCGAACCATATATGCAACTGTACTCAAGTGGTGAAGAGGGTGGTTTGCTAAACCACTAGGTCGATTATATCGGTGCATAGGTTCAAATCCTATCAGTTGCGCCATGAGAACCCAGTAAATGATGTTTAGGTACGATATAAAACATTAATTCAAATAATTTCTATAAAACACCTCCTTTCCGTTTTATATCCTCCTTCTAATAAATTCAGTAATTAATCAAGTCAATCGTATTTAAACATGAGAGTGAAATTCTCTCGGTTCTCTTACATATGAAATTATTTATATTTCATTAATTTATTCAAGGAGGTTTATATGAATATTAAATTTAGAAAAATTGTAGAACAAAATTTACAGTACAAAGACGAAGATGGGAAAGTATATAAAACTAAGAAACAATTTGAAAATGGCTTTGTTGAGGAAAAAGAAATTAATCCCGCAGAAATAACAAGTTTTTCATTGGATAAAAATATGAGAATGATTGGAGTTAATAAAGACAGATATATGCTCACTTTAAAATCTTGGAAAGAAACTAAAAATGAGTTGCAAAAATTAGGAATATTGCAAAAATTTAATTTATCACAAAAGATATAAATATAGGAGGAATAAGTATGGAAGATAATATAAGTTGTGAAAACTTCACTTGTCCTTTAAACAAAGATGGAAAGTGTAAAAATCTGACATATAGTGAAATGATGAACAATAGATTGACTTGTGACGAAAGGAAATATTAAAATGATAAAAGTGAAATTAATAGATGCTAAAAGGAATTTAAAAAGTAAAATTCAGCGTTTTATTAGAGGATACGCAGACGAAGATGTTTGGCAAATGGACTATTGGTTTATAAATATTGTTCCTAAGATGTTAAGACAACTAAGAGATAAAGGAATGGGCTATCCTTCAAAGTTCAAATCAAAAGAAGAATGGCATGGTGAATTAAATAAAATGATTTATTATTTGGAACAATCAAATCCATTTGACAATAAAGAAGAAAATGAATATTCTACTGATAAAAAATTCGAGCCCGAGAAGTTTCTTCAAAGAGAACTTGAAATACAGAAGCAAAAAAATGAAATGAAAGATAAATTCTTTGAGTTATTTAGTAAATACTTTTATGAACTTTGGGATTAATAAAAAAGGAGATTTATATGAAAACAAATTTAATAAATTTAATGCAAATACTTGCTACTTTAAAGCAAGAAAAAGATACTTATTTATATGCAACAATAAATAGTGCTCAAAATACTTATATTATCGAACTTGATGGAAAAAGACAAGACATGGAAATAAACAATGATTTTAAAGAATATATTTTAAAATATACAGATATAATAACAAATATAGAAAAAATACAAAACGAAATAGATAATAAAAATAATTCTTTGAAAGTAAAAAGCGGACTAACAATAAAAGAAGCTTTAAATAGAATAAATAGATTACAAAATGAAAAAACTTTAAATGAAAAACTTTTTAACATAAAAGATAGCAAAAAGAGAGTTTCTGAAACAACTAACTCATATTTTGTAGAAAAAGTTTCTAATTACAACAGAAAAGATGCAGAAAAAAGATATGAAGAAATAACTAAAGAAATTCAAAGTTTACAAAATGAAATAAACATAGCTAACTCTGAAGAATTTGAAACAGACATTAATCTTGGCGAGTAATTTGCTCGCCCTTATATAAATCAGGAGAACAACAAATTTTAATATTAGATAAAAAAGTAAAAAAATATAACTTTAGATAAATTAAAATGATTTTAGCTTCGGATATTCGAAGGACAAATTTAAATAATATTTGATAATTAAATTTTATAATTTATATATTGCGCGTTTTTTATGTTTTATAATTTATATATTATGTTTCAAGGCAGATATTAATAAAAAATTAAAATGTATAAAATATAACATTGTCAACAATTTTACTTCTATTTAAAATAAATTTCTAATATTATCTTTTGTTTTCTCCTATTTTTTTGAAAGGAAGTTAAATAATGTTAAACATAAAAATAAAATACTTTACAGATATAGAGAAAATAAAACCAATAGCAAAAGGAGACTGGATAGATTTAAGAGCTGCCGAAACTGCTGAATTAAAAAAAGGAGAATTTAAATTAATTCCTTTGGGAATAGGTATGGAACTACCAGAAGGCTACGAAGCCCACGTTGTTCCTAGAAGTTCTACTTATAAAAACTTCAAAATAATAGAAACAAACTCTATGGGAATTATAGATAACTCTTATTGTGGAGATAATGACCAATGGTTTTTCCCAGCCTATGCTTTAGAAGACACTATAATAAATAAGAATGATAGAATTTGTCAGTTTAGAATCGTAGAAAAACAACCAAAAATTAATTTTGAAGAAGTAAATGAACTAAAAAATCCAGATAGGGGTGGACATGGTTCAACAGGAGTTCAATAAAACTGTAAATTTAGCGTAAATGAACGTGAATATGCCAAGAATGGATTTTATATAGTTATGGAACGAATTATATATCTAATAAAATAAAATCGCTCTAAACTGATTTAAACAGTCAAAAATAAAATCGAAAGGGAAAATTATGGAAATAGAAAAATATTATAACTATAAATTGTGCTATGTTGACCAAGAAGATGAATATTCTTCGATAACAACGCTATATTTTACAAATGATATGGAAAAACAGTGGGGAGATGATTGGGATGATGCTCCTTATGAACATAATGCCGAGCCTCCTTATGAAAACGAAACAGATATCTATTCTATAATTATTGAACATTGTTTTTCAGATATTTGTACTCCAATGAAAGGATATGCTAATAGTCCTTATTCAGTAAAAGATATAAATAAAGGAGTTATTCCATGGATAACAATTCCAAGACAAGGGAAGAACTCAATTTTTATAAAAGCAGGAGATACTTTGTTTTCAGTAATAGATATAATTAGAGCCTATTTGCCATATTGTAAAATATATACCCAACTAAAAGAGGAGAATTGATTATGGAAAATTTTAATTTACTAGGAAAGATAGGGAAAAATCAAAAATATAAAGACTTAGGAAAATTATTTATAAAGGCTGGAGCAGACCATTATAACGAAGGCGGATTAAAATTTACAGATAGTCTTAAAGAAAAAGAAGATAAAATTTTCATTGATATATATGTCGATTATTCTAAACCATATATAACAATTTGTGTAAAAAAATTTAATTGTTTTTCAACAAAAATAAATTATTATATAAACGATATGTTAGAAAATCCTAAATTCAAAGCAAGAAATATATTTAAAAATATAGAAGAAAAAGTTAACGAAATAACAAAAACAATAGAAACATTAAAACCTTATAACACAAAGGATGATAATTAGTTCAGAGAGGAAAAATAATGATTATAACATATACTAGAAATCATAAAATTTATTTTAGAGATGGAGAGTGATTTTTATTTTGACAACAATGAGAAATAAAATTTTAATAGCTCTAGATGAAAGTACAACTAGCACGGGATATGCCGTTTTTAGAGATAGCGCATTAATAGAACATGGAATTTTTTCTTCGAAAAGCAAAGATGTTCTTGAAAGAGTAAGTTATATTATGGAAGAGATAGAGAAACTAATAAAAAGATATAAACCTAACGATATGATAATAGAAGATGTGCAAATAACAATGAACGCCGCTACAGCAAAATCTCTGCTCGGTCTACAATTTATGATTGAAATATATGCTCATAGAAACAATATATCTTGTGAAACATATAGAACTACAAAATGGAGAAAAATATTAGGATTATCAAATAGCAGAGCTTTAGACAGAAAAGCAAAAAAACAAGAAACTATAGATTATATTAAAAATAAATATGACATAGAAATTTTGAAAGATGATGAAAGTGATGCAATTGCCATAGGCGTGGCATATCTATTAGAAAAAAGCGAAAAAAAATAAAGAGTGGAATAAAATCCACTCTTTTTTAATGAATAATTATATTCTTGTTATAAATAAAAGCCTTAAAACTCATTCTAAGGCTTAATTTCTAAGACTTTATAGAAATTATTTTCTAATACTTTGTCTATTCCTCTTAATTGTAAGTCCTCGCAAAAAAGTTTATACATAATCGTACCATTCTGGTTTTGCCCTTCTCCTACTACTTCATAGGAGCAATCTTTAAACCAAATTGGCTTTCCTTCTAAACTTATTGTCTTTAAGAATTTTAATTGTTTCATAAACTTAACTTCCTTTCGATTAAGTACTTTCCTTCCAATCTCCTCCAACTTTTATATAAGGAGTAGCTTCAACCCAATCTCCACTAATCTTAATGAATAAATCTCCTTCTTTCCAATCTCCATTTATTTTTATCCATATTTGATTACCACGGATTTTTATTAATGCAGTTACTAAATAACTACTTTCTTGCCCCCAACTATTTATTGTCGAAATCCTTAATTGAATACTATCTCCATTTCTAGCATTAGGATAAATATCAGCTATATTAAAAGAATAATTATCATTATTTCCTTGATATTGTTGTTCCCAATTTGTCCACAAATTTGTATTATGGTTAAAATATCTCGAACTTACCTTATAGCTAGAAATACTGCCATCTCCTCCTGTTGCACCAGACCAACCAATTCCTAATACTCCATCTTTTTTTACTGTCGTACTAGTCAATGTATAGTTTGTAGGTGGTGTTGGAGATACGAAAGAAACCGTTAAAACAGGAGTTTCTCTCCATGAAGATTGACTATATGTATTATCTGTACTTCTTATTCTATATTGATATTGTACTCCTACGAACGGTGTTTGCCCAAAGACATTCATAAGGTTAAGATTAATTTCTTGATAAGAAGTATCAGCTTGAGCAGTTGCAATTCTCAACCAATTAGTCCATGTCACAGGCGTTGTAGGCTTTGTAGACCTAACTTCTACGTCATATTTTAAAACTCCTAAACTTCCAGCTGAGGCACCTCCCCATAATATTAATGGAGCTTGTTTTATATTACAAGGATTAGGAGAAATGTTTGACCATGTCGGAGCTGTAGGAGCAGTATACCAAGAAGTTGGGAGAGATTGACTTTGATTACCTATTCTGAAAGCTGCACCTGCAGGTCTACTATCAGGAATAGTCATATTAAACCCAATGTCTAAACTATTACTTAGGCTTCTAACTCTCATAGAGCAAGTTCTAGTTCTTGTTCTAGCTGTATTAGCACTCCACCTATCAGAATATCCTTTTATATTTGCACTCGCACTTACGGAACCAGACCACATATTAAAATTAATTTCACCATCATAAACGATGTAACCACTTGAATATGTTAATGTACAAACTACAGTTGCGTTTACTATTATGTCTGCTCCATCTCTATATGTATCCATATATATAGTGGCTGTTGAAGTAGGATTAGTCCAAGATTGTGAATAAATTTCTGCCATATTTCCTGCCTCCTAATTATTAATTTTTACATATAAATTTCCATCTACACCTAATGTTTCAATTGGGTCGTTTTCTCCATATAAAGTAAATGTTTGTTGATACCAAGGTGTCCAAACATTTCCTACTAGATTTCTCACCCAAACTTGGATTCCTCCAGTAGTATTAGCTGAAAAAGTTTGTTTAATTCCCACATTTTGTTCAACCAATAAGCTAAAAGGTTGTTGGGTTGCGACATTCGTAATTGTAGCTACATCGCTACTAGAGTTATTATAGAAAAATCCCGCAGTTTTGTAATTATTCAAGTTTGAGTTTCTAGGAATTAATGTAGGAGTGTTCATCTTTTGATTAAGTGCTGTTGTTACTGCAGTGGAGATTGGTTTGTCTGCATCAGATGTATTATCTACATTTCCTAATCCAACTTGGTTTTTGTCTATTATTAAATAAAAGTTATTGTTAAAATATTTAACTAATACTAATCTCCCAGAAATTAACGTGTTGGCTCTTACTTGAACACCATCAGCGAATAAAATAGGCTTAGCAGTATCTCCATTTAAAGATAAAGTAACATTATCTGCATTTGTAATTGTTGGAGTAAAAGCTATAATTCCCATGTTGTTTGCTATCGTATTTGTTAACGGAATATCTATCCCTGTTACAGAAATTTTATATGCTGTAGATGTACTTGTACTATCAAAAGTTGAGTTAAGTACTAATGAAGGATTAAAAGGATACATAGGCTCATAGCCCGCACTTGTTAATACTCTCATTATAATATTCATTGTTAATCCTCATCTCCTTACTTTAATTTATTATTTTATTAAGTATAATTGTATCTACTGTATTTTCAATTAATTCATTTATTTTTTGTTTTGCAAAACGTTCAGCCTCGGCTTTTGTCATCTTTTCATATCCACTTTTCTCTGGATTGTGGTCTTGAAAAAAAACTAAATCTCCATCTATATAAACCAAGTAAGCTTTGCCTATTTTATAAGTTCTTGAATTTATTATATCTTCGGCTTTAACACCGTTTATAGAAGATTTATTATCCCATATTTCATATGTATATCTATCTTTTACAGAATTAATAATTTCTTCTCTATCGGTTTTCAAAGCCTCATCAATATCTTTTTCAGATATTTTTAAATTATTCCTTTTCGCATATTGTAATATATTTTCTTTTTCTATCATAATATATCTCCTTATTAAAATGCAGCACCGTTTTTATAGCGGTGCCACATTAATTATTTCCAATCAGATGGTATAGAATTATAATCAGATAAACTAGTGCAATTAGTAAATGCACCTGAGTGGCTTGTTAAAGTCGACAATCCCTTTAAAGCATTAATTATTGGTGTGGCATTACCTGCCAAGTGTACAGATTGCGCAAACATACCATCACAGTTTTGCAAAGCAGGCATATTTGTAACAATTTCAGCTCCAAAAGGAAAACTATAAACAGCCTGGCAATAACTAAATACATCTTTTATAGTCGTTATCTTTGGAGAGTTCTTTGGTAGTCCTATATTCCCAATTTCACTATTTATTGTAGAAGCATAGAATAAACCTTCTATGTTTTCTAGTTCTGTTAAATTATCAAAACCTCCATATCCTAACAACGAACCTTCAGCACTATTTGCAAAACTAGTTATTTTTGTAAAAGCAAAAGCATGAGATATATTTGTTAATTTTGGAGTATTCCTAAATATATATTCATTAAGACTATATCCTAAATCTCCCGCATCTTGCATATTAGGACAATTATAAAATAAACTATTAGCATTTGTCACGTTAGGATTCCAATGTAAAATAGCCACAGGCATTTTTGTCAAACCTTTACATCCCTGAAACATACTTGTAACGTTCTGTACATTTGGGCAATATCTTAATATTTGATTGTCTAATTTAGCTTCATTTACTTCAACTTGAGCATTTTCATTTACTGTTAAAGGTGTATTATCTACATTAGTAAGTGATTCACAGTTAAGGAATAAATCAGTTACATTTGTTAAATTAGTATTTGAGTTGAAAATAGTAGTTAAATCAGAAGGAAGTTTTGATAAAGATTTATTTCCAGCAAACAAGCCACTAGCATTTGTAACTGTATTAGGAATTAAATTGCCAGACACTTCGGTTAAATTACAATTACGATACATCTGAGCTATATTTTGAACCTTAGGTGTTTTTATATTAAGCATTTTCGATAATTGAGAACAGCGATAAAACATATAAGAAGTATCCTCGACATTAGGCATATTCCACGTTTCCACAAAAGATAATGTGCTTTCGTTTAATTTTGTACCACTAAAACAAAAAGATATGTCTTTTAAGGCGGGTAAGTTTAAATTTTCTAGCCCTGTGACAGAAATCAAGTTTCTACAACCAGAAAACATTTTGTCCATTTCCACGACAGGAAGTGTTTTTTTATCTACATTAAAACTTATGGAAGTAAGATTTACACAACTTTGAAAAACACGGTCAGCATAAGAAGGATAAAATCCATTAATTTCTATGTTTTCCCAGTTTTTTATTTCTATCGTTGTTCCAAATAAAGAAGAACAATCGCCTACCGTATCCATTTTTATTGTTTTTAAATTAAATTCGCTATTTTCTGGTAAAAATCCTACTTTAATAGATTTTGTAGTATCGTCAAACAAAGGAGAAGATTGTAGTGCACTTCTCAATCTATTTCCAGCCCCGTCTTCCCCTTCGCCTTTAGACACCCATATTTGGTTTGTTTCTTGCCCTTTGGCACTACCATAAAGTATAGAATACTCTTGTACAGGAATTTCATCTGCTTGATAAATTAATCCTGTGGTTTTATCTACTGCATAAGTTCCGACTTCTTTTTGTTCACTAATAGTTACTAGTTTTACATAGTAGTATAAGCCTGAAGTCATATTAGCCCCAACTTTAGTGTTATTATCTCCATATTCGGCTAAAACAAAGTTGTTGACATTCTGTATATCAGCCAAATCTGTAGTGACATCATAACCATCTAAAATCCAATTTTTATTTATTATCTCTAGCCTGTCGACTGCAGTTAATTTAGCTAAATTAGCAGTACCTAATTTTAATGTTTTTTTGTTGTCTGCAGAATTTGTTACTAAACTATTTTTTATGTTGGTTAAAGAAGTATAAGTCAATGGTGAACTCTCAAAACTTATATTTTGAGCTAATGAAGGTTCGTTATTCTCTCCGTAGAAAAAACCTGAAACGTCAGTCAAAGAAGAGCAGTTTAAGAACATAGAGTTCAAATCTGTATCTGCAGAAACTGGCTTTAAGTTTATATTTCCAATACTTGTTAAACCTGTGCAACCACTCAATAATTCAGTTGGAGCGTTAGTTATTTCTTCTCTATCTTTCTGCCAGAATGTATCATTTCCGACTGTTTTTAAGACGGTCTTGTTTTTCAACATGTTAGAAGTAATATTCAAACCAACTAAAGAATTATTGCCAATTGCAGTTATTCTATCTAATGTAAAAGCATTACTCCAAGTCGCATTATTTCCAGCAAATAAGTCATTAGGTATTGTAGTAGCTTGACAATTGTAAAAAACTCCATTATAATTTGTAGCACTTACGGCATATTTAAATAAACCTTCTGAAAGTTCTGAATTAACATTACCCGAGAACATGTCACTGAAATTTGTAGCTATAGAGCAAGCCTCACCAAACAAATCTGCAGGGATTTTATTTATACTACAACCAGTGAACATTGATTCATAAGTAGTAACTTCAGGATTATTTAATAGCAATCCATGAGGAACGTTTACAATTTTTCCATCGTTCCAAAAAGTACCACGGAAAGAAGTTATTAAAGGGCAATTATCAAATAAATGAGATGGGATAGAAGATAAATCAACACAATTCCTAAAACAGAATTCAAAAGATGTAGCTTGATTATTTCCATCAAAAAAACCAACCGGAATTGATATTATTCCAGAATTATAAAAAGCAGCATAAAAATTTTTTATATTTAAGTTATTCTTGAATAAATTTGTAGGTACTGTCTTTAAATTTTTACAATTGTAAAATACACTTTCTGCAGAAGCTATATTTAACGAACTGTCGAAAATTCCATCTGGAATACTTACCAAATTATTACAATTTCTAAACATCTCAGAAATTCCAAGATATGCTAATGTGCTCTTTGTTACTTGTTTCAAACAAGTTGCTGTATTAGCATCAGTATTAAATTTTAATCTATTTAAACTACCATAAAGTTTTATAGTATATTCTCCTGCAGTGGCATAAGTATGCGTCGCATTTGTATCGTTGTAAGTTGTTATTTGAGATGAGCTTGTGCCATCACCCCAGTCAATATAATAATCATAAGTTCCATCATTTGTCATAGGTATTTTTATTACATTAGTACCTAAACTTGTATCGACTATCATTTCAAAACTTGAAGGAATTTCTAAAGAATAAACTTCAGTAAATCCACCTACCATTGGTTGCATTAAGTTAATTCCGCCAATTGCATAGCCTTTATGCCCAACACTTCTAACTGTCAAGCTATTTCTAGCAAAATTCATTGGCTCGACTTCTCTCCAAGTATTACTATTTACACTATATCTCTCAGTATTTGCAACCGTATAAGATAAACTATCGAGACCACCAACAACATAAATATCCGAATTATTAACAAATCCTGCACAATATCCACGAGCATTTATCATATTAGCTAAAGTGCTCCAAGTTTTTGTATGTAAGTCATAAACTTCTACTACAGCGCTTGAAACTCCAGTCTGGTCTAATCCACCAAAAACATAAATCTTATTATCTAGTATATTAACAGCGCAACCTACTCTAGGCGTTGGTAAATTAGATATAGTTTCCCAAGTATTGGCAGTTGGGTTATATCTAAACAAGTTAGGTAAAAATCCATTCGCATTTATTCCACTAGTAATATATCCATAAGTTCCATCATCGACACCTACCCCACCAAAAATAGAGTTTTCTGGCAGACTTGCTATGGAAGTCCAAGCATTCGTTGTCGGGTCATAAGAATATCCAGTTTTATGGTATTGTAAATCGTCACTAAAACCACCGACACAATATCCTTTTCCATTAATAGAAAAAGAACCCATTCCATCAAGTACTTCTGGATAAGGAGCTTTTTGAGACCATGTATTTGTTAAAGTATCAAAGACATCATGTGCTGTTGTTCTTGCTAAATTTTGCCCTTCTCCGGCAATAACATGAATATTTGTACCTAATACAAAAGAGCCAGAAGCAAATCTTGGAACTGGGTCAGGCGTTAAAATCTGCCAAGCAGTGTTAATTACACTATCTCCTAAAGTTACTTGGAACCAGAAATTTCCTTCATCATATCCATAAGGAGTATCTTTTTGTATTGGAGTTTTCCTTTGTTGAGCTGGCATCATAATTAAATCCCAAGGGTAATGGTTTAAGTTTGGAGGGAATGCAGTATTTACAGCATTTGCCATCCACATTTTATTCTGATATATTACAACATCTCCAGGATTATAATTCAAAGAACCATCCCAAAGTCCAACATAATTTAAATTAGAAACTCCACCATAACCTTGTAATCCCCTAATATCATATTCAAGCCAATAGTTTTTGTTTGTTGGTAAAGTTCCAATTGGTGGCTTTTGATAAGCATAGTAGCCTTTACTTTGATAATAAACTAGGTTTCCTATCTCATATTGTATACTGTTACTGAATGCCCCAACAACCCTTGTGTTGTTTATAGCATTAGTAAAGTCTTGGAATAATTTATCTAAATAGTTATCTATATCATCTTTCGGTTCTATTTCTCTTTCATTTACACCGGTTATTAAATAATTAATATTACCCGCGTTTGTTATTTGGTTAATCAATTCTGGATTATCCATTAATATCTGATTAGCAAGAGATATATTGTTTGTTTGCATTGAATTATAATAATCTAAAAATAATGATTGACTGGATAAATGCATGTCATCCATCAATTCAATAAAACTTCTACTCATATTTATATCTCCTTTCTATATTACTTGATACCATTGGTCTCCCAAAATTTGATTTGTTGGTTGAACTTCCGTTACTGGAATTTGTAAAGCTGGCAAGGCAGTCATCATAACATTCCAATAAGCAGAACCCTGTTGTGGTACTTGCCCTCTATTATCCTGAGTAGCAACCCACCATTTACTATCAAAAACAGCTATATCATTTCTAGTGTATTGAGCTGTTGCACTCCATACATAAGTAAAAGACAATCCCTCTCCAGAAATCCCTCTTTCACCTCTAAGAGTCAAACTTCTCCAATAAGCAGTATTGATAGGAGATGTACCTGTTGGAGGAGTTTGAATACACAAATATAACAATGTGCCTTCATTTCCAGTATAATCCACTAGGTTGTTTTGATAATATTGAGTAGTTGGGCTATAAACTCCCTTAAAACTAAAAGTATTTACTTTGTTTTCCCACTCTGTTTGTTTTTCTAAAATATAATTATATATATCGTTTTTGTAAAATCTCTCTAACGCCAATATAGCGTCTCTGATTTGGTTATAATCATTTGCAGCAAATAGTTTACCATTAAGTTGAGGATTTGCTGTTAAAATTGCGGAAGCATTAACAAAATCCCCAGCTACAATAGAAGCTTGAATTTGCTCAACTAATTGTGCATCTGTTGTATTGGTTATATTGCTCTTTAAAGAAATATTGTCTAAAGAGCCAGGATACACTGTAAAATCTAAATCTGGATATAATATAGACATTTTTACCTCCTTTCTAAATCTCTACTACACTTAATAATGTTGCTTGACCTCTTCCTGAACCTTGATTTAAATAGACTGCATCCGATTGGTTATAAGAAACCTGAATAATATCTCCTGCTCTAAAATCAAAAACACCCACTCCTGTTAAGGTTTGATATCCCGAAGCATCTTGACCAATCAAATCAATTGAATTAACCGTTACCCCATTTCTTGTGTCAAATACGGTAAACCATACTCTATTTTGAGTATTTACCCATACAGTTAAAGAAACTAAAACTCTTACATCTTTTCTTGTTTTTATATATCCATTTTCTAAATAGAAACTATCTCCATTTGTGTTCAAAACCGTATTAAAAATCAATCTAGAATTTCCAGCTTGTAATACTGATGCATTTTCAAAGCATACGCTTATTGCTGATTTTGTATTGGATATCCAATCACTCCAAGTGGTTGTAAAATATCTTTTATATACTACATTTAAATTTCCACTTGCTAAATAAGCTAACTGCATTATATTTTCACTGTCTTTAAAAAAGGTCTGAATTATAAAATTATTTTCAGATGGATTGTTTTTTGTACCATTAGGAGCCCAATAAATTCCAGTTTCTAAAGCTTCGTTGCAATCAGTTATTGGTTTTAACTCTTTATCTATCCTATCATTTACCAAAGCAATTCCATCTTCCATATGATTCATTCTTTCAGCAAGTAAAAGACTTCCCTCGCTAGTTATTGCCCCAGGACTAGGAGTTAAAGTTATAGTACCATCTGCGTTATTGGTCAAAACAAAAGTCATAGGATTTTGCACTTGTCTATCTACCCAAGTTTGTTTGTCATAAGGCATAATATCTATCTCCCTTCATTAGGAAAACGAGGCATTTGTTCTTGTTTAGAAGTATAAACCTGACCCGTTGCAAAAGCTTCTGTAATAGCAGTTTTTAATACAACTTCTTCATCATAAAGTTTTATAGCATTTATACTCATTGTCCCGCCTACTCCTAAAGGAATAGTTAAGGATTTTATTAAATATTCGCCATCAATTCCCAAATCTAATTTTGTATGTTTTATTTTTATATTTACATCGTTTAACCAAAAAATCGGAACTATCTCCATATCTATTGAGTCGTTCATTCTGGCGTGCAAATATAATTCATAACGAGCTCTTTGACCCGCCAAATCATCATTATAAATTCTCTCATCGTTTACTATATAATTGATTTGCCCAATTGAAGAAATTCTAAAAGGACTGTTAGATAAAGTATCTGAGGCATAAGCAAAGACTTGGTGCCCATTATCCAATAATCTACCATAAACAATAATATTATTTTTTACATTTTCAAAATCTAGAACTATATCTTCGCTTATTATTACTTGTCTATCCATTTGGTCAAAATCTAAAACAACTGGAGCATCTTTGCCACTTGGTATTTTCTGCCAATGAAATACCCCATCAACATCAAAGAACATTTCCCAATCTGCATATAAATCTCTTATCTCAGCTAGCAAATCATAAATTGTAGAGCCCATTTCTTTTTTTATATCATAAGGAACCTCTAATCCCTCATCTTCAATTACATATTTATCAAAGCCACCAAGTTGCGTTATCGTTTGTTTTACAACATCTGCAACTTTACTTCCAGCTGGAACTATTGTAGTTACCGCTGGTAATTGACCACCTCTCTTGTCAGATAATTTTGCCATTAAATCTAATCCTTCAAAAGAAAGTGAATGCGTTGAAACATCAAACGTACTTGTTGGACTATTTACTAAGAAAATTCCCATATTCCACCATATCGTTTGATTTTTGTTTCTAGGATTATCCATTCCTTGATATATTTTTATGTATCTATCAAGCCAAACGTTTCCGCCTGGCTTGATTAGTGTTTCTCCGCCCTGTTTTTATAGTTAGGGTTACACTACAAGTTCTTCTTATATCAGAATTGGCATCTACTGATATACTTCCGTCTGTTAAAATACCTTCTATTGAGTCAACTGTTTGAAATCTAAAATTAAGTACATCTACTTTTATTTTTAAGTTACGAGTTGGTAATTGAGCCATCTCATAATCCGTTTGTGTAGGAGTAACAGGCATATCAGCACCCCTTTCTAATTTTTAGAATAAATTAAATTATTTGTATATAAATCGTCGCCACTATTTGCATCACCAATTTCAGCCCAGTTAAAACTTACTTTGGCAAAGCCCATACCTACTTCTGAGTAATAACTTAAAGGAACATTATCACTTAATCCTACAAGCCAAATATTTCCGTTAAAATCTTTCAAAATCTTAGCGTTTGGGCTAGATAAGAAGTCTTTTATAGCTTCTAATCTCTCAACTGTAGCTTTTCTATCTAAATTCTCCGTACTATCCATTACAACAACATCACCAGAGAAAGTTCCCATATCATAGTTTAATATTCCATTACTTACTATAATCGGATATTTGCTTCCGTATGGTTCATAAATACCAGTCGTTCTAACTCTTTCAAAACTATCATAACTTGCGTTAGATTTAAACTTGTAATTATTCTCACCATCAGTTATAAAAATTCCATAGAATTCAGATAAAATACTATTCATGGCATATTCACCTTCAACATTTCCTATTATCGGAACTATCGCATATTCATATTCTGTTTCATTTTGTGCGAAATAATCATATCTCACAAAATCCACATCTTCCAAACTGTTAACAGGAACATCGTACAATGTATACCATTGAAATTCGCCTTTTTTTCTTCTCTTTACTCTCACCGCACTTATTTGAGAAGCTACGTAATCTATATTTCCTGCATTAATATTTCCATTAAAATCGGCATCTAATTGTGTAGATAAATCCCAAGTTGTAGGATAAGTTGTTATATATGGAAAATCTACATCTTTAGTTATATTAAAATGGTCATATATTCCGTTTTCTATTTTTACATCTTCTAAGTTTGTTAAATTAGTAGGAACAGGCTGCCAAGAATACCTGTCCTGCAAAAAATTATATCCTAAGAATATCATATCTTAGCCACCTTTCCTATATTTTAGTTCTTACTTGTTGCGAAATTCCACCGACATTATTATCCGTATCAATTGCCTCAACTCTTATTGTATATAATGTGTTAGAAGTTAATCCTGTAAATGTATAAGTATTTATACTTGATAATCCATCGACCTGAACTACCTCATCCCAAGTATCACCATTATTCTTGCTAAATCTAACCGTGGTCAAGCCTAAGTTATCTATAGAAGAAGCCGTTACTGTTATACTATCGCTCGTTATATCACTGTCTTGTATTTCTAAGGTTACGACTGGTTTATTTGGGTCGTCTGGATTTTCTGGCTCAGAATAATCACCAAGATTTTCTATCTTTAAATCAAATATATTATTCTTTCTTCTAGTCCAGATAAATACTTTGTCAGTTTCTTTTGGAATATCTATATAATTACTGTGGATTATATAAGGTAAATTGTTTTGGTTATAACACCTTAATAACACGTAAGCATTTTGAGTTTCTTGTTCTGTATAATCATTAACGTAAGATAATTCTAAATTGCCTTGAATTGTATTATCTACAAAGACATTTGTTATTGGGTCATAACTTGAGTAAGATTTTAGTATATCAACGTTTGTAGATGTTAATGGCGTTGTGATTGGGTCTTTTAAAACATAATAAATTTTTACTGGATTATTTGTTTCATATTCTGATTTTAACCATAATTTAAAATTATCAACCGTTGTAACTCCATCTGAAAGTGTATGCATATATATAAAAGTTCCATCATAACTTATATCTATTTCCCCAAAATTTGTACTATCCCCAGCTATATAATGAGTGCAACAAATATAATTTCTTACACCCTTCTTTGATATAGGGAGTCTAAACTGGTAAGTTGTTGGTTTTTGTATATTAGTTTCATCACCAGTTAAGATTATTTCTCCAATATACCTTATCAAACTTGGCTCGCTCACATAAGGATAGTAAATCTCTTCCGTAGTTCCCTCTGTAATTTGAATTTTATTCGTTAAAATTGTATCTGCCACAACACCTTCTAATTGTAATTTAGTGCAATTGTCTGGCGTTTTAAATGTTCCTTTTGTATAAGTTTCCTTCTTTATTAAATTACCATCTTCGTTAATAAAATCTATCACACAAGATATGTTTCCAGTCTGCGAAATGTAATAATCTATGCCTTTCTTTACTTTAGCTTCTTGCGTTGCCGGATTTAGCAAATTAGGACTTTCCAAGCAAACTAAATCATGATATTTACCTATTCCATTTAAAGGTTTATCAAATAATAAATCTCCGCCTTCTTCTTCAAAAACTTCAAACTCGGTTTTCTTGTCTGGCTCAATTTGTATATTCCATATCTGTAAGTTATCACTATCTGTTTCGCTAGCAACGTAAAATCTCAATTGTAAATCACAAACATAATCCGGCATTGTAAACACGCCTTCATTTAAGTCTAACTTATCAATTATCTCGTAAGTTCCTTTTTTAGTTGTATATAATTCAAAGTTCTCTAGCTCACCAGCTGTAAAGTAGGATATGACATAGGTTTTATTAGGGTTAAGAGTGTTTTGCCAGCCTATTCCTAAGTAACTTGTTTCACCTAAAACAGCGGGCTCTATCGCATAACCATTTTGAATACTACTCAAAGATATATTCTCAGTTAAAATATAATAAGGAGATTTATAGTTGAATAGGTTTTTCTTAGAAGTTCTTAATCTTACATTGTATAATCCAAATTGCTGGAAGTCTGAAACTGTGCCACGATTTTCTAGTTCTATGTTTCGTATATCTACGTTAATATCCGCCTGAATTATCGTCTTGGCAAATTTTACCCATAATGTGTTTCCTTCAGGAATATCAGAAGGAGCTATAAATGTATAGATATTTCGCCCTGCTGAATTGTTCACATATTGCACGGAGCTATTAATATCGTGTTCGTAACTATCTTTGCCGTAACCAACGCTGAAGTAAAGGTCGGTTGTCGCTTCGTTTACATCGAAGTAGTAAGAAAGTGTGTATAAAAAGTTCGGCTTGATTTCATAACCGGTATTTGTTTCTTGAGAATAACCTTGGCTATATGTTATGTTAAAATCTGAGATATTTATTATATTGCCAATATTACCCAAAGTTAAAACTTCGCTAGGAATTTGAGTAGATGGTGTGCCAGGGTATTTTGCTTTTAATATAGCCAAACCTTCATCGGTTGACAAGTTTGTTTGGCTTAAGTAATTAGAGTTATTTGTCAATTGAGATTGAATGTTAGATTGTTCTTCCGTTAGAGCAAGGTTTATAGGTGTAGCTAATTTGTAATAGATAATTACAGGATTACCTTCGTCATATTTTGATTTTAGCCAAGATTTAAATTCAGCAATAGTACTAGCTTTCTCTTTTGAAATTCTTATTCTCACATCATATCCATGTAAAAAATCAATATAAACTCCTTCTTTATCTTTGCTCCATAAATCTTTTGTGTAACTAAAATAGTTTGAAATTGAATAGTTTGAATTAGATTTCGCAACATCAAAATTTGAAGCAAAATATGTTGTGCTAACCTGATTTGGGGCAATACCTGCAGCCCAATCTTCACTTCCATCTAGTACTAGCTTCTCCCAAGTATGATGCTCTGTACTATCTATATAATCTCCTTCTAGCATTTCTTGTTGAATAGGTAAAATGCCAGTTTCTTCTCGATGTTCAACAAAATTTGTTGCTGTTGAGCCTTGTTCCAACTGAGGCTGTATTACTAAGTTTGTACAAGTTGTACCACTAGGTACATATACCCAAAATCTATAAATTCCTGTGCAATCTGACCTGACAGCGCTATTCCCTATACTAGTAGCAATAGTTTTATTGTCCTCGGTTATTTGAACAAAAAATGACACAGCTTTATCAACAGTACCACTTTTTTTTCGACAACTTAGTGTATAAGTTTCATTTTCTTTTAATTTTTTCAATATTTTTGTTTGTGGGTCTGTACCTCCCTTAAAAGCATAACCACATTCAACCCAGCCATTTGAGATAGAAGTACCGTTTATTAATATCTCACCAGTATTTTTATTTAAAGTATAAGTCAAGCCAGCCCATGTTAACGTATTACTATCATATAGTTTTATAAAATTCTTATTCTGCTTTATTACTTCTACACTACCCTGACCATATGGACTATATGGGGTTGCTTTTGTGCCTTTTTCTAGTTTTAATGTGTCTAAATTTGTTTTATAACAAGATATTCTAACATAATATGCGTTGTTAGGACTTGTTGTAGTTGCGTGTGTTGTATCTCTACTTATAAATGTTTTGTTTATTGTATAGAAACATATACACTCATATACACTTGCAGTTATGTTTCTTGTATAAGTTGTGTTAGGTTGTATTTTTATATAATCACTTACATCACAATTTTCATCATAATTATTACGACCACTTGGGTCTAATCTTTGATTTTCAGTTATAGTTGTCTTATCAAATAAGTTCACATTACTTCCTACTGTTTCTATCTCCTGTGGATACTCTGTACTAGGTGATGGTTTACCACCTGTATATGGCTCAAAATCACTTTGAGTTTCACTAAACCATATTTTTATTACTGCGTTTGTAAAAGTCGCATTTTCGTGTACCCAAAAAGATGAATATGTACTATCAACATCAAAACTAAAACTAACAAACTCATCTTTTTTTGACCAATGCTTTGCACCTGGTGTCATAAAATAGTTAATTGGGTTTACTGAATTGGACATACTTCCACTTAAAACTTGATATTTCATATAATAAGTTTTATTAGCTTTAAAATTAAATTTAAAGAAATTTAAGCTGAACCCCCCTGCACCATTTATAGTAATTGTACCATCTGAGTTATACGTAACTCTATTATTTTGAGTAACATTCAAATCACATAAATTTATTCCTTGCGTTGTCTCTTGATACTGATTACCATTAACCGTAATCTTTAAAGGCTTAATTTTGTCTTGAGCAGGAATTGATAACGAAGTACCAGAACCATAATCTACGCCAGCATCTTTATACTGTGTAGTATTTCCACCCACATAAATATCTTCTATCGGCTCGGCTTTACTATCACTCAAATTGATATTTTGTCCAGAAACCCTTTTATAGTCTGGCAAAACTTTTAAAACATCAGCTATCATCCATTTCATTTCTATCTTATTAGGTATAGAACTCGTGTTTTGTTGGTTACTCAAAGTTATTATCGGCTCATAAGGGTTAAAATCTCTGCCCCAAGCTCTTAATGTAAAATCATTTTTTATACTAAATCCACTATCCCACTCTACCCAGCTGTCAGGCTCTCGCAAATCCACTTCTTTGTCGTCTATATAAATAGGTGGAGTAGGATTTGATTTTCCATCTATCGCCACAATGTTAGAAGAAATCTGTATATAACCATTCTCACAATCGTTGGCTAAGTCACAAATTGCAAAAGAAGCTGGTTGTATATATCTAACTGTGAAAGACTTTACGCCAGAAGTTAATATCGTGCTATTAATGGTCTCTCCAGTTAGTTCTATATAATAAGAAGTGTTATTACTCATTCCAGAGAATAAGTAAGTTAAAGATGGGTCAGTATTATAATAAATCAATGGAGACTGAGCTAAAATAGTTTTATTGCTATCATAAAGAGTAAATCTATAACTATTTAAAAGCTCACCTTCGTTTTGCACGTAATTCCCTTGAAAAGAATACGTTCCGTTTTCAATTGTTCCACTTGAAGGAATATTATCTATAGTTAAAGCGGGCTGAGTATAACAATAAAAAGGAATTGGCACACTCGCCACACTCTCATCATTACCATTATCTATTGTGTAAATAACGGCATTATAAAAGTTATTATTTTTTAATGAATTTGCTGGCAAAATATGCTCAAGTTTCATACTTGATTGTATTTGATTATAAACAATTTCGCCAGTTTGATTATTTCGGATAATTAATCTATTACCTACAACTTGCGCACCACCAATAACAATAAAGGTTATTTCCTGTTGTTTGGTAGCGTCAAAAGCCACAATTGGATTAACTATTGGTTGTGTTAATTGCTGTATTGCCATTTTTTACCTTCCTTTCTACTTATCATCTTTTCATCAAATAATATCCAGCTATCAATATATTTGTGCCTGCCGTTCTTGCACCTCTTACCTGAACATTACTTTCCGTATTATAAGCCCAAAACTGTGTCGCCACTATTCCCGCACCTGCTTCAGCTGGAATTGTTGGTTCTATTGCATAATCCAAAGGTATGTATATAACATTTCCCCATTCCGATGTCTCAGTTATGTTTAATTGAACTTGCATGTATACAATTCCTTTTACTTTATCTACATAAATTTTTCCACCAATTAAAGTACAACCCACAAAACTACATTGAGAGGTAATGTCTATTAAACTACTCTCACGAATAGATGCTAATAAACTCTTCCAATCTCCACTATCAGAATTATTATATAACAAATCTGGAATTTCACCAGATGTATCCACCCATAATTTTGCTATATTGCTAGTAACGGGTGGAGCTGAAGAGACAAAAACCTTTGTGTCTAATATTCTTCCTTGATTAGCAGAAAGAGCATCTGTGCTTGAAGTAGAAATCAAACTATCTATTACTGTAGCAACTGTCGCAACAGTTTGCTTTGCTTTTACTATGTAATTTTCTACTATATATGGTGGCATATTATTCATAGGAGTGCCTGAACCCATATTTTCTGTAGTAATATATCCCGCTCCATTGTTTTCATTTGTTCTTATTCCTGGATAATTCATTCCATCGACAGCAAAACTTCCTACCTGAACTTCTCTAGTAGGTAAATATCTGCCATCTATAACTTTTAGTCTTTCGGCTGGCAACTCTGCTTTAATTAATTTATGAGTTTCTTCTCCTCCAATATTACCTAATTCATCATAAGGTGCTTCACTAGACTTTCCAAGACCAAATCTTTTCCTTCTGTCCGGTAAGTTAAAAGTAGTAGAACCATCACCAGTACCATATTTTGTTCCATATATTGCAAATAGTTCAGAATACTCAGTTCTACTTACTTCTTGACCATTCAATAATAACCAGTTCGTAGGTATAATGTCACTATACCATACCACTACAGAGCCTATTGGCAAAGTATCTGAAACCGTACCCCCTGCTCCTCCTATCGCACTTAAAGTACCATCATCAGCAATAATGACATTTGCCCCAGCTTTTACTGCACCCAATGTCTCTACAGTTGCTATCGGCAATTGACTATTAGTCACCTTCTTATTGCTATCTAATGTCGCTACTCCGTTAGCTGCGCCTTTTTCAGTTTCTGGCACAAAGTTTAATTCTGGCTTGTTGTTTAAGTCATTATAATCACCAGTTTTGGATATTTTATGTAGTTTTATTGTTCCCTTAATTAATTCACTTTTATCAGGAACTAAATTTTCAGATATATCTGTTTCAAGTATCGGCTTATTTACTAAATCATTATAATTATCAGTACTTCCACTTCCGCCGCCAGAGCCTGGTAGCGGTTCAATATAAATATCTGAAAAATTATTCAAAGGAGCTTTGACCCTCACAATTTGGTTTGGCTCTAACTTCCCAGCATATTTCAAAGTGTAATTTATGTTATTAATCTGAACAATATAATCTTCATTCTCTGTTTTTTCTATTACCTTCGCTCTAAATGTTCTATCAAATTTAGAGTTACTAATTTTTGGCTCGACTATATTATTTATTGCCGCGATTATATTATTCAATCCTTCTTGATTTCTGTCAGCCATTTTCAAAACTCCTTTCTTATTATCTTCTATTTGTTACGTTTGATGTGGCTATTCTTGGCAAGTCTTTTAAAGCCTCAACAAAGTCGTCTGCATCTTTTATGTTTGGTAATTCTATTTTATCTATATAAATTGTTTGACCACTATTATCGCCAGTCAATTTGCTAAAATCTACATTACTTAATGTCAAGCCCGTGCTTGTTATCTTCGGCATTATACTAGACAAAGCAGTGCTTATTCTATCTTGCATTGATGAACTATAAAGAGTACCATTTGCCATTGTAGAACCCATTAAGCTATTAACGGTATTATTTAAGCTAGAAAGTGCCGCGTTATAATTGTTTAACCAATTTGTCGCCTGACTTAAATACTCAGCATTATCTAATCCAAATTTTGCCATTTCTTCTTGTAGTTCTTGGAATGTTTGTATTGCATTTCTGTTGGCTTTATCTATTTGATAATTTTGTTCATCTAAGAACTCCTGTAATTTGTCGATTCTGTCCTGATAACTTTTCTCTAAAGCATCTTTCTCGGCATTTAAAGCATCCAATTGGTCTTGCTTAATTTTATCGTTTAGGTCTTTTTGAGCATCTTCTAGGTCTTTTTGAACATCTTCAATTTCTTGAACGTCACTTTCCCACGTCCAGCCGATTCCTTCTCTATAAATTTGAACCGTCTTTTGGCGACGTTGATTTGCCAATTTCTCTTTTGCTTCTTCTACTGCTAATAATTTTTCTTCAAGTTCTTTTTGTTTGTCAAGTTCATCATTTTGATTTTCTAAAGCTTCTATTTGTTCTTCTAAAGCTTTCAGACGAACGTCTTGCTTCATAGCATGTTCAAGGTCTGTTATCTGATTTTGAACTTGGTCTAATTGGCTTTGTTGAAAATCTTTTAACAACTCTTTGAACTTCTTTAGTTTTTCTTCTGGCAAGTCAGCTAGCTTGTCATAATAGTCTTTCGTACTTTTTGTTAAATCTCTAATTGAACTATCTAGGCTTCTGTTGTCTTTGTTTAACTCTTGGATTTTCTTGATGATTTTTTCTACATTTTTGGCACTGTCTCCAGTAAAATCTGCCAAGTGTTGCATATTATTTATATAAAGTTCATTCTTAGAAGCATTGTAATCTATCGCAAATCCTTGCTGTCTTAGTTGATTTATATAATCGTTTATCTGGTTGGTTTGAGCATTCTTCAAGTCGTTAGTCTTTGCTATTTGGTCGTTTAGTGCGTCTATTAGTTGCCTTATATATTTCTCTTGTTCTTCAAAATTATCTGTATTTTTAAGCGCATCGTTAAGGGCATCTACACGGTCTTTAGCAATATCTAAGGCATTATTGTAAGCATATAAAGCATCAACTTCGGCTTTGTATGTTTCTGAAGCTGAACCTGATTTTCTACTTCCTCCAGATTTTTTAGAACCGCTTCCAGAGTATCTATGACTAGAAGCTCCAGAGTAGCCTCCACTTCCATAAGTTCTTGCCCCTAAAGAAGTTATAGTGCTATAAGCTTTTTTATAAGCATTTACGACAGCATTCATGTTTTTTTCTACTTCGGCTGACACATCTCCACCAGCATCTTCCGAAGCAGCAGCTTTTGCTCCTAATAAAGCAGCAGTAAATTGACCTATACCAGGAACTTGATTTGCAAATGTTGCTCCGATTCCACTTGTTTCTGAGCCTAAATTTGCAATAGCATTTTTAGCTAAATTAGAAATATTTTCTGTGTTACCTAAAGCTATATTATGTAAATCTTCTGCTGCGGCAGCTTGCAAACTTTGTACTTTTGCTGCTATTAAAGCATTGGTTTTATTATCTAATTCAGTTGTATTTAATACAAGCTGTCCGTTTTCCATAGATAACATACTCAAATATTCATCACCTAGGGATAATAATTGTTGAAGAGTATCTATTGATAAATACCCATTATTATTATATTCATCTACTGCACTTTTTAATTTGTCATATTTGGTTTGTAAAGCGTCTAACTCTGTGTTTAAACTTTCTATGTTTTGAATAGCTTGTTCGGATGTAATATTAGAGTTTACCTGTGAATTATTAATTTCATCTATTTTTTGCTGAAGCTCATCTAAATCTATCCCATAATTAACTACTGTTCCATTTGTCTCTTTTGTGGTGTCTGAAAATTGCTTATTAATTCTGTTTAATTCTTCGAGTTCATTCTTATGTTCCTCTTCTGCTTTTGAAACGAGCCCCATCTTTTCCCTATAATCATCCATATTAAAGCCTAAAGATTCCATGTCTTTTAACTGTTCGTCAGTTATAACAACACCTTCAGACAATCTTAAAGAATATAAGCTTTCGTATGCAGCTTTTGTGTTTTTTATTTTTTCTTCAAGTTTCTCTTGAAGAGCTATAAAGTTAGACAAATTTTCACTTGCAGCTTTAGCTTCTGAAGTTTTCCCTTGCTTGTTTAAATCTGATATACTTGCGTTTACCTTTGATATTAAAGTATTAATTTTAGCTAAGTTCTCAATTGTATTCTCATTGAACCCAAACATTCTTGCTTGTTCTTTTTCTGCATGAGACGATATTCCCCATTTTTTTTCATCTTCATTTTCGGCTAAAATAGCATTTATTTTACCTACTGCATCTACTGTTTTTCTAGCAGCCATTTTGTCCAACTGTTCATTAACGTCTTTTAAATCTGAACTATAAATATTTAAATTATTATTTGCATATAAATTATTTAATTTTTCTTGTATTTCTGCTAATTTTTTACTTTTAGTTGCAGCATTGTCAGTACTCATTTGGACATTATTATACTCTTCTTTCAATGCCTGTATGCTTTTAGCCTCGCCAATACTGCTTTCTATACTTTCTTGGGCTCTTTCTGCCTCTTCTTGTCTCGCTTGCGCTACCGCATCTTGAATAGAAACGATAGTACTAGCAATCGCCAACGCAGCTGTTATAGATATCGCCATTGTGTTAAATGTACGTATCAATTTTCCACCAGTAGAATTAAGAAGTTTTAGCGCGTCTGATGCTTTCTTTGAATTAGGTTCCACTCCTTGAAGCGCCAAAAGAAATCCTTGAAAGCCTCCACCCAATTTAGAAATATTTTTTATTTGAATTCTTATTTTATTTAAATTAGATAATATTTTAACAGAATTTATAGAAACAATTAAAGTTATTATTGTAGGCAACAAAATTTGTAGCCCACCCATAGTATCAATAATTTTTAAAATTGCCGTTCCTACATCCAATAATTCTTTTACAAAATCACTATTTATACTATCTTTTGCTAATTTCTGCCAAGCAGAATTTAAATCTGAAAGCTTACCTTGTAATGAATTGACATATGTTTCATTTTCCTTCATCGCACTTCCAGAACTATTCATAGCTGCTTCATTTGCATTTATAGCTGTATTAAAATTTGCTAAAATTGAGTTTACAACGTCAACTTGAGTTTTCGCTTTAGCCTAAGGGATTAAGGCTGTTGTAAACTATCTAAAAAATCTTTTAATATTTTTTTATAACTATATGGTTTTCTAAATCTCCAATAGTTTATCCTTAGTAATGGTATATTGTTATCTTTACAAAATTTATTTTTTATTTCGTCTCTTTCTTTTTGCTCTTTAAAACTTTGTTGTGAATACTGAGGTCTGTAATGGAAATCTCCATCTACTTCAATTAAACAATAATTACCATTTTTTAAAAACACTTGAAAGTCAAAAGGTAATTTCCTTTTATTTTTACATTTTTCAAATTTTACTTCTTTTTTGTATTTGTAATCGTTTTCAATTAGCCATTCCTCGGTCTTTAATTCATAAAGAGACTGTTTACTACTACATTTTCTGCACCTATAAGTATGCTGATGCTTTAGACTATTCCATGTAGTATAAAAAATTTCTCCACATCTGCATTTTAACTTTAAATTCTGCTTTTTACCTTCATACTTCTCAGATAATACTTCACATGTATAATTGTTATCTCTGACAAACTTCTTTATGTTAGAAATAGAATAACTATTTTCAGGGGTAACTATATCTTCTCCTTTTAAAGTGTCAATGTTATTTATTAATGCTTCTAAAATATAGCCATCTTTGTTCATTATCTGTAGCTTCTGATTGGCATTTTGATATGTTTTAAACAAAGGGACAAAGCCTGCATTAATTACTCTTTGTTTCACATCTTCTAATGAGCTACGTGTCGTACATCCCTCTTTTAATGCACAAATATTACATTTCCAATTATACCCTCTGCTAAAATGTGTCCAAGATGCTTCATATTCCGTACCGCATTCACACTTAAATAACAAATGCTCTCTATTGTTTTTATATTCATTACTAATCAATGTTGATTTTATATTATTAAGTTTTATAAAATTTTTTATATTTTCTATACTATAAGGGTTTCTTTTGTCAACTATGTTAGGTCTATAACCATCTTTCCAATTTTTTAAACATACCTTAAAATAATAACCGTCTTTTTCTATTTCATCATAAATGTGGTTTTTTTGTTTATATAATTCTTTTTTAAGATTATACCCCTCTTTCCCATATATATCTTTTCTAATATTAAAATTGTTTTTCGTTTCTATAACTCCCTTTCTAAATTATTTTCATAATCACTAGACCATATCTTCATCCTTACATAATAAGGAGCGAACCATTTCGATTTAAAGGGTTTTCACCTACGCATTTGCGCCCTACTTCTATTGTTGTTTTCACAACTAAAGAATGGTCGTTGAGCCTTCTCCTATTCGGGGCTTGGTCGCTGATTGCCCATTTTTATTATATCATGTTTTAAATTAAATGTCAATAGATACTTAGAAATTTCTTCCATATATCATACTTTATTTTTTTCTGCTTTCGCAACATTCACACTTACGCATATTTCATCGTTATGTTGTAGTATAAAGTCTTTAGGGGTTCCCAGCGGTTAGATTCGTACTTAAACGCATATTACTATACGTTGTGGCAAAACTCTACCACCAATTAAACTTGCATAATAGTTTTTAGTATTCTGGTCAAGTTCAGGAAACTTTTCTGCAAGTGCAGATAATATCTCAAAAGTAGATTTTAACTGACCATCCGAGTTGTATAATGTTATACCTAATTTATTAAAATCAGATTCCATAGCAGCTACAAGATGTAGGTCTTGCTCACCTTCATCATTCATACCTTGTAGGTTTAACGTAATACTTCTTAAACCTCTTGCAACTCTACTAGACTGCCCAGTCATAACCTCTGCACCTGCTGTAATAAGTGCTATTGTCTCGGACATTGAATTTCCAGCTTGAGCTAAAGTAGCACTTACCTTTGGGATTGCCGTTGCTAAGTCCGCACTAGAAACTGAAAAGTTATTGCTTCAATCTGTTACTTTATGACCATGTAGAACATGGCGAATAAGAATTTCTTCTTATTTCTCACATTTCATTTTGTTATAGTGTGAGTTCAGAGTACACCTTCATCCTTATAAAAAAATATAAGGAGCATAGCATGAATATTATATCACTATAATATTACTTACTCGTTACGGGATTTTAATTATATTGATAAGAATGATATTTTTCTAGATTTCCTTTACTTTCTATATACATAAGAATTATGTTTTTACACTTTTCTATATTAGTATTTATATCATCTTCCCATAAATATAATATATTAATATTATAATATCTTTTTATATAAGTATGTTTAGACTTATCTTTCTTTACATTTTTTAATTGAATTTGGTCAAGATTTTCTTTGGAATATTTGAGAGGATTTGCATGAAAATAATCTCCCATAATTTCTATTATTAAATTACTATCAGGAAGATAAATGTCTACTGTATAATATTTATATTGTTTTTCATTTTCATATTTTATTTTTTCTTCGTCTAATAATAAATTTATCTTTTTATGAATTTTTGTCATCTTTGTAGGAAACTTCCCTTCTGCTAGCATTCTAGCTGTTCTTTCTCGCATCATTAAGATTTGACTTCTTGAAAATTTATGATTATACATAGATGCTCTTTTCCCCACATAATAAACCCTTCTATATTCCCAATAACATTTTTGAGAACAAAAATGATGAATATCACCAAAACTATTCTTTTGATTTTGAATATATTTTGGAGCGATAAAATCTCTTCCACAATTAGTACATTGAACTATTTTTGAATTAAACTTAGGATTTTTTGCACCTCTATGAATACCATACTCTCTTTTATACTTGTTTCTGCATTCCATATTACAATAAACTCTACTTTTATGAATTTCATTCATATTTCTTATTATCTGATTTCCGCAATAAGCACAATGCAATATTACATCTGCCTTTTTATTTCCTATTTTCAATTCATGCTGTAATAAATCTACTAAATCATTAACGTTTTTATTTTTTAATTTCGGAATGATTTCATCGATAGTAATTACTTTTTCATTTATTATGTTATCTAAAATATAATCATACTCTTCCTTATCCCAACCATCTTTAATTATTAAACTTTTATGTCTTCCATACCATTCTTTTACTTTTTTATTCATATAATCATTCTCCATATAATTAAATCTTACCCACGGGATTGTCCTCTTCAGGAGTTTCCCCGTTTTGAGCTATGTTTATTTTCAACACATTACTGTGAAGCGAAGCTTGTATTTTAACCTCGTTAATTTGGTCTATTATTTGAATACTATCCTCTGCTTCAATGTTAAAAGCCTTCATCTGAGATACAATTAAATCTGTTGCCGTTGCAGTAGACACTTGTTCATCAGCTATGTTTTGATATAACAAAGCAGTTTTTGCCAATTCCATGTTGTTCTCTTTATATCCTGCTTTTGAAAAATTTGCAGCTGCGTCAATGGCTTCCTTACCTGTTCTTGAAACCTGCCCACCTAATTCATAAGCTTGGTCAGTAATTTCTCTTAGTTGTTGTGGTGTAACATCAGTTACTTTATTAAATTCAACTAAGCTCTCATCTAAATCGAAAACTTGTTGAACCATATCTTGTATTCCGTCTTTTACGCCATGAATAACATCTCCGACAATTTGCCATTGAGAGAACTTAGATATAATATCTCCCAATCCTTGAGTTTTACTTTTGGCATCATTGGCACTATTGCCGACATCTTTTATTTTTTGAGAGAAATCAGTTATTGATTTTGTATCTGTTTTTATAGTAAGAGGCGTGCCATCAGAAATCTCCTTAAGTTGTTTTTTTATATCTTCGACTGAAGAATTACTAAGTTTAGCTGAAAGCAATACCTCGAATTTTGATGCCATAATCTCACCTTCCTTTCATATTTAAGGAAGTCTATAACTAACCTATAAAACTACCTTTATATAGTTTTAAGGCTGGAATTTTTATTCCTCTTTTATTAAATTCTGTGTACAACCATCCACCAATGTTTTGATTTAAGTCTTTTAAAAAGTCATCCCAATAGGGCTTTCTTTTTTTGCCACCCCAGTCGTTATGGCTATCGAATCCATTAACATTTAAAACTTCCGCCAATATTTCCCTTCTGTCTCTCATTCCGTCCTTACCTCCATAGTAATTACCATGAAAATAAGGAGAAGATGAACTTGGAGGCGTCATATTTAGAGCATCGTAAACCAGAGAAAAAGAAAATCCCTTTATTGCATCATCTATATATTTTACATCCCATGCTTGGTCTCTAAATTCATAACTAGGAGTACCCGCGCCATCAAGATATGATTTATTTATCCTACCCATAGCAAAGTTTGCATTCATAGAAAGCCCATAAACATCTTTACTTATAAATTGCCTTAATCTCTTCTGAACTCTATCAGACATTGCTACCACAACTTCTTCTATAACTTCTCCAAAAACTCTTTCTAAATCTTCATCGGTTTTTATTGCCATAATTATACCTCAGATAAAATTGGTTCAGCCTCGACTTTTTGTACCGGAGCTATCATATTCCCCAAAACTGGTGATTGATTCCAAGCTATGCTTTTTGCAATCAATTCAAGTTTATCTTCTGGAATGTTTTTAATCATTTCAATTAAAGACTTCCCTGATTTTTCCATTTCTTCGGCTGATGGCATTCTATTGGCAACGATTGTAAAACAGTTTTCCATAACATATCTATCATATTCTTTTTCTATTCTTAAAAATACTTCTTCAAAATTATCAATATTTTTTGCAAGAAAATCTTTTAGATATGGATTATAAAATTCTTCTGGTTCTACAATCTCGTCTTTTAGATTTGTACACTTTTCTATTACATCTTGTATATATCTTAATTCCATTAAAATTGATTTTTCTTCGGCATTAGAATTATAAAATACATTTTTCTTTATATCTTCTAATATGCTAACATACGTATTAAAATCTATAAATTCTTTTACTTTTATTCCTGTGCCGTCAATTTCTATCTCATCAGGCATTATTTTCATTATTTTTTCTTTCATAATAAATCACCTTTCTTTAAAAAATAAGAAGAATAACTATAAAAGTTATCCTTCTTACTAGAGATATGATTTTCATATCGTTTATAAATAACCTTCAAGTTATAATTATTCAGCAGCTACTGGTATGTCAAAACCTTCTTTAAAAGTTTTTCCTTTACTATCTTCTGCTTGAACATATACTTTGTATGTCTTTGCTTCTGTTAATGCTTCAGCACCGACTTTTATTACTGAAGAACTAATAACAAATCTATCATTATCTGCTCCAGTCTCTCCATTTTCTACAAAAGTATATGTTATTGGAGCTGTTCCTCCAACTGCATTCATCGTTAAAACTGTTGCTCCACTAGCAACATTCTCATCTCCTACTTTTAACCCTTGAACAACATCAGCTTGAATTGCTGTAATATTTGGGTCTGCCTGAACAGAACCATTATATTTTACTCTTGCAACTAATGTATTGGCAAATTCAGAGCCAAAATTTCCACCAAGTCTAAAGAATTTCAAAGTTTCAACAACGAAATAAACTTTAGTGTTAACCTGTGATATATTCTTCACGAATTTTAATAATGAATGACCTTCTTGTGGGATTAAATATCCTACCCCATCAATATCATTTAAATTAGAAATACTACTATATCCAATTTCAAATTTTATTTCTGGCAATAATCTCACAGCTGTAACAACCTCTCCAGCATTAAAAACGTATTGAGTATAATCAGGTTGCCCCTTTGGTCTTCTACCATCTATTAATCTTTCAAAATTATCATTCAAGACAATAGCTGGTATTTGAGAACTAACATCATCTATTTCTTCTGGGACAAAAGTTAAGAAGTTATTAGCTCCTAACTCTTTATCTAATGTCTCAGCTAAAAATATATCTCCTGGGTATATTTGTGTTCCCTCAGCAACTCTAAATTGCGTAAACATATATGATGGTAATTCTGTTACTGGTCTACTAATATAATTAGCCATTTATTTCTCCCTTCTTATTAATATTTATATAATAAGCTACAATAATCTAAACAACACCATCCGCTTGGTGTTCTAGCCCAATTTCCTCTTATTTCGTATGTGTCAAATACCGTTCCTTTTTTATACACTCTTTTTACCTCATTAGCCGTTCCAACGCCTTTTCTTACATTTAAACCACTAGAAACTACCTTGTATCTTCCTAGTTTATAACCAGATGACACAGGAACTGAAACTGGTCTTGATACATTAGTACTAGAACCACCAATATATACACTTGTTGAAACATATCCAACTCTACCTGTTTGAATTACTTGTATTTTATCTATATTAGAACTTACGTTTTCTAGTATTTTTACACTTGTATTTGCCTTATAATCATATTGTATTCCTGTTAAATTAGAATTAGAATAAATTTTAGTTGTACCGGCAAATTTTTTAGTTTGTCCAACTGTATTAACTATTGACATAGGTTCAGAATATGTTAAATAAGAACTTGCTACCCAACCTTGGTCTATACGAGCCCAACCATTGCTTTCTTCATATACTGTTACTTTAGTTCCTTTTGCAAGACTTCCGACAATATTTCCATTAGCACTATCTCTGACATTTAAAGGTAAACTTGAAGTATTTACCCAAGCACTTCTGTTTTGTGTACTTTGACTTGGAGTTTCTATTTCTTTTACTCCTTCACTTACTTTAAAAGCATAAAATCTTTGTGCATTTGAATAAGCCTTAAAAGTATTTATTTCTACCCAAGCACTTGTTCCTTCTAATCTAACCTTACCCTGTCTGCCATAAGCATTAAATTTTCCAGCATATAAATAAGGGTCATATATTTCTATTTCTGTATCATTAGCTCCAACCGCCAATATAAAATGACCATCAGTAGTCCATAATCCTTTTGCACAAGCGATTGCAACGAACCAACCATCCTTACAAGCTTGGTGCGCTTCAAAAGAAGAATGCAATATTTTCATTTCTATGTTCCATCTTTTTGAAATATATGAAAACAAACCATCTGAAGTTCCACCAGGAACTCTATATCCATTTTCTCTTGAAATATCGCACATTTGAGCTGGATTAATATATTCTCTGCAACTTGAAACTATCATAGCTCCACAAGTTGTTCCACATCCAGAAGTTCCGCAAGTCTTGTTTTCATAACCACCTGAAGCTGGATATGGATGATTTTTCCAGCGCGAATCCAATTGATTATAATAAATTTTCTGCATTATTTTCCACCTTCTGTTTCTATTTCTACATTTTCATATTCTCTATCATCAGGATTTTCTAATTCTGGTATTTCTGTACTACCTATTATTATATCTTCTTCCATAATCTACTCCCCTTTATAATCTAATGCTATTTTGATTTCATCAAATATCTTTTGTATAAAAGCTTCTACCATACTTCTTGTTATTAAAAATCTAAAAGGAGCAGGTATAAAGCCTAAAATGCCATCAATTACAAACGCCATTTTCTCTTTATTCTCACCTTGTCTGAAAACTCTTTCAGCCTCTGTAATCATCTCTATTGCAAATTTTCTTATTCCTTTTGTTTTTATTTTATAAACAACTAATGCAACTACTAAAACTATTGCTACACATATAGCAAAAATTATTTGTGGTGTCATAATTGTCGCCTCCTTATTAAATAGATTTTTCTATTGTAAAATTAGCGGAGAAAGTTTGCCATACAAAAGAAATTTCCTCATCTTCGCTCTTTTTAACAACTTTTATCATTACTTGTAATATTCCAGGAACTTCAGTATCTTCTTTACCTAATTCCCATTTTATTTTAATATAATTATCTTTTTCTTCTACGTTTTTTATTATATGTTCAAATGTTTGATTATCTGCTCTCTTTACTACGACAGAAATAATACCACCAGTTATATCATCATCATAAGCAGTTACTTTTGGTAATAAAAAATATCTATATGAAGAATTTACATCTCCTTGAATTGCTAAAACCGACTGCCCAGAAGGTATAACTATATCTCTACAAACTACTTGAATGTCTCTTGGTTCACAACCTAAATTGCAAGAACCTTCTTGACCTTCCTTTATTAATGGACTTGTATTACTATTACAATTCACATCTATCACCTCCATCAATTGCCGTTAAAGCCTGGATTTTAGGAAAATTCTTATTTACAGAATTCGTTATTTTTTCAATATCGAAATCTTCTTTGTCTAGAAATTCTATGCACATAAAACCAATTATGTTTCCATAATTATCTTTTAACGCCATACCATATTTAGAGTTAATATGTCTTGTAACTAGATACTGATACATTGTAATATCTTTATCTTTTACTTGTTCAGCATCTTCAATTACGCAAATACTTTTTTCTTCTAATTCATGGCACCAATACGCAAGTAAAGACCTAAATACATCTTTGAAGTCTCCTATCATTGGAGCAACACCAACATTTACAACTTCATTTGTCATACTCATTTTTAAGAAAGATTTTCCCATCATATCTTTATTACCATTGTGATATTTTACTAAACATACTCTTGAGGCATTTGTTTCCTTCAAAATTATGTTTATTATATCGTTGATTTGCTTGTCTATATATGCCAAACTTCTACTTTCTTCAGGAGTTAAATGTTTTTTTGTTATTGCCTGAACAATATCCTTAATCATTCGATTATAATTTTCTGTCGTTGTTTCATTTATTTCTCTTAGTTCTTTTCTATCTTCATCTTTTTCTGTATCCATTTTGTTTTTTGTTTTTATATACAAAATCATAATTACAATTATCGCAAGACCGTCAAACAATAACTTTGCTAGTCCTACTAATGTTTCTAATGTTATTACCACCCATTTCACCCCTTTGCTAAAAAAAATAGCGGAAATCAGTAAAAACCAATTTCCGCCAATTATTATTTCTTTTTGACTGCACAATTCACATAAGAACTCGTATGAATCACCTTGAGTAATTCTGAGCAGTATCGAGAATAAGCACATAAATTATTAGTTTTACTACATTTTAAAACAATCATTTTATTAGACTGTTTCTCATAATATGCAAATTCACATAATGGATATTGTTTACACATTTATTACGCCTTTACTGTAACTGAAATTATATCCTGCAATCCTTGATAAGTTGCTGTAATAGTTGTGTTTCCTATTGCTTTTGCAGTAATAACACCACTTTTATCAACAGTAGCTGTTGAAGTTGTAGCACTTGCAAATGTAACTTTTGAATTATCTAATATTACGTTTGAATATGGTAATGAACGAACACCTATAACGTTAGCTGTTGCAGTTTTTGTTCCAGCTAAAGAAAGTTCTATTACGTTTGGAGAAGCAACTACAGCTTCGACAGCTACATCTTCGCTTACTCCATTTTTTATATATTCAACATCTGCATATTTTGCTTCACCACATTCTGTAGCATATTCTTGAGCTGTACCATTTAATTTGAATGTAGATACTGAATCAGCAGCCATATCAAATGTTACACTACCATCAAATTTTAATCTAGGAATTGTAATTTGTAAAAATCCCTCAACTCCGTCTTGTGTTAAAACATGAATTCTCATAACAGCTTTTACTGTCATAGGTTGTGTTTTTGTATCAATTGTAATTTTATCTACAGTATCATTATATTGATATATAACTTGTAGTTGTCCATTAAATGTAGCATCTGATATATTTATTTCTTTTTCGTTTGGAGTTATTTTTTTTACAATACCGTTAGGCATTCTTACAAATACTGAACCAGTTGGAGTTTCAACTGTTGAACCTACACCATTAGTAAATGTAACACATTCATCAAACTTAAATACACCATCTGGTCCGGTTACAATAGCTCTACCTTCTTGCATCATTAAGTATTCCATTTTAAATGTAGCACTTTCTAATTCAACCGTCAAGTTTTTACTATGCTTAATATCGAATAATAATGCGTTTAAGTATCCACCTCTGTGTTCTATTGAATCCATTTCTTGTGTTATAGTTGAATTTGTTAATGCTAAACCTTCACCTATATAATCACCAGTTGTAGTGTTGAAAAATAGAACATCAGCAACAGACACTAAAGCTGAACCTTTATCAATTGCCATCTCTTTTCTCTCCTTTATATTTTATTTTCTTCGCCTAAAGACGATAATAAAGCTCCACCATCAGTTAAAATATCATCAAATTTTCCCTTTGGTCGATAATGTGAAGTCCAACTAGGAACTTCAGATTTCATTTTTATCATTCCGCACAATTCCAATTGTTTATACATATAATAATCATCTTTCTTTAATGCTTTATCTAACATTCTGTTAAAACGCCTAATTGTCATTTCCCACATATCTTTGTTTTTCCAACCAGTACAATACGAAAGTATATCTACTAAATCCTCCAAAGTCATATCTGATTTTTTACCTGAGCTTTGAGCCATTTTTAATTTTTGTTTCATTTCATAAAGAAGTTTTTCTGTTTGAGCATTATAATGTTGTGGTACTATATCATTCTGTACCATAATCATTTGTCTTATTTGCTCAAAATCCTGAGCATTGAAATCTATGCTTTTATACATTTTTTCTTCTATTTTTTTTAATTGTTCCGAAAAACTGATTATTTGTTCAGCTCCCGGATTGCTTTTTTTTGCTTGGTTAAAAAAATATTCTTTTTTTTCATTATATTCTTTTTCCCATTTTTCATAATCTTGCGACCTTTGATAAACTCTTAAAACTATTTTGCCCTCTATTGTAATTATATCAAAAGGTTGAGTTTCACCTAAAACTACTTTCAATATAATAGCGAGCATATCCCATCTATATTTGAAAGATTTGTCCTTTAAAGATTTTTCATACATATAATCCAAATAAGGTAGTCTAAGTAATCTAATATCTCTTTCATCTATTCTTGACACGTCTAAACACTCGTCTGCTGATGCAAAAATAGAATAAAAAGGCAATGTCGCAGGGTATAATAATACATTTTTATATTCTAAAGGCTTATCAAAAGCCAAATTAATTTCATTTTCATAACTTAATTCCATTAAATCCACACATCCATAGTTAACTGAAATCCTGAATAATTACTGTTATAACTTACTTGTTCAGCCCCTGCAAATCTATCAACATCATTATCTATGAAGATTTGAGACTTTGTTTTTTCTAATTTCACTCCGTTTAAAGTTTTAACAATCTCCTGCATTATAGCAACATCTCTTTTATCGTTTTTTGAATAAGGTGTTGTTATCATCATTTCATTATTATTCACGATAACTTGAAAAATTATTCTAACTAAAGCATCTGTTCTTCCATATGAACTTATATCATCTATGAATACTCTTATCTGAGATTTTGCTTTTATCATAGCGTCTACCGTATATTTTTGAAATAAAACATTAAACTCTTCAGTATTAAACGAAGATTGACATATCATCTCAGCTTTTTCCTTGTTAGTTAAATCTTTTTCATCTAACGGATTTTCACTATATTTCAGCAATTTCCAAATGTTTTGATTATTATTGAACAAATAATTTACTATTAAAGTTGGTAAATCTCTTGTCATAGAGTAATCGTTATAAGCTACTTGTGAAAACATTTTTTTACTATCATCTAAATAACTCATTACCAATTACCTCCTAACCAAATATTCTTTTGGAAACTATCTCCTGTAGCAGTATTCTTGTATTCTACAGTCATAGGATTAATTTGGTATTCTTTTACATTTTTTATTTCAAAATTATTTCCATCTATTATATTTAATTCATAATATTCTTTAGGAACATTTTGTATCTCAACGGAAAATTCATCTGATTGTTTAACTTCATTTATATAATTATACACACTAAATTGTATAGTTTCACCTTGATTTATTTTGCTTATATTTGGAGAAATAACTACATTGTGTAAAACTTCTTTTTCTTCTTGTCTGTCATTTATAGCAATATTATCATTCAAATCGTCTCCATCTAACTCAGGAGTTTTCATCATATAAAGCTCTAAATAATTAGGATTTAACTCATTAAGAAATTGTTTTACTTTAAATCCTACTCCATCAAATAAAAACCTATCATTAATAGATATTTGAGAAGTATATTCATTTCTTTGGACAACAACTATTATATCTCCACTTGGCTCTACAACTCCTCTATTACCCCATTTAAAATTAGTATAAGTCATAGAGTCTTCTATTACACATGGATAGCAATTAATTTCGCCCGTGTTTTTGTCTTTCCAACGCAATGAATTATTACATAATAACATTCTCCCTTTTACATTATAAAGATATTCGGTATCTAAAGAAATTAATATCCAAGTGGAAAACTCTTTATGATTATAATTCCAATGAACATAGTCTCCAATTTTAAATTTAGGTTCATCATAAGGATATGATTGAAGATATTTATAACCTACAATCTTATTTGTTTCATTGCCTTCATATATCCAAGCATCATAAGGAGTTTTATAATTAAAGTTTTTATAAACTTTTCTGTGGTCTGTACTAGAGTTAAAAGAACTTTTTGTCAAATCTGTTATTTGAGAATTAGCTTGCTCTTCAGTATTGCTTTCGCTATAAGGATGCAATATAGAATTTAGTCTTTTGACGCAGGATTCTTTGGCTGATACCTTAGTGGGTGTAAGCATACTGTTCTCGCCCCCAATCCTTTATAGCCAACAGGTGCCGTTCTATAACTATAATTACTAATATCTCCTTCTACTTCTCTTTTTGCATTTCTTAGTGTTTCGTTTAAGTTCTTAATTTGTTCTGCTTGTGAGTGCATTTTTATACTTCCACCATAAGTAGCAAATTGCAAAATCTCACTATTAGTTAATTGTTCTTGATAGTAAGGTATATTCATAGCAGATGCCAATATTGCTTTTTCAGAATATTCTAAATCACAATTAAATTGACCTATAACATACGCATATATCTCAACAACCTCACCTGGAGCAGGTGTGATATTAGTAAATGTAATAGTTTTATTTATATCATCCCATAAATAATCAGTTACTTGCACTGAAGGTTGACCACAATCTATTTGTGTATTTATATAAAATTCTAAGTTTTCTGAAGTTGGAGCTGGGTCTAATTGAAAAATATTATTCACTCCATCCCCTGTAAAAGAATATTTTGTAAGAGAAAATGGAATTAAATCTTTTAAATCTTTCCTACAATCAAATTGGAACATTGCAATTGCAAATTCCAAATACTTCCAATTAAGTTCATATAACAAATAAGATGGTTTGTTATTTAATCGTTTGTCTATTTTTATTACTGTATTTAAGCAATATATTTCCTCAAAACTTGTAGCCACAAATCCACCTCCCTTACATTTTTAAAATCTATCTTAAAGATAACATGCCATTAAGTATCATTATTCCTTTATCTAAAGTATATCCGAAATAATCTTCTATTCCTTTTCTAACATAATAATCTAAATTTATTTTTCTATCTTTTACCATTTCACATAGTCTAAATATCAAACAATTTACGACATTTATGTTTCTTTGGTCTTCTGTTATTTTGTTTAACTCTCCCACTATATCATTTATTTCTTTAGAAAATAATTCTTTTAATCTTTCTTCAGACAAGTCTAAATAACTTTTTATGCCAAATTTTTCATAGTCTTCAGGATTAACAAAATAACAAATACCATCTATAAAAAGTTTTTTTACATTTCCACTTCTAAAAAATTTTTTCATATCAGAAACTGTTACTGTTTTTTCTTCGCCATATTTTAGATTAATTTCTCCTGCACTATCTTGTGAACTACCAAATCCTATTCCTTGTATTAATCTACAACCAATAGTGACCTCATCTTCTTCTTTGTTTAAAACGATATTAGTTTTTGCTTGTAGTGCAGCATTTTTTAATAAAGAATTCTCTTGAGATAATTGTAACATTAATTTTTTCATTTCTTCCATTTGTTCTTTTAACAAATCCAATTCTTTATTTTCTTCTTTCATTTCTATCTCTACTTCTTTATCATTTTTTTCATTTACTTTTGCAGTATCTTTTTTATTAGATGTTTTTCCAGCCATTCCTTGGCTCCTTTCTTATAAAATCTATAACAAAGAAAGAAATAACCTCGATTATTTCTTCCCCCACTACTGTGGAATTTAATTACATATATATTATACAATAAAGATAATTTTAGGAAAGCTGTTATAAAAAAAATAACAGCTCGCCTAAATTAAAAAATCAATTATTGATTAACTGATTGAATACCATAGTTAGCTTGTGTAGCAACTGCAGCATCAAAGCTCATGAAATATTCGTAATTTTGTCTATATTGAGAACCATCTTTTGCATCTTTTACATCAACACGGATAAAGTTTTCTCTTACTAATTTAACTGGTTTATCAGCTACAGAAGAAAGTAATAAAACTCTATCATTAGGAATACCTCTTAATGTTGGAGCACTTGTGTTAGTAAATGGTTGTTGTAAATCTGTAAATTGGTCGATTACAACATTATCAATACCATAAGCGTGTCCTAAGTATCCATCTCTTAACATTTGGTCTTGACTTTCAAATCCATAGTTAGTTGTAGCAAGAACACCCATTTTATTAAATGCTGGTAATGTACCATAAGCTGTTACATCTGAACCACCATTTAACATTTTGATGTCCTCAATCATTTGAACGTAGTTAGCTGCGTTCCAGTTAGCTTGATAGAAAGGTGTTCCTGTAATAGGAGCAACAGCATAGATTGAATCAACGATTAATCTTAATTGAGCATATAATAAAGCAGCTGCAATTCTTGCTATCTCTCTACCCATATCATATCCGTTAGCTAATATTCTAATATAATCCATTGTTGTTCCCATTGAATATGGTTTTGGTGTTATTGTAATAGATTGTCTTGAATAACTATCTAAGAATGTTACGTTTGTAACATAAGATGTTCTTTGTGCAACTGGTAAAGCTTTTGTTTCGATTTCCCAAGTATCACTATCTCCAACATCTACCTCTGAAACATTTGCTAATCTAAAGATTTGTTCTGGTTTACTTCTTAATACTATACTTTCTAATGTTTCAACTATAATTGAATTGAAAATATTAGCAAAAGTCGGATTAGAAAAAGCTCTAAGAATGTCAGCTTTTGTTTCTATTTTCTCTATTCCAGCTTTATCAGCACAAAAAGCTAATAATGCTTTTTTTGTTTTTTCGTTTAGTTCATCATAATTTTTTATTTCACTATCTACTAAGGCAAATGTTTTATCAGCCATTAGACTTGTTTTTGCCCCATGGTACATAGAATATTTTGCGATTTTTTCTAAGTTTTCTTTAATTGTTTTTACTGTCTCATCTTTAGCTGAGAATTTTTGAATTAAATTTAGTTCCATCTTATATTTTCACCCCTTTTTAAAATTAAGCCTTTGCTCTTACTACTAATGTAGAAGCAAATTGCTCTCCGTATAATCCACCTAATCTGAAGAATTTTGTAGCTTCAATTGTTAAGTAGTTTTTAGCTGTTACAGTTGTTGCTTTTGCTGAATATTCTAATTCTAAAGAACCATTCTTTGGTACTAAATTATCTCCTGGTACAATTGAAGCATTTTTTACAGATTGAGCACAAGAATCAATTGATAATTCATATCTTGTTTGTGGTAAAAGTCTATGTGCAGTTACTACTTCACCTGCTCTAAATTCATATTGTGTATAGTCAGGTTGACCATCTGGTCTTCTACCATCTGTTAAAGTTTCGAAACCATTGTTTAAGATTATAGCAATGTCTTCTTTTGTTATGTCCGCAACTTTTGTTGGAGCATAAACTGATAAATTTCCCCTTATAGAGTTATCTAATGTTTCAGCTACAACAACTTGACCTGCATGATAAGTTTCTCCAGCTGGAACTTTTATTTGAGCTTGCATATAAGCTGGATTTTCTGTTACTGTTCTTGCAATGTAATTTGCCATCGTTAATTTCACTCCTTTTTAAATTTATTTATCTGCCATCTTAACGTTAGAATTTTTTATGATAGCATCTAATGAATCAGCTTCTTCTTTGCTAAATTTCATAGAGTTAACTTCGAAATATGGATTATAAGAATATTTTACTTCTTTTTCTTCTTTCTCTTCCTCTTTTTCTTCTTTAGCCATTTTTAAAGCGAATTCTGCAATTTTTGCATTTAATTGGTTTTTAAATTCGTCTTTTGACATCTTCTCGATTGAATTTTTCATTTCTTTCATTTCGTCTTCAGACATACAATGTGCGAATTTATCTAATTCTGCTGACATTTCTTTTTCTTCTTCAGCTCTTTCATATTTTTCTATTTTTGATTTCATTTCAGCATTTTCTATTTCAAGAGCATTAGCTTTTTTCTTCCAGTAATCTTTATCTGCATCAACATCATCTTCTAAGCCTTCTTCACCTTTGTCGTCTTTTTCAATTTTATTTTTCATTTCATCTTCGCACGCATTTTTCTTTTCTTCTTTTACATCATCTTCTTGTGCTTCTGCATCGTCTTTTATCTTTTCGATATCTTTATTGTCTTTATCTAATTTGTTTTTTTCGATTTCTTTTTCATCTAATTCTTTTGCCATTTTCTTTTCACCACCTTCATCTTCTATCTCTAGTTTTTTATACAAACTTTTCACCTTGCTTACCACTGCTGTTTCATTATTTTTTACAGCATATGCCAAAGCACTTGATAACGCATATCTGTTATAAACTGCTTTACCATCTTTAATTTCCATAATAGGATATTTTAATTTTGAGCTTGGTGCTTCTTCCCAGCCTTCTTCAACTAAAGCATATACATCTTTTACTAATGATTTATAATTTTTAGCTTCCAACACTTTTTTTCTTAACTCTGTTTTGTTTACAGAACCCCAAGAACTTTCAGACATAGCTTCTTTTGATTTGTCTATATCTATTGTTTCTCCTGTTCCGTAATCTTTCTGAGCAAATACTGTAGTATCTTCAGCTGAGAACTCTTTTAATGAAAAAACCTCGTCATAAGTTCTATGAACTAGTTTTTTCTCTGCCATATCTATTGTGCATTTCCCGTTTTCTATCGAATAAGGAATTTTATAATATTCTGCTGTTTCATTATCTCTAACTATAGCAACTTTCTCGTCACTATATACTTCTTCAACATAATATTTTTTTCCTTCCCAGTCTCCATCTTTATATTTATATTGGCTTAATTCTGTGTAAATTGCTTCTGATAATTCTCTATCGCTTAAACCTTTCATTGAAAATTCACCTACTCTTTCTATATTTTTTATCCATTTCTCGCAAACTTCTCCACCTAATATGTTATAAAGTAGTGCATTTTCTTCGCTTTTTGCTTTAGAGAAAGTTTCTTTTATTCTATCTATATTATATCCATCTAAATATTTTTCTTTACACATTTTTTTTGAAAAAGCTAAATCTATAGAGCTACAACCGTGCCCTATCTTTTTATAAGAATTCAACCCTTCTTGCATTAAAGTCAAAATTTCTTCAGGAATTTTATGAATTGATTTTTTCTTAGAAAACTCTAAATAATGCTTATTAGCTTCTTCTAAATCAGAACTATTTAAAGAAAATTTAAGCATTTCTAAATGAGAACCTTCGATACCTTCCATAATACTTTCACCAAGCATTACACAACTTAATAGCTTGAATTCTTTAATATCAAGTATCCCAGTATCTTCGTCTTGTTCTCCATCTACTACCATTAGTTCTATGCTAACTTTTACATTGCCCGCTCTTTTCTTCAAAATATTCATAACGATAGGAAAATAGCTTTTCCATATTACAACATTTGCAGTTAAATATGTTTTTCCGTTTTCCCTTTCTATTAATTCAAAATCTGAACTTTCAGGAATTGTTCCAAAAGCAACAAATTTCTTTCTTTCTTCTTCAGTCCAAGCATGCTCTAGAAAGTCAGTAGATAAAGATGGAATTATAGAATTATCCAATATACAAAGTAAAGGTTTATTGTAAAAAGTTTTTAATGATTTCTTTACACTTTCTTCACTTATATAACACTTGTTTCTATTTTCACCCAAATGAAGAAAATCAATCTGAGCTATACTACAATAGTCATCGTGTTGGAGTAAAGAAAAATTATTAGCTTCTAAGTTAAACTGTATTTTTACCTTATCTTTTTCCATTGTAGCTCCTTTCTTTATACATTATTCTATAACATCTTTTAAAATATAAAATTGTTCGGCAAACCCATCAAATAAAGCCACATTATCTTTATAAACTTCGGCTTTATCTCTCAATAAGATAGCCTGCTCCATAAATTTATTCCAAATTCTTAACAATTGTTTTAAATCTGTTTCTACGTTTAAATCGCCATTTACAACTGCTGTATTGATTGCCTCTTTTATTAAATTATATGTTTCTTCATGTTCCTTTAAATTTGTTTCAAAGAATTCTAACATACTAACATAATCTCTTGTATCCCTTTTTGTTTCATAATATTTTGGAGCAATATTATATCTCAAAAGAATGTCAGAGAATAAATCAGCGTAATCTAAAAATTTGTGAGCTAGTCCTGGATGGAAAATTTTAACAAAATTATCTAAAACGAAATTAATAGAAGCAACTCCAAGGAACCTATCCCATGTTCTGTTATGATTAAACATAGCTTGAATTAATAAATTTATCTTTTCCTCAGTCTCTGTTGAAATTAACACAACGTTCACCACCTAGTCTATTTTATTTTTTGGTTTATTATTAGTCCATTTTGTCAATAATTCAGACAATTCAGGTGTCATTATAAACACCCACATAGTTCTTCCTCTTCTCTCTTTCCCAAGCTTGTAGTGATAAACTGGAGATAATCCATTATTCTCTAAAAACTTGCAAAGATTAGGAGAACCACAAGTATATTTCTTAACATCTTTTAAATCTTGCATATTATCTATAAACATTTTATTCCCTCACTATATTTTCTTTATATTCTCGGCTTTTTTCACCACTATCATTTATATCCTCAACCGCCTTTTCTGGTCTTCCACCTTCATTTCCTGGTTTGTTAGACATAGTATTCATTGATTGAAGAGGTGTCATTTTTGATTTTAAGCCTAATTTATTAGTCCAATTTACAAAACTACTAACTTCAAATGGCTCAAATCCAGCATTTGCCATAAGATATTCTACAGGAAAGTTTGAAGAAGTTACTAATTTTAAAGCTGTATCAATTTCTTTTTCACTCTTCATTTTGTTTCCAAAAAATCTTACTTGCCATTTATATGTTCTTGTTTTTCTCATTATTATCCAGTTTGCTAAGTTTGCAAATTGACTATACATGTGCGTACTTGCAAAATCAAAAGATATTTGAGAAGATATTTGTAATTGTCCTGCGTTTTTATTATCTTTTCCAAACATCGCTGAACCCATTCCTAATGCACTAAATACATTGTTATCGCCTAAATCTACCAATTTATCCATTGTATTTACTTGGTTTGCGGCAACTTCTTGTGCATCAAACGGAGTTGCAAATGCAACTATATTTTCAGGCATTTGGTCTTTTATCATTGCTATTAATTCTGCCGCCTGGTCATAAGGTATCTGCATTTTATTTGTGTTTTTATCCATTGGAATTTTCATTGCAATTAATTTCCACAAATCTAATACAGATTTCTTTTTAAGCAAATCTCTGTAACTTAAAACATCCATTGAAGCTCCCATTGCTCCTGTTAAAGGAGGAATTTTGTCAGCTCTGTTAGGATTAAAAGTCAAGCAGAAAGATTTTTCAGGTGGTAAATTAAAATATTGAAAAGGAGCTAAAGCATCTCCTTTAAAACCTTCTTTTCTTTTTTCAACAAAAAGTTTATAAGCATCCGACAATTCTGGTATCATTTCTGGGATACCTATCATCCTATCAAAGAAGGTTAAATCTATTGCAAATAACCAGCCAAAAGTCCAAGGAGCTGTTATATAGCAATAATCAGTAGGAAGTTGCAAAAATGTGATAGTATCATCAGTTTCTTTTATTAAGTAAAATCCCACACCATCTTCCATTACTTGTAAATCCATCTTTGGAAATTGATATTTGATATTCATTTTTCTTAATGTTTGTAATGCAGTTTTGTAACTATTCATATAGTCCGCACTATCTAGCATATCGGAATTATCAACATCTGTTGGCGTTAATATATAATTAAAAGACTTTTCTGTATTTAAAAACCAAATTGCTCTTCCATATTGTCCAACAGCATTTTCCAAATACTGACTTAAATGTCTAATATTCTCACTATAATATTGAGGAGACATTAACCACTTATTTATATCACAACTCTTTGCCTTCATCGGGTTAAAGTTCATTTCATTAATATATTGTTCTGATAATAATGGGTTATATTGCCCTTTACTACTCGAAATTTGAGTAATCAAATCTAATTGTCTTAATTGTTTTGTTAAATCTGCTGAATAAACTTTTACAAAATCTTCTATTGTCTCTAATTGCTCACGAGTAGCCATTCTAACTTGTTTTTTCGTTTTCTTTTTCTTTGCCAATTATTTTTTCACCCCCCATTATTACATAAATAAACTATTTATTGAGTTTGATACACTCATTCTTCCAGCTCTATTCATTTGCGCTATTTTTAATATTAAATCTTCATTATCACCATTATCTATTTTATTATCGTAAGCCATTGCCCACCATAATCCATACATTAAGCTCGAAAACCTATCTTTATCTACTTTACTTAAAACTTTTTCTACTGTAACCCCACCATTAGTCAAATGCTTTAATTTTAGATTAGATATTTCATCTACTAATATATTAGTCTGTTTAAATGGCAAAAATTCTTCTATTTCTTCTACACTATTAGGATTTATTCCATTATCTTTTCTTTCTTCTAATAATCTCAATTTTTTACTATCTACACAATCTATAAAATTGATAATTGCATAATTGTTTATTGTTCCATCTCTCTTTGTCTCATCTTTGCTTTGCGCTTCTAAAGAATACAATAAAGGCAATGCGTTCTGATATTCACTATGTATATCTCCATTTACAGCATCCCAAGGTTCATAAGCATCCCCTGTTGTTAAATCTGTTTGAGGCTTTTGTAATTCGTCTCTCAATCCATTTCCTAAACCGTTTGTATCAACTATAACAATTTTTGCATTATATCTCTTTTGTACTTGTTTTACAAAACAAGCTTGTGCAGTAAAATCTAATTGATTAGAAACCATATATAAATTAATTAAATCTAAATTTCTTATTAATCCACTTTTTGTATGATGTTCTTCAATTACACTTATTACTGTTTTATTATTGCTTGTTTTTGCTGAACGGGCAACATCGACACTCAATATAATTTCTCTTTTACCATCTTTGTTATCATAAATAGGCGTTGTCAATACTCTAGTGTTTAATAAACGGTTTATATCAACTAGCTGATTATCTACTGCTCCTACCCATTTTTCTTCATAGTTTCTTGCAAAAGCAACAGAACCAGTTTCTTGTTTATTCTTGAAAATCTGAGATTTTGTAGAGCCTCTTCCCATCCAAGAAGCAAGCATCCATCCTGAACCTAAAACTATACTTCCACCACAATTGACCATATCTTTATACATTTGTATATTTCTAAGCCATTCAGAACTTCCGCCTAAAACCAGAAGTAGTAAAGAAATCTATTTTTTGATTTAATTCAAATGGACTAATTATTCCCATTTGCCCTTTTGTTGTTCTACCAATCTCAACGATTGGTTTTAACGCATCTTCAAAAGTTATATTATCAACCAAAGCAGATTCCTCTATTTTTATTTCGTGTCGTCTATTTCCTTTACTTGTTTGAGAATTCGCTAAGGAATCTATTATCGAACCATTTGTAAACTGTAATTCAAACGTATCTTTGCTTTTCTTTGGCTTAAACATTTCATTTTTTAATAAAGGATATTGCTCGGTAATTTCTTTATATTTATCGTATAATAAATTTGCCGCATTTTCCCTTGTTTGAGCCGTCAAAGACATTCTCTTACCTGGATATAAAATCGCAGTAATAAACATAGAAATTACTTCTCCCCATGTATTATGGCTAATAAAACCATTAGATACGAAAGAATGACTTTCTGGAACACTAATATCGTAAACATGATTTTTGCTTTTTTCAATTGTTTTTATCTTATCGAAGAAATACCCCTCTTGGTATTTATTCTTATTTACAGACCTAGGCTTCCTGCATATTTTTTTTATTTCATCCCAAGTAGGTATATTCTCTAGTCCAATTATCATAGCAAATTTATCTATATTTTCTCCCATAATTCTAAGAACGTAAATACCTTTTTCTTTTTGTCTTACACTACAAACAATTCCTAAATTTAAAAGCATTAGTTGTATTTGATGCATCAATTCTTCAGAACTACTTGCCGCCTCAAAAAAACCATCTTTTTTGTAAGCTTTTCCTTTTATACTAAAAAAACCTCTTAAAAAACAAATAGAGTATTTCCAATAACCTTCCAATATACATTTAGGAACCTGTTTCTTATTCTTAGGAACATAATCTAACCCAAGTTGATATAGATATTCTCTAATTTTTTTTCCATAAAGAACACATTCGCCTTTTTTATTCTTTATCGTGTAAACATCTTTAGTCTCCATATGTTTTTTACATTTTTGTTCTATTGTTTTATCTTTACATATAAAAGAAACTCTATCTTTTTGTTCTAAGTCTCCACTCGCAACTATATACCCTATAATCGTAGCAAAATCCACGCCCAACAAAGTTCCTATATTCAAATCTTCTCTTTGAAGTCTTGTTTCATCTATTTGAACCATTTTGTTTTTCGCCCACAAAAAATTGTCAGAAGATATCATCAATTCGTCTCCTTCTCTTAAATCGTAAGCCATAACAAAATCTATTATTCCATCTTTTCTTCTTGCCATAAGAGGATGATTATAAGTGCACTCTATTTTATAACCAAATTTAGTTTTAAATTTTAAAGTATCTTTATATCCATTATAAACTCCTCTGTCAACTTTCTCTGCCTCTTGGTTTTTATTTATTATTTCAAAATTCATCTTAGGTGAATAATCCTCTATCCCATTTTCTTCATTATCAAAGAAGTCTTCTATTCTTTTTAATCCTTGACTTGTAAATATATAAGTGCCTTTTGCGACACACTTTCCCCAACCACGGGGGAAAACACCGTATATACTTTGAAACCTTGCTATACTCCTCAAGAATACACGTTGGTCAAAATGCAAATTCACACCATTTTTTGGCTTGCCTGTTTGCGGGTCTTTTTCTCTCATTAAGTCAAGAAATAAATCTGGATACCCGTATTATTCTATATTTTCATATAGTACTGACTATATCTTCATCCCCTTGGGATGTCTGACACTTCCATTGGTAACTCATCTTCCAATGTACTCTCCGCTACGAGATAGTCGATTAACCTTCTTTGATTATTCAAAGCTTGGCACAGGATTATCTTATCTTAAAGACTTAGACTTCCCTGTTAGCTATTTGATTAATATTCATTTCCTAATATTCCTTAACGTTCAAATAACACCCATGAGTAATATGGTTCATCAGATTACAACATAATATTACTATTATGCGAGGCGATATTTATTATTTCTAATGCTTTTTTCTTTTTTCTTAAAAGCATTCTACAATCATTATAATATATGTAATTTATAAAATTTTTACAATTATTTATGCCATACATTCTTATATAATATAAATCGTCTCTTTTGCTATAATAAAGATGATTATTTATATTATTATCCGAGAGTATGTTACTTATATTCAACAAAAAATCTTTACATTTACACACACAAGCAATCTCACAATGTGTTTTGTTTTCATATTTTCCTCTACTTTTTATAAAACTTAATTTTTTCTGAAAAACATACGTTCCATCACCATCAAAGAAACCTCTTATATAGTCCTTATAGTATTTTTCATCTATATTTGGAAAACACAAATTGTAAGTTTTTCTTGGAATTATATTATATTTCCTTAAATCTTCTACAATTTTATTGTTTCGAATTTCAACAGCAACACTTTTAATGCCATTTTTTCTCTCCCTATAATATAAAGGTCTTGGTGTTTCTAAATCAGTAATAAAATGTTTTAACAACTCATCATCTTTATTATTAAGTTCTATAGAAAGTCTATTTTTATAAACATTTCCATCAGCAGAAATAAAACCTATCCAGTAAGCTTTATTTTCACTATCAATTTTTTCAAAATAATTTTCATTAATTTTATACATATATATAACTCTTTCCTATATTTCTCACCTAGCCCAGCTTATTAACTCTGCATATTGTTTTATATGACTTTGAAAAAAAGAATCTTGCACATCAGTTTTCGCCTTTATTGTAGGGTTATCCCAAGGGTCATAGTTATCAGTTGTAGAACCGGCTCTTCTATTATGCAAACTTTCCTTGGTCTCGAAATTCTTGTAAGATGGCATTATTCATCATCTCCATTCTCTTCATAATATTCATCTGGAAGTTTTATAAAAGCTTCTACTCTTTCTCTATTTTCTACCGTTGGGTCGTCTTTAAATATGTTATAATAATCATTTCCATTTTGAATAAACTCTTTTTTCTTTTTGTCATAAAATTGATAGACATCTTTATATTCAACAGGAGGCTTTCCTTCTAAATCTCTAGCATAATTTATATAATTCCATATACAAAAATCAACAGCATCATTCGGTCTAAACATAAATCTTGGTAATTGTGGTATAATATCTTGATACTGCTCAACCATTAATGCAATATCTCCGATTGTACTTAAGCCACCCTGTAAATCAGCCTTACTTAACTGACTTGGATTTATTTTTGCCTTATCAGCCTGTTTTTGAGCCATTTCACCCCAAGTTTTAGCATCCGCTGGTTTATTATCTTTTACAGCCATTTCTTCTTTTACTTTATATCTTACATAAGTTACTAACGCTTCAGTGTGCATACTTGTGGTTTCTGTATAATTTTGCCTTAAAAATTCATATTTAGTCCACATATAATAATATTCTTCATCTGTATAGCCATTTCCAAATAATCTAACCATTTCATCTGTTACTTTGAAATTTTTAAACTCTTCTATTACAGTCACATAAGGCTGAGAATATTTTATATCCGTTAAAGAAGGTCTAACGTTAGCCTCTTCTTCGGTTAAATAACCCAAATCTCCATCCTGCCAACTTAAATGTCTGTATTTTGAAATTGCTAATCTTCCAAGGTATTTCCCCATCCAATTAGTTTCTTTCCCCTTTTCTTTTGCTTTTTCTTCTTCAGCTTCCCAAAGTTCATGCAAAAAAGGTTTATCTATCATTCTTAATGTTTCAATTGCTCTTTGTTTATCTAAATTTCCATATGTATCACTACACATTTTTTGTATGCAGTTTTTACAATAAGGAATTATCCCATTTGCCTCTCCACCATAACTTTTATAAAAATTATCTCCACTTTTGTATTTTCCACATGCTGAACATTGAAAAATTGGATTTGTTTTTTTTGGTGGTGCCGGCTTCTTCTTTGCTTTTACTATATTGTTTAATTTTGGCATTCCATCATTTCCTTTCAATAATATAAAAATTGGTTGCAGAGGACAGAATCGAACTGCCTAGCTTTGGCGTATGAGACCAACGAGATAACCATTTCTCCACTCCGCAATATCACAAAAGAGCCCATTTAGAGCTCTTTATTTTAAAATATATAATTATAAGGATTTATTGTATTACCATTTACTATTATTTCAAAATGTAAATGATTTCCAGTTGAATTTCCTGTTGAACCCATATATCCTATAACCTGCCCACAGCTCACATATTGTCCATTAGAAACCACAATGGAACTTAAATGAGCATATCTTGTTTGAGTTCCATCACTGTGTTGCAACAATATCATATTCCCATAACTCCTATTTGAGTATTGAGTTTTTATTACAGTTCCTGATTTATAAGCATATATGTTGTCACCTTTGTTTCCACATAAATCAATCCCAGTGTGAAAATCTCCCCTACTTCTATACCCATAGCTAGAACTTACGTTATGAGAATTTGTAGGAAAATGTGTTGTCGGCTTTTTATATGTGTTAACATAGTATTCAGCTATATTATCCATTTCTCTATCTGTCGCCAATACACTATTATCTTCAGTTATAAATTCTTCAATATCAATTTTTAAATTAATTGTATTATTCAATATATATTGTTTGTATTCTTCCGCTATTCCCAAGTCGTCTGTATAGAACACTTCGGAATTATTTATCAAAAATTTATATAAAGTATATGTTTGCCTTCTTTTTGCTAATCCCCTTGAAGAAATCATATTTCTAGCTTGCGCTAATGTTATTTCTTCATTATATTCTGTTTCTCTTTTTAAATCTTCAATAGTTTTTTCTTTTGTAATAACACTATATTGAATTTGCCCTTGCGTTTTAACAGGTATTATTATGAAAATATTTGTTAAAACAATTATTATACACATAAGAGACGCTAAGAACACTCTTGCGAGCCCATGTGCTTTTCCTTTTTTCATTAAAAAATCCCTCCTGAAAATTTACAACTTAATCGTATATTGACATACTATACCTTCTTCTTTATTTAATATAAATAAATTTTGAGAAGGTCTACTTGTCTTTCTTTGATTATTTGCATATTCATCTGTTCCTGAAAGCGTTCCATTTACATATACATAAGTCTGATGAACTTCATTCGCCTCAAAATGATGAGTATGACCTAAAAATATTGCCTCATAAAACCTATGTGTCATTAAACTTAAATTTTGAACAACTTGGTCAACTCTATCTCTATGCCCATGTGTAAAAGCATAATTTCTTCCAAAAATCTGTACGGTTCCTATTTCATTATTAAATTCATTATCCATTATATGAACCTTCTTATTGCCAGCCATTTTTGCAACTAAATACCATTTTACAAATAGAACAAAGTTATCATCATTTTGGCAGTCATCTTTGTTTGGAAAAATTCTTTCGTGATTTCCATTTACATCATAATAATATATCTCACATAAATCACTCAATATTTGCAAAGCTTGGCTTATATAATCAGAAATATCAACTATTTGCTTAATTACATTTTCTCTATTTTCTATTCTAGTTGAATTATGAATTATACCGCTAATATAATCTCCTAAGCCCAACACATATAATGTTGACACTTTGTTATCTACTATATAGCCAGCAACCTTATTTAGTAACATTTTAAATCTTGTTACAAAAACGCTAGTATTATATACGTTATTAAATTCGTTTATTTCTAATCCATAATGTAAATCACTCAAAGTTAAAATTGCCGCTCTATCTTCTTCTCCAATGTTTTCTGGAAAATCTACAGATATTGTATTTTTATTTTCTTTCGCACATTCTAAAGCTATTTCTTTTATGATTTCAAATCTTGACTGATTTCTTAGTTTCCTATTAAGTGCAGCCCTTTCATCATTCAATTTCATTCTTTCTTTTTTTATTTCTTGTAATTGAACTTCTACTTCTTTTTGATAATCTATCAGTTCTTTTTCTATTATTCTTTTCTTCATTTTATTATAAACCGCAATACCACCAAATTCAGTATCTTGACTTTTTCTTAAGCTATCTTTATTAAAATCCAATCCCAATAAATCACAAATATCAGACCAATCTAAATCATCAACTTTATCTTCTTTTTTTTTAGAAATCAATCTCATAGCATAATCTAATTCATCTTCGTTTTCTTTTCTTAAATAATCTTTATTCATATAACAACCCTTTCATAACACTACAACGTAAGGCTTCGTAAGTTTCTCATGTTTTTTTATAAATGACCTAGGGTTTCGAAAGTTTCCTAGGCACTAATTTGGAGCTCCCTGCCTGATTTGAACAGACCTCTATTGGGTACAAATCAATTGTTTTCCAACTAAACTAAGGAAGCATTTGGCTGGAATGAAGAGACTTGAACTCCTGACTTTTCGATTAACAGTCGAACGTTCTACCAACTGAACTACATTCCAATATTATTTCTTATCCATATAAGATTGAAAGAGTACGTTCCTTCAATCCTAGTTATATTAAAGGATTGAAGGACGTTTCTAAATGCGGTTTTGAAAATTAGGTTGTAGAGTTATGAATTTCTCTAGCACATTCTTTACAATATTTTATTCTATTATTCGTCTTTTTTACAAGTTTTCCACAAACTTCACAATTAATAAAAATTCCACCTAAATATTTTTGCTCAAAACTGTAAATCATTGTTTCATCTGGAACAACTTTCATTACCACTTCGCTATTTTCATTGACATAATTTACTATAGAACTCATTTTCGTAGTAGGCTCAATATAACCTTTTTTCGTCAAATAATGCATCATTTCTCTTTTTTCTTGCCTTTTCACATACATATCACATAATTTAAATATATCCGTATCAGAGCAACCTACATAATATTTTTCGGAATTACTATTCTCCATATAAAACTTTGCCAAAACTAAATATACGAACATTAATTTCTGATATTTTTCATTTTCTTCGCTTAATATAGTATTAATTTCCGCCTCAGTAATATTCACGGGGCTATTCGTTTTTAGTTTCCCTTTTTTGCTTCTTTTTACTCTTTTATCAATATAATCATACATCATTACTTTATTATAATCAGAAAAGCTTTTCTTAGAAATTCTATGCAATTCATTTTCTATTTGTTCATCTTCATATCCTTGTTCTCTAAGATAATTTGCTACTAATTGCAACCCTCTACCTTTACTTCCTGAAGACTGAATACCCTTTTTTATTATAGTTCTAGCATATTCTCTTTCATCAAATATTATAGACATTCTATTCTCACCTCTTTATTTTTATATTTTTTACCCATATACTCTATATCTCCTTTATCATCTAATATAGGGATTTTAAATTCTTTATTAGAATTGTCATATATATTTAAAACAATTCCTTCTCCAAATAAATCCCAGCAAAAATTTTTAGGAGATGTCGGATGCAAATAATAATTTACATATACCGCTAAATTGGCGAGTTGTTGAATATCCTCACTTATATAATCCAAATCTATATTATTTATATCTGTTGCACTATTAGGAGTTTCTCCTTGTTCAATAGAAATGCTGTCGGTTATAGTGTTGCTTTTTGTTTTACTCTTTCTGTATTTTTTATAAACTTTTTCCATTTCTTGAATTTGATATTCCGTTATATCAATATTTTTATTATACAACATATTAAAAATATATTCAGGATTCTTCTTATTTACATTTATTTTTATCTCTTTTACTTCTTTTTCCATATATCGGCAAATATTATTCATAGGACAATCCGTTTCTAAAAATGGATTAAATCTATTATAGCTATCTGCCAAATCTTGTTGCTCTTTTGTTTTATTTTGTATATTAAGAAGTTCTTGAATACTTATTCCAAATAATCTATTAGATAAATAATCATATCTTTTTATATGGTCATTATATTGAGTTTTATATTTTGGATATAAGTATTTCATAAAATATGGTCTTTTCTCAATTAAAAGTTTGTTATTAAATTCTATTTCTTCTTTTGTAAATTGCTCATTTGGTTTGTCTGGATTTTTCCATTTAGTCCAATGTTCAGGAAAATCTTTTACAATTAGACCTTTTGCTTTCAATTTATACCCCCAGTTACCTGGTACTTTAACACTTTTCGTGGGTTTAGACTATCTCTTCAACCTAAAATAAGGTTGCCATGCACTTCACAATAAGGATTTCCACCTTAAAGTTACGGGGCTACACTCATCACCCCTAGTCGTTCGACCTTCCGTAAATACGGCTTGGCACAGTATTGTCCCTTTAGGAGTTTTACTGTTAGCCAGATTTCTCTGACACCCTAGATTTCTAGGTTCACATGGTTTTCACTAACATATTACTATGCTAGGCGACTATAATTAATCGATTTCATTTCCTTGAGCAACTCTACATTCTTTTAGTCTGTGTATTATAGTATTATATTCTGTACTGCCTTTTTCAAATAAAGAAAGCATACTATAAAGCGTAGTACTACAATTTGTAATATATCCAATTTTACTATCAAAGGATAATAAATCAGCTTTATATAAATCTTTGGTATCTATATATTTTTTTTCTGTTGGTTTCTTTTGGTAGGTTATGGGATTACCACCAAAAGCATTGTCTGTCATAATTTTATTGTCAGTCGTGAATACTAAATCGCCATCGTACATTTACTACTGTTGCTTTCGCAATACTTTAACAGGTTTTATTTCAAACCTCAGATTAGACTATCTCTTCTACCTTTAAGGTAGTCAGGCACTTCGCAATAAGGAATTTCACCTTAAAGCTACAAGGCTACACTCATCACCTTTAGTCGTTACACCTTCTCATTTCTGAGCTTGGCACGGTATTATCTTATTATATTATCAATATTCAAAATAATGTTTTAAATACATACTTTTATTTTTATTTGCCTTCCATATATTTGCTCTTACACAATCTACAGAACTTTTTGTTAAGCCTTCTTGTATAAGATATGCACAAGCTTCTCCTATATAAGAAAATTCTTTAATCAATTCGTGATTTTCATTATAAACCTTTATAGGCGTAGCCCTTCCATTTTGAGAACCTGGTCTACTCTGTCTTCTCAGAGCCTCTTCTTTATCCATTTTATATTTACCTTTTAAAGTATGTTTTCCCCAATTAGGGTTCTTTTCCCCTACTATTAAAGTATGTTTATATCTCCATTGTTCGTATGTCTCTTTATCCATTCTTTCTTTTGGAGAAACTTTATACATAGGATTTTTCTCACCCTTTAAAATAGGTAATGTCCTTCCTCCGTCGTCAACATTACATAAAATAGAAGATAAATTTCTATATTTTAATATTGTTTTCTTTTCTAAAGCAAAAGCATCTTCTTCGCTCATATTTTCTTGAACTTTTCTAACTCCACAATTATGAGTGCTATAATATTCTTTAAATGCTTTATTTCTTGTTTTTTGACTTTTCCACCTGTCTTTTTTACCTTTTCCTACATAAAAAACTTCTCCAGTATCTATATCGAACCATTCATAAACATAATATTCATTCATTTTACCACCTCTTTCCTAAAAAAACACTTGATAACATAACTTAGACTTTTACCGTTAGCCAGATTTCTCTGACACCCTAGATTTCTAGGTTCACCTGATTTTTTATTAATATTACTATTAATAAGTGACTAACTTATTTATTTTTATCACTATCCGCTGCAATCATTGTGTCAACACCCCAAACGTTATAAACAATCCCAGAATACAAATATTTATACCATTCATTTACTTCATCATTATTTTGTAAATGCAATGTATTAACTTCACTTCTCCACGTTAATGGAGCTCTCATAGCTACTACAGTATCTACATTTCTATTATTCCAATACTGACTATAATGTTCAAATTCATTCAATAATCCTTTAATAGGCAATCCATATATATGTTCACACAAAGAATATGGGTCACTTAACATGGTCTGAAAATTCCCATGAACTAACAATTTCCCTAAATAACTTTCACTTATTTTCGCATTTAAATATCTCGCCAGTTTTGTTTTTATATAAGTATCTCCCAACATATCTCTGTTCAAAATCAAAGCTCTAACACTTGGTTCTAAACTATTGAATATATCCATAAAATCATCTAATTCCATTTCATTTAATGGCTTATCACATAATCCACCAAGCAAATATAATAGCGCATAATCACTATCTTGGCTTGTTATTTTATCCAACCATTCAATAGTAGGTCTGCATAGTTCTTCAATTTTCTCTGGTGTATCTAAATTTAAAACTTGCAAAAATTGATAATTAGTAAACACCGCTGTTTTGTCTTCTTTCGGAGTAAATTTCGTAACACCCCATCTTCCATCATTTTCTTTGCAACAATCTAAATAATCTTGCCAGCTTTCATAGCCTTTCCAAAGTTTAAATTGACTTTCAGTTATTATCATATCTATGTCGTCAGTATCTACCGAATTTCCATATAAATCAGTTATTATATGCTTGCCCGCAACTTCTCTTGAAAACTTATGAAAATCAAATACACAAACCATACCTTTAACAAAATAGTTTCTGATACAAAAAGAACAAGGAGTGTAATCTAAGTCTAAATCTCTGCCCCATTGTTCTGCAAGCTCTGGAGAGCATATTCCCATTCCATCCCAAAGATTAAATGTAAGTTCTCTTTCTTGCTCTTCTATTATATCATCAGGCTCTTTCTCAATAGCCCAATCTACAACTTTCCTCATTTGGATTTCTTTATCAGGGACTACACAAACTCTTGGCTCGCTAACACTATAAGTTGCACTATTCGATAAGGCATAATAAGCGTTATATTTACTCTCTGTTATCTTTAAAGGTTTATGACCATTTTTCAATATCTTATCAAGGTCATCATAAATATCTTCTTGCACAAAAAATACCGTATTTCTACGAGCATTTCCAGCACCACATAACAATCTCACAAATTTTTTACCATTCACATACAGACCGTGTTTTATAATATGTCTATAATGAGAATGTTTTTCAATCACAACAGATAAATATTCCGGAATAAATAATAAATTATCAATATCTTTATCTATCTGCTTTATTTTACTTCTATTTTCAGAACTCTTTTTCCTTCGAGCTATTCTTCTTCTTTGTTTAAACAAATCGTTTATCATGTCAAAATCAAGTTCTTTCCCCTTGATTTTTCTTATAGACCTTAAAACTTGATTATCTCCCAAAGAAACTAACTCTCCATTATTTCTAGCAGTCTTAACCGTAATATCAATTTTGTAATCATCTTTTTTTAATCTGCCAGAATTAAATTTTAATACATAAAATTGTTGTAATTTTTGCACTATCTTCCTCCGTAAAGTTCTTCTTCAATCATTCTTTGAGTTTCTCTTTTTACTTTAGCTCTATTAAATTCCTTAGGTTTTATATCATAGGCAGGAATTTCAATGTAGTCTTCTTCTACTTCACCTAGCTCTATGCTAAAAGCACTTTCAACTTCTACTCCATTGTCTGTAAATTTTGTTCCAGCAATATCTATAGATGCTTTAAAATCTCTTAGCATATTATTGACTATTTCTTCTTGGTCACGAGGCAAACTGTGAAGATATTGATGTGCAATTTCTTCTATATTTGCCCCGTTTTCTACGGTAGCTTTTCCGCCCGCTCTGACTTATGCTTTAAATGCTGTCAATGATGAAAAGTAAGCTGATGACTTATTGGTTTCCCTTTATACCTTTTTTCTTTAACAAAAACTTTAAAAGTCTTTATTCCACCCATTTTTTCAATTCGTTCAGCAACGCGTGCTCTATTAAAGAAACAGCCTTTGCCATATATTCGTTCCAAATTTTCTTTCGCAGCTTTATTACTTTTCCCCATCTATAATCACCTTCTTCCAATAACACAGATATTAATTATTAGAAATCTTTAGCTCTATTTCTTCCATTTTCTCTAATATCTTTTTAATATCTGCCGTATTACTTACCATTTTTGCAAGTCTTAACAAACTTCTTAACACTTCCCATGCATCCTCATAATCATTAATTTCATCGTACATATCTATTCTCCAAATTTTGTAAATATTATAGGAATTTCTAATCTTTTAGCAAGTTCTATCTCCATTTTCATTCCTTCACTTATTCCATTATCTTGGAAAACCCAAATTTCATCACAATCTGATAATAGCTCAAGACCTAAATCCATTCCTAATTGGTTTTCAAACTCATTGTCTACATTTAAGAACTGAGTAAAATAAACATGAGGAGCAATTGGTATATCTCCTGTGTCTTCTAATACTTTTTTGCAATACTTTTTAGCATTTTCAATATTCTTTTCTATATCTCCTCTTAAAGGAGAACTTACAAAAATCTTCTTTATTGGCATATTTCTCACCTCTAATCCCAACCGTGACATCCACAGTAATATTCATCATAATCTGAGTTTTCATTATATTTAAAAAAAGCTAAATTCCAATCAGACTGTGTGCAGGAATTGCATTCTGTACAATGAGCCATTCTTCCTGTCAAATCTGGTTTTTCATTATCAATTTCAGAACAATCACAGATAATACAAATTGGCTCGCCTTTCTGATTATATCCTTGGGCTATATGTCCACATTTCATTTTATATTCCATATCAAACCTCTCAAACAACCATTTTTATAAGAGCTACAATAACTCCTACTATTAAACCTTGCCAAAAATGCCACGTTGCATTTATTCCAAAAACCAAAAATATCAAATTACCAATTCCCCAAAAAACTAAACCAAAAACAATAAGATAGAAACATAAAAGCATAAACAAAAACATTACCACTACGCCTTTTTCTGCAGAAGATAATTCTAAATCATCATCTAATAAATCATCATCTAATAAATCATCATCTAATAAATCATTTAGTTTCATATAAACCTCCTTTCTAACCACATACTTTGTCAGCTTCATTTATTATACATAAATTCTCAAAAGTCTCTTTGCCAAACTTCTTTTTAGCTCCTAACAAAAACTTCTCAGTATGATTACTATTTAAAGACATGTGATTTTCTATTAAATAAGCTACATAAAATATGTGCTTTAATTCTTTTTTCCACTCTTCTTCCGACATTTTATTCTCTTCTGAATACCTTTTAAATTTATACAATAAATATAAATAAGCAGAAATATATTCGTGCCCATAATAATGGGCTATATCTGTGACCTTATCGTGACTATCAACAAAAGATTTTGTGTACTCTTTTCCAATATCATGATAAAACATAGCTTCTGTTAAAATATCTAATCTCTCTATGTCTCCAGCAAACTTTAAACTGTAATTATCTATAATGTATTTTGTCGCTGCACAAATGTGATTTCCAATAGATAAAGTGTGGTGTGGATTATCATGTGGTATTTCAATAAGTCTATCCATTGTTTCACTAATATTGTAATTTTTTCTATCATCAAAACAAGGTATTATCCTAATTTCATTCCATCCTTCCGAATATTGTGGGATTTGAATACTTCTATACATTTTATCTATAACTTCATCTGGAACTGTTCTGTCCCTTAATTTGTTTCTTTCCTTGCAAATATCTATATCTGTTAAAAAGAATAGACAAACTTTCCTATGTTCTGGTTCAATCGTTTTTAAATACTTTCTTCTTCTCTTAGCATTTAAATTTGTTGCATCATAAACTACATCGTTGTCTAATAGCAAATTCCCAGTAATTCTTCTGTGAAGAGTATTAAATAAGACTTCGTTATCACCTTGCTTATTTTCATCCCCCCATAATTCCTCTCTTAATTTATCACTAGAAGCGATATAAGCATTAGGAAAATTTTCTTTCGCATAATAAGATTTACCAGAACCAGGTAACCCAACTGTCATATATAATGTCGCCATATTATATTTCATCAATCCTTTCAGCTAATTTATTTAGCATAATTTTAGAAATCCACTCTTCTTCATCTTGAACTTTACCATCATATACCGCAAAGCAAAAAGCACTTTCTTTTTTTCTTTTGGCTAATATGTTCTCAGCTACAGCTTTCCTATCTAAATGCCACTTATCTCGCCACTTTATTACTTCTTGCTTATAAATGTGCATATCTTCTTTGTATGTCTTTAATTTCTTTTCCACTTCTTTAAATCTATTTTTAAATTCAGGAAAATATGCTAAATACTCATCTTTCTCATTTTCTCTTAATATCCCTAATATTCTTTTAGTCGTTAATTCGCCTTCACCTTTCATATAATGAACTTTAATATATTCTGGAGATTTTATCTTTACTCTATTAAAGTATCTATCTCTAACCACATATCCTTCTTGTTCTGAAGTCATTTTAGAAACCTCTTCTAATATTTCCTTTTTTAAATTTTCTCCATCAACGTCTTTATAATATCTCCATTTTGGCTTTTCTACTCCAATCCAGCATTCCTTTTCTTTTAATGTTTTCATATCTCTAGCGCCTAAGAAATAAAGTTTTGTTTCCTTATAAGGTACTACAATCCTATTGTCTGGAGAAACTACTTCAAACATATAACAACAAGACTTGTCTAAATCATGAAATAATACCGTATCAAAAACAGTTATAAACAAATGTCCCAAGTTGGTAACTTCTTTCGAAGCACAATTTGGCAGTGGACACTTAAAAGCATCTATTTTCCCATTGCTTGATATGTGCCACATTTGGTCATCATACCAAATTTTTATTAAACTTCCATCTACCTTTTCTTCAACCGTAACATTACTCCAATCAATATTCGCAGCGTTCGGTTCTCCTATATTAAAGAATTTTTTAAAAGGATAACATTTTAATTCCATTGTATCTTCTTTAAAAATTATTCCACGAGCTTCTTGCACTTCAGGCAAAGATAAATCCGAAGTATATTGATTATACTTAAACAAAATATAACCGTAATCTCTATCAATTTTTAAGCAATATGGAGGACTTATTAAGATTTTTTCCCAATCATTAGGATTTTCTTTTATTAGTCGCTGTATTGCCAACATTTAATCATCCCCTTATAACAAGCATTGTCTTCAATGTATTCTTCACATAAGAGACAATATTCTCCATTATATAAAAATTTACAATGCTTGCAATCGTTATTTTTTATGTCACACACTTTTCTCACCTACTTTTGTATCTCAAAACTATAAATATCTTCTATGTTCACATTGTGAACGTTACCATCTTCGTCTGTTATACAATTAAACTTTTCTTTCATATAATTTCCATTTACAGACTTGCTTATTTCTTGAGCCTCATCATATGAGATTTTTATATTAATAAAATCTCCTGGCTCTTTTTTCTCTTTATCAAAAAAAGTTATTTTTAAATTCATAAAACTTCTCCTTTCATACCCTTATTATATCATAAATTATTACGAAAGTCAATACTTTTGCCAAATTATTCTATAATTATCCTATCATTTGGTAGGTTTTCGTTAATATAATCTATAACATCTACTAAAAATTCTTCCATTATATCGTTCTCTTCTAATACACTGACAGTTCCATATCTTCCAGATTGTAACTCCATTAAAGCACAACTATTTAAAATCTCATAAATATCATTTTTATCAATAACGACTTCGTTTCTCATTCTCTTCCTCCTCATAACAACGTTTCCCATATCTGCATTCTCCATTTTTTAAATCACATTCTTCCCTTATACAAGGGTAGTATTTACATTTTATACATTCCATATAATTAGCTCCTATCAATAATATTTAATACATCTTACATAATCAATCATTCTAGTTAAAAAATTTATTGGCAATTCTACTCCTAATGTAAACATAAAACACCATATAAAATTTTCTATTTTACTCATCATCTTCATCATCCTCTTCAAAAAATCTCTGATAAATAAAAGTCGCCAATGCTAGAACTGCCATTATTAACCCTACGAAAGAACAAATTATAAATAATCCTATAAAAAAAACAAGCACCATTAAAATATATTTCCCCATTTTAACCTCCTATATATTCAATTTGGCTCAACCCTTTTGCTGTTATAATATATGCTTTTTCTAAATCTTCCTCATTATATATTTCATAAATAGGTTCCTTCTTTGAATTATCTTCTAAAAAAGCTACTACTTTATGACCGTCAACCAAAGAATTAGAAAATGCTGAAACTAGTTTCCCATCTACTATATCTCCTATGCTTAACAAATCTATTATACATTCGGAAATTTCAATATCTTTTATATCAAACATTTCACCTAATTCTTTTATAAAAATATACTCAGAACCATCGTCATATTTTGCACTACTTTCTATTTTTCCTAATTTTCCACTAGGCAATAAATAATATCCTTTTAAATAATCTGCTTTTAACATTTTATCTCCTTTAAAATTTTAAGTGTTTAAATCGGTTTTTATAAAAATTTTGTTGTAGTAAACAAGTTATATATCTAACGGATTAAAATAGTTAATAGATATATTCTCGTTTCTTCTAGGCATATTATGAGTCCGCTTTCCCAAAATACAACCACCATTTTAAAACTTGACTATTTAACTTTTCTTCTTTTAATTGTCTTATTTTGTCATTATTAGCCGTATATACATCCATTTGTCTCATAACCAACTCATTTGCTTTTAGTTCAAGATATATTTGTGTCGTTATCATCATATCTGAAATCTTTCATATATCTACTCCCCCTCATATAATAGTGGCTTGCCTTCTTGGTCTACCATGACAGTTAATCCGCAACCTTTATCTATTGTTTTTTCCAAATATTGTACTTTTGTTTCTTTATCATAATATATTTTAAAACCTGTTTCACTCGTATTGTAAGCAGGAGAAGAATATATTTCCACAAATCTACTCTCGGCTTTTTCTGTTACTATATTTTTATTAAAATTTCCTAAAAATGCAGCAGTTAATGAAGTAATAGCAACTACGGCTATCATAGTGATTGATATAATTCCTTGTTTACTCATATTTATATTATAACTCCTTTGTGAAAAGATAAATATTGCTATTTTCTAATTCCCAATCATAACAACTAAAATTCCCATCATAACATGTAAATCTATCCCTTAATAAATCAACTTCTGTTATTGGTATAAATTCTTGAAAAGTTCCATTGTTTTTCGCCACACTATAATAAAATGTTGGAGCTTCTTTTTTTTGAATAATACTTTTTACTAACGTATTTAACATTTCTTCAAGAGAAACCTTTTTATATCTATCCATTATTTATCTCCTCCTATTTATCTTTTTATTTACTCCTTTACTTCTATAATATTGTTTTCAGGACAATACCATATTCGCCCATCATCTTGTTTTATATGCACTGTCATATCTCTTCCTGTTGGTTTAAAATGTTTTATCACTACTCCAATATGTCCATCATATGTTGCTACTCTTTTCCCTATTAATGTTTTTAACATATCTACTCTCCTCCTAATAACTCTGGATTATCGTATAAACAACCATCTTTAATCCATTTATAACCTAATTGCACTAAACAACCAAAGTCATACCAATCTACATTAAAATTAAAATTTCCATAAGTTTGTAAATACCAATAGTCTTCATCTTCATTATATTTAAAACTTGCAATTCCCCATTTATGGCTGTTATCTATTGCCCATTGATTAATCATTATATATTTATGATTTGTTTTTTCTAAAGCTATATCTAAATTGTTTATTCTCTTATAATATTTTCTATTCATCTTTTCCTCCTACTTTATAGCAATTAGCAGTATATTGATTATAAGATAATATTGTTAAAATTCTTGTTATAATTCCATTATCAATATCTTTTTGTAATGTTTCTTTTGTGTAAATATCTCCTATTTGTATAAGTTTCTTTTTATCTTTTTTTTCTACAAATTCTTCTGATAATTCTATTTTAACTATATCTTTATCTTCTATTAAATCTATTAGTTGTTTGCTGTGTTTTACTATACAATCTAATACTGTCCACAATCCATTGTCTAATATATATATATCCTGATACAATTGAGTATCTTTATTAAATCCTAATCTTATTTCAACTATTTTTCCTATATTCCCTTTATTTGTTCTTACATATTCATTTACTTCAATTTTATTTTTCATACAATCCTTCTCCTTGTATCTTCTATTTAACTCAATTCCTGAGAAAACTACTATCAAAGTCAATACAATTCCTACTATAATTGATAAAATAATTAGTATCCAATCACTTTTCATTCTATTTTCCACCTTGTTTGCTTTGATAAGCATTTAACAATTCTTCTAAGTTTCTTATAAATTTGTTATATTCAATAAATTCTTCTAATTCTTGTTTATTATATTCTGCATTATTATCTATTGCTTCTTTTTCTATTTTAAGCAACTCTTGCATGTCATAATCACTTGCCGACCTAGGTCTTTCAATCCATTTTCTAATATCGGATATTTTTGCATCTATCTTATTTTGATAGTTTATCCTTGCCCCCTTTTTTACAAGTACTATTCCTAATGGATAATTATGCTCGTTATACAATCTGATATAATGTAATACATCTTCATCATTATATTTACGGCATTCATCATCGTTTGATAATTCATAATCGTGTAAATCTGCAATTAGTTTAAATATATGAAAATTAGCATCTGTTATTTTTATAATTGCAGAATAAAAATAATTGTTCGTATTACAAGCTACATAAAAACCATGTTCTCCATCTGAACATCTTTCCAATCCTTCCAATAATGCTTTGTATCTTTCATCTTTATTACTGTTATAAATACCATTAAAAGAATTTCCTGATATCTGGTAAGTATCTATCATGTAGTAATTTTCTTCTCCTTTTTTATTGATAGAATGAACCGGTATCCAAATTCCATAATTTTGGTCATTTAATTGTTCAACTTGATTAGGACACCATTGCTTCAAATCATCATAATCAATTTTATATATACCTCCAAATATTAGCTTATCTATATTTTCTTTTGATAACTCCATATTTCCTCCTTAATCTGCTGGAATTTCGAATACTGCCGTTTCTTGTAACACATTAGTATATCCATCACATTCCGCTGTTCTATAATCTCTATAAGCTTCTATTATTTCTTGTAACACTTTTTTTGCTTCTTCTTTTGATTCGTATTTTGCGATTATTTCATATTCTGAATCTAAATAATCAACTTCAATAGCAAATCTTTCTCCATATTCCGTAGTTTTAATAATAGTTATCATATCTAAATTGATTATTTTTTCTTTATCCTGACTAATTATTAACATTTTTCTCTTCCTCCTCAATCAAATAACCATTTCTCGTTAAATCATATATTAAATGTTGCAAACTATTGGCTATTATAAGCTGACTTCCTTCATGGCTATTAAATATCATTATTTGTAAATATCTATGTTTCGGTGTTATATATACTTCATAAGCTGGCGCATCTTTTATTTCTCTAAAGAAACTCCACACTCCATCATCAGTCATATGAACAAACCCATATTTCTCAAGCTCCGATATATCTTTCTCAGGATTAAAAATTAATCTACCCATTGTTATCTCCTTTTTCTGAAAATTTCCAACTTTCTTGTTCATATTTTTCTCGTGATAAAACCATATGAATTTCATTCTCAGTTATTTTTGCACCATTTTTTGTTAAACCACTTTCTGAAATGACATAAGCGTTAATAATATTATTTTTGCCTTGAGATTTTACGACTTTAACTCCATTTACTATATCTCCTTCTTCAATAACATCTAATATCCCACCGTGCTTTCTTATATCACAATCATTAAAAGTCACAATATCTCCAGAAACATTTGTACAAATGTAATTCCTTTTTCCTAAAAGCAACTCTATTATGTTTATTTTCCAAATGTCATCCTTAGCTCTAACATAATCTCCGTACTTCTATAGAGTTTTCTTTGTAATTTTTATAAAATCCTAGATTAATTAGTTGTGTAAGACTTAAAACTTTAAAATTTGATTCATCACTCAAATCATCAAGAAAATATTCAAAAACTTCAATAAAAATTTTTCCAGTTTCACACCAATCATTCCAATACCCTGAATCTTTATACCAATTTAATATTTCTTTTATACTATCTGCTTCGTGGCTGTTTAAAAACATTAATTCATTATAACATATACCATATACATTAATTCTATACATTTTTATCATCTCCTCCTTTTATTGCTACAAATATACTTATTCCTATCATTATATACATTATCCAGCCACCTTTAAATAACATTGGAAGTATTAACAATCCACCGACCATTAATACTACTATTATGAATGATACTATGGAAGAAAACACTCCCAATATTCCAAAAAAAATCTTATCTATCATTTTATCCCCCTATTTCTATTACTCGAAACTTCGCAAATCTCTGCTCTTTCGTATCAAGCACATAATTTATAAGTTTTATGTCTCTCAATGTTTCAAGTAACCTTATTATATCTTTCCTTTTTCTATTATTCTTATATGAACTATACCCCAGTACCCCAACTAAACTATTATATGTGAAATATGCCGCTGTTTTGTACTGCGTATATAAACTACTTAAGTATATATATAGTTTAATTATATCTTTCTCTCCAGTTAAATATAACTTACTCAAAGTATCTCTACATATATACTTTTTATATTTATGCCCCTTTACACCAAGCTCGTAGACCTCTTTAAATTCGATAACATACCCCCCGCTTACTAAATAGCCGAGTTTCCTTAATAATGTCCTATAACAAGTGCCAGTTTCTTTGTATGCCCCCCTTAACTTAGTCTTATGAAACAGCCTTGTTTCTTTTTCCAATCCTTTGCTACTGTGTAACAACATATAAGTATACAGTCTGTCATCTATTTCTTTATTCCCTATAAAATCTTCTCCACTTGGTATTCCTAATGTCAGTTTTTTGCTCAAGTCATAAACACCACCTTCCTTTCTATAAAAACTCATTCTCCGTTTTGTTTTTTTCTCAAGCTCAATATTATATTAACATATTTGACATTCAATGTCAATACTTTTTACAATAAAATTTTAAAAAACTTTGACATTTTAACTACCAAACTTTGACATTTCGTCTCCCAAACTTTGACATTTTAACTACCAAACTTTGACATTTCGTCTCCTCTAACTTTGACATTTTAACTACCTAAATAATATATATATAAATAATATAAATAATATATTATAATATATATAATGGAAATTAGTACTATTTTTAAATAATATAAATAATAGCATTTTTCATTCTTTTATAAATAAAAGAATTCAAAATGAGTGTAAATGGTTCTAATCTTAATTATATTATAGGGTAGTTTATTCTAAGTAATAGAAAGTACTAATTTAATTTATTACTATTAGGGTAGTTTATTCTAAGAAAAGAATGTATCCTTCTTAATTAATTCAATTATTATTTTCTTAATTAATTACTATTCAATTAATTACTTCCTTTGAATGTTTGTTCTTTCAAATTATTATTCTTTTTATTAAAAGTTAGTTTATGGGTGCAGTGCCATGCCCCCATTCTTTAATTAGTGCCTTACTTTTATTAAGTACCCGCCCCTATGCAATTCATAAAATGATAAATCATTTTCATGAATTTAACTCTTTTTATTTTCTTCATTTGAATATTACATTTCTAGTTTATTCCTAAAGTGCAGATTTTACACTTTGAACTTTCTTAATTGCACTTTAAATGGCAGATTATTCTACTCTACCTTTTACGCTTCGCTTAGCATTCAAACAATAAACATAAGGCAGTTTATTATACTATTACTCTTCTTGGGTTATTTCTCGCGGGTCTATTTCCTTCTTATTTTATTTCTTTCATTTTCTTATTATTCCTTTGAATGTTTATTAATTTTCTCTGAATTTCTATTTTTTATTGGTATTTTCTCGGTAATTTTCGATACCACCCTTTAGGAAAGTATTTGGGTTCTAAGGCAATGGCTGTATCCATTGATATGACTGTGTTGTAAATGTCGTGTCCAGAAATGGCTTGTTTTCAGTATTTACAGAGTTTTTATTTTCCAATTTTCCCATTTTTGCATTTTTTCGTTGTATTCCGCCGGTGAGCGATTGGCACTTTTAATTTTTACATTTTCTATGAAAGCGTTGGGAGAGTTGGGTGAGAGAGATTGGGGAGATTTGTGTGTATGTTGGTTGGAGAAAGGCGTGGAACTGGGAGAGCTAGCGAAATTATATAAAGAGAAAATAACATTAAAAGTTGGAAATATACCCCCTCAAATGATTCTTTTGAGGGTACCCGCCCCGTCTTGCAATTTTTAAATGTATAAAATTGTTTATATAATGATATATTGTGTAAACAATATTCAATCCTTGCGAATATTTTAGCTTTCAATCTAGTATTTAAAACTAGATGATATGGTGTTAAAAACTATGAAATGGCTGTAATTCAGTTATACCAATATTTTGGCAAATTTTGGGTTGCGTAACTGCAAGCTTCTTTTTGAAGTCCTTCCTCTTCACCTTTCCCTTCTCTTTCTTCTTCTCTTCTTTCTTCTCTTTCTTCTTTCTTTAATTGTTTAACGTGGAACATATTAACAAATATATTTTGATAACTTGTTATTGATTTACTTGTGTAGTATATAGTGTATATATGATATAGTTGTTATATAGTTATTATTATATTATTGTTAGTATATATATTTTTATTATTTACAATTTTATAATTATATTTTACACGCCGCCAAGTTAACATAACCCGTAAACTGTGCCATTATCTGGTAGCTCTGAGAATAAGAATATATCGACTTTTATAGCTTTATAATATAATTATATAGGTATATAATAAAGTTCGTATATGGCGAACGTCGTGGCTTATATTTGGATATGCTGGAATAATAAAGTTGAAATTAAAATATAAATGGTAAAATCAGGAAATAAATCTGGATAATGTAATATAATTGTAATAGTAATGTAATGGTTTTGTTATTGTAATAATAATAATTTGGGTGTATACTTGTATCAAGTTAAGAGAGAGGGGGCGGAGCTAATGGATAAGTTAAGCGAATTACTAAAAAGAATTGACGCTGAAAATTTTACAGATTTACAAGATGATATTTATTACAATTCAAACATTCGTAATTATTAAAATGTAACATAAATGTAATATAAAAACTGTTGACATTAGAATCATAATAGTATATAATAATGACATAGTAAGAAGGAGGTGGAACAAATGAAGAAGGTAATAAAAAGGATTTTGGGAATTATTTTATTAATTGTCTACATAACTTTTAAATTTTTACAGAAATATAAAGATATTATTGCTTTCGTTTTGGTTTTAGCTAGTTTTTTATATATGTTAATATTTGGAGTTTTACATAATACAGTATGTGGCGACGGTTTGAGTTTAGTTCAACTTATAAAAAGCGGACGTATAATTTAAGAGAGGCGGACGCGTTTCGCTTCTAAATAAAAAAATAAAAGGAGATTTGGGAAAATGAAATTAAAAGATATTAAAAATATGGTAAATTCAGGAATAGCAGAAAACGTGACTACAAAAGAGGCAAACTTCTTTGACAGTTTGACAATAATAACTAAAGAGTATAGCTATGGCGTATACGGTATGAACGGCTGTATCTTCAAAGATTCAAACGGGAAAATTTATGCTATAATTGGAAGAAATACCAATTTGTGGAGAATATAGAAGGGTAAAAGGTGAAAAAATATGGAAATCTTAGAAAATGGAAAAAATTGCTTAATTATGAAAGAAAATAAAGTTTTAACTTTTTTTAGTTATAACTCAAAGATTGCAACTTTTAATAAAAAAACATCAATATTAAAATTGAATAGTAAAAAGTGGGATTTTTCGCAAACGACTTTGAAACAACTAAAAAGATTCATTAATAATTATATTGAAAAAGATTACTACTTGAATCGTAAAGACTTTGAAAAAAGAATTCATAAAAATGGTAATATTTTTTTAGTAAATGAATCTTATTTATAAAAAACTGATTTTATAAAACTTTTAAAATGATTTTATAAAACTGTACTACTTAATAAGTAGTACAGTTTTTTTTAATTTATAAAATAACGTTATTATAATTTTATTTTATAAGTCCAAAACTCCTGAAATTCTATTTTAAAAGGCTTTATTGTCAAAGTAATGTAATCATATTGCTTAGATATAAAATAGTAAAATAGTATAAAATAAATTGAATAAAAGGCATATGGCACGGATTAAAATATAAAATAATTAAAATTAAAAGTAAATGTAAAATAGTATAAATATATAGATTAATATATAAAATTGAAATATAAAGAACGTCGCAAAGATTAAAGGCATATGCAATAAATGCAGATACACCAAAGGATTAATAGTGTAAAGTAAAACAGCTTTACACCTGGCGAATATAGATTTAGAACTAGAAAATCTATAAAAGTAAAAAGACGTAACATAGAAAAGCAAAAATCCACCGAGATTATGAGAGATAAGCAAAAAACGTAACAAGAAACTTAAAAAATCACGGGCGTTTTTTATTAATAAAAAGAATTTTAAAAAAATTAAAAAAAACTATTGCCATTTTTTATTTTTTATATTAAAATAAGTTTATTAAAGAAAGAAAAGAATTTTTTTAATGGAACTTATAAGAATTTTTTAAAAAAGTTTTAAAAAGTTATTGACAAAAAGAAAATTATATGTTAAAATGTAATTACAGTTAAGGAAGGCGAAGAAAAATAAAAATTTGGAGGTACATAAAAATGAAAATTAGTGAAGAGAAAAAAGAATTATTAGAAGATATGTTGTTGGAGAATTGCACGAGTTTTAATTGCGAATTAACAAGAATGATTATTAAAGATTTTATTGACAGGATTGAAGAGTACGAAGATAACGAATTTTTAGAAAATATTATTTCTGATGTTACAGGATTAAATTCTGAAAGCTATAATTGTTCTACTTACGAAAGTGCCAAACTTATCGCAGAAAATATCTTTGAATTTAATGAAATAGTCGAAGAAATGATTAACGAATACGGCAAAGATTATTTTGATATTACAGAAACTGAAAAGAATTTAGTAAAAGTTTTATATTATATTTGTGAAAATACAATTTTGAATCAAGATTGTGAAACATTAAAAGAATTGATTAATAAAATTGATGAATAGCGAATTTAAAAGTAATATTTTGAAATGCAGAATTGATTTTGTGTGGGTTGTTTTTGGGTTGAAAACAGCCCCGCAAAACTATTATAGATTTTGAGAGGTAAATTTAAATATGAACGGTTGCGAATTTGGTAATAAAATAATAAATAGATTAATTATAAATGATTTAATTGCAGAAGTAAAAAAAATAAATGTAGAATTTGATTTTGATAATAAAAACAATGAATTACATTTTAACGTTTTTGATAATGAAGAATACGTAATTGGAATTTTTAGCGACGGATTTTTTATAAATAGAGTTGACCATTACACATTATATTTAAGCAATATGAAAAGTGTTTTGGATTTTATTAAAAATAATTTGAAATAATGCTTGACAAAGTTGTTATTATATGCTATACTATTAATAGATTAAGAGAGGAGAGATTGAAATGAAAACTTTAAAATGTAATAAAAAAGATTTAAAAGTAGAATATATAAGATTTTGTGAAGATATGTTATATGATAGTAACAATAAATTACTAAAGGAAGATTTTGCAAAATCATATATTGAATATAATATAGGTACATTTGGTTTTTTTGATAATGATTTTTTTATTAGTAAAGATTTGGAAAAAATCAAACAAGAAATTATATTAATATTAGAAAGTGAGATATAGGAGATGGAAGATTTAGAAGAAAAAATAGGAAGATACATATTAAATATAAAAGTGCAAAAAAATAATATAGATTGTATTTTGGATATAATTAGACTAAAAGATAAGTTGTGTGATTTATTAATAAGAGCAGAAAAAGAAATCAACGCTGATTTTACGCAAGATTTATTTATAAATTATATAAAAACAGAAAAAGTTTTTGGATTTTTAGATTTACATTCAATAGAATTTACTTATAAAAATCAAATGTATGTTGTATATAATTTAGACGAAAAAATAAAAGTAGAAAGAATTTAAAGAGGTGTAACAAATGAATTGGATAGAAGAATTAAATAAAAACAAAGATATAGTAATAAATGATTTTAAAGAATATTTAGAAGAGAATTATCCAGAATTTTATAATAATTTAGACAATTTTAGATTTTGTAAAGACTCTAGAAGTTTTGGAATTGAATTGTTAGCAGAACAATATATGAACAATTATATAACAAGTTTATATTATGACATACAAAGTAACACAGATAACTACGCCGAACATTTGAACGTAGAAAACGAAATTTTTGAAATACTAAAAAATTATTTTGAAAATACTTGACAGATGATTAAATTAGTGTTATAATAAATTTAAGAAACGAGAAGGAGGAAATTAAATGAGTGAATTTTTAGGTTATTGGTGGAACGGTAGAGATTTAGAAATTTGGAAAATAGGAAACAAAAACGTAGTTTTAAATGGCTGGAATGGAGAGATTTACGGTGCTTGTTTTGAAGTTGACAATGAATTATTAAATGTCATTTCAAAAGAAGATTTTGAAGTTAGACCAGTTTATAATGAAAATTTTGAAGTTGTAGATTATGAAATTATTTAGGAGGTACAAAAGATGGAAATAAATGTAAAAGAAATTATAAGATTAGTAAGATTTAATTTAAAAGCAATAGAAAAGAATATAGAAACAGATTATGATGTATTTTGTAGTCCTGAGCTATGGAATACAGTTTTAAAAGAATTTGATAAAAAAGACCATTTAAAAATACTTATGATGTTTATAGTGCCACGACCAACTTTAGATGAGTTAAAAGATTGGAATAAAAACGATTTAATTTGCTATTTACAAGAAACAGACGACTTGATGTTATTAAATTTTGTGGAGGATTTTTAGATGTTAAGAGGCGAAATTTATTATGTAAATTTTGGTATACATAATTCCAGTGTCCAAAACGGGATACGCCCTGGGATAATTTTATCGAATAATTTGGGAAATAAATACGCACCGGTTGTAATAGTCGCACCGTTGACAACCAAAACAAAAACTAATTTACCGACGCACGTTGAGATTACTAAAAACGAAGAAAACGGCTTGAATTTAAATTCTATCGTATTATTAGAGCAATTAATGACAGTCAGTAAATCAGATTTAAGAAATAAAATTGGGAAAGTATGCCAAAAAGATTTGAATAAAATTGAAAAAGGCTTAGAAATAAGTTTAGATTTAAAATAAAAAAGTATTGACAAGAATAAAATTTTATGTTAAAATACTAGTATAGCAAATAAAGAAAGGGCGAAACAATTCGCAAAGGTAAAGTTATGAGTTACAATGATATAATAAAGAAAATTAAAAATGATAAAAAAATAAAAGGTATAAAAATTATTTATAATGATAAAAGTTATAGCCTTTATAAAAAGAATGTGATTTATAACATATACCAAAAGAGTTTTGAAGAAGGCTTGATTAGATGTATTGATTCATTTGTTGACTGTAAAAGTTTAAAATATGAACCTATATACGATTTAGAAGATTATTTATATTATTAAAAAAAAATGTTGACAAAAATAAAATAATATGTTATAATAAATTTGAAGTTGAGGAAAACTTTGACTTCAAATATACATAATTTGGAGGTATAAAATGAATAGTGAGAAAATTTTAAATGTTTTAAACAAACTAGAAGTGAAAGAAGAAAGTAAAACTGATTTGGAAAATTTAAAAAGAGAATTACAAGCCGATATTTTGACAAACGGCAAAATAAAAAGCGGTATTTTATCAACATTTAAGAAATATGTAAAACAAAATCAAAAAGATGGTAGACCAGCTTTTGAGCATATTTTTAAATCAAAAAATGGGAATTATGTATTTACAAATGGCTACTTTTTGCTAAATTGGGGAAATAATAAAGATAATATACCAGCTAAGCTAAAAGCATATGTAAAAGACGAAGAAACAGACAAAAACTTCGATTTTGAAACTTTTGAGGATAAAATTACAGATAAAGAAACAAAAATAAATGTGAAGGAAATAGAAAAGATTGTCAAATATAATAAATTTAGATGTAAAGAAGTGGGATTTTATCAAGGAGAACAATCACTTTTAGCAGATATTAATAACGAAGTTTATTTTAATCCAAAATATTTCCTTGACATAATAAAAATTACAAATTCTAAAGAAGAAAAAATAAATGTAAAATACAGAACAAATATTAGTCCAATTTGTTTTGAAATAAATAATGTAAAATGTATATTATTACCAGTTAAATTAGCAACGGATAATCACATTAAACAGCAGAGAGAAGAAAAAGAAAACTTTGAAAAATTACAAAAAGTAGAAGATTAGTAAATAAATAAGAGAATGAAAAACTTCTCTTATTTTTTTTATTAAAACTATTGACATCTAGAAAAAGATATGTTATAATATAATCAAGTTAAGAGAAATACCAAAACTTACAACTCCAAAAAAACTTAGTTGCGAGAAACATCTAACGAGCCATAAAATAAATATTATGTAAACGTGGCGAAGATTGTTAAATTACGAACGTTATGATACCTTCAGAACAAACGAGAATAGGCTAAATTTTGATTTTTGTAGTAAGGTAATATAATTACATGCCTAAGACTAAAACACCTTAATTTTGGATTTTGAGCCGTAAAAATATTTTCAAAAATTTTATAAATATACTTGACAAATCTTATATTATATGATAAATTATTAATGAGTGAAACAAGGAAATAGAAAAATATTTATTTAAAAATCTTTATAAAATCACTTGACTTTTAGTATTATATTGTGTATAATATAAGAGAAGTGAGGTGAGGAAGATGTATGAATTGCTGATTTTGAACCTAAAAACACGGTGAAAAATTCACAAAACAATTTAATAGTTTATTTTTATTAGAAAAATTTAAGCAAAAGTGCAAATATTCAAAGAAAATTCATATAATTAGTGAATTCAAGTATTAATTTTTCAGGTTTGCTAATTTATCCAAAAATTAGATAGCAAAAGCTATATTTACATATTTTATTATTATAATAAAATTGTATTTATAGCTTTTTTGTTATGTTATAAATAAACATTGATAATTAAATAGTCCTAAGATAAATGAGAATAGGTCAAATTTCGATTTTTATACTAAAGTAATGTAATTATATATTTTATAATAAAAGTGCCTAGATTTTGATTTTAAAGCCTTATTACAAAAATATTACAAATATTACAAATTTGTTACAAAAAAGATAAAGAAAAGAAATTCGCGTGAAAAATTTGAGAAGAGTAGAAAGACGTAACAGAGAAATTAAAAATTTCCCCGGCTACTAGAATATTTTTAAAAATCAGAAAAAAAGAGATTTATGTAACAAGAAAATTAAAAATCTCCAGCTAAATTAATTATTTTTTTTATTTTTTTAAAATACATATTGACAAATGAAAAATTTTGTGGTAAAATCATATTATAAAATCACAGAAAGGAGGAAAATTAGAATTGGAAGAGAAAGAAAAACAATTCACCCAAGAATTTATGCAAGAAAGGAATTTTAATTACATGATAATATCAAATAGAATAAAAAATTATTACAAAAAAATGTTTAACATAGAGATAATCAATTTATTCTACAAAAGAAAAAAGAAAAAAAGTGCTAACCAAATGGCGCAACAAGAAAATTACTTAAGATTAATTCAAGCCGAGACTTTTGATTTTTATATTTTAATAAAAGACAATAATAAAAAGATATTTAAATACAAATTGTTAAAAGCAAAATACGATAATGCCAAATATAGAGAAAATAAAAACGAAAATTTAGATTTTATGGAGAAATTATATATTTTTGTTGATGAAAGTTTGGGAAATTATTGCAAGAAAAAATATATAAATAAACTTAATAGTGAAGATTTAAACAATTTAATAAGGGAAAATGGGGAAATTAATGAAGATTATAAAAATTGGATAATTGAAAACTATTTTGAAGCCGAAGAAAAACAAGAAAACTCCGAGCAAAATTAAAAGTAGCGAAAACAAAAGCAAAAGTAGTTTTTTAGATTGTAGATTTTAGTCGAAAACCTACCCGTATAAGTTGAAAATTAGGAGGGATAATATGAACGATGATATAAAGATAGGCTGTGAAAAAGAATATCTTTATGTTCCTACAAAAAGAGAAAGAGCTCAAGAAAAGATAGAAGAAATAAAAGAAAAATTGAATGAACATTTAGATATAGTTGTTGGAATAATAGGAGCATTAATACTTATAATTTTTGCAATATATTTAACAATACATTATACGCATGTTACAGTATATGATTTGCCCGAGAATAAAAATAATAATAACAATATTGAATATACAATTTATTTAGAATATTAAGGAGAAAAGATGGAAGTTATAATAAATAAAGATTTCAAACCAGAAATAAAAAAGAAAGAAATTAAGTTTTTAAAATGTGATTATGAATTACATTTGAGTGATTTAGAGAATTTAAAAGTAACATATTATGTGCCAGAAAGAGAAGTTTCGGCAGACTTTGATAGTATATATGTAGACAACATGGAATGTCTTATAAAGTTAAATTATATTCACGGTTCATATAAATATTATTCTTTAAATGGTTTTTATAACAATACTAATATAAAGTTTCATAATGTTACAATAGGTCAAGATGTTATTGATTATTTATATGAAAAAGAAAAGAAATTTTTGGAAACACACGATATAAATAAGATTAAAGAAGATTTTGTTGAGATATAGGTGATTATATAATGAATATATTTGAATATGATGGAGAAGAATTTGATAAAAAATTAGATGAAGTTTTTAATAATATGGATAAGAATACACTGAAAAAAGAATTAATGAAATGCGGATTAATTTTTGTTAATAAGGAGGAAAATGATATGTGGACAGAATGGATAGAAACAATTCCTTTAGATGTGGATAATAGGTATAAAGGAACCGATAAAACGTTAATAGAAGACTATTTTTTAGATGACTAGGAGGATGTATGTATTTAGTTATAAGTTTAATTGTTACTGTAATTGAATTGCTGAGATATTTATATTTAGACCAAGAGTATTTAGATGAATTTGAGGTTTGGGTTAATGATATTGCAACTTCAATTTTAATTGGATTTAGTTGGAAATTAAGTATTCCACTTTTAATTACGAGAAATTTAATTCTAGCTTTTATAAATAAAGATGAAGAAGAATAAAGAGGAATAATAGAATATGCTGGTTTATTTTTTTGAAAGGAGTAAATAAGATATGGAACAATGGTTAAGAGATGCTTTAGCGGAAGAACAAGGATATATAACATGTCCATTAGCTCCAGAAACATATACAATTTGTAATGAGAGATGTGAAGAATGCGAATATCAAAAAGATTTTATTGAAGCTTTAAAAGAGAGGAGTGAATAAGATATGAGTATTGAAGAAAAAATATTATTACTTAAATTGATATTAGAAGATATAAGAGGTAATTGGGGCTGGGAAACCGGAAATAGAGATGCAGAAGCATATAAACTTTCTAGAGAATTATATAAAAGTACTAATGATGAAAAATGGAACGAACTTTCTGAATGTATAGCTCGCTACGAACATGGTGAAGATGGAAGATATTTTAGAGACGATTTCCCGAATGGCTATATAGGAATGGAAAGTTTATACAGTATAACTGAAACTTACAAAGACAAATCAGATGAGTTTAAGAAAAAAGCAAAAGAGTATTTAACTTATCCAGAATATTGCTTTAAAGATTTTAGAGAGGAGTAATAAATATGAAAGAAAAAACGGCAGATGAAATGTTTGAAGAGTTAGGGTATAAAAAGAAAAATTTAGATATTATATTTTCAAGATTTTGGGAAGAATGGGAAAACGAAGATTTAGCGAAAACATTTTCATTTAATACAGAATATAAAACAATAGATATTACAGATGAAAATAGATATGGAATAACAATGCAAGAACTACAAGTAATAAATAAGAAAGTAGAGGAATTGGGGGTTGATATAATGATGACACCATGGAATATAGATAAATTACAAAAAGAATGCGATTTTGAATATATGAAAAAAAAGATTGAAGAACAAGAAACAAAATTAAGAGAGTTAACAGAAAAAATAATGACGTTGATTTAGACTACAAAGAAGAATATTACAAATTGCAAAAAGAAAATTATAAGTTAAAACAGAAAATGGAAGAATATCAAGAAGCATTATTAAAACTATGTTTAAAATTATAAGAGGTGATTAAATGAATATAGATAAAGATATAGAGATAGTAGAAAAATTTATAGAAGAAACACAAGAAGAATATAGTGAAACACTAGTAGATGGAAAAGTATATAGAATAGAAAATATTCCATTAGAATTTAAATCTACAAAAGAACTAGCAAATGCAATATCAAATGTATTATCAGAACTAGAAATATATAAAAAAATAGTACCTTTTATGGCAGATTTTATAAATATGTACACATTAAGTGGAGAAGAAAATCAATACTGTCATAGAGTAATTGATTGTCAAGAAATCGGTGGTGGAAGGTCTTGTATTGAATGTATCATAGACTGGGCAAGAAAAGAGGTAGAGAAAGATGAGTAAAGCAGAATTACAGATATATCCTAAAATGTATTGTGATTATTGTAAAAAAGAAACTCGTAGTATTTATACACTTAAATTAATATGTGTACAAGGCAATTATAGTAAAAATCTTTGTGCTATTTGTTCAAGAAAAGTTAGAAAATATTTTGATAAGGAGTAAATTATGAATTATGATATAACATTTTGCAGTAAAAGAAATTGTACAGATAAAGAATTTGAAAATTTAATTGATAATACGGGGCATTTAAAAACTTTTAATGTTGAGGAGAGGAGTAATACATAATGAAAGAAAAAACAGCAGATGAAATTAAAATAAAGTTAAAAGATATAGCAAAATTACAACATTTGTATATAGAAATATTTACAGAAGAAGATGAAGATTACCCAGACAGGAGAGTTATAAGTAATAAAGAAAGAGCAGTACAAAGAATATTAGACAAAATAACAGACAAAAGATTTAATCAAATTGAAATTTGGAAAGTAATACAATTAAAAAGTTGGGACGATACAGATAATACGTTCAAACCAATTTGTAACAGATTAAGAGAACTAGGATATGTAATTATAAATAATAATTAGGAGGTGTTTTAAGTGAAAGAGAATAATAATGGTAACGACACAAATGTCGGTAGCATGGAAAATAGTATAAAAGAAGATATAGAAATATTAGTAGCATTTAATTGAGCTTTAAGTTTGCAACATATTTCAGAAGATGAATTTAAAGACGTTCAAAAAGCAATAAAACATATTTTATCAGATTACAAAAAAGTAGTGAACGAACTAAAAAAATATAAGAATATGTACGAAGCCGAGCACGAAATTCATAAAACAAGAAACGAACAACTTGAAAGAAAAGAAAATTCTATACAATCAGCATTAAAATTAAAAAATAAATTTGAAGAATTGAAATTAAAACTAAAAGATAAAGATAAAGAAATAAAACAATTAAAGGAAGATATAAAAAAAATGTATGACGAAGAAGTAATAATTAGTATTCTAGGAGATGAATTTAATATTTCTAGGGACGAAGCCTTATCTTTGTTAGAAGGAGGAGAAGAAGAATGAAAAAATTATTTCAAACAATAAAATTAAGAAAATTGAAAACGGAAATGAATGAGGAAAGTATAAATAAAATGTGTGAAGGAGAGTATTTGGTCTTATTTCAAGACAATACGTACCAACAGGTAATGTTTAAAGACGATTTAATGAAAATTTTAGAAAAAGACCATATAAAACCAGTTAGATATATTTTTAGTATGGCAGACAGAATTTGTATTGACAGAGATATAAAAATAGAACAAGAGGTGTTTTAAGTGAATGAAAATAATGATGGTAACGACACAAATGTCGGTAGCATGGAAAACAGTATAAAAGAAACAATAAAAATAATTGAAAGAAAAATAAAAGAAGCGGAACATTATACAGATATTACTGGACTTTGTTTGACTTTAGATAAAGAACTATGTAATGCTTTTATAAATATTTTATCAGATTATAAAAGAGTATTGGAAATAAACGAAGTTTTATTAAAAGAGAATGAACAACTTAAAAATGATATTGAAAATATGTATGATGAAGAAGTTGTAATAAGCATTATAGAAGATAATTTTAACCTATGTAGAAATGAAGTTTTGGAAGTGTTAGGGAGTGAGAAATAAATGAACGAGGAAGAAAGAGAAATTGTAAAAAAATTTGAAAGATTATATTTAAAAGATTTTAACAATGAAAAAATAACAAATGAAGATAGATTAAGTTATATAGAATGTGCTTTAATGATAAATTTAATAGAAAAACTACAAAAAGAAAATGAATTAGCAAAAAAACAAGTAGAATATGATAAAACACATATTTATACTCCACAAACAATTAAATTACATTACATTCCAATTCAAACAATAGAAGGCAAGATAGAAGATTTAAAAATGTCTGGCGGGAGTGATGGAAAAGATAATATAGAAAATACAGCTCGAGAATTGGTGATAGAAGTATTGCAAGATATATTAGATGAAAGTAGTGAAAATAAAAATGAATAAGGACTTTATAATTTGTATGTTAATTTCATTATTAATTATTTTTGTTTTATTTAAACTTTTCATATTTTTATTTGGAGAAATTATTGGTATTTTTATTTTTCTAAATTTAGTGAATATCTTTTCATTTATAAATTTTCAAAAACTACTTGACAAATTCGAAAATTAAGAGTATAATAGGTTTAGAAAAAGTCAAGGAGGAATAAGAATATGGAAGAATTAGAATTTACGCAACATGTTCTAGAAAGATATGTTGAAAGAGCAATGGGAAAAGTAGGAAGTGAAATAAAACAATTTTTAGCTCAAAATGAACAGTTAGTTAAAGACCAAATAATGAAACTTTATCAATATTCAGAACCATTTTGGGAAGGTAAAAATAAGGAACATAACTATGCTTATTTTAGAATAAATAAAAATGGATGGCTGATTGTAATTGATAAGAATAAATCTAAATTAGTAACACTTTATAAGATAGATTTAGGACTTGGGGAAGAATTTAATAAAGAATACATTCAAGCAATGACAGAGAATGTTAAAGAATTAAATGCTCAAATAGAAGAAAATAAAAATTCTTACTCAGAAGTAAAAGAACAAAACGATAAAGCTATTGAAGAATTAAAAACGGAAAATAATTTATTACAGTCTCAAATTAAAACAAACTTGGCTACAATTGATTTTTTGGAAAAACAAAAAGAGTTAGAATTACAAAATATTTCTACTAAAGAATTAGAGCTTAAAGCTAAGATAGAAAAATTTGTTGGGGCAAAGATATTTTAAAGGAGGAATCATGGGAACAGATGTTAATAAATTAAATGAAATAATTTTTAGGACAACAGATGGGAAAGAATTTCACATGAATGCTAACGAGTTTTGCAAAATTGAATTTTACAGCGAACCTCACTATGAAGATTATTTTGAAAAGCCTTCTTATATTAATAATGAAATTTCTGCAACTTTTGTAGTTAAAAATATTACAAAGAAAAGATTTATAAAATTATTAATGAGCTTTGGCTTTCAGAAAAATACAGCGATAGAACTGGCGAAATATTGTTTTAAAAAATATGGGCATTATAATGTTTTAAAATTTATGACAAGTGATTTATCATTAATTTGATAATAATTGTGTAAATACACAAAAAAAGTAAATGGAGGGTGTAAAATGGAAAAGAAGGATTTTATTATTGGAGAAAATATAATTGCGGAGATTTACAAATATGACGACCAGGGGAAAGAATATATAAGAAAAGTAAGGGGAAAAGTTATTCAAGCAACAAATGATTTTGTAGTAATAGATAATGGGAAGTATAAAGAAAGTTTTAAATATTGCGAATTTAGTAAAAGTACACCATATTCTTTAGATAATGAACCTTATGACTTATCTTTAGAAGTGTATGAAGAAGATGTTATAAATCAATGTTTTGAAAATTTTTGTAAAGGTAAAGAAGGGTATGTTTTTAATCAAAGACAATTAAATAAAGTTCTTGAAAAAATTGGTTCTATCCCTTGTTCTCATTATGAAAAAGATAGTATTTTTTATGTGAAAAAAGTTTAAAATTTTACTTGACTTTTATTATAAAATAGTGTATAATATAATAAAGGTTGAGAAAACCAAAAATAAATTTAAAGGAGAAAAGATAATGTTAAGAAATAATTTTGAAGGCGAAACAATGATTTTTAGAAATGCAAATGGATTTTATTCAACAAGTTTAGGGAAGAAAAATTTAAATGATGAATGGCAAAATAAATTCTTGTCAGTTCAATTTCCCAAAGGAACAGACATTCCTGACAAAACAAAAATAAACATAAAAAAAGCGTTTTTAAGTTTTGATAGTTGGACAGACAAAGATGGAAATAATCGTTCTGAATTTAAATTAGTAGTACAAGAATTTGAAAATCCAAATGCTATTGAAAAACCACAAGAAGATGAAACTTTTGGAAGTGTAGACGATACAGAATTACCATTTTAATTAAATTAAGGAAAGGAAGGTGTTTTATATGAAATTAAAATTAATATTAGTTATGGCAATGACTTTAATAAGTGTCTTTGGAGCAATTTATATATCAACTATATATGCAGGATTTGCAGCACCATATTTAATTGGCATGATTACCCCAATTGTAATTAGTTTTGTTTACAATTTTGAACTAAAAAATATAAAAAATATTAAGAATATAGCAAAGAAATAAGGAGAATAGAAATGAAGGATATTTATACATTAGAAGATGTAGATTATATTGAATTTCAAACTTCTGATTATAGCATTTTTAGAGTTGAAAGAAATATAATAAAAGAATTTTCTTTGAAATTAAAATATGATAAAGTAGATACTTCAATTTGTTCTGATAACTTAATCGAAGACATTTTATTGGTAGATAATATGTTACTTGTGGCAAATGTAGCTAATATTTATCCAGTAGATAATTTTTACTATAATGATGATTATGAAGAAGAGATGAAAAGCATAACTCAAATTGATGTTCACCTTGAGGATGAAAAAGTTATATCTGCTTATGTAAATATGTCTAATAAAGATAATAACGAAAATCAAGTAAATGAGTATTTCGATAGAAACGGAGAAAATTTACTATTAATTTCAATTGAAGACAAATAAATTCTAAAAAATACTTGACTTCTTTAAAACTTAGTGTTATAATATAAACAATGAAAGAGAGGTTAAGGAAATGAAAGAAGTAGAAAAATTTTTAAATACTTTAAGAAGTGAAAAGACAAAACAAGATTATGAAAGATATATAAATGATTTTTGCAATTTTAAAAATATAAAAAACATAGAAGACTTTAAAAAGATGACAATAGATGATTATTATGATTGGAATAATTATTTAAAAAAAGAAAAAAATAATTCAGAAAATACAATCAGACCAAAATTAATATCCATTAATAGTTTTTATGACTATTTAATTACTAATCCAATATATAATATAACTGAAAACCCAATAAAAGATAGCAAAATAATTGGTAAAAATAAAGCAATTATAAATCCAGAAAGAAGAAGCTGGCTAACATATAATGAAAGAAAAGAGTTTATGCACTGTTGTAAAAACAAACGTGAAATAGCAATAGTTTCAATATTTCTTAATACAGCATTAAGAGTTAGTGAATTAATTAATTTACCTTATAGTGAATATACTAGATTTTATAATAAAAACGGAGAGCTTTCTTCTTATGCTGTTTTAACTAGGAAAGGTGGTAAAAAACAAAAAATTTACTTCAATCCTACAGTTACAAAAAAGATAGATGATTACCTAAAAATTAGAAAAGAAACGGAATATGACAATTTATTTGTTTCAAATACGGGTAAACCGATGTCAACTCAGAGTATAGATAGAACGATTAGAAAAATAGCTGAAAAAGCTGGAATACAAAAAAGGGTTTCTGCACACAGTTTAAGAAGAACTGCGGCAACAGATATGTATAATAATGGATATGATTTAAGAACGATACAAAATGTTTTAGGGCACTCAAATCCAGCAACAACAGAGAGATATATTAGAGAAGTTACTGATAATCTTGAAGATGTTATGATGGACTATGTTGTAGGAAAGGAGATATAATGAAAATAGTTTTAAAGTTTATATTAGCAGTAATTATTATTTCCAGCGTTGTAGTTATAACTCCTTCATTCTTAAATTTTATGGAAACTCAAAATGATATATTGTGTATAAAACCTAAAGAGCAAATTCAAATACAAGAAAATCCATTAGAAAATACACAAGAAGAAAATTCACATATAGAAGAAATGCCTATTCAAGAAGAAAAACCGATAGAAGAAACTCAAACAATAGAAACTCCAGTTCCAAGCCCAGACCCTATTGTGCAACAAGCTCCAATTCAAGAATCGGCAAAAGACACAATTTCTAATAGAAATTCAGAGCTAAGAGAAGAATGGATACAATTTACTGCCACTGGATATTGTGCTTGTCAAAAATGTTGTGGAAAAACAAATGGGGTTACCGCTTCAGGAGCTAAGGCAGTTGCAGGAATAACAGTAGCGATGCCAAGCAGCTATTCTTTTGGAACAAAAATACAATTAAAAAGTGCAAATGGAAATTTAATGAATGGTGGGAATTATTATACGGTTCAAGATAGAGGTGGAGCGATAAAATCAAACAGGATTGATATATTTTTTAGTTCTCATCAAGAAGCTTTAAATTTCGGCAGAAGAACTGTTTATCTAAAGGTGGTGAACTAAATGAACGACCCTTATTCTTATTATAAAGATGATAGTGGAAATATTAAGTACAATGAACTGTGTGAACAATGCGAAAATGAATGTAAACAAAGTTTCAGAAGTAAAATAATGATTTGCCCTAAATTAAAAGAAAAGAGAAAAAAAAGAAATGAATAAATATTTTGATTATGCAGCAACTTCTTTACCTAATAAGGTTGCAATAAAAAAAGTTATGAATAAAATTCCTTCTTATGTGTTATTTGGAAATCCTTCTAGCTTACATTCAAACGGAATATTAGCAAAAAAATTAATGGAAAAACAGAGAGAGTTATTAAGTAGTTTACTAACAGATGGAGAAAGCGATATAATTTTTACAAGCGGTGGAACTGAAAGCGATAATTTAGCTATAAAAGGAACTATATTACAATATAAACCTGAAGAGGCTGAAATAATAACAAGTAAGATTGAACATCCTGCAATATTAAATACATGTAAATACTTAGAAAATTTAGGATATAAAGTTCATTATATTTCTGTTTATTCTGATGGAGAAGTAGATTTAGATGAATTAAAATCAAAAATAAATGAAAAAACAAAATTAGTAAGTATTATGGCAGTAAATAATGAAATAGGAACAATTGAGCCACTAAGAGAAATTAGAGAGATTATAGATGCAAAAAAACAAGATTTAGGAATAAACTTAATTTTTCATAGCGATTTTGTGCAAAGTGTGGGAAATTGTGATTTATTGGAGCTGATTAAATATGTAGATATGGCTTCATTTTCAGCTCACAAATTTGGAGGCTTAAAAGGTGTTGGGTTTTTAACAAAGCAAAAGGATATTAAGTTAAATCCTTTATTCCAAGGTGGCAATCAAGAAAATGGATTAAGGTCAGGAACCGAGAATGTATTTGGAATACTAGTGATGAACGAATGTTTTTGGAATGTTTTGAAGAACTTTTATTCAGATAAAAAGGATAAACTAGCTTATTATAGAGATGAGATATTCAACAAAATAAAAAACGAAATTCCCAATGCTATATTGAATGGACTAGGTGCATATATTGCGCCAACTATTTTAAATATTGGTTTTAAAGATATAGATGCAAGGACACTACAAATGTTATTAAACAACGACGGGTTTGCGGTTTCAGTTGGTTCTGCTTGCCATTCGGATATAAATGAAGTTTCTCATGTTTTGAAGGCAATAAACGTTCCAGAAGAGTATCAAAATGGATGTATTAGGATTAGTTTATCTTATTCTCATACGAAAAGAGATATAGACGCTTTAGTAAAATCAATTATAAAGAATGTTAAATATTTAAAAAATATAGAAGAGGTGTGAGAGATTTATGGAAGAAAACGATAGTTTAAAAGAGATGACGCCATATCAATATTTTCAATTTGTTAAATCAAAAGTAAACGAAATGAATGACGAAAATTTAAATAAGTTATATTCTATTTCTTCAGAATTATTAGAAAAGTATAAAAAAACAGGTCAAGTAAAAGCTGCTAAGAAATTAGCCTTTCATATCAAATCAATATTAAAAGAAAAAGAAATCATTGATTTAGGAATAACAAAATTTGTTTATAGAGATGATATTGAAAATTACATTGACAATATAGCAAAAGATGTTGTAAAAATAATAGAATTAAAAAATTATCCTAGAGAAATTCCTGATGAATTAGTAGAAACAATTGAAAAAACAAAAGACATATTTGATGAAATGTATGTTTTATTTACTGATTATACTGGAGAAGTAGAGAAAAAAGTAGAAAAAGAAAGAGACCCTATTTTATTCGGTTCTTTTATTGACAGGACAGTTGATGAAATGTCTCAAAGGATGTATTATCTTGGAGACTGGATAGATGAATATTGCGATTTAACTTTAGATAAATTAGTTTCACAAACAAACAAATCTATAGTTAAAGAAATATCAATTCCTAATGATACAAATGAGTTAATTAACCAGTTAAACAAGATACAAGAACTTAATAACGAAGAGTTTAGAATGACATCAGATAATATTAAACCACATAAGTTTTCGCTGGTTAATAAAATAATAAATAAAATAAAAGGCAAATAAATATGAAAAGAAATGTTGATTTAACTTTAAAAAGAGATTTTAACGATATTGAAAAAAGCAGTTTTTTTGAAACAATATCACGTTCGTTACGACTTAGATTTTGGGGCAAAAAAGAGTTACCGTGGAGAACTACTCTTAGATTGAGAGACAATGATAATACTTGGCTTAAAGATATTGAAGTATCTTATGACAATATATTAATTACAGGAAATAAGGTTAAAAGAGCTGAAGTAAAATTTCATAGAGAAAAGGATAGGGACATTTGCGATTGTTGTGGTGCTTTATTAGATAATATTCCATGGAAAATAAAATATGGTTTATGTTATAAATGTAATGAGACATATCAGTATAAGTCAACTAATATTTCATGGAGAAATAAAATAAATCTTGAACAGAATTCAAAAAAAATATGTTGGAGGTAAATTATGGAAGAAAATAAAATTATTCAAGAAAGAAGAAAAGAAGCTATTGACAAAATGAATGAAAAATCTAAAAAGATTTATACAAAATATTGTTGGAAATGTATTGACGAAAATCAATTGCCAACTCCAATGGAAATAAAAAAAGACAAAGAATTATATAAGGAATGCAAAGATATCCTAAAAGAGAATAAAGGCAAATATAAGGATGAAAGATGTTTAAAAAGAGAAATTAGAAATGTTTGTCCAAAATGTGGTGCTTCAGCTTTTGTTGTTTGTAAGGATTATATTGATTTTTATAAACCAAAGAAAAAGGAAATTAAAAAAGAAGAAAAAGTTGAAGAATAATATTGACATTTATTATTAAATATGATATAATAAAATAGTAAAAATAAAAGAAAGGAAGATTTAAATGATTGCAAATTTAGACGTTTTAAGAAAAGAAATTACAAAATTACAAAATACTTTAGGAGAAACACAACCAAAAGACTTCAAGAGATATGCAACAATTTTCAATTCATATTTAACTGCAGTTGCAAATTTTAACCAAACAGAAGCTATTTTGAGAAATCAAGAAGCTGAAAGAAAAAGACAAGAAGAAATTGAGAAAGCACAGAAAGAGGCGGAAGAAGAATTAAAGGCAGAAGAGCAAAAGAAAAAAACACAAACAAGTAAAGGAAGTAGACGAAATTCAATTGGGATTGAAGAAGACGCAGGTTTGGTAACAGAAGAAGAATTTAAAGAAATGATGCAAGAAGTAAAAAAGAAAGCAAAAGAAGAAAAATAATAGAGATAAAATAAGATAGGAATTAATCAAAATGAATAGTTTTGAATTTGTAGGAACAATTCCAAACAGAGATGGTTTAGTGAAAACAAACGAAAATGGTAAACAGTTAAGATTTTGCATAAAACAGAATGAAAAAAATCATGCTTATGTTCAACTATTTGGAGAAAAACAATTTTGCAGTAAATTTAATGTATTTTTAAGAGATGGCAAGAGAATTGATGTTTCGTATGATGATAGATGGAATGGTGATATTTTGAGAAATGTATCTTATTTTTCTAAATATATGCTTGAAGGTAAGAATTATATTTCTAAGAATGAATTTATAGAAGATAGTGAGGATTTTATAAAAAATTCTCCTTTAACTTCTATATTTGTTGTGAAAGGTGATTTTTATTTATCAAAAGTGAATGAAAAGACCTATTATAACTTTTTAATAAAAAGCATAAAAATAGATAATTCCGCCAGACCAGACCTTAAATTATATTTAGATTTATATTATGATTGGCAGTCTTTAGACGAAAGTAATAAAAGGAATGAATTCATATTGAATAGTTTTATAGAGCAATACGATTATTCAGAAAAGAAAAGAAAATTGTTTCCTTTAAAAGTAGAATTTATTACAAATAGATTTGATTTTAAAAATCCAACACATATAGATATTATAAGACACAGAAAAGCTAATATGAAACCTTCAAAAGAAGACGGAATGGTAAAAGCTAAATGGGAAGCTCAATATATTAAAGGTGCTCAGTTGTTTATGCCTTCTTTGGAAAGTTTGCCAAAAGACATACAATTTGAAATAAAAAATGCAGGAAGAGATTTAAGAGAATATATGAGCCGAGTTGTTGGAGAAGCCGAAGAACATATTTGTTTAACTAGACCTAATAATACATTAAATAAAGACGGCAAAGTTTATTTGCCAGTTGAAAATCAAAGAAAGGAAAACGGAGAAAGCATAGATAATTTAGTAAAAAAAGAAGCATACGAAAATCCGTTTAATTAAATTATGAACAATACAATTGAAGAAATAAAAAAAATGAATATTTATGAGAAAATGCAAGTGGTAAAAAAGTTACTTAGCGATGCTGAACTTAAAAAGACAGGTAAAAATGATTATTCCAACTTTGAATATTACGAATTAAGTGACATTTTACCAGCAATTATAACTTTTTGTGAGAATTATAGATTATTTACCCATGTAAACTTCGTAAAAGAATATGGTACAAAAACAATTACTACAGAAGGAAACCAAGTTCAAGAAAAAGCAAAAATTGGAGAAAATGCTATATTAACAATTATAAACATAGATAATCCTAAAGAAAAGTTAGAATACAGTAGTGATATAAAAGACTTAGAGTTGAAAGCAGCAAATGCTATACAAAATTATGGCGGTATTCAAACATACTCAAGAAGATATTTATATATGAACGCTTTTGATATCGTTGAAGCTGAAATGTTTGACAAAGAAATGAACAAGAAAAAAAAGCAAGCGACAAAACAAAGTAATGCTGTAAAGAATTTTATAAATACATGCTCTAAAAAATATTTAGGATTAAACGACACAAAGAGAAAAGAAAAAATAGCTGAAAAATTAAAAGAGCTAGGTTATACTAATTTCAAAGATATAGAAAAGAAAAACAATAGGAAAGATATGATGGAGTTGGCTCAAATTCTTGAAGTTGAATTCCCAGAAGAACTAAAAGAGAACGAAGAGAGTAAATAACTCTCTTCTCTTAATAAGGAGAAAAAAATAGATGGAAAATGAAAATACTTTTATAACTGTTTCACGAGGCGAAAATTCTCAAATTGATATTTGTATAAAAAAGAATACTATGCGGGCATGAAATCTACAAAACAATGATAATGCTTTTAAATACACTAATTATTACAAATTATGAGGGCAAGCAAACAGAGGAAGATGTAAATAAATTTTTTGCAAAAATTAGAAAAGATTATGACATGTTTGTAGAGTTTCACAAAAAAGAATTAGGTGATAACATTGAATAATCAGGAACAATATGGTGAGATTGTAGAATTAAAAGTTAAACAGGGATTGACAAATAAAGAAATTTCAGAAAAACTAAAAATTCCAGAATACCGTTTATCTAAAATTGTTTCTGAAGCGAAAGAAATTGGTTTGATTTCAGATGAGGATATTCAAAAAGGGAAAAGGAATAGAAAAGCCAGAGAAAGAAAAGAAAATCAAAAAGGTAAAGCACCTTTATCTGAAGAAGAACAGAAATATAAAAAGGCTTGTAAAGATTATTTAACTTTCAATTTTACGGATTATAAACAAACAAAAAAATTTAATCCAGTTTTAAGTCAAAAAATAGAGTTATTAAGCAGCTTTGGAACTTTTAAAGAAATCTACAGAACGATTTTATATTGTAAAGCCAATCTTGAATATGCAAGTAAAAAAACTTACAATTCAGATGTTCAACGTTTTTCTTATTATATGGCAATTATAAAGAATAATATTCCTAAAATAAGAGCAAAAATTCAAGAGCAAGAGAAATTAGAACAAGGCAAGAATAAAAATTCGGAAAGCATAGTTGAAAACTTGAATAACGAAATCGTTTCTGTTCCAACGGAAAGATTTGATATGAGTGATTTATTAGATGATTTTTAAAAGGAGGTGTAAAAAATAAATAATATTACAAAAAACAGAGCACCTTTAGAGGGAAATTTTGTTTTATCTTTATACAAAAATCCTTCTGAATTATATATAGATTTTCCAATTGACGAAAGTAAAGATTTAGTTACTTCGGACGGAAAATTTTATTATAGCCTCGGTAAAAATATGCTTAGAAAAGGAATAAAAAATTTTGATGAAATTACAGTTTTAACATTCTTAGAAGATTATCCAGACTTAAAATCAGAGTATGAAAGTAAAGGTGGTTGGAAATCAATTCGAGAATATATGAATATTCTTGATATTAATAATGTCGAGGCTTATTATAACGAATTAATGAAAAACAATTTATTAATTCAGTTAGAAAAAAAAGGTTTTGATGTCGAAAATGTCACAGCCTTAAACAAGCTTAATACAGCAGATGATGTTGTGGATTATTTTGATGCCGTATTAAATGCTGCGGCACTTAGTATATCTCATGATATAAAACTTGAAAAACTTTCTTATACCGACAAAGATATAGAGAGAAAAAAGAAAGGTGAAGATATTGGTTTACAATTTGGAAGTGCTTGCCCTTTGCTTAATAGCTTTTGCAATGGCATTCCAAGAAAAGGCATGACAATGTTTGCAAGCTATACAAATGGTGGTAAAACGAGCTTTGTATTTGAAAATATTGTTCTTCCTTTAATATCTCAAAAGCATAAAGTATGTGTAATTAGTAACGAGCAAGATAGTATGATATTTAAAGATTTACTATATTTACACGTTCTAACTTCGGATTTAAATTATTGGAATATAACTAGAACAAAGTTGAAAAGTTTTGATTTTAACGAAGAAGATACTCAAATGTTTAGAAAAGCTGATAAAATATTAAAAGAAAAATACGAACCTTATGTATTATTTGAAAGAATTTATGATTATTCAATGAAAGAAGTCAAAAGAACTATAAGAAAACTAGCGAAACAAAGATTTGAGCTTTTTATCTATGATACTTTTAAAGTTGATAATACAACTGATGTAATTTGGCAATCTTTTTTAAATAATAGTAAAGATTTATTTCAAATAGCTTCAAAAGAGAATGTGGCGATAATTACACCAGTTCAGATAGCTTTATCAACGAAAGGTAAAACTAGATGGCTAAATGAAGCAGTTTTAGCAAATAGTAAACAGATTTCAGAAATTTATGAAGAAATTTTTATGTTTAGGGATATTTGGAGAGATGAATTTACAGGACAACCACAAGATATTCACCCTTTTACTTTTGAAAAAGATGAGAAAGGCTGGACTAAAGTAAAAAAAGAAATACCTTTGACATTTGAAGATGGAAAACATTATAAAATATTTTTTCATACAAAGAGTAGGAATGGAGAAGTTGGAAGAACTGTATTATACGAATTTAAACCTTATGCAAATAAATGGAGAGAATTAGGACTTTGTAACGTAGGAGAAGAGAATAGAATTTAAGGAGGGATAGAATAATGTCGGTCGAAAAATTGGAACAATATTTGATTGAAAATCCAGACGAAATAGTAAAAATACTTGAAATGACCGATTTTCATTCTATCTCTTTTTCTAATTCAAAGGAAGAGATAAGATGTGCCTATTACGAAGGCGGAAATCCCACTTCTGTTGCAATAAACTGCAAAACCCTTCAGTCTTATATTTTTAGCAAAGGAATGGGCGGGAGTTTATTCTATGTGATAGGCTTGCATAATAACTGGAATTTGAACCAAACTATAAGCAATATAACTAAAATTTTAAACATAAAAAACTTAGAAGATTTTGTTTCGCCTTATATATTTAATGGGATTTACAAAAAAATTGAAAAGAAAAGTTTAGACGAAGAAGATGAAATTCTGCCTGATGATTTATTAAATAACTTTGTAGACCATCCTAATGTGAGGTTTTTCAAAGATAACATTTCTTATGAAACACAGTTTAAATTTAATGTAAGATACGATGAAACAACAAATAGAATTGTAGTTCCTTGGCGAAACAAAAATGGCAAACTTGTCGGAATAACAGGAAGATATAATTTTAATGACTTAGGGAAATATCCAAAATGGAAAGCTCTAAAGAATTTTTCAAAGGGAAATTTCCTTTATGGAATATTTGAAAATTATGAAGGCATAAAAAATGCGGGTTATGTTTTAATTGGGGAGAGTGAAAAATTTGTTATGCAACTAGACACAATGGGTTATCATAATGCTTTAGCCCTTGGAAACTGTACTATTACAGAAAAGCAAGCAAGGTTAATAAAATCTTTGCCAGTTGAGAAAATAATTTTGGCTTTAGATGAAGGAGTAAACGTAGAACACCTTTTAGCCCAATGTGAAAAATTAAAAGGTGGAATTTTTAATAATAATAAAGAAGTTTGGTGTATTTATGATAGTAAAGGAGATTTACTAAAAAAAGGAAGTAAAAATTCTCCTAGTGATTTAGGTAAAGAAAAATTTGAAAAGCTATTGAAAGATTATTGTTTTGAAAAGGAGTAAATATGGACGACAATGAAAAGTTTTTAGAATTATTAAGAAATAAAGATAAATATAAATGTTTTGTTGATAACGATGATGTTTATTTCATAAAAAAAGAAGATATAAATAAAGACGATTTAGAAAATTATTGTATTTCATTTAATAACTTTGGATATGAATTATTAAATGAGATATTTCAAGCCTTAGGGATAGATAGCGAATTGGTATAAGGAGGAATTTATGGGAAAAGAGGGAGAAATGATGGCAAGAATAAGAGAAAATTTTAACAACATGGAAATACCACCACATGTTGCTAGAG
>JABLTL010045305.1_pt1 | contig 127309 bp, 102 predicted proteins | sample 7160151 | NCBI WGS metagenome assembly JABLTL01 (sample SAMN14651223, study PRJNA627086) | human gut metagenome | isolation source: feces | host: Homo sapiens | reverse complement strand
TTGATGTCGCCGTAGATGAGTATTACATACTCGCCGATTACGGAGTTATCAAGCGTTGATTTTACCGTGATCTTTGTGCCTGTTCCGACTGTTCTGCCCATTACCTTCTTAATAGATACGGTTACGTTCTCCATTACAAAGAAGTTGCTCTTGAGCGCCGAATCCGTAAGACCTGTTCTGAGACCGATTATGTATGTTACTCCGCCTGAGGTCTTGTACTTAGCTCCGTTCTTAAGCTCGAACTTTGCTACCTTTGTATCCTTGAGAATGAGCATATCGACATAGCTCTGGAGAGTTGCCTGCATCTCGTTTACCTTATCCTGCTCCGTGATGTTGTAATCCCTGTGAGACGGGATGTAAGAGAGGATGTAGTCCAGGATGTAGCCTGTGTAGATTTCATCATAGTTTGTGTAAAGCGATGAATCAAGAGCCTCAACCTCTGCAATGAGAGCGTCAAGATTTGTATAGTCAGCCGGCTTGTATGTAAATGTATATGCATTTACTCTCTCAACATAGCCGTTAACCGTGCTCTGCTTGTCAATTGTAAGTGTACGGTCGAAGCCGTTTACAAGAGCGTCAAAGCCTGCAACGGAAGCGTCTGTGAAGAGACCCTTTGCAATCTCTGTTCTCTTTGCTTCAATAGCCGTATCAAGTGCTGTGTAATCGGCATTCTTGAGCTCGAAAACAAACTCATTGATAGCCTTTGCATAACCGTCAACAGTTGCCTGCTCCTCTATTGAGAGGTTCCAGTTGATTGAAGCGATAAGCTCATCATAAGCTGTGAGTGAAGCAATCTTGTACAATCCGGATTTGTAAAGCTCATCCTTAGCCTCTTTTGCTGCTCTGACTGCCGAATAATCAGCACCCTTGAGCTTGAGTCCCCTAATAGCTGCATCGAGGGCAGAAACAAGTGTTTCAAACTCTGTCTGATTTCTGATTGAGTTGTTTGTAAGCTTGTAGGCATCGGCAGCCGTAAGAGCATCGGTATAAAGCTTTACAGAATCATCTGTATAGTTGCCGAGATTTGCCGGAACGCCTTCAAGTGCCTTATTGTAGCTTGTAAGATCGAGCGGCTTATCCGTCAGGCGTGAAACCGCATCGTCAATTGCGGATGCATAACCGTCAACGATCGCTTGCTGAGCCTTCGGGAGACCCTCAACAACATTTGAAATAGCGTCCCTGACTGCCTTGATGCTTTCGTCTGTGTAATTTGTATCCTTGATAGCTTCCTCAGCCTTTGCCTTGGAGCTGTTTACCTTTGTGTAGTCGGCAAGGTCAAGCTCGAGAGCTTCTCTTGCGGCCTTGATGGCAGTTGCATAATTATCAACCTCTGACTGATGGTTGATATCAAGATTATAGTTTATACCTTCAAGAACTCTTTGGAGATTGTCAACGGATGACTTGGTGTAAGGAGTGAGATCCTTCGGGATAAGAGCCTTTTCAGCCTCAACCTTTGTGTAATCGGCACTCTTATATTTAAGACCTGCGATTGCAGTCTCGATATCCTGTGCGTATCCGTCTACAGTGCTCTGCTGCTTTGTTGAAAGCGTTCTGTCAATGGCAAGCTTAGCAGCCAAAACCTCAGCAGCCGTCTCGTCGGTATAAACACCGTTCTCAAAGTCTGCCGGAATCTTTGCCAATGCTGCTTCAACCGCAGAATAATCTGCTGCGTTCGGCGTCAGAGCCAAAAGAGCTGCATTTATAGCCTTTGCATAGCCGTCAACAGTTGACTGATATCTGATATCAAGAGTCTTGTCGTAATTTGTTGTTGCAAGGAGATCGTCATAGGACTTCTGGGTGTAGTATGAATATCCGTTATGAGCTGTTGCAAAAGCCGCCTGAATGTTCTTGGCTTCTTCAACCTTAAGCATTGCTGCGTCAACGGCAGAGTAATCTGCCGGCTTATACGCAAGAGCGTTCATAGCATTACGGATTTCAACTACATAATTGTCAACCGTAGCCTGCTTGCTTACCGGGAGATTCCAGTCAACCGAATTAACGGTATTTGCTACGTTAAGGATAGATGCATCTGTATAAAGTGACTTATCCATAGCGTCCCACTCGGCAATGATTGCTCTTACTGCCGTGTAGTCTGCGCCAATCTCTTTAAGAGCAAGTATAGCCTTATTGATTGCATCTGCAAAACCGTCAATTCTTTCCTGCTCCTTAGCCGGAAGATTATATACAACATTGTTTATAGCATTCTGGAGATTTCTCCATGACTCAGCCGTATATTTGCTTTCGTCAAGCTCGTTTGCAGCAGAGATAGCGGCATCTACTTCTCTGTAATCGCCGTCGGCCGGAACAAGCTCACCCTGTTTCTGTACAAGAGTTTCCTTGAGACCGTCAATTATTGATTGCTGCTTGATATTGTATACCGGAGTAGCGTTTGCAGCCTCTTTTGCCGCTGCAAGAGCCTGGGCAAACGGTGCCCATGAATCCGGAGTATACCAGTTTTCCTTCTCGGCGTTAGCTGCCTTTATAGCTGCATTGAGAGCGGTAAGATCAGCATCCTTATATTTAAGTCTGCCGATGGCATTTTTGAGGTTCGTTGCCATATCGTCAACGTCCTCCTGCTGCTGCCAGTTCTTGTCCCACTCAATTGCGTTGTAGGAAGCCTGAACAGCTCTCCATGAAAGATCGGTGTACAGATCCTTCTCGGGAAGAACTTCATTGTAGCGAGTAACCTGATTATTGACCTCGGTATAATCTGCCGGGGCGAGAATGAGGCTTTGGATAGCGCTGTCAATACTTCTTGCATAAGCGTCAACAAGCGACTGATTTTCGACTGTGAGAGTATAGTCAACCGAATTTACGGTGTCGCGGAGAATCTTCCACGATTCAGCCGTGTAATGCTCGGGATTAAGACCCTCATAGATTCTAACCATGTCGTTAACTTCATCGTAATTTGCCGGAGACTTTTCGAGTTTGGCGATAGCGTCGCGAAGATCATTAACAAGAGAATCAAGATAAGTCTGGCAGAAAACGCTGATACCGTCTGTAATGTTGGAAACAGCAGTCTGTACTCTTGACCATGATTCATCCGTATAAATTGACGAATCAAGAGCCCTAACCTGATCCTTAACTACGTTAGCCTCTGTATAATCGGCTGTAGCAACCTTAAGAGCTGCAACGGCAGATCTCAAAGCCTCTGTTGCGGCATCAATCTTCTGCTGATCCGTGTCGGGGTCATTGAGAATATACTGAGCGTTTCTCATAGCTGCAAGGTACTGATCCCAACCCTCAGAATAGAACCATGAGTTCGGGCTGTTGCCTATCTCCGACTCGGAAGCCATGAGCTTGGTCGGAGTATAAAGTCTGTAAAGATCCTGAAGCTGTGAACGGAGGCTGGACTTATCGTATGTAACGATGTTGAGGTTGATACCTGAACGAATTCTTGAAACGTGCTTATATGTATCACCGAAAGAAACAACGATTGTGTAATCTACACTTTTATTTCCGTTATCAAGTGCTGTTGCATTCTTTTCATAGGTTGTACCCGTAAACGGAATGGTGATCGTTCCGCCTGCAACTGTGTCATATTCCTTTGTACTTTCATTATACTCGGCAGGCTTGACGGGAACAAGCTGTGCTTCTGCGGTATTGCTACTTGCTTCATTTCCGTCAAATGTAGATGAACCCGTGAGGAGCTTGAATTCCTTAATACCGTATTCACTATATTTGTCTGTTCTGTTGAGAAAATCGGTAATTGTGAATCTGAGGTTATAGTTGCTCAGAGCAACCATACTTCTGTCAACATACGCCACCGTAACAGGACGGTTAACGTCAATGGCTGTATTTGCATTCTGAGTTCCGCCGACCGATTTGCCGTCAAATCTAACTTGACCGTAGCCTGCCGCTGTACCGCTGACTGTGGTAAAGCTGCCGGTATTGAAATCCCAATATCCTCTTGACCAGCCGGTCTGAGTTGTATCGACATATGTACCGAAAGTATTTGCACCTACTATACGAGCGGTATATTCAACCTTTTCTTTATTGGTACAGTTATGATCAAAAAACTGATTCTGACGGTAACGGTAAGCCGAGATACCGCCGGGCTGAGCAACGTTCTCAACCGCACTTGTGGTATAAGCTGTATAGGTCTTTGTTACGACCTTGCCGTTTGCATCGGTGTACTCATATGTATAGCCGACTTCAAAGTTGAGCTGCTTCACGGAAATGCTGGAACCTGCAACCTTCCAAGAATAGGTGTAAACACCGTCAGCATATGCACCTGCCGATGCTGCGGTGAAGGTAAGGTTTGCATTTGAACATGTGATTGTCGGGTTAGCCTTCAAAGCCTTGTTTGTGGTGAAAACTACCATCGGATCCTGCGGGGTCTCACCTGCATAGAAGGCTTCCGCCTTGCCGCCGGTAAGCTCGGGCAAGCCCGAAGCCGTAGCTTTTACAATAGTTGTGCCTGCAGCCTGTGAATTTGCTTCGGCGGCTGTACGAATGACTGCCGTTGAGCTGATTGTAATATCGGGCCTCTCAAGGAAGCTCTGACTAAGCTCAACCGACGATGTGCCGATCTCATCATCCGAAACGGCACCGGCGGTGCCGATCAATCCTGCCGGAACGATAGTAAGAACCATCAGGATAGCCAGCAACACGCTGAGAATACGTCTGCTTTTAGCCATATAATATTCCTCCCAAAAAATAATGCTATACAAAGTGCATACAATACCACACTTTTATACATTGTTATTATACTTTTAATTCGATCAAAAGTCAACTATAATAACGTACAATATATCCTAATTTTACATTTTGAACAATAGCCGATTATTTTTTTTATATAAATATACAAATCAATCCGTTATCAATTAAGCATTTGCTTCATAAGAATTATAACGGACGGTGATTAAATGATAGCTGAATTGCTTATAAGAACAATATCAAATCTTTTCTTTTTTGCGCTTCATCTCTCCGGCACCGGCTCCTTTCCTCCTCCCCTTTCCGCCAAGAGAGAGAGGGAATGTCTGCTGGCAATGAAAAACGGTGATGTAAATGCAAAGAACGAGCTTATCGAGCATAATCTCAGACTGGTTGCACATATTATCAAAAAGTATTATTCGAGCAGCGTTCAGCAGGACGACCTGATCTCGATAGGCACGATCGGGCTGATTAAGGCAATAAATACATTTGATCCCGACAAGGGAACACGCCTTGCAACCTATGCGGCAAGATGTATTGAAAATGAGATTCTTATGCAGTTCCGTGCACAGAAAAAAACGGCTCAGGACATTTCTGTCAATGAACCGATTGATACCGACAGCGAAGGAAATCCGCTGACTCTAATGGATATTATCTCCACCGAGGACGAAATCGTTGAGGATATTTATAAAATAACTATGCTGAAAAAGCTTTCAACCGAGGTCGGCAGAATAAAAGACCCAAGAGAAAAATCAATTATAATGATGCGTTACGGTCTTGACGGTATGCGCCCCATGACTCAGCTCGAGGTTTCAAAAAAACTAAATATTTCACGGTCATATGTTTCGAGAATCGAGAAAAAAGCATTGAAAGAATTGCGAAAAGCATTGGAGTGAATTTTGGTACTTGATACCGCAAGTAGACTTCCACGCTAAAAATAAATTTCAGCAGAATTTCATAGATGCGGTGTTGGCAACGGCCAAGGGCAGAAGAAATATATTTTCGCCGCTTCTCTAAAGCAGAGCCAAGATTGATTCCCTCTATTTTTTGAGTAATTTATAAAAATATATTGAAAGCAAACATGACGTGTGATATAATGTCGGTGCAAAACAGTTCAAAAGTAAATTATTAATGCCACAGGCATACATTTGTTAAAAATGTATGCTAAGATCATCATATCCTGTGGCTATGAACTGTTTTGCGACAAGATCGAAGCATCGTTTTTAGTGCGTAGCTTCGGCTGCGCATTTTTTGTTTTTATGGGAGGAAAAGGCAATGAATTTTGACTTGCATAAGTTTGTTTCGGAAGCCGAGGAGAAAATACCGGAGACCGTTTCGGACAGCAGCGGCGCTGTCTTAACTCCCGGCAAACCGCAAACCTGTGAGGGCAACGGAAGCAATGATTCGTATGAAATCTGTTGCGATGAATGTGATTGGTTCCTTGCCTGCTTCCCGGAATATTGTGATTCGAGCTATTCTCCGACCGAGGAACTGCCGATGAATTATGAGTACAAAGACGTTGACGGCGATTTGCCGTTTTGAAGAAAAGAAAAAGAAGCAGCCGAGTGACTGCTTCTTAATTTTTTTACTTTTCTCAGATCTTCATTGCAACGTCGTATGCACGCCATACAACGGAACGAAGGTTACCAATTGCAAGACAGTCACCGACAAGGTGAACGTTGCCCGACTTCTCGGCAAGAGGAGCCGGAATGTAGCCTGCACAGCTGATGACGGAATCGCAGGGGATTTCAATCTCCTTACCGTCCTTCTGAGTGCAAACGATTGAGCCGTCCTTAACTTCCTTGAGGGTTGTCTCAAGATAAACCGGAGTCTTGTTGAGTGCGAACCACTCTCTGAGGTATGATGAGTTTGCAAGACAAACGCCCTTCTGGCTTACAAGGTCGTCCTTCATCTCAACGATGATCGGATTCTTGCCCTTGAGAGCAAGCTCATAAGCGATCTCACTGCCGGTAAGTCCGCCGCCGATAACGGCAACAGTATCACCTACGGGTGTGCCTGTGAGGAATTCGCAAGCCTCAACCATCTTCTCGTAGCCCGGAACTCTTCTGAGCTGACGCGGAGTTGAACCTGTAGCAACGATTACCGGTGCGTCGCCGAATACGGCAATGTCCTTGACCTCGTCGTTGAGCTTAACCTCAATGTTGAGCTTCTTCATCTGAAGTCTGTACCACTCAAGAAGCTCACGAAGCTTACCCTTGTAGCTCTCTGCGCTGGCGGGGATAAATGTACCGCCGAGAACATCGCTCTTCTCGTGGATGATCGGGTTGTGGCCTCTGAGCTTGAGAACTCTTGCGGCCTCCATGCCGCCGATACCGCCGCCGATGATGTGAACGGTCTTGGGAGAATCTGTCTTCTTTATATAGTGCTTGTTCCACTGCATTGTCTCTGCATTAACTGCGCAGCGTGCAAGGTGGAGACTGTCGGAAAGCTCCTGATCGTTCGGAACGCCCTTGTAGTGACACATGTTGAAGCAGCCGTTGTGACAAAGGATACAGGGACGAATATCGTCCTCCTGATCGTTCATCATCTTGGTTACCCACGCCTGGTCTGCAAGGAACGGACGTGCAAAGCCGGCGCCGTCAAGCTTGCCTTCCTTGATCGAGTCTGCGGCAACTCTCGGGTCGAGACGTCCTGCGCAGATAACGGGGATATCAATAAAGTTCTTTATGTGCTCAACATCTGCAAGGTTGCAGTTCTCGGGCATGTAAACAGGAGGATGTGCCCAGTACCATGCGTCATATGTACCGTTATCGCAGTTAAGGCAGTCGTAGCCTGCATCCTGAAGATACTTTGCAGCCTTCTCGGATTCTTCCATGTCACGGCCAACCTCAACATAGTCCTCGCCGGGGATAGCACCCTGACGGAAGCCCTTTGTTTTGGAGATAACGCTGTAACGAAGTGAAACCGGGAAATCGTCGCCGCAAGCCTTCTTGATGGCCTGAACAACCTCAACAGGGAAACGGTAGCGGTTCTCGAAGCTTCCGCCGTATTCGTCGGTACGCTTGTTGACATACTTGAGTGTGAACTGGTCAAGAAGATAGCCCTCATGCACAGCGTGAACCTCAACACCGTCAACGCCTGCGTCCTTGAGCATCTTTGCGCTCTTTGCGAATGCGTCAACAAACTTCTTGATTTCCTCCTTAGTCAAGGCTCTCGACGGAACCTTATCCGACCAGCGGTTTGGGGAGGGGCTTGCCGAAGCCGTGATCATATCAAGATCCATAAAAGGCTTGCTGAGAACCTTAAGCACAGGATTGGTGAAAAGGGTCTCCATCATGGAGCTGATTGTGAACGAACGGCCGAATCCGGCGGTAAGCTGAACAAAAAGCTTTGCGCCCGTCTTGTGGAACTCGGGCATCCACTTTTTGAGATCATCGTACATCTTCTTGTTCTTGTACAGCCACTGACCGAACATCGGGTTATAAACGGGCTGACAGCCGGGGAGAATAAGTCCGACGTTGTTCTTGGCGATTTCCATAATGAACTTTGCGCCGTCTTTATCGAAATGGTTCTTTTCCATCCATCCGAAAAGGTCGGTGCCGCCCATGCTCGTCAGAACTATACGGTTCTTGATTTCGCAATTACCGATCTTCCACGGCGTAAATAAAGGTTCTAATTTCTGATCCATATTTTACCTCCTGAATTGATTTATAATCAGTTTCCGTTTAATTATAACACGTCATTATAAAAAATGGAAGTAGTTAAGCATAAATTTTGTTAAAAATTTCACCTATTTTTGAATAAGCTTTTTACGCTTTTAAATATGCTGTTGCAAACTTGTATCGAATGTGTTATACTAATCGTAACTGATTTGAAAGGTGATTATATGGATTTTGAGTATCAGGCATCTGTTATCGTGCCGGTATATAATGTTGAGCAGTATCTCAGAATTTGTCTCGACTCTTTGGTTAACCAGACAATGGATAAATCAAAAATGGAGGTTCTTGTCATAAATGACGGTTCTCCTGACAACAGCTGGGATATCTGCCTTGAGTACAGCAAGAAATATGACTTTATTAAAATCTTTTCAAAAGAGAACGAGGGGCTTTCCGCAACGAGAAATTTCGGAATAAAGCACGCCAAGGGAAAATATCTTTTCTTTCTGGACAGCGATGATTATTTTACTCCCGAAACAGTGAAAAAAGTAACTTGTTTTTTCGATAAGGTATATGACCAGGTTGACCTTGTTACATTTAATGAGGAGCGTTTCAGAGACGATGTTATTCTTAAACCTCATTTCCGTTTTGAAATGCTTAAGCACGATGGCGTATATGATTTGGAGAAATACCCCTATCTGACACAGACAAGAGTCAACGTCTGCGTAAAAAATCTCGGCGATAAGAATGTTCTTTTCAATACAACTCCCGGCTTTAAACTCGAGGATCAGGAATATTGTAACCGTGTGCTCATGCCCAAGATGAAGATGGGCTATTGCTCTCACGGCGCATACATGTATAATAAGGGCAACGAAACAAGCATAATGAAAATGTACTTCCATGCCTTTTATCTTTTTGAGACATCAATGGAGTATTTTGAGACTCTTTTCGCAACATTTCCGGATAAGGTTCCGCCCTATTTTCAGGCGATGCTTGTCAATGACATCAACTGGCGTCTCAGCGACGATATTCTCTATCCTTATCATTATGAGGGCGAAAAATTCGAGAAAGCTATGCGCAGAATAATCGATCTGCTAAACAGGGTTGACTGCAAGACAATTCTTGAACACCCGATGGTTGATATTTACCGTGCATGCTACTGGATAAAGAAAAAAGAAAATGCACAGATAGAACTGCAATACCGCGATAACGGCATATCGCTCATAATTGACGGCGAAGAAGCCTATACGCAAGACGATATGGTTACTATCGTTCATAAGCCCAGAGTTGAGGGCAATACATTTAGAATGACAGCATTCATGAAATCGCCGATATTTACTTTCCTTGATGAAAGTGATTATTCTATCTACGCAATCGAAAACGGTGAGAGAAAAAAGCTTGACCTTTTCATGTCGGTCCACAGCAACTATAAAGCAAAAACTATTACAAATCCGTTTCCTGCATTTCATTATGCTTGCAATCTTACCTCAAACAGCAAAATTAAATTTGAAATTGATATAAACGGTCATACTTATAAAAGTCATTATTGGTTTATGCCGTATTCTGGACTCGGCACCCGATTTGTAAATAATATAAATCGCGGAAGTTATATGATAAAAGATAGGAAAAAGTATATTTCCGTGAAGCCGGCAACGCAGTCGAAAATTGATTTCAGCGCATTTAAAAACACTTTGCGTTATGCGATTCATCCGAGAACCTCCTTGCTTCGTCTAAAATCGATAAACTACAGAAAGAATCACCGCATCTGGCTTTATTATGATTTTTATACGGTAGAAAAGGATAACGGTTATTATCAATTTGCCAATGACCTTAAGCATGATGACGGAATAGAAAGATATTATGTTCTCACCCATGAATATAAAGACCTTGACAGTGTATTCACTCCGGAGCAAAAGAAGCACCTTGTAAAAGCAGGCTCAAAGGAGCACAGACTTTTATTTATATGTGCCGAAAGAGTTTTTACGGCTTATTACGGTCTTGCACCAATCAATCCGTTCGAAACACCGAAGATGAAATATCAGTATGAGGATCTTTTGAGATTCCGTACTATTTATCTTCAGCACGGTGTTTTGCACGCATCACTCCGACTTCTTAACTCCGAGGAACGCAGCCAGGCGGAGGAAATTGTTGTTTCTTCGCCGTTTGAAATTAAGAATTACATGAATAATTACGCTTATGAGGAGCGTGAACTAATCCCGACCGGTATGGCAAGGTATGACCATATTGAAAGAAACCACGAGCCGAAGAACAGAATTTTATTTGCTCCGTCATGGAGAAAATATCTTACAACCGAGGTCGGCGCTTCAAACTGGGAGGCAAATGTTGAAAAAATTCAGAAATCTGATTACTATAAGAACTTCTATGCCTTCCTCTCGGACAAGGAGCTTCATAAAAAGCTTGAAGACAACAAGGTCTACCTTGATATTAAGCTTCACCCGATAATCGCCAACCTTAAAAACCTGTTCAATATTGATTGCGAATATATCAATATGGTCGGCGACGTAGATGTTGCCGATTACAAGGCGTTCGTAACAGACTTTTCGTCATTTGTTTTTGACTTTGCTTATCTTAACAGACCGATCATGTATTTCGTTCCGGATTATCCTCAGTTTAAGTCCGGCATGAATCATTACCGTGATCTTGATCTCCCGTTTGAAGACGCTTTCGGTCATATGTTTACGGATGCTCACAAAGCTGCCGAATGTCTTTGCGGAATTATTGACCGCGATTTTGTTCCCGAAAACCCGTTCAGAGAGAGAATGAAGAATTTTTATTTTGATTTTGACGGCAATTGCGCCGAAAATCTTTATAAGTTCGTTGTTGATCAGGATAAAGCATTTTCAGAATAATGTTATATTATAATTAAAAGCATAAAAGGGCTGTTGCAAATCATTAAATGATGAGTGACTGCCCTTTTCTAATTTATTCGGTGAGATACCTTTTCCGAGACGACAGCTTGTAACTTTATTTTTTTAAACCAAATCCAAACGTAAATATAAATAAATTGTAAAATTTAATTCATAAAGCAAAAAAATTATTGTTTAGGTCTTGTAAAAAAGATGTAAATGTATTAAAATACTATTGTTATGCTGACTTGTTTTCGGCAGATATTTCATTAAGTAAAGGATGAATACAATGGCTAACGAAAAGTCAAAGGCAGAGCAGTACCGCGACGAAAGAAAAGCTCGTATTGCTAAAACTGCCAAAAAGAATGCGCGCAGCATGGAAGCAAGAAACACCGCGAAAAAGGTTGCAAGTAAGGTTATTTCCATTGTGCTTTGCGCTGTAATCGTTTTAGGCGTAGTAGCATTCTCTCTCAACTACTACGGCGCACTTCAGAGAGTTATCAAGCTCGGTTCGGTCGGCTCGGAGCAGTCCGTTACAATCGCCGAATACGAGTATTACTACATGCGTGCTTATAACCAGGTTCGCTATCAGGCTCAGTATTATCAATACTATTACCAGACAAGCAACGGTTATGACCTCTCTCTCACTCCCGAGGAGCAGACTCAGACAACCAAGGACTCCAAAGGTAATGAGATTACATGGGCAGAGAAGCTTCAGAAGGATACGATTGAGCTGATTCAGCTCCACAAGGCATATTATAACGAAGCTCTCAAGAAGGGTCTCAAGCTTACAAAGGCTGATGAGGCTTACATTGATAAGCAGATCGAAGATCTTCGCGATGAGGCTAAGAGCGCAGGTTCAAACTCAAGCTCAGACAGCAAAAACAAGGTAACATATTCACTCAACGCATACCTTCGTAAGGTTTACGGCGGTTCAATCAACGAGAGATTTCTCCGCAAGCAGCTCAAGATTCAGGTTCTTGCTCAGAAATATTTGACCGAGAGAACAGCCGAAATCGCAAAAACCTACGACCAGAAGGATATCGATGCGGAGTACAAGAAGGACACGGCAGCATATGATTTTGTAACCTTCAGAGCTTATACCTTCAAGACAACCGAGCTCACTAAGGAAGATAACGAGACAGATGACGCTCTCAAGGCTCGTCAGACGAAGGCTAACGCTGAGGTAAAGAAGAACGCTAACGACTTCTACAATGCCGTTACAAACGAGGCAACCTTCGCCGCCAAGGCAAAGGAGCTCAACAAGGATACGGCTGATTACAATGTTGACAAGGAAACAAAGTATTCAATGCTCAAGAGCACCGCTCAGCAAAGCTTCTCAGAGGATGCGGCTAAGTGGCTCTTCGACAGCTCGACAAAGGAAGGCAGCAAGAAGCTCTTCTCTGATGAAGAAAAAGGTAAGTACATAGTTGTCCTTGCCGTAAAGAAGCCGCATCAGGAGCAGACAGTTACAGCACGCCATATTCTTTTCCTTACAACAGATCAGAGCACAGGCAGTGATCTCTCCGAGGAAGAAATTGCAAAGAAGAAGACCGAGGCTGAGGACGTTCTCAAGAAGTTCAACGAGGGGGATAAGTCAGAGGACAGCTTTGCAGCTCTTGCAAATGAGTACAACGAGGACACAGGCTCAACTTCAAACGGCGGCCTTTATGAACACATCTATCCCGGTCAGATGGTAACGGAGTTCAATGATTGGGTGTTTGATGCAAACCGCAAGGCAGGCGACGTCGAGATGGTTAAGACTCAGTACGGCTATCACATCATCTACTTCGTAGCTAAGGACGGCACTGATTACTATGATTCAGCGATCCGTTCTTCAAAGGCAAGTGAAGATATTGAGACAGAGACCAAGGAGCTTCAGGACGGCGACACATATAAGGCATATATCGGTCCGCGTCTTTCAAAATACGCATTGAATAGAGTTTCCAAGAAGATCAAATATCTTGTTGAACTCAGCAATGCTAACTCCTCTTCCTCAGCAAGCTAAGTAATACAATAACATTTGACCGCTTCATTATGAGGCGGTCTTTTTTTGATAAAATTATAATGACGGACATAATTGCCCGCCATACCATAAAAAAGCTGTGACAGAGCATTCCGTCACAGCTATGTTTTTATTTAATTGAGATTTCCGACATGATCGGGCAATGATCCGACGGGAATGCTCCGTTTGGCTTATCCTTGATAACCCGGTAGCTTTTCGCACTGAAGCCGTCGCTGATGAAAATAAAATCAATTACATCCTCCGGCTCGTTATGGTGAAAATACGGGTGAAATGTCGGATAATTCTCCGTTTCTTCGGCAACAAACTTGCTGTCCCTGAATATTCCGCCCTCGACCATATCAACGTAGCAATCCGTACCCTCGGAAATGTTGAAATCTCCTGTGATTACAACGGGGCAATCAAGTTTTGCGGCGAACTCATTTATAAGCCTTACGCCGTTCTTTCTCGCTTCCTCGCTCCTGTGGTCAAGATGAGTGTTCATGGCAACAAATGTCTTGCCGCTCTCGTTTTCGGTGAGCTTCGCCCACGAAGCGATTCTTGTGCAAGCGCTATTCCACGATTTCGACGGGACGTCCGGTGTTTCGCTTATCCAAAACCAGCCCTTGTCAACAAGAGTGAATTTATCTTTTTTGTAAAACACAGGTGAAAACTCACCCTCGTCCTTGCCGTCATCTCTGCCGACTCCGACGAAATCATATTCGTCCATGCTCTCGCGGAAAATGCCCATCCAGCCGATGTGTGCTTCCTGGATTCCGAAAATGTCCGGCATATAATTTCTGACGGTTGCTATAACGTCAGCGTCTCTGTCTAACCACGAGTGCCCCTCGCAGCCGTAGCAGAGTACATTAAAACTCATAATCTTCAATCTGCCTGCTCCTCCCTATTCATTATCTGATAACTGAGAGTCATAAGACTGTCATTAAGGTGAACGTTTTCGACCGTTACTCCCGGATAATTCGACGCAATGTCGTAATGGCTGAAATTCCAGAAATTTGTTATTCCGAGATTAACAAGCCTTTCTACAATCGCAGGAGCAGCCTCGGTAGGCACGCAAAGCACGGCCACCTTCGGCTCAACCTCTTTGCAATAGACCTCCAAATCCTCAACAGGATACACGGAAAGCCCCTTTATTCTGATGTCCTTCATTTTATCTGCGTTGCTGTCGAAAAGTCCGACAAGCTCAAATCCTCTGTCCTCAAAAGTCATATGAGAAGCAATTGCTCTGCCGAGATTGCCGCAACCGAAGAGAATGGTTTTGAAGCCGTTTTGAACACCGAGAATTGTTCCGATTTCATTTTGAAGCTGTTCCACATTGTAGCCGTAGCCCTGCTGACCGAATCCGCCGAAGCAGTTAAGGTCCTGCCGAATCTGCGATGCGGTCAAGCCCATGCGCTGAGACAGCTCTTTTGATGAAATTCTTGTTATATTATTTTTTTTAAGTTCGCCGAGGAATCTGTAATATCGGGGCAAACGCTTAATTACGGACATTGAAACCGATTTCTTTTCCTTTGCCACAGTTATTACCTCACTTTATTATTTGCTGAGTTTTTTTACCGTTTCCATCACATAGTCGCCGAATTCGGAGCATGTGCAACCCGTGTCGCGACCCGTAATTGTGAGCTTTTTCTCTGTAAACATACAGATGTCAAGAGCCTTTTCGAGCATATCTGCCTTTTCCTGCTCTCCGATATGGGAGAGGAGCATAACCGAAGCTCTGAGCATTGAGCACGGGTCGGCATACTGACCTCTGCCTTCTTCAATCATTCTCGGAGCCGAACCGTGAATGGCTTCAAACATGGCATACTTCTTGCCGATGTTTGCACTGCCGGCAGTACCTACGCCGCCTTGAAATTCTGCAGCTTCGTCGGTGATAATGTCGCCGTAAAGGTTGGGGAGAATAAATACCTTGAAATCCTTGCGGCGCTTCGGGTCGATGAGCTTAGCTGTCGTGATGTCAATATACCACTCATCGGTCGTAATCTCGGGATAATCCTTGCCTATGTTCTTGCAAAGATTGAGAAATTTACCGTCGGTTGTCTTGATAATATTGGCCTTGGTGATAATTGAAACTCTGTCCTTGTGATTTCTTCTTGCGTAGTCATAGGCGAGCTTTGCAATTCTCTCACAGCCCTCCGTTGTGGTTACAACAAAATCAACAGCGAGATCGTCCGTTACGTTAACTCCCTTTGAACCGACAGCATAAGCACCCTCTGTGTTCTCACGGAAGAATGTCCAGTCGATACCCTCCTCGGGAACCTTAACGGGACGAAGATTTGCGAAAAGGTCGAGAGCCTTTCTCATTGCAACGTTTGCGCTCTCAATGTTCGGCCACGGGCCGCCCTGCTGAGGAGTTGTTGTCGGTCCTTTGAGAATAACGTGGCATGATTTGAGCTCTTCAAGAACGTCGTCGGGAATTGCCTTGTTGGCGGCAACACGGTTCTCAATTGTAAGGCCGTCGATAACCTTGAACTCGACCTTGCCCGTCTTAACCTTATCGGCAAGCATATATTCAAGAACTCTTGCGCTCTCCTTGGTGATAATCGGGCCGATTCCGTCACCGCCGCAAACGCCGATTACAATTTTATCAAGCTTTTCATAGTCAACGAAATCGCCCTGAGCCTTGATTTTATCGGAACGGTCGCTCTGCTCACGAATAAGAGCCTCAAATTTTTCAACTGCGTTTTTAATCTGTATATCTGTCATTGTTTTGCTCCTTTACAATGTATTTTGCTTTAATACCGAACTCGGGTCAATACGGACATTGACCCCTGCGGATTATGATTTTGCCCCGCTTCGGTGTGTCAAAGAAGTTTGATGGAAATATTATTCCGGCATTTATCAAAGCTTCCAAATTAAGGCAAAGTCTTGACAAATTCTCTGAAAAATATTTTTATTAAATCACTTCTGCGACTCTCTTGTATAATCAAGCAATCCACCGGCAAGGAGAATATCTCTCTGACGCTCGGAAAGCTGATAGTCAAGCTTATAGCTCTCGCCTGTTGTGAGGTTCTTGAGCGTAACATCGGTGCCGTTTGCAATGCTCTCACGAATTCCCTCAAGGCAAAGCTCGTCATTTACGCTGATTTTGTCGTAATCATTCTCGTTCGCAAAGGTGAACGGAATAATACCTGCATTAACAAGGTTTGCGCAATGTATACGGGCAAACGACTTGGTGATGACCGCCTTAATTCCGAGATAGAGCGGAACAAGAGCGGCGTGCTCGCGTGATGAGCCCTGTCCGTAGTTTGCACCGCCGATGATGATGCCCTTGCCTGCCGCCTTGCAATGCTCTGCAAACTTCTCGTCACACTGCTTGAAGCAGAAGTTTGAAAGGTACGGAATATTTGAACGGTATGGCAAAATCTTTGCACCTGCCGGCATGATGTGGTCTGTTGTGATGTTGTCACCGACCTTGAGAACAGCCTTGGCTGTGATGTCCTCGGGCATTGCCTCGGTCTTGGGAAAAGGCTTGATATTCGGGCCGTACATAACCTCAACGGAATCTGCGTCCTCAACGCTTGCGGGCATTGCGATCATGTTGTCGTTAATAATAAACTCGTCTGGCATCTCGATCTCGGGCATTTCACCGAGCTCACGGGGATCAGTAAGAACACCTGTAAGAGCGGAAGCGGCTGCGACCTCGGGGCTGACAAGATAAATGCCTGCGTCGGCTGTGCCCGAACGTCCCTCAAAGTTACGGTTAAATGTACGAAGCGATACGCCCTTTGAATTCGGCGACTGACCCATGCCTATGCACGGACCGCAAGCCGATTCAAGAATTCTTGCGCCTGCATCAATCATATCCGAAAGTGCACCGTCAAGAGCAAGCATATTAAGCACCTGCTTTGAACCGGGTGCGATTGAAAGGCTGACCGACGGACAAACAGTCTTGCCCTTGAGGATAGCGGCAACCTTGAGCATATCCATGAGAGATGAGTTTGTGCACGAGCCGATACAAACCTGATCGATGTGAATTTTGCCTATCTCCCGGCAGCTCTTTACATTATCGGGCATATGAGGCATAGCTGCGAGCGGAACAAGCTCGTTGAGGTCGATATCAATAATCTCATCGTAAACCGCATCATCGTCTGCGCTAAGCTCAATCCAATCCTTTTCACGACCCTGAGCCTTGAGAAAAGCTCTGGTGATATCATCGGACGGGAAAATTGATGTTGTTGCACCAAGCTCCGCTCCCATGTTTGTGATTGTTGCTCTCTCGGGAACCGAAAGCGTCTTAACACCCTCTCCGCCGTATTCAACGATCTTTCCTACGCCGCCCTTGACGGACATGATCTGAAGAACCTTGAGGATAATATCCTTTGCGGCAACCCACGGCTGAAGCTTGCCGGTGAGATTGACACGAACCATTTTCGGCATTGTTATGTAATATGCGCCGCCGCCCATAGCAACAGCAACATCAAGTCCGCCTGCGCCCATGGCAAGCATTCCTATTCCGCCGCCTGTCGGTGTGTGGCTGTCGGAGCCGATAAGAGTTTTTCCGGGGATACCGAAGCGCTCAAGATGAACCTGGTGACAAATACCGTTGCCGGGACGTGAAAAACGAAGACCTCTCTTCTTTGCGACAGACTGAATAAAGCGATGATCATCGGCATTTTCGAAGCCTGTCTGCAATGTGTTGTGGTCGATATATGCAACGGAAAGCTCCGTCTTAACACGGTCAATTCCCATTGCCTCAAACTCAAGATATGCCATTGTGCCCGTGGCGTCCTGAGTCAGAGTCTGGTCGATTTTAAGACCGATTTCACTGCCAACCGTCATGTCGCCGGAAAGCAGATGATTTTTGATAATTTTCTGAGCTATTGTGTATCCCATAGCGTTGAAACCTCCGACTTGTTCAAATTTTTAACAAACTTTATTTTATTATATAATGCCTTATTTGTCAATGTTTTGACAGTATTTTCCGACAAAAATTTAAGGCGATATCACATAAAATATACAGCGCACCTTGTTCAAATCCGCTTCCTTCACGTTATATTAAAACTCCTTGCCTATACAAGAATAAAATCTCTTAAAGAGAAAGAAGAAAACTAAAAAGCAAAGCCATAATCCACACTAAGCGCACATCATTGCCGCCGCCTGTGAATTATAGCTTTTTTCTTTGGTCTATGCAAAATGCACCGACCCCGTGTATTCTTATCCGCCGAGGTATGCCTTCTTAACATCCTCGCTCTTCATAAGCTCCTCGCCTGTGCCCGAAAGAACTATCTTTCCGGTTTCAAGAACATAAGCTCTGTCGGAGATCGCAAGGCTCTTACCTGCGTTCTGCTCAACAAGAAGGATTGTTGTTCCGTCATTATTTATATCCTTAATGATTTCAAAAACCTGATCGACAAGCAGCGGAGAAAGACCCATCGAAGGCTCATCCATCATAAGAAGCTTCGGGTGGCTCATAAGAGCACGTCCCATTGCAAGCATCTGCTGCTCACCGCCCGAGAGTGTTCCGGCAATCTGATTTTTTCGTTCCTCAAGACGGGGAAAGCGAGTGTATATCTTCTCAATATCATCCTTGATATTTTTCTTATCCTTGAGTGCGAACGCGCCCATGAGCAGATTATCGTAAACCGAGAGCTCCTGGAAAATCCTGCGGCCTTCGGGACACTGAGTCATGCCCATTTCAACGATTTTGTGACAGGGAGTTTTTGTAATGTCCTTGCCCTCATATGTCACGTGACCCTCACGAATCGGGATAAGTCCCATGATCGACTGCATCGTCGTTGTCTTACCTGCGCCGTTGGCTCCGATAAGCGTAACTATTTCGCCCTGATTAACCTCAAAGCTGATACCTCTGATAGCCTGTATAACACCGTAATAGACCGAAAGGTCTTTAACTTCCAACATTGCCATAACATCAACCTCCGATATAAGCCTTGACAACCTCGGGGTCATTAAGAGCGTCGTCTACCTTGCCCTGGCAGAGAACCGTGCCGAAGTTGAGAACGGTAATCTCATCGCAAAGACCCGAAACAAACTTAAGGTCATGCTCGATGAGAAGAATTGTAATGTCAAAATTGTCACGGAGATATCTTACCGTGTCCATAAGCTCCTGAGTTTCATGAGGATTCATACCTGCCGCCGGCTCATCAAGAAGCAAAAGCTTCGGATTAGTAGCAAGCGCACGGGCAATTTCAAGCTTTCTCTGTTTACCGTAAGGAAGGTTGCAGGCAAGATTGTTTCTTTCCTCATAAAGGTCAAATATCTTGAGAATTTCTTTTGCCTTGTCTCTCATTCTGACCTCTGTATCATAGTGCTTCGGCAGCTTTATCATGCTGATAAAGGGGTTGCACTTAAACTCGGGCTGATTGTGGAGTCCTACAAGAACGTTTCTGATAACGCTCATATTATTGAAAAGACGGATATTCTGGAAGGTTCTTGCAATGCCCTTGTGATTGATCTTTTCCTGAGTTTTGCCCGTCAAATCCTCACCGTCAAGGTAAAATGTGCCCGTTGTCGGCTTGTAAACACCTGTGAGGAGGTTGAAAACCGTCGTTTTACCGGCACCGTTAGGGCCGATAAGACCATAGATCTGACCTTTTTTAATCTTCAGATTAACATCCTGAACCGCTTTAAGTCCGCCGAATGAAATTCCAAGATTTTTCGTTTCAAGTACATAGTCAGCCATGCTTATTTGCCCCCTTTCTGAGGTTTATCGGGTTTGAACGGGTCGTTCTGCTTTACATCTGTCGTAAGGATCTCATCCATACGAATCTTTGTTGTAACAACATCCCATCTGTTTGTATCCGAATACTGCTTTTCCGGATTTTTGAGGCGCTTCTCACGAAGCTTGTTAGCGATTGAGAATCTCTCTCTGACGCTCTTGAGAGCGGGAGCATTGTTGAAGATAACAACAACAATAAGGATGATGGCGTAAACAAGATACTTGAGTGCCGCCAGGTCGCCCGAAAGCTGAGTCTGGAGCTGGAAATTGAGGTATGTGATAAATACAGCCGAAATTATTGAGCCGGTGATATTACCCATACCGCCGAGAACAACCATAACGAGAATCTCGATTGAATAGTTGAATGAGAAGAACGAGTAAACAACCGGAGTAACATATGAGCCGTAAATAACGCCTGCCATGCCTGCAAAAAATGCGGCAAAGACGAAAACAAACAGCTTATAGTATGTGATGTTGATACCCATTGCCTTTGCGGCGATCTCGTTGTCACGGATAGCCGTGATTGCACGGCCGTGCTTACTTCTGATAATATTTTGAATAAGGAAAAGCGAAATCAGAACCGTAACAAGAGCCACAATATAAAGGTCCTTGCCGTACTTCTTGGTTGAAAGACCGAGAGCGGCGCCGAAAGTCGGAAGATTCTTAAATATAGTTCTTACGATTTCACCGAACGCAAGGGTAACAATTGCAAGATAGTCGCCCTTGAGTCGAAGCGCGGGAAGTCCGATAATAAATCCGAATACTGCGGCAACAAGTCCGCCGATAAGCATTGAAATGATAAGCACAAGAAGCTTTGAATCCATTACATTGTAAAGCTCTTTTGCAATATAGCATCCGATGTATGCACCGACGCACATGAAGCCGGCATGACCGAGTGACAATTCGCCGAGGAAACCGACTACAAGGTTAAGTGAAACAGCAAGCAAAATGCTGTATGCCATCTGAGCAAGCAAGCCTGCGCTTGAGCGGGGAAGATTTCCGAAAGTGCTCATAAGAAGAGGAACTGCAAGCATTACAATTATAATAAAATAATTGAATGTATCCTTAATTCTTATTCCTTTTTTAATATTCTTGAGATAATTCATAGTTTATACCTTCTCCCTTCTCTTCTTGCCGAGGATTCCGATAGGTCTTACAAGGAGAATAACTATCAGCAAAGCGAATTCAATAGCTGTTGCATACGGAGCAAGTACCGGAACGCTCAAAGCAAGCTTCTCAACAACGCCGAGAATAACGCCTCCGAGCATTGCACCCGGGATTGAACCGATACCGCCGATAACCGCTGCAGCAAAAGCCTTAATACCGGGCATTGAGCCGAGTGTCGGGCTGACAGAAGGAATCTGCATGAGATAGAAAACGCCTGCACAAGCCGCAAGAGCCGAACCTATAGCGAATGTTATCATAATAATCTTATTTACATTAACACCCATGAGCTGAGCTGCTCCCCTATCCTCGGAAACAGCCTGCATGGCACGTCCTGTTTTTGTATATTTTACGAAAAGTGTAAGAGCAACCATGATAACCGCACCGACAACGAGTGTAAGAATCGTGTTAAGATTAAGCTCTGCAGAACCGATATTCACCATATGAGTTTCGCTGATTGTAACAGCCTGGCTCTTTGACTTGAAAATGAGCTGAGCAATACTCTGAAGAAGATAGCTGACACCGATAGCCGTGATAAGAACAGCAAGGGGAGAAGCACCTCTCAGAGGCTTATAAGCAACCTTTTCAATGACAATACCCACAACCGTACAAACAACAACTGCGGCAACAACGCCGAGAAGCGGATGACCGTTTGCATTGATGGTTACAAGGATAGCATAAGCGCCGACCATGATGATATCACCGTGGGCAAAGTTCAGCATCTTAGCGATACCGTAAACCATTGTGTAGCCCAAAGCAATAAGAGCATAGATAGCTCCTAAGCTGAATCCGTCCAATATTGTAGACAACATTTGATCTACTCCTTTTCGTTAGATTCTAAAAATTAAACCGCTGATAAACCGATACCTGCAAACCGTATTAAATTGGTTTTCAGATACAGATTGATCGGCGGTTTAAAATACACCTTTACGGGTGCCGAATGACACCCGTAAAGTATAAGTTATATAAATAAGTTATATAATTCCGTATCCGGGATCAAAGAACATCCTTGAACTGAAGTTCCTTCTTGCAAGCACCCGAAGCGTCCCAGGACATTGTGCCTGTTGCGCCCGTGAGTGTGAATCCGTCAGCTGTGATAGCAGCCTTAACCTTCTCGCAAAGATCGCTCGGGCTGATTGTTACATCATTAACGCCTGCTGCCTTCATTGCATTGAAGATAGCGTAAACTGCATCGTAAGCGTCTGCTGCGAACTGGTCGGGAGTCTCGTTGTACTTTGCCTTGTAGGCTGTAACAAACTTGCTTACCGTTGCGTCCTTGCTGTCTGCATCGAACGGAGTGATGTACTTAACCTTGTTTGTAACAGTCTTTGAGTCGATAAGATCTGCGATACCGTCAAATCCGTCTGTACCGACAAGGTCGGCTTTGCAGCCCTTAGCTGTTGCAGCCTTGCAGATAAGTGAACCTTCCTGATAGTACATCGGGAGGAAGATAACGTCGCAATCCTTGAGCTGTTCGATCTGAGTTGAGAAGTCCTTATTGTTCTCAGCGTCGAATGTAGCTGCCTTGAATGTTACGCCCTTAGCGTCCATCTCTGCCTTGAAAGCATCGAAGACACCTGTTGAATATGTGTCGCTGGTGTTGTAGATAACACCGATATTCTTGTAGTTCTTAGCAAGATCGTCTGCAGCAAGAGTACCCTGATCCGGATCACCGAAGCAAACACGGAAGCCGTTATCTCTGCCCTCAATAACCTTAGCTGCGGAAGCTGACGGAGTGATGTAGAAGAGGTTGTCCTCAACTGCACTTGCACCGAAAGCATCGCAAGAATCAGTCGTAACGGAACCGAGCGAGATCTGCATACCTGCTTCATAAAGTGAGTTGTAACCGGTGGTTGCATCCTGAGCAGTTGCCTTGTCATCCTTCATATCGAACTTAAATTTAACACCGTTAAGACCGCCTGCCGCATTGATCTCTTCTATAGCGATCGTTGCACCGTTCTTTACGGAGTTACCGTAGGAAGCATTATCGCCTGTAAGAGGGCCTGTTGTACCAATGAAATACTCTGTGTTGTTTGCTGCGTAGTTGTCGCCCGATGCTTTTTTGCTGTCGCCGCCTTCTTTACCGCCGCAAGCGGAGAAGCCGAGAGCAATCAAGGCAAGAGCAAGAACTGCCGCAAGAACCTTTTTTACTGACTTTTTCATAAAATGACCTCCTTTTAATTTCCGAGCTGCTTTTGTAACTCGGTAAACATCATCTATGATGTGAATAATGATACACTCTTAATATTGAGTTGTCAACAGATTATTTTTAAAAATTACGTCGATTTTTTAATGAAATTAGCTAAATTCAAAGTCTCATTTTTGTGCACTTTTCACATTACAGAATGTAATGTCATTTTTTACAGCATGAATATATTCAGTAAGGGGTATAAATATACAAATTGACTAAAAAATATCATGATTTGAGCGCTTTAAAGCGCTGTTTTATTAAATCATTCAGAACTGAGCCTTCAAAGCATCAATCTTATCCGTGTGCTCCCACGGGAGATCGACGTCTGTTCTTCCCATATGACCGTAAGCCGAAGTTGCTGTATAGATCGGTCTGCGAAGGTCAAGCTCGTCGATAATCGCCGCCGGACGAAGGTCAAATACATTCTGAACCGCCTTTGCAAGCTCTGCGTCGGAATGAACACCTGTACCGAAGGTATCGACCATGACCGAAACAGGCTTTGCAACGCCGATTGCATAAGCGAGCTGAAGCTCACACTTTTTGGCAAGGCCTGCCGCAACAATGTTTTTGGCAATGTAACGGCACATATATGCCGCCGAACGGTCGACCTTTGTCGGATCCTTTCCGCTGAAAGCTCCGCCGCCGTGACGTGAATATCCACCGTAGGTGTCAACAATTATCTTACGTCCCGTAAGGCCCGAATCGCCCTGCGGTCCACCTGTTACGAAACGACCTGTCGGGTTTACATAAATCTTTGTGTTTTCATCAATAAGTGACGGGTCAATCGTCGGCTTGATTACCTTTTCAATAATATCCTTGCGGATTGTTTCAAGCTCAACATCGGCGCTGTGCTGGGAGGAAACAACTATTGCGTCGATCCTAACAACCCGATCGTCGTCATATTCAACCGTGACCTGAGTTTTACCGTCGGCTCTGAGATATGCAAGTTCTCCGTTCTCTCTCTCCTCTGTCAGCTTAAGAGCAAGCTTGTGGGCGAGAGAAATCGGCATCGGCATAAGCTCGGGCGTTTCGTCACACGCATAGCCGAACATCATTCCCTGATCGCCTGCGCCGTTGAGATTGTACTTATCCTCCTCGCCGCCTTTAAGTTCAAAGGAAGCGTCAACGCCCATTGCGATGTCCGGTGACTGCTTATCAAGAGAAGTGATGATTGCACAGGTGTTGCCGTCAAAGCCCTTGTCCGCACTGTCATAACCGATATCGCAGATAGCCTTTCTTGCGATTGACGGGATATCAATATTTGCCGTTGTTGAAATCTCGCCCATAATGAGAACCATACCGGTTGTGCAGCAGGTCTCGCAGGCGACACGTCCGTTCGGGTCCTGAGCCATGATAGCGTCAAGGATTGAGTCGGAAATTCTGTCACATATTTTATCGGGATGACCCTTTGTTACAGATTCTGATGAAAAAAGATGCTTTGCCATTTTAAAATACCTCCATTTTCCGAGCCGCCGATTAAGCAAAACAAGATGTCGGCAGCCGCTCCGTTCGTAAAAAACGCCCCCGGCAAAAACCGAGAGCGTATATAGCCTTATCTTTCGGTTACACCGCAGGATTTAGCACCTTGCCAATGGCAGGTTGCCGAGCTTCACAGGGCCTGTTCCCTCAGCTACTCTGAATAAGGGGTGTTTCGTTTCACGAAATCTATCAAATTGTATATGTGATTATATACTATATTACTGTAATAGTCAAGTGGTAAATTATAGTTTTTAGAGGTACTGTCACTTGCAAGGGGTGCTGAGCGGTTAGTGAACAGTGGTTAAAGAAGGTCTGATAAAATTGTTTTCTGCTGACTAACTTAGAAATATGCAGTAACAAACAAGGGTGCTGCCCCGTGACAAATAAAGGTACTGCCCGAGCGAAAATGCTATGGGCGGTCGATACCTTTAAACGGGTTTGAAAGAAAATCGTCCACAGTGCTTTTTGCAGTGAGCGGTGCTGTACAAGGGTACTGCCCCGAACGAAAAAAGTGCTGTGGGCGATTTTATTCAAACTATAAGGTCTTTGTGCTTGTCAAGAAACTGAATATCTACAACCGCCTTGACGTAGATTCCGTCGGCGCGGTAGTCTTCCTTTATCAATACGCCCTCTTCACGGATATAGCTGACAAGGCCGCCTTCATTATAGGGAATAAGAAGTTCCGCTTTTCTGCGTGTGGGCGGAAGCGAAAGCTGAATTTTGGCAAGGAGATTGCCGAGTCCCTCACCCGTCTTTGCCGAGATCATGACGAACTCGCCCTGTGCCGGAAGAACGAATGATCCGCCGCAGAGGTCACATTTATTTAGCACCGAAATAATAGGCTTATCGGCACATCCGAGCGCCGCAAGCAGGTTCATTGTAACATTAAGATGCTCGGTACAACATTCGTCGGAAGCGTCGCAGAGGTTGAGAATAACCGTTGCATTCGCCGCTTCTTCAAGAGTTGAGCGAAAGGCATCAACGAGCTGATGAGGCAGGCGTCTGACAAGTCCGACGGTGTCAATGAGCATGACCGTTCTTCCATCGGGGAGAGTCAGCGCACGGGAGGTCGGATCAAGCGTTGCAAAAAGCTTGTTTTCGGCGAGCACACCCGCATTGGTAAGCGTATTCATAAGAGTTGATTTGCCGGCATTTGTGTAGCCGACAATAGCAACCGTTTCAATGCCGTCCTTTTCACGTCTTGCACGGAGATTTTCTCGCCTTTTCGCAATTTGAACAAGCTCCTCCTGCAGGCTTTGAATTCTTCGGTGGATATGCCGTCTGTCGCTTTCGAGCTTGCTTTCGCCGGGTCCTCTTGTGCCTATTCCGCCGCCAAGCCTTGACATTTCCGCGCCCTTGCCGCCGAGTCGGGGCAATGAATATTTCAACTGAGCCAGCTCGACCTGGATTTTACCCTCGTTGCTCCTCGCCCTTGCGGCGAAGATATCGAGAATAAGCGTTGTTCGGTCGATCACCCTGATATCGGTCTCGTCCTCGATATTTCTCTGTTGAGACGGGGTAAGCTCACCGTCAAAGATAAGCAAATCAACATCGTTTGCTTCGGTGAAAGACTTTATTTCTTCAAGACGACCCGAGCCGACATAGGTTGCCGAATCGGGTTTGTCTCTTTTTTGAATTATTTTTGCCGCAACGACAGCTCCTGCCGTTCTTGCAAGCTCTTCAAGCTCGTCCATTGAAACCTGAGCGTTGTAAAGTCCCATGTCGATACCGACAAGAACGGCAACCTCGGGCTCCTGACTGTTCTCGTAAAATTCCATTTATCAATATCCTTCCGGATTATTCTTCTGCCATCTCCATGAGTCCTCGCACATCTTTTCAAGGCCTCTTTCGGCAACCCATCCAAGCTCTTTCTTAGCCTTTGTCGGGTCGGAATATACTGTTGCAAGGTCACCCGGACGGCGTGGAACGATTTCATATTTGATTTCTTTTCCGCTTGCCTTTTCAAAAGCCTTTACAACATCAAGTACACTGTAGCCGACGCCCGTGCCGAGGTTATAGATGCAAACGCCCTTTGAAGAAGCAATCTTCTCAACTGCCTTGATGTGGCCGAGCGCAAGGTCAACAACGTGAATATAATCACGGACGCCCGTTCCGTCGGGAGTATCGTAATCATCACCGAAAATGTTAAGATGATCAAGCTTGCCGACCGCAACCTGAGTGATATAAGGCATGAGGTTGTTCGGGATTCCGTTCGGGTTCTCACCGATACGTCCGCTCTCGTGTGCGCCGATAGGATTGAAATAACGGAGAAGTGCAACGCTCCAGTCGTTATCGGAAGTATAAAGGTCCTGAAGAATAAGCTCAATCATATATTTTGTTGTGCCGTACGGATTGGTCGTGCCGCCGATTTTCATTGTTTCATTGAGCGGCGACGGATTGTTCATTCCGTAAACGGTAGCCGATGAGCTGAAAACTATCTTCTTGCAGCCTGCGTCACGCATAGCCTCGCAAAGCGTGACTGTTCCGCCGACGTTGTTTTCATAATATTCAAGCGGCTTTCTAACGCTTTCGCCGACAGCCTTGAGTCCCGCAAAGTGAATAACAGCGTCAATCTTGTTCTCGGCAAAAACCTTGTCAAGACCCTCACGATCTCTGATATCGCACTCGCAGAAGGTGAAATCCTTTCCTGTAAGCTCTTTAATTCTTTTGAGTACCTCGGGAGAGCTGTTATAGAAGTTATCGAGAATAACCACCTCATAGCCTGCGTTTAATAATTCAACGCATGTATGAGAGCCGATATAACCCGCTCCGCCTGTTACCAAAATTTTCATAAAATCACCCTCATTGACAAAATTTATCATATACTGTAATATTATATATGTTTTCAATTCAAAATGCAATATTTAAAGAGGTATTTATGAATAATTTATCAGATATAAGCGTTATAAAATCAGTTTTAAGCCGTCACGGTTTCACATTTTCCAAGGCGCTCGGTCAGAATTTTATCATCAACCCCGGCGTTTGCCCGAGAATCGCCGAAGAAGGCGGTGCAGGAGAGGGCGTCGGTGTGCTTGAGGTCGGTGCAGGAATCGGCGTGCTGACCGCAGAGCTTGCAAAACGTGCAAGCAAGGTCGTTTGCGTTGAGCTTGACACAAGACTTTTGCCCGTACTTGATGAAACACTCGGCGAATTTGACAACGTTAAAATAATCAACGGCGATATTCTCAAGGTTGACCTTCACAGAATTCTTGAAGATGAATTCGGTAATATGCCCGTTGTTGTGTGCGCCAACCTGCCATATTATATTACATCCCCCGTTATCATGCGCTTACTTGAAAGCAGACTGAGAATTGACTCCGTTACGGTAATGGTTCAGAAAGAAGCCGCCGTCAGACTTTGCGCCGATGTCGGCTCAAGGGATTCGGGCGCAGTCACGGTTGCGGTCAATTATTATGCCGAAGCGCAGAAGCTTTTCGATGTTTCAAGAGGCTCGTTCATGCCCTCGCCGAATGTTGACAGCGCTGTTATACGGCTTGATATTCTGAAAAATCCGCCAATTGAGGTCAGCGATGAAAAGTTTTTCTTCTCTATGGTTAAAGCGGCGTTCAGCCAACGCAGAAAAACGGCGTCAAACGGTATAAGTGCAGGCATGGGGATTCCCAAACCGACAGTCATCGAAGCGATCGAAGCCGCAGACCTCTCCCCCACCGTCCGAGCCGAAGCGCTGACAATGGAACAGCTTGGCAGGCTTTGCGAGGAACTGAAAAAAAGAGCATGAAAAAGCAATGACATTTTTGTAGTTGCATTTATTCCTGTGGATTTAGAATGACCACGCAGAATTTATATAGCAATGATGACCATGGTTATCTGCTATGATAAGCGCATATAAATGCTGCAATCAAAAATTACCGGGCAAATTAAATTGCAATGTGATATATCATACAAAAAGTCCGAAACCTATTAGTCAAATCGACCAAAAGGTTTCGGGCTTAATGCACTAACTTTCCGTATGAAGAGGCAAAATAAAACTGTAATAACGCTGTGGCTATTGTGAATTGTCCTCCTCGCATTTAGGCAGCAATAACACCTGACCGGTAAAAATTAAATTCTCATTTGAAATATGATTTAAGCTTAAAATCATTTTCTTATTGATATTATATGAAATTCCCAATGTTTTGCATATTCCATCCAATGTATCCCCCGTTTTAACTGTGTATACAACATAATCATCGGATAAGCTCTGACTCGCCTGAATTTCAGCAATTTGTCCACGCAGCTTTTCAATAGTTTTCTGCTGATTATTTAATGCACTCTGCTGTGATTCTACTTTCTCGAGCAACTCATTGAGCAAGAACGAATTCTCATCTTGATCTTTATGGGAATCTCCTTTATCAATAGCAGCAATTTCTTGCTGTTGGTTTTGAATAGCTTCTTCAAGTTTTTGTTGCTTTTCAAGCAGCGTGCTGCGCATGATAAACATACTTACTAAACTTAAGACGGCAATAATAGATGTTAATACGGATAAAACAGGCAATATTTTTTTGCTTCTCTTTGTAGGCTGCTTGCGTACAGCATCTTTTTCAGACTCGATTTTAATCTTTTTTCCAACATCATCATAAATGTAATATCCCTTTAGCTTTTCAATTTTACCATTCTTCCACTGAAAAAATCCCCGGATTCTTTGAATTGGATCAATAACATAAGCCACTTGAAAGGACAGATTGAAAAAATTTTCCTGGATAAATAAGTCATAGTTGGAGAGAAAAATTCCATAGCCGGGATGTGTGTGTTGCCATCCTACTATTTTTTTATTGGGATACTTTGCGCCTTGTTCCCGATAAACAAAGTCCCATGTTTTATGTGTAAAAGTCAGTGTTGAAGCGGATGCATCAGTGTATCTTGCCTCAACATAATTTGAGATTATTACATGTATCTTGCCAAGTTCTTCGCAATAATCTCCAAGGAGAATTGTTCCTCTTTCGTGTTCGACATCAACCGAAGCATATTTTTCTAATGCACGGTAAACATTCTGTTTGATATATATTTTGACGTCGTCAGGTTCAATTTCTCCAAGCGAAAGGAAATTCAAAGGTAGTTGTATATGCTTCTCCTTTTCCGAATGGATATTCTGAAGGTCTATATCAAAGTCTTTATCCAATTTCTACCCCCCCTCTCATAATGACAGAATAATTATGAAAAAAGCATAAACTACCGCGGTCAGGACTGCTGCAATAGAATTTACTCCACTGTTTTTTACAACAAACTGTGTCTTAAATGGTTCATTCATTGCTTTAACTTTAATTGCTTTCTTTTTAAGGAAATCCATATAAATATAATTCCCGAAAATGCCAAGAGCAATATACCCACATAACAATAACAGATAGCCTATGGTGTTTTCAAGTAGCGGCAGTACAAAAGAAATCCCGAGCGCAACTGCGCCGTAAACATACATTTTGCGATAGATCATCCAATATGGTGTAATCAAAAATGCCGGCCAATTCCATGTGTTTTTTTTGTTTAGTCCTCTTATTTCTTGAAATTTTGGGAGGTAATAGTCTGAATTAACACCTATCAACATCTGAATATCAGCATCAACTTCTGTGTCATTATAATCCAAATGAGCATAGCTGTTTACTTTCTGATAAGTATCTCCTTGCCGATTAACATACGCATGCGGATCTATATTTAATGAGTTTGATTGCTGAAATGTCGACGTTTCAGTAGCTGCTGATGTTGATAATCTATTACCGCATTTGGAACAAAACAGCGAGGTACCCGCATTTTGTGCTCCGCATTTCGTGCAATAGACAACCTTCCCCACACTCTGTTGAACATCTTCAAGCTTCATTTCTCTGGTTGTAACAGAACTATTATCGTTATCATCAGCCGACTCAATTGTTCCGAGGCAACCAAAAGTGGTGCATCCCTGATTTTCAATCCAACAATCCTTGTGATGCGGCATATCGCATTCACTGCATATAACAATTTTATCATCAGGCTTAAATGCAGTTTTGCAATAGGGACATACCTTTCCGGTGTAGTCATTCATAGCCTTATCCTCCATAAGTTTTATTTCCGGGCGCGCTCCGTCTCCGCTCAAAGTCACTTGTCGTTACCCGATTGTGAGAATGGAGTAGATTATTCATCTGCAACTTCTGCGCCGCGACGGTTGTCATTTTTCAACCTTCGTAGGTGTGTTATATACCAGCTAAGATTTGTCGGAAGCGTCATCTTCAGTAGTTTTCTGTTGCTCTGTATTGCTCGATTCAGTAATTACACCCGCTTCAATTAAATCCTTTTTTATTTTTTGAAGCTCATCGGTCTGATTTCCAATAAGCTGTTGCATATAACCGGCATATTCGGCAAGGCCTTTCTGTCGCTCTTCAAGTTTTGACAATTCTTTTTTCATTGAGATATTGGAAAAGATCAACAATATCACTGCAACGATAAGCACTGCAACAAGAATATTTCTGAAGCTGAACGCAGAAGATCCTTTCAACGAAGCAGTCTCTTCTTTGTCAGGCTCAACAGTAATTTTTGCCCCGGTTTTATCATAAATGTAAAACCCCCTGCATTTCTCTATTTTCTCATTTATCCAAAAATAAAACCCTTCAATTTTTTGAATTGGGTCAACCACATAGGCCACCTGATAGTCCTCGTTGAAAAAATTTTGATGGATAAATTTATCGTATTCAGACAGAAAAATGCCGAAATCAGGATGTGTATGTATCCACCCAACTATCTTCTTTCCGGGGTACTTCTTTTCAATTTCATTATGCACATATTTCCATGTTTCATGGGTAAATCTCAATGTGGTTGGAGTCGCTTCACAGTATTTGGCTTCAACAAAACCTAATATTATAATGTTCGTCTTTCCAAACTCCTCAAGTGTAGTTCCGACAAGCATTCCACCGCTTTCGTTTGTGTTTTTATTCTGTGTAAATCTATGTATTTCCTTGTAAACCGATTGAAGAATATAGACGTTCTTATTCTCCTCAACATGATCTCCGACAGAAATGATATTCTGCGGCAACGCATTCCCGACTAATTCGGGTTGCAAAGCCTTCTTTTTACCTTTTTTTGCCTTCTTTCCCATTTTTTCACTCCCATATGTCAATTTCGAAGTCAGTCCGTTCTGATGGATCATACTTTATGGTTAAATTCTTTTTTCTTTGATATATAAGCAAAATGCTTAAAATGATGTTTCCAATCAGCGATACCGTTGCAATTCCGATTACAATATAGGCTGTTGTCGTAAGGCCGTGTTCTTCATTCTGATTAGATTTCTTGCCTTTTTCGGCATCGGATGGATTGTCAACCGGGTTAACTGTATCCGGCAATTTAAGTGAATCAGATACATTGCCGTTTTCGTCTGTTTCAACACCAAGCGATTTCAAATAGTTTTCTATTCTGTCGGTTGGTATAGACAATCCAATTCCTTCACTATCGTTTATTTTCAGTGTGTTCATTCCAAGAACTTCACCGCTATCATTTAGGAGCGGACCGCCGCTATTTCCTTCATTAATTGCAGCATCAATTTGAATATAGGCTCTCTCTTTGATAATCCTATTTTTTGAAGAAACTGTACCCTTTGTAAGAGTATATGCCATTCCTTTAGGTGCACCGATTGCATAGATGTCGTCTCCGATTTTCACGGTTGATAAATCTGTCATCCTCAAATAAGGAACCGTTGCATCCTCAATTATAAGAACAGCAATGTCTTCATCCTCATTAATGCCAAGCAGAGAAGCTGTATATTCAGTGCCTTCATAAGTCACGACCATAATACTGTTTACATCATTAACAACATGAGCGTTAGTAATGATGCAATTCTTGCCAATGGCAAATCCACTGCCCAGGGATTTTCCCGAATAGACAACAAAAACTGATTTATATGCTTCTTCGGCATCAAATCCGATTGCGTTTGTTGATAAAGCAGAGGCGAAAAATATCGCCGCCACCATCAGTAAAGGGAGTAACACTCTGACCGATTTCACAATATCGCTCGCCTCCGAATACATTATTTTGTATTAAACACAAGTACAGAATTTCCGATTGCAATGGCATTGCCCTGGCGCAAGATATGCCGTGCAACTTTCTGTCCGTTTACGATAGTTCCCATCGGCGTTCCGCAGTCAACCAGAACATATTTACTGCCTTCAAGCGTAATGTCGCAATGATGCGGACCGACAAGTTTGTCCTTAAACAGAACAATGGTGTTTTTCCCGTTGTTGCCAATACTGGTGGTACCGGCAAAAACAAGGTATTCCTTTCCCTCAAACTCTCCGCGAATAACCTTAAGCCAAGCGGCCTTTGCAAACTGTTCGAGCAATCCGACGCCAACACCGATCAGCATGCCCATAATGACAATAGCCACCCCTCTCGCTACAACGTCATCGGAAATTATCTTACAAACATAGTTGAATAAGAAGCCGCCCGCAAAAGCTCCGACCAATCCTCCAAGGGAGCAAAACAGGATTCTCTTCTTTTCAGGCTTGATCAGACCAACTGCCATGCCGATACCAAGTCCCATGATTGCCCAGACTAAGCCACGCACGAACGCAGCGGTAAAGTCAGCAGGATCATCGCCCAGCAGACTTGAATACATCCACTGTGCAAGATATCCGCTCACAAATCCAATAGGCAGAGACACACCGGCACCGATCAAAGCATATTTTACCGCTTTTTCTTTGGAGCCATAGTAAATGCCCTCACCGATTCCTAAAAACAGTCCGATAAAGAGTGCGATGACCGCCGACCACAACGCAGTTCCGGTTCTTGTTACCGTAGCAATTGTGTTTTCAAGTTTATCCTCATCACTATTGTATTTGTCGCGGTAAGCATCATAAAGTGCCTCATCGGCTTTATCGTCATACATTGAATAGTCATCTAACAAGCTTTTCGCTTCAGAAGACGCAACGGAAGAATGCCAAGTCTTAAAGGCTGTGGTAGAGCCGGTATCCTCACCTTCTTTTTTACAGTAACGCTCAAATTCATCAAAGGCTTTGTCAAATGCCGCGTCTGCCTTTTCACGGTATTCAAAATAGTCCACAAGTTCAGAGTGTCCGCTAAGATTAGCAGCGGCAACATCACCGGTTATATTATTGTCGGTCAGTTCTGAGATTCCAAACCCTATAAAAGCACCGATTAGTGCCCAAAGAAGGCCCTTGACTAATACAGTTTTAAAGTTCAGCTTATTGCCCTTGACATTACCACCATGAGAAACGGTTTGCATTCTTTGTGCAGTAGGGACATACTCAATCCCAGCCAATTCTTCTGCTGTGATTTCAAAATCGTTCTCATCTTTTTCTTCAGGCATCGACTGAGTGCCGTTCTTACTCTCTTGTGCAGTTGTTAACATAGGTTCATCAATGCTTTCGGCTTTTTCTTCGTCAAACAAATCAATTTCAATCGGTTCTTTGGAAGAAGCATAGTCAGCCACATTAAGATTTATATTTCCAACAGGAAAAAGATGCTTGTTCTCCATCGCCCATTTTGCGGCCTCAGCCGACAAAGGGCTAAAAGAGTTCCATGATTTATACTGAATCATGTCACCGATATTGATTATAATATCACTTAGCGATTCGCCTGCTCCCCATATATCACCAATGCAGATCTGACCCTCACGAAAATTCGGATGCCAAATGGGAGTCAAAATTTTGCAAATAGGCTTGTAACGAGGATAGTCGGCATGAAGCGTAATTTCAACTTCATGTCTACCCAATGTTTCGATTCTACCATCCGGTAGAAGATAGATGCCGTTCACAAAATATGTAACATGGTATTTCTCGGGCGGTTCGGTACCGATTGCAGTTACAATAATATTCTTGTGACCGGCAAAGTTTTTCTTGATTTCCTCATAGTCTGAGGCAAGTCGTCTCATTCTCGCGGTCATATGGTTGTGTCTCCTTTACAGATTTTCAAACACTTCTGCTTCATCAGAGGTGAATTCATAGTAGGTAGTGTCCATTCCGATTCTGCCTCCGACAATGTGCAACAGGGGTATGCCAATTTCTATGGGTGTTTTTTCTAAGAAATCCTCATCACCCGTAATAGAATGTATACTGTCAAATGTCATCTGCCCACCGCATTTCGGGCAGATCATCATATCGCTTTTCAACTTATGGACAGGAGTAAAAAGAGGTTTACTTTCTTCACAGATACATTTTGCTGTTGTTGCAATGTCTCGATCAAAATCAAGAACTGCTTTTTCGCCAAGCTCACTACGGATCATTGTAAGTATTTTTTTGATAGAAGTTGTCCGTGCGGACCAAGGCTTTTCGATGATATTCTCATATGTGTCGTGGCTCATACAGTCGTCCTTGCGCTGATACTCAACTACATAAGAATCATGAGTAAGGCCATTGAACACGTATCCTTTGCCGGCAAGCGTAGGAAGCTTCCGATCCGCATGAAGCAGTTTCAACATTTCCTGTACTTGTATACCGGCGATTACGGAAGAGGATGTTGGAGTAGTTGGAATTTTTCCTTCTGCCATTTGCTCATGTGTCAGCAGAGCGCAGGATTTTCGCTTGTTAATAAGCCGCCAGTCCATCTCTGTCATGGTACATTCATAGCATGCTCCGTGACCCGGAACAAACACTCTCGCAAAGCCGTTCAAGGCTTCAATCGCCCCATCTATCCAAGGACGATTCACCTTATAGCAGGACTGGTTGATTGCTAATCGGGCCTCTCGATTGTCAAGTCCGCCAAGTACGACATTCATTCTGCGAAAAACACCCAATCCAACATCGTCGATGATATTGGCAATAAAAGCTTTCGCCCTGACATCAGGGTTAATTTCAACCGCCCGTTCTGCGGCAACTTCAGCTTTGTAGCGTCCAACATCTTTTGCCCGATAGAGAATAGAGCGAGTAAGATTTGTGCTTTCAATCGCATCCATATCATAGATAAGAATACGCCCAATTCCAAGAAGCGCAAGGTTCTTAATCAGCTCATTTCCTATTGCACCTGCGCCTACAACCATAATTGTAGCATTTTTCAGGCGATCTTGATTCCACCACGGAATCAGTCGCAAACGGCTGTAGCGATCTTCTTCAAAATCAGAAGTATTCAATTCAAAATCTGTTGGCATTAGAATCCTCCTTATTTTTTGTTCAGCTTAGACGCAAAATAGAATATTGCAATAAGTCCAACGGCAATAAGGAAGAACGCAAAACCGTTTTTTGTTATCTCACTCAGAGCCATCACATTGTTTGCTGTCTGTGCAGCTGCATTTTGAATGCCTGTATAAGCATCACCGCCATACGAAGAGGAAACTTCATAATATCCCACATTTTTACCAAACATGATGATTCCGAAAATCACCGAGAGAATTCCGGAAATGATTCCTCCGATTGGAAAAAATGTGCTGCCTTTGGATAGCTTATTTGACAATTCTTCCGCCTTCTGTTCTACGGTTGAATAATTTGTTGCTTGTCTTTTCACTTTTGTAAATTGGGAAACATCCAGGGTCGGTTGTTCTTCTCTGTTGTCGCTATCAGAATAAAAAGCATCGAATTCTTTTACCTCTGTGCCGCAATTAGGGCAAGCAGTATCGTTCTCTTTTATTTCCGTGCCACATTTAGTACAAAATGCACCTGCCGTAATCTCCGGCTGAAGGCGAAGAACATCTCCGTCTTTAATGCCGGCCTCCGCAAGCGTTTGAGACTCGAGAAGTTGTCTGCCGGTTACTTTGTGAATGAACTTATAACTAATAGGATTACCATCAGGACCAACAGATGGAAGCTTAATTTTTTCCACCAGCTTTACCATGATGATGCCGCACTTGATATCATCCGGCAGACCTACCTTTTGTTCTTTGTTACCGGTTGCATCAACGATAACAACATTAACTTTTGCCATTTTAATTACTCCTTTATGTTTTTTAGTCAATCAAATTATCCAAAGCACGATAGCAAGAGAGAAAATCATCCGTAGTTTCGTTGTTATCGTTGCTATACGAATTATAGTTGCCGGAGGGATCGGTGGCTAAACTGTAAAAGTCGGTGTACACGTTGTAAAGATCTTTTACTGCTTCGCAAAGTTCCTCAATTTCGTTCTTGTCCTCATCTGATATTCCGTCCGGAACACTCTTAATTTTGGAATACAGGGACTTCATCTGCGCATCATATGTTTCAGCCTGGGCTTTTTCGTCAGCCTTATCATTCATTGCGTAGAGGATTGCATCATTGATGTCGGAACCGTGCTTATGTTCCCAAATATTTTCATACCAATATGTCTGAATGGTATCAGCGATATCTTCAAGGTTAGAGCCTGCATCCAAGGATACGGACAAAAATTCTTCAACGTTGGCAATGTAATCATTGTATGCTTCTTCTGCTTTCTTTTGTCCCATGAAATTGGATACCACTACACCGATACCAATACAGGCCACCAACACGACAGCAATAATAACAGGAAGTGCTTTGGACTTCTTCTTTTTCTTTTCAACGCCGTCATTAAAATGATTAATAGCGGAACTTACGCCAGTATCAACTGCAAGCCCAACCTTCTGACCGCACCTCGGACAAAAAGCCTGCTCATCTTGCAGTTCAGCACCGCATTTACCGCAAACATTTTTCTTTGTGGCATTCTTCGAGGTTCCGCACTTGGGACAAAATGCCTGTCCGTCACCTAATGGAGCACCACAGTTGGAGCACACATCCGTCGGATTAGTGTGCTGCTCCTCGTAGTGCTGCTGCTTACATCCAAAAGTGGTACAGCCTTTGTTCTCTTCCCAACAGGCTGCATGATGAGGAATACCGCACTCGTGGCAAGCCTTCACATCGTCTCCTTCTCTGATCTCCGTCTTGCAATACGGGCAGACTTTACCGACATACTCATTCATTTATCTTCCTCCATTTTATTTTTATTCTTAGATGCTCAGCATCAAGGCAAACAAATCCTGCACGGCTCATACTCGCCGCTTTCAAATTCATCATTTGACATTCTATGGATATTAGTCTTATCCTTAACAAAAATACAATCTTTCTTGTGATACTTGCTTCCCGACTCTGTTATATAATATTCTCCGTAATACGATTGCTTTTCATGGGTATAATAAAGAGTTGAAATTGCAGCAGAGAGCAAAGCAAGTGCAATTATCAAAGCAAGAATCAATTTTTTATGCCGGTGAAAAGTACTCTTTATTTTACTGCAACAACCCGGATTCAAAAGGTAATGTGCAAACTCATTGGCCTCATATTCGTCCTGTACATCTTGTCCGATAATCGGGGAGGTGTTCATGTGTCTGCAAAAAATGTGTCCTTCTTCATGGGCCAAAATCATCAGCTTTTCATCATCAGACAAATCCTCGTGTATAAAAACCACTCTGTGGTCACAATCTGCATAAGTAAAGCCTTTTGACCGTAGGACTGCATCAGAGATATTCAAAGCATCTATCAAGCAGGCAACAGCTTTCTCATTACATATGTGGCTGAATTCAACAACTGTGTAACCTTGCGTTTCTACTGCTTCTTTGAGTGCCGGGTATGTAACGGAATAAACAGAAAACTGTTTCTGAAAAGATTCGGCATTTTGTTTAGCTGTGTTATTTTTCATGTGCTTGCTTAATCTCCTTAATTGATTGATGTGCTGCTTTTGACTTTGCGCTTGGAATAACCGGTACATTAAAATTCATGCCGTCAAAAGATTTCACAATTACTTCTCCAGGAGTCGAAGTACACCTTGCGTATTCGACCATAATCATTGTCTTAATTGAACGTATAGCCTGTTCATCCAACTTCTCGATTATGGCATTTGTCCTGTCATCCAAGAACAAATTCAGCTTCACTTCTTGTGCCGAATTTCCGGCATTAAAAACAAGCATAAGCTCTTGCGATATAGCTTCAATCGATTTAAAAGCCTGATGCGTCTTCCGGTTGCAATCATAAAACAGAATAAGAGAAAGAAATGTTGACCATGACATCTGCTTGGCGCCGCGCTCAATCGCACTATATGTTTGCCGTGACACTCCAATCAAATCTGACAATTCCTCTTGCGATAAGCCTGCTTTTGCTCTTAGCACAGCTAATTCCGGTGTAAGTGTAGTTATGAGTTTCTCCTTCTCCTCTTTTGTAATTGACCAAAATGTGCTTCCCATCTTTTGCCCTCCTCAGGCAAATGTTTTCGTAGAGTATTCCCCTTGACGAAATAAAAAAGAATAATCCTTATACAACAAGATCTATTCCACTTTTCATGACCATTCTATCGACGGTAAATACTCTCGCTAAACTGTAACGTAGTCAACTTTTCCATATTGCTTCGTTTAAACTCCATTGAAGAATGAATATACCGATCCATTGTTATCTTTACACTTGAGTGTCCCAAAATCTCACTCAGCGTTTTCACATCAAAGCCCACTTCAACACACCTCGTTGCAAAAGTATGACGCAGTGAATGAAAATTAGCGTCACTAATATTTCCTTCTTTCAAATATTTTTTAAACCTATTTTGCATTGTTCTCGGCTCAATCACTGCTTTGCACCCTCCTGATAAGACATAGTCGTTTGGAGATCCAATAAAAGGTTTGATTACTTTGATCACAAAATCAGGTAGCGGGATTGTTCTTAATGAAGCTTTGCTCTTAGGCTCAGAAATGACAATCTTCGTCTTATGCATGGAATTTGGATCATCGTTTTGGAGGCGCTGCATTGTATGTGTAATTACAATCACTTTTTCACTGAACGAGATATCCTTCCATTGAAGCGCACATAGTTCACCTATGCGTATTCCTGTATAGAGACATATAAATACCCCCATTTTACTTCTGTCAAAATCATTAAACAAAACTGATAGAAGTTGTTGTTGTTCAACCACGCTCAGAACACGCATCTCTTGTGATTTCTGTTTGAAGCTGATTTCGTCAAATCTGCATATAGTATTGGCTCCTGAATTTTGAGCGTATTTGAAAGACTCCTTAATTATAGTCAGCATATCTGACATCGTTTTCGGAGATAAGCCACCCTTTCCATCCAACCTACCATAGGTAAGCTTGTTGTATACAAAGCCTTCCATCATTGATGTTCCTATTTTATTGATTGGATACTTTCCAAGTTCCGGAATGATATGTGAGCCTATAATGTTACGGTATCGAATATAGGTCGAATCCTTAACTTGTATTTTTTTTGACTGAAGCCATCTTATAAGCCAACTTTCATAACTGGCTTCTTTGCCGACACTCATTTTTGCGGTCGTTACAAATAAACTATGAGCACGAATCATCTTTGCCTTAGCTTCGGAATATGTTTTTGCATACAAGTATTTGTATTTTGCTTTTCCATTGGAATCATATTCCAGAATAATTCGCGCTTCCCATCGGCCGTCTTTCCTCTTATAAATGTTTTCCCCTGTTCTTGACATAGCGCTTAACCTCCCAAATTGTCACTGCTACGACGGAAATGACGGCGAAAGGGTGATTAATAGATGTTTGTAGTTTTTTATAAATGAAATTTGCGCTGATCATTTATTCATATTTCAACTTTTTTCACCCGGCCGATTGACAAATCCGAACACAACATGTATAATTATAGCCGTTAACATCAACAATTGAATATTCGTCAAGGGGAATACTCTACGAAAACATTTGTGTTTGGAAGGGTAATTCGCCAAAATTCTTATAACCTCATTCCCGAGCCGAAGCGCTGACAATGGAACAGCTCGGCAGGCTTTGTGAGGAACTGAAAAAAAGAACATGAAAAAGCAGTGGTCATTTTGGCCACTGCTTTTTTGTTTAGAAATTTTATTTGGAACATGCCTTTGCCGAACCTAATTGTAGGATGCGACGCCCACATTGCAACGAGGATTTTTCTGTATTATCTGTCAAATTTCTTCCCCACCACCGCAAGCGGTGGCTCCCCTAAAAGGGCACCCATGCTCAAACTCACGCATAGCCATGGTCGATATGTTCCCATTTGCCGCCATGTTTTTCGCCCATGATCCAATCCCAATTGTCATACGTCGAATTAGGGTTCAGCGAACCGTCGCCGCCGAACGAATCCGTTTTGAACGAAGAAACAAGAACTATCACCTTATCGTAATCATAGCCGTTCTCTTTTCTGTACGCCGTTTCATTAAGCGATTCGGTATCGCCGGCATAGGTGATTTTTGTAAGCGTGCATCCGCCGAATTCCTTTTTGAAATAGTCCTCGGCAGCCTTTATTGCGGAATTTATCTCATCATCGGAATAAATCTTTGACGCTTCCCATTTTTCTACCTTAACGTTTTTTACGTCGCCTGTTGTATTCAACCGAACATCACAAGCCGACATCGAAAACAAAAACGTAATGCAAAGTAAAATGCAAATCAGTCTTTTCATTTCGTTTTTCTCCTTAACAATCAAACCAAAGCAGGCTGTTTTTCCTCTGCTTTCTTAACGTCAAAAAGACTTGTGAAATTGACAAGGAACAGAAGCAAATATGTTGCCCACATCGGAAGGCTCTCGATAATTCCGTCCTTGCCGAGCGTTGCGAGCAGAACAAGCATTGTGACAAGAACCGCACAGAATGCAACAGTCAGTGCAATAAATTTTTTGTTCCCCGTTTTCGCCATATGCAAAAGGAACATAACAATCGGAGCGGCACAGCAGAATGCAAATACAAGCGCACCCGTCCAATGCGACATACATCTCAGCGACGTGAGAATAAGCTCCTCGCCTGCCGACGGAACGTTGATCGTGACAAACATCGCCGCACAGCCGACCGAACCGCTTATTATTCCGCCCCTGTTGCTGTAGCCGAACTTGCGATACATATAAATCGTATTGACAAAAATCGAAATCGGTGCAAAAATTCCCCACATCTTGAAATGCCAAGGATATTCAAGGCCTATCATGCTTGCCGTGAACTCAAACGGATTCTTGAAAAAACCGTACCATGTGATAAAGACGCAGCCGAAAACAAGGCTTATCAGCGCAAATGTCTTATCGCCCTTGCCAAGCTCACCGTAAAGATATCTGTTTAGCAAGATTATGTAAAGAAGCATTATTGCGCACGAGCCCACAACCCAAATCGGGTAATAAATCGGCTTGAGGATTCCAGTCTCGGCAGCAGGATATGTATCCGCTTTCATAAAAAAGCACATCCAGACCGCGTAAATCGCAGTAAAAACAAGCCACATTATTGAATAGCCTTTTGAAATTTTCATATTATTTTTTGACATAAAAAATCCCTCCATAATCAAATTATACATGAAAGGAGAGATTTTGACAACTATTATTTTTTTCTGAGTTTTTTAAAGAAATCCGTGAGCAAAGCCGCACATTCCTCCTGCATAACTCCCTTAGCAACCTCCGGCTTATGATTATAAGGAAGCGAGAACAAGTCAATCACGCTGCCGCATGAACCTGCTTTATAATCAGATGCGCCGTAAACGAGCCGCTTCATTCTGCTGTTGATAATCGCACCCGTACACATCGGGCACGGTTCAAGCGTAACGTACATATCGCATTGCCAAAGGCGCCAGCCGCCTAAAGCTCGGCAGGCTTCGTTTATAGCCTCAATCTCTGCATGAGCAAGCGCATTTTTGCTTATCTCGCGGCGGTTTCTGCCCACTCCGACAATTTTGCCGTCAAGCACAACGACCGCACCGACGGGCACTTCACCCTCCTCCGCGGCCTCCTTGGCAAGGGCAATTGCCTGATTCATAAAATATTCGTCATTCATTAAACTGCCCTCTTATTTGTTCAGCGGAAGTATCATCACAAAATACATTATAAAAAACGATGCGATAACGGTTATTGCAATAGAAAAATTGTACATTGGGCTTTTGGTTATTCTTGTATCCTTCTTTGCATTCATTGAGCCTTTGACAAGCAGGAATGCAATCAGCGCAACCATTGCAACGGAGAAAAGGACGCCGCCTGCAGAAGTAATATTCGTGAAGGAAAATGAGGTGAATAGCGATATCAAAAGCGAAATAACAACTGACGGAGTGCAGAAAACGGTTGAATATTTAAGCGAGCTGCCGATCTCGTCGTTAGCCTTTGCCAATTTCTGCGGCTTCAACTTCATAAAGAGAATGAATGCAAGTATTCCGATAATAAGAATAGCACCTTCTATTGCGTAGAAGAAAAACACATCATTTTCCGAATGATTCGTATAATAAATCGAAATTACCGTTGCCGAAAGATTATTGAGACAGTGAATTGCAACAGACGTCCATATTGAATTTGTGATAATTGCAAAATATCCGAGTGCAAGACCTGCGATAAATGCAAACGGAATTTGAACCATATTACCGTGGAGAGCAGCAAAAAGGACTGCGGAAACAACTATCGCAAACCTGTCGCCGTACTTTCTCAAGGGCTGCATTACAACGCCTCTCATTGCAAATTCCTCAACAAGCGGAGGAATAACGGCATAGGCAACTATCTGCAAAACATAACCTGTCGGCGTGTTTGCGTCAAGTCCTTCCGGCTTTTCGAAGTCAACGCCTGCCGCACTTATGAATGCGGAAATGAACGCTGTTGCTCTGTCGCCGATCGAGCAGATCAAAAGTCCGGTAAACACAGAAAAAGTGAAAAGCTCCTTCGATTTCGGCAAATCGAAAATATCAACGCTGTTTCGTTCCTCTCGGTTATACAGGGCATAAACGAGCACAAACGGCAAAAGAACATAAACAATCGGAGCAATTGCACTTATGCCTGTTTGAAAAATTGCATCCGACTGATATAATGAATAAAGTCCGAAGATTTGAAGCAATGCGGCAACGGCATATTGCATCAGCGTGAAGCAGACCATTCCGCAGCCGATAATAAAGCCGAGCCGGCGCAACTGTTTTACCTTGGTATCAAGCAAAGGGTTATATCCGCCGAACATATTATAAAGGTTTTGATAATACGAATATTGACTATCCATATTGCACCTCTTTTCGATATTTTATTTATTCATTATATCCTATAATTGTATATTTATCAAGGCGGTAAACTGTTAACTTTTTGAAAACAAATTGATACAGAAAAATATATATCTTGTTTTTTATGTTATTTTAATGTATAATATGTTTTACACTATTCAAGGAGATGGTTCAATGGATCCCATTAAGGTAGATTTTACCGGCAGCGGAGCGGAAAAAGGGCCCGATAAAAAGACCGGTATTGTCATTCCTCCCGAAAAAAAGGGACTTAAAATCGTTATCAACATCATTTTGACAGCTATATTCGGCGGCATTCTTTATTATTTCATGCTTCCGGTCATAAACTTCAAGGATATCAAAATGTATCTCTTCTTCGGCGCAATCGCCGTTGTTTACTGTGCGATCAACTACGTTACCAGCGGTGCGCTGAAAACTCCCGATTATGCGCCCTATGCAAAGAAATCCTCGCTTGTGCCGAAAATTTTCATCGGCGTTCTTGCAGCGATAGTTCTTGTCGGATTCCTTGTTTCGTCGGTATTCTTCCGTGCTTCAAGCTATTCAAAGATAATCGACGTTAAAACGGGCGACTTTGCAAAAGAGGTTGACGAAGCAGATTTCTCGACCGTTCCCGTAATTGATGAGAGCACAACATCGGTTATGGCAGAGCGAGCGCTCTCCGATCTTTCAAAGCTCGGCTATGTTTCGCAGTTCACGGTTCAGCCGAAATATTATCAAATCAACTATCACGACACTCCCGTCAGAGTTTCGTCTCTCCAGTATTCGAACATCATCAAGTGGCTCACCAACGCAAAGAACGGACTTCCGGCTTACGTTATCGTTGACGCAAGAACTCAGAAATCCACTCTTGTTGAGGTCAAGGACGGTATGAAGTATTCGACCGCCGACCACTTTGCACACTATGTAACACGTCACGTTCGTTTCAAGTATCCGACCTATCTTCTCGATGAGCCGACGTTTGAAATTGACGAGTCGGGTCACCCATACTGGATATTCGCAAAGCTTGATAAGACGATTGGTCTTTTCGGCGGCACGGACGTAACGGGCGCAATCATTGTCGACAGCGTAACGGGCGAATGTACGGAGTATTCGATCGACGAGATAAGGAACAACAACGACCTTGAATGGATCGACCGTATCTATTCCGCCGACCTTCTCGTTCAGCAGTTCGACTTCTACGGAAGATATCAGCGCGGCTTCTGGAACTCCGTTCTCGGTCAGAAGGACACATATTCAACGACCGAGGGTTATTCCTACCTTGCAATTAACGACGACGTTTATATGTACACGGGCGTCACCTCGCTGACAAACGATGAATCGCTCACCGGCTTTGTCCTTATCAATCAGCGTACCAAGGAAGCCAAGTATTACAGCACCTCGGGCGCTAAGGAAACCTCGGCGCAGTCCTCGGCAGAGGGTCTTGTTCAGCAGTACGAATACGAAGCTTCATTCCCGCTTCTTCTCAACATTGACGGTGAGCCGACCTACTTCATGTCGCTCAAGGATTCAAGCAAGCTCGTCAAGGGCTATGCAATGATCAACGTCGGTCAGTATTCAATAGGCGCAACGGGCAACACGCTCACAAGCTGTATTGAAAACTACGTCGCAGAGCTTGCCAAGAACAACATCAAGGTAAGCGTTGACACTGACAATATTAAGGACGACACGAACAGCGAGCAGAAGGACATCACCGTTACGGGTAAGGTTACGGATATCAGAACCGCTGTTATCGGCGGCGAGAGCGTTTATTACATCAAGCTCGACTCCTCGGCAAGCTACTATTCGGTCAAGGCGGCAGACTTTGAGAACATCGTCCTTGTCAATGACGGCGACACCGTTACACTCACCATAACAACCGATAAGGGTACAATAATTCCCGTTTCGGGACTTAAATAAAACAGCATAAAAAATATCCCTGCGAAGCAATTCGCAGGGAATTTTTAATTATATCCTCTTTTTCATCAGCCCATGTCGGTTGCAATAAATATAGATGAAGCCGTGGCCTATAAAAGGGGCGTCCACAAAACCTTTGCCGATGTTTTGCTGCCACGCAGGAGGAGCCAAGATTGTTTACCGCATCGGGAAGTATGCAAGCAGGTTTCACTTCACCCTCTCACTCACCTTTTCATATATATAATATACGGCGTTGAGCGGAGCGGGAAGAAGATATCCGATAGTTTTGATGTTATCATTTATTCTTTTGGGCGAGGAGAATCTCTTTTCGCCGAGCGAGAAAAATATTTCTTCATTCTCCCTTTCGGCTACGATTTTTGCTGTTTTGACTCCCGTTGCCATATATTCTGTGTTTATTTTTGATACGGCGATGCCCGAGGCGACGAGCGTCACCGCCATTATAACCGCCGTTACGCCGATGAAAGCGTCCGATATTCTCGCAAACTGAGTTTTGTAGCTTTTCATTTCGATTTTCCTTTCAATCTCGCTAATATATTCGTTATTATAATTGGTAAAAATTTTTCGTTTAATCAAAAATTTCAGAATAAAACACTCCTCTTTGAAAATAATAAGTCAAAAAGGAGTGTAGCTTTATGCCTGAAATATCTCTGCCGCAAAAGGTGTTTTTCGGCGACGGTGCCGCCCGAAAATTTGCGCAATCATATTATGAAAACATATTGATCCTGTCCGATGCCGAGACCGTTAAACAAACGGAATCCCTCGGTTATATTCAGGATATGCTCGGCGAAAAAACGCCGGATATCAAGCTTTTGGTTTCAAAGGATTTTAACGAGCTTTACGAAAAATCAATCAAATATATTTCCGAAAATGCTCCCGACAGAATCGTTGCGGTCGGCAGTGCGTGGCTGATGGACGCCGCCATGTTCATTTCATATCAAAGCGGTGTCGGGTTTGCCGCAGTGCCGTATTTTTCCTCATGCTCAATGACCGATTTCCCCGAGGCGGATTACAATATCTATTGCCTTTCCCCTGTCGAGGTCGTGCTTGACCCCGACCTTGCAATGCAGATAACCTCGGGTACAATCGCTTACGACGCAATGTCATGCTTCGCCTATGCGGCAGATGCCGTTATCTCCTGCGATAATGACGTTATCGCTTCGCTTGCGCTGTCGAGTGCGGCAAGCATTATAAACCATGCTGTCGGAGCCTACAGAGGAAATTTCAAATCAATCGCCCGCTTGCAATATGCAATGTACTGCGCCGCTCTCGCTTACAGAAATTCGACGGACTGCGACAGCTCGATGCTCGATGAACTCACGTCTTTCTTTGCAAAGCTTGGCATTAAGAAGCAAACTGCGGCGGCAATTTGTGTGCCGGACTATCTTGAGCACAATCGTTGCGACGCCCTCGGCGAGCTGGCACGGCGTGTCGGTCTTTTTCGCTCGGGCGAAGATATTTCGTTTTCGGTTGACAGGATCATCGAAAGGATCCGACGAATCCAAGCTTCTTTAAATATCCCGAGAAGCATCAACGCAATATGCTCCGATGCGGAGCTTTACTCGGCTTTCTGCGAGAATACTCACCTGCCCTCGGAGCTTCTTGACACCTGCTTTTACGGAAATTTTAAATTTATGAAGCTTTAAATTAGCTGCATTAAACAAACGTTGCTTTCTCAATTTCCTTTTTTAAGGAAGCAATGATTTTCTTTTCAAGCCTTGAAATATAGCTTTGCGAAATTCCGAGAATGTCCGCAACCTCCTTCTGCGTATGCTCTCGCTGACCGTTCAGCCCGAAGCGCATGGACATTATCGTTCTTTCACGCTCGCCCATTGCGTTTATCGTTCTGAGCAGGAGACTTTTTTCGTCCTCAAGTTCGATATCGCGGTTAATTAAATCGGGATCGCTTCCGAGAATATCCGAAAGCAGCAGCTCGTTTCCGTCCCAGTCAACATTCAGCGGCTCGTCGATGGAAATTTCATTTCGCTGCGAGCCGGTTTTGCGAAGGTGCATCAATATCTCGTTCTCGATACAGCGTGAAGCATAGGTCGCAAGCTTGATATTTTTCTCGGGGCAAAAGGTGTTGACCGCCTTGATAAGTCCTATCGTTCCGATTGAAACAAGGTCCTCAATACCGACGCCCGAGCTTTCAAATTTTTTTGCTATGTACACCACAAGCCTCAGATTATGTACTATCAGCTTTTCCCGAACGCTGTCGTTCCCCTTCAATATTTCCTCCATTACCGCCTGCTCCTCCTGCTTTGAGAGCGGCGGCGGAAGCGTTTCGGGGCCGTTTACATAATGCACGGTGTTTTCCTGCTTCAGCCGAAGCAGGAGCTTTTTTATTTTTTCTATTATCTTCATGGTCGTTCACTCCGTCAAACAATTTTGGATTAAAAATAAAATCAAATTCACCGCCGCCGAGCCGGTATTTCGTCACAGCGATATAAACTTCATCTGTTTTTATTCTCCTGTCAATTGAAACGACCTCAACATTTTTCGGTCTGAATGACGGTAAAACGCCCACGTTTGAAACCGTTTTGCACAATATCAGCCGAAGATTTGACGCATCAGAGCACGCCGACGGGTTTTCATAATAATCAATAACGCTCTGCGGCATAATTCCGAGCAGTGTATCATATTCGCCGATTATCACGGGGTAACCGCTGAAGCTTTCGACGAGCGAATTTCCCGTATCGCAGAGTGCCACGCCCGATATCATTCGTTCGCCATTCGTAACATTCAGCGTGTAAACGGAATTTATCGGAGCTTTTCGCGCGATAAGGCGTGAAATCAGGCTGACGATGGCAAAGCAGGCAACCGTTGATACCGCCAGCACGGATAGGCTGATGTCAAAATAAACCGTTCCGTTGTTGTATATCATACCGACGGGTGCAACCGTTACCCAAATAACGAGCATGATTCCGCCGAAAGCAAAAGTCACGGCGAGGAACGTTAAAAAGCAGCGCAAAAAACGCCGTATATTGCGAAAGCCGAACGAAGTGAGAACGATTGCCGCACTCACAGCTATTCTCACCGGCAGCTCAAAATAAATCGGAATCTCCGGCAGAAAAATCACTAAGCCGTAAGCGCTTCCTATCGCCGCCCCTGCGAGCAAACGAAGATTTGAAATCCTGTTTTTTAAAATCAGCGACGAGCAAAGCAGCAACGCATAATTCACAAACAAATTAACCATGACAAGCACATCGGCATAAACGGTCATCCTCACCACCTCAGTTAAATTATATCTCCCGTTTCCCGATTTTTTTGTCACAAAAGCGGTTTAAAAAAATAAATCGCAGCTTCAAAACGAAGTGCGATTTATAATTATATACTATTTATAGAGAATATTTTTGCAAATAAAATGTGCAAGCGGATAAAGCTTCTTTTTAATAAAAAATGTAGCCCACCAATCAAGCGATTTTGACTTAAATTCTTTGATATCATAATCTTCAAAGGATTTTCGGAGCATTTCCGAATTGCCGATTCTTTTAAGAAAAGTATATTTGCCGTCAATGTTATTGCTGTATATATTTGAAAGCAAAACAGGCAGATTGGTTTTAATTGTAAACTCGGCGATATCTTTGTAAAACAACCCGTCATTATCGGAAAAATCTCTGTAATATTTTAATTTCAAGCTCCATTGATATTCCATCACGATGTCGTAATTCTCAACATACTTTTTTCTTTGCAGACTGTCCTGCCTTATTCTGTATGAATATATGGGAATATCGGCTGCCGAAAAGCTCTTTGCCTTCAAAAAAGCAAGCGTATTAAAAGGCGGATCCTCCAGCATTCTCAATGATGGGTCAAATAAAACATTGTTGTCATCTAAAAAGGCTTTTTTATATATATTTCGCCATGCAAAAATCACGCTTCTGTCCGTATTGGAGCTTGCAACATACTTTGTAAGTTCCTTATGTCCGATCACCTTGCCGTATTCAAATACCGACTCGGTTTTATAGGAGTCGTCCTTTCCGTCATGAAAAGACATAAAAGACATTTGCAAAATATCGACATTGTTTTTTAAAGCCATTTCATAAACTTTGTTTACGCAATCGGCCTTAAGCACATCATCACTGTCAAAGAACCATATGTAATCGCCCGATGCAATTTTCAAGCCGTCATTCCTTGCGGCGGCTGGACCCGCATTTTTTTTGTGTATAACCTTTATTATATCCGGATATCTTTCCGCATACCCGTCGCATATGTAAGGGCAGTTATCCGGCGAGGCGTCGTCAACGAGAATAATTTCATAATCATCGAATGTCTGCGCAAGAATTGAGTCAATACATTCTTTTAAATACTTCTCTACATTATACACGGGAATTATATAGCTAAGCTTCATAACGATTTCCTCCTGCACAGGTTATTTATATTCTACAATACTTCGCAATTTTTTTCAATGAAATATTTGTCTTTTTTCTCTAAAAAAGCGGCAACAAATTGTACAAAATTACCATTGCTTTTTTATTTAGAAGTGCTATAATGTGTGAATGAATTAACAAGCGCAATGAGGTGAGAGAATGAAAGAGATGCTTCGCGTGATCCTTGATATGGATAAGCAAGCGTGTGAGCGCGTTAAAGAGGCTGAAGCATACCGTGACAAGGAAATTGCCGAACTGGGCGAAAAGAAAAATCGCATTACCGAGGAAGAAAACCAAAAAGCCCTCGATTTTGCTTTGAAAAAGAGTCAGAAACAGCGCACTGAGGGCGACGCCTATCTTGAAAAGGTCGGCGAGAGAAATCAAAAGATCCTCAACGGTATGGAAAATCTCTATAAAGAGAATGCCGACAAATGGGTAGATAAAATTGTTGAAAACGTTACAAAGAATTGACAGGCAATCGGTAATCCCGGTTGTTTTGTGATATTGTGATCGTTTATCACTGCGGGAGGTGAACGTAATGGCGGTTTCATACGCCGACAATGCCGTTATGGCAAAGGCGCATGCGATGTACGGTAAAAGGCTGACAAAAGAGAACTACAACGATATGCTCAACTGCAAATCACTTGTCGAGCTTGCGAACTATCTTAAAACAAGAACATATTATCGCTCGGATTTTGACGCCCTGCCGACTAATATCGACTCGGCGCAGATCGAAGAAATTCTCAAGATGAGCCTATTAAAAAAGAGCGAAAAGCTTTGCGAATATCAACTTTCGGCAGGTGAAAATTTTTACCGTTACTTTGTTGTTCAGAATGATATAAGACAGCTTATGACAATTATACAGTTGTTGATAATAGGCAAGCCCGAGAAATACCTCTCTTCCCTGCCGCCATTCTTCAACAGCAAAACCGACATAGATCTTTATGAGCTTGCAAAGGTACGAAGCTATTCGGATCTTCTGAAGGCTCTTGAACACACGGATTATAAAAAAATTCTTGAAAGATATCGCGATAATTATTCCGATGACGGAATGTTTATCCTGATTGAAAACGACCTTAATAAATACAGATTCTCTTTTCTTGTCAAATCCATCAAGCTTTCAAAGGATCGGCGCAAGAAAAAAGAGATTTACGAAACGGTTAATTACAGGCTTGATATGTACATGCTCACAAGAGCTTACAGACTTTTGAATTTCGGCAGTCCCAACAAGATGTTCATTCGAGACTTCAGCGTTCCCGGCTGCACGAATTTTACCGAAAAGGATCTGACTGTGATATCCGAAGCGAAAAACGCGACGGACATTGTAAATATCATTCCCAATACCTATTATAAAAAGGATTTTTCAAAGGTTGACTTCAAATACATTGAGAATGCGACCAGAGAAATGCTTATCGGGCAGCAGCTCAAGGGCTTTCGTTATTATACGAACCCGACGGCGGTTATGCTTTGTTACCTTTTCCTTGCCGAAAACGAGGTGCGAAACATTATCCACATCGTTGAGGCGATAAAATACAATATTCCGGCGGATAAAGCACGTTCCGTTTTGATCGGAGCAGAAAGTTAGGAGGCTGTGTTTTGGCAATTGAAAAAATGAAGCTCGTCAGGACCTACGGTCTTATTGATCACCTCGATGAGTTTATAACATCCTGCTGTATCAGCGGCGATTTTCATCCCGAAAACGCAATGGATTACATTTCCGACTCGCTCGGATTTGTACCGCTGAACGAGGAAAACCCATATTCATCTTCCATTCAGAAGATAGAAGAAATTGCTTCAATCGCAGGCGTCACGCTCAAGGACACCTTTAAGGGCGATGAAATTATAGTCGATTCAAACGAGTTTGACTATATTGACGCTCTCAAGGAAAAGCTTTCGGAAAGTTTCGCAAAAAGAACCGAGATTTCCGACAAGCTTCAGGAGGTTGAAGCGTCGGCAGAGCAATTCAATCATTTCATCGGAATTGACATTCCGATTGAGGAACTTCTTTCCTGCGAATTCTTGAAGGTTCGCTTTGGCAGTATTCCAAAAGACTGTTACCCGAAGCTCAAGGCTTACGAAAGCAACAACCTTTTCGTTTTCCTTGAATCGTCTGTTGACGAAAAGAGTCATTGGGGTATTTATTCGGCTCCGAGAACTCAAATAGACGAGGTTGACAGAATTTTTGCTTCGCTGTACTTTGACAGAATTCGTATTCCTTTCTCAACGGGCACACCGAAAGAAATACTCGCAAAGCTAAATGCCGAAAAGGAAAAGCTCACAACCGAGCTTAACAAGATTGATACGGAAATTGCAGACTTCTGGGCAGAAAATTCCGAACACTGCGAACAGGTTCATGCCTATCTTGAGGTCGCAAGCCTTGCCTTTGACCTCAGACGGTACGCGGCAAAGGATTCAGACTCCGACTATTTCATCTATGTCGGCTGGGTTCCGAAATCAAGCTACAAAAGATTTAAACAGAATATTGAAAAAATTGACGGAGTTACCTTTGAGGATGCCGATCCCGAGCAGGAGAAGCGAAGCAGTCCCCCCGTCAAGCTCAAAAACAAAAAGCCGTTCCGTCCGTTTGAAATGTTCGTTGAAATGTACGGACTTCCCTCCTACGGCGGAGTTGATATCACGCCTTTTGTTGCAATCACCTATTCCCTTCTTTTCGGCATTATGTTTGCCGATCTGGGTCAGGGACTTGTGCTTGCGATCGGCGGATATCTTGTTTACAGAATCAAAGGAGCAAAGCTGGCAAAAATTCTTGTTCCGTGCGGCATCAGCTCGGCATTTTTCGGACTGCTTGTCGGCTCTGTTTTTGGTTACGAAGAGCTTCTCGATCCCCTTTATCATGCAATTGGATTGCAGGGCAAGCCGATTTCGGTCATGGATTCGATAAACACCGTTCTGATTCTTGCAATCGGCATAGGCGTTGCGCTTGTTGTGATCTCCATGGGTCTGAACGTTTTCTGTTCGCTGAAGAATAAAAAGCTCGGCGAAGCGCTGTTCAGCACCAACGGCGTTGTCGGTATAATTCTTTACGCAACGCTTGTATGTGCGGTAGTCGGCTTCATGGCAGGCAAAGCGGTGCTCCCGACAGGAGTTATCGTAATCGTCGCAGTTGTTTGCATACTGCTTCTCTTCTTCCAGGAGATTCTTATCGGAATGGTGGACAAAAAAGAGAACTACATGCCCGAGAAATGGTCAGACTACATCATGCAGAACTTCTTTGAGGTTATCGAATATATCCTGACCTATTTCAGCAACACCGTTTCGTTTCTCAGAGTCGGTGCATTCGTTCTCGTCCATGCCGGCATGATGATGGTTTTCTCATCGCTGGCAGGCAACGAATATTCCGTCGGCGGTATCATCTCGATGATATTCGGCAACATCATTGTTATCGCTCTCGAAGGACTTCTGACGGGTATTCAGGTTCTGAGACTTGAATTCTATGAGATGTTCAGCCGATTCTATGCGGGCGACGGCAAGCCGTTCAACAGTGTTGGCACACGCAAAAACAAAGGTGTATTTTTCAGCATCAAAAACGCTTTCAAGCCCTCAAATGCCGAGGACAACGAAAACGTAGTTATAACAGTTAAAAAATAATTTTCGGAGGTAATAACCATGTCATTGTTTTATGTTCTTATCGCAGTACTCCCCATCGCCGCTCTCACGGCACTTTTTGCATATTCCTTTAACCGCAAGTCAAGAGGTGTTTCCGGCAAGAAGGTTCTCGCCAGAAACCTTATCGCTTTCGCAGTAATCGCAATCACCGTTTGCGCCGTTACATTCTCTGTTTCGGCAGCCAATGAGGACAAGACAAACGAGACTGCAACAACCTCTCAGAGCGAGGAAGCAACGTCAACAGCATCAAATTCAGATAACGGCAAGGGTCTCGGACTTCTTGCAGCCGCTATCGTTACAGGTCTTTCGGGCGTCGGCGGCGGTATCGCCGTTGCGGCAGGTGCTCCGGCGGCTATCGCAGCAACAAGTGAGGACGCTAAGGCATTCGGTAAAGCTCTTATCTTCGTTGCCCTCGGTGAATCAATCGCCCTTTACGGCGTTGTTATTTCAATCCTTATTCTTAACAAGATCTAAGGTGAGCTTATGCGTCTTTATCTGATTTGTGACAATGAGGATACGGCTCTCGGTATGCGCCTTGCAGGAATTGAAGGCACCGTAACGGAGAGCAGAGATGAGGTTCGCGAGCTTTTTGAAAAGGCTGCTAAGGATCCCGATATCGGCATAATCCTCATCAATCAAACGCTTGTATCACTCTGCTCGGACGAGATCGGCGCATTTCGCAAGGCTCACTCACTTCCGCTGATAATCGAGATTCCCGACAGACACTCGGACGGTACAAGCAACTCGATCGCCGACTATGTAAGCGAAGCGATCGGAATTAAAATATAACTTTCAAAACTCCAAGAAGGAGGAATGAATTTGATCAACAATTCAAGTAAAACAGAGCGTTTTCTCAAGGCAATAAATTCGGACGCCGATGCACGCTGCGAAAAAATTAAAAATGACGTTGACGAATACATCGAGAACGAGATAAAAAAGACTCGCCGTCTTGCCCGTCAGAATGTCCGTCCGGTAAGAAGCAGTGAATTTGACCGTCTTAACGAAGAAATCAACGCCGAGCTGTCCGAAAATGAGACTAAAGAAATCGAAAAGCTTGTTGCACGCCGAAGTGAAATAACCGAGAAGGTGTTTGCTCAGGCAGTCGAAAAAATCAAGGCTTTTGCAAAAAGCGACAGCTATCATGATTTTCTCATGAACAGCGTATCAAATATCAAGGCTGCAATCGGTGACGACGCCGTTATTATTCTCAGGCCTGATGACAAAAAGCTTGAAGCCGAGATAAAGGCTCTCGGCAATGAGGTCAAATATGATGAATTCATAAAGCTCGGCGGCTGCAAGGGCGAAAATCTTCGCACGGCAATGACTGCCGACGATACACTTGACGCACGCCTTGAAACGGAAAAGCAGAATTTTTACAGCTACTCCGGCTTATCCTTATCTCTTTGACAGAAGGAGCAAACATAATGGAAAATGTTATATATTCAATAAACGGTCCTGTTGTTTCTGTTAAAGGAAAAACCGACCTGCAAATGACCGAAATGGTCTTTGTCGGCAATCAGCGCCTTATCGGTGAGGTTATCAGAATCGACAGCGACGAGACTGTTATTCAGGTCTACGAGGAAACCTCCGGACTTAAACCCGGCGATCCCGTTTATCCGACAGGCTCTCCCCTTTGCATTACTCTCGGCCCCGGAATTCTCAGCAATATTTTTGACGGAATCGAAAATCCGCTCAATGATATTGCCGCAAACGCAGGCTCGTTTATTCCGAGAGGCTTGCATCCCTCATCACTCAATGAGGAGACAGAATGGGACGTTACTATCACAGCGAAAAAGGGTGATAAGCTCAAGGGCGGCGCAGTTTATGCCACAACACCCGAGAAAGCCCTTATTCATAAAATTATGGTTCCGCCCGAGCTCAACGGCGAGGTTGTCGATGTTAAGCCGGACGGAAAATACAAGGTCAACGACACCGTCATCACATTAAAAGACGATCTCGGAAAGCTACATGAGCTTACTCTCTGCCGCAAATGGCCTATCAGAACACCGAGACCGATTTCAAAAAGACTTCCTCCCGAGAAGCCGCTCATCACAGGTCAGCGTGTAATTGATACGCTGTTTCCTCTTGCAAAGGGCGGTGCCGCCGCTATCCCGGGCGGCTTCGGTACAGGAAAAACGATGACACAGCATCAGCTTGCCAAATGGTGCGACGCAGATATCATCATTTACGTCGGCTGCGGCGAGCGTGGAAACGAAATGACACAGGCTCTTAAGGAATTCGGCGAGATTACCGACCCGAAATCCGGCAGACCCCTCACCGACCGTACCGTGCTCATTGCGAACACATCTAATATGCCCGTTGCCGCCCGTGAGGCTTCAATATACACAGGTATCACGATAGCCGAATATTACCGTGACATGGGATACCACACCGCAATGATGGCCGACTCGACCTCACGTTGGGCTGAGGCTCTGCGTGAAATCAGCGGACGACTTGAAGAGATGCCTGCCGACGAAGGCTTTCCGGCTTATCTGCCGTCAAGACTCTCCGAGTTCTATGAGCGTGCCGGCTATGTTGAAACGCTCAACGGACAGGACGGTTCAATCTCCGTTATCGGTGCTGTTTCACCTCAGGGTTCGGATTTCTCAGAGCCGGTTACTCAGAACACAAAGCGCTTTACCCGTTGTTTCTGGGCACTCGATAAGTCGCTTGCTTACGCACGTCACTATCCTGCAATCAACTGGAACGACAGCTACAGCGAATATCTTAACGAGCTTGCGCCGTGGTACAACAAGAACGTCGGCTCGGACTTTATGACTTGCAGAAACGAAATCGCATCGCTGCTTGCCGAGGAAACAAGCCTTATGGAAATCGTAAAGCTAATCGGCTCCGATGTTCTTCCCGACGATCAGAAGCTTATTATCGAGGTTGCGAGAGTTATCCGTGTCGGCTTCCTTCAGCAGAACGCTTTCCACAAGGACGACACCTACGTTTCTCTTGAAAAGCAGCTCAAAATGATGCAGATAATCCTTTACCTCTATCACAGAAGCAATGAAATCGTTGCTCTCAAGATTCCTCTTTCAAAGGTAACGGAGCTTAAATTATTTGACAAACTTGTTCAGATGAAATATGATATACCTAATGACAGGCTTGATATGTTCGACGAATACTATAAGGAAATCGACGCTGCTCTTGCCTCTGTCAGTGCAAAGGAGGCAGCCGCAAAATGATTATTGAACACATCGGTTTAAGTCAGATCAACGGTTCGCTTATCGTTCTTGACAACATCAAGGACGCCTCCTACGATGAAATGGTTGAGCTTCGCCTTGAGGACGGCTCATCAAGAACAGGCCGTATAGTAGAAATAGAGGGTGAAAAGGTCGTTATTCAGGTATTTGAGGGTACAAAAGGTCTTTCGCTCGTCAACACCAAGACGAGAATGACGGGTCACCCGATTGAATTGAGCCTTTCTCCCGAAATCGTCGGCAGAGTTTTTGACGGACTCGGCAGACCGATCGACGGACTCGGTGAGGTTTACCCCGTTGAAAAACGTGACGTTAACTCGTCGCCCATCAACCCCGTTTCGAGAGTTTATCCCAAGAACTATATCAACACAGGTATTTCCTCGATTGATGCGCTCATGACTCTTATCAGAGGTCAGAAGCTGCCCATCTTCTCGGGCTCGGGTATGAAGCACAATGAACTTGCCGTTCAGATCGTTCGTCAGGCCTCAATCTCAGACAGTGAGGACTTCGCCATCGTTTTTGCCGCAATGGGCGTTAAGAACGACGTTGCAAGCTATTTCCGATCATCGTTTGAAAAAGCGAACGTTATGCACAAGGTTGTAATGTTCCTGAATCTTTCAAACGATCCCATTGTTGAAAGAATTATCACTCCCCGATGCGCTCTGACCGCCGCAGAATACCTTGCATTCACGCTTGAAAAGAACGTGCTTGTTATTTTGACGGATATGACGTCATATGCGGAAGCCGTCCGTGAATTCAGCTCGTCAAAGGGCGAAATTCCTGCAAGAAAAGGCTTCCCGGGATATCTTTATTCAGATTTTGCGTCGCTCTATGAGCGTGCCGGAATTATTGAGGGCTCAAAGGGTTCACTTACTCAAATCCCGATTCTCACCATGCCGAACGACGATATCACACACCCGATTCCCGACCTTACGGGATACATCACCGAGGGTCAGATCGTTCTTGACCGTGAGCTTGATTCAAAGGGAATTTATCCGCCGATCGGAATTCTTCCGTCGCTTTCACGTCTTATGAAAGACGGCATCGGTGAGGGCTTCACCCGTGAGGATCACAGCATACTTGCAAACCAGCTTTTCTCGTCCTACGCTAAGGTTCAGGATGCAAAGAGCCTTGCAAGCGTTATCGGCGAGGATGAACTTTCCGCTTCCGATAAGCGTCTTTTGCAGTTTGGCAAGGACTTTGAAGCAAAGTTCATTTCACAGTCGCCTTACGAAAACCGTTCGATTCAGAAAACACTTGACCTTGGCTGGGAGCTTCTTTCCGAGCTGCCCAGAGAGGATCTCGACCGTGTTGACGATAAGACGATTGAGAAATATTATAAGGGTAAATAATCCGTCTTAATTTTACGAAAGGAGAACAGCCGATGAGTTCAAAGGTTTTTCCGACCAAAAACAATCTCATTGCCACGAAGAAATCGTTGGAGCTTGCTAAGCTCGGCTACGACCTCATGGACAGAAAAAGAAACATTCTTATCCGTGAGATCATGACGATGAGCGAAAAAGCTTCAACCATTCAGAGCGAGATCAATACGGCATATGCCAAGGCGTATTACACTCTCGAGCAGGCGCAGATATCAATCGGCAACTGTTCCTCCTTTGCCGAATGTATTCCCGTTGATAACGGTCTGCACATGACCGTCCGTAGCGTTATGGGCGTCGAGCTGCCGCAGATCACGCTCGACGAACGCAACAGATATTTTTACTACGGTCTTAATGCAAGCAATTCCTTGCTTGACGAGGCATATATTAACTTTGAAGAGGTCAAAAAGCTGACGGTTCAGCTTGCTGAAATCGAAAGCAATGTTATGCGTCTTGCCGACGCAATTAAGAAAACTCAGAAGCGTACAAATGCCCTGAGCAACGTTATGATTCCGAAATTCACATCAACCGTCAAGTTCATTTCCGATGCGCTTGACGAAAAAGAGCGTGAGGACTTCTCAAGGCTCAAAGTCATTAAACGACAGAAAGGAAACTGATTATGGCAAAAGCAATTAAAACTCTTGCGATCGTTTCTGCGTTCGCCCTCGTAATCTCCTCTTTCGGCGCATGCTCCCTCCCCTTTGGCAATAACGACCCCACAACAGAAGTAACAACGACCGAGAAACAAACCGAACCGACCGAGCCCGAGACCACGGCAGAGACTGAAACGGAAACGACAACCGAGGCTCCTCAGAAGATTGATACGATCAAAGATATCTTTGCCGATATCAATAATTTCCCTATCGGCACGGCAGGCTCATCGGCAAAGGCGGCAAGCCTTGCGCTTCGATTGATTGCTTTCTCAAACTCCGACCTTGCCGAAAGCGACACGCTGAGTGACGATATCAAATCGCTCACCGCAACGGTTGAGGACGAGGACGTTTATGCCGAAGCTCTTTATCAGGTAAATTCCTATGCGAAGAAATTCTTCAAGGGCTGTCAGAAAGATGTCGTTGAAATCGCAGGCAATTCCGATTTCTCACTCGACAAGGACTATTCTCAGGAAAAATATCAGACGGTTTATGAAATGCTAAAAAAATAAATCACTGTAACAAACAAGCGGCTGTACGAAAATGCAGCCGCTTGTTTGGTATATTATGCCGTTTCTTTAACTCCGGTAACGATCCATTTACCGTCTGTTTTTTTCAATTTCCAAAGGCACAGTGCCTCACCGCCGTAGCCGCCTTCTTCATTCGCATATGCCGCCATTCTGGAGTATTCCACCCACATTTCCCCTCGGTTTCCGGTAATTTTAGTTGTAATCAACTCTAATTTTGCTTCACTGCTTTTAACCTCTAACGGGGCTTTGACAAAGGCATAATACCTGTATAATTCTCCTACATTTTTATCAGCATCTTTTTCGTCGCCGACATATGTAAAAACCTTTTGAGCCGTTTCTAAAACAGATTCACCGATTTCCGTTTCTTTGTCCGAGCTTTTATGCATAATAGTCAGATATGATATACCGAAATATTCTCTGTAATTCCAATAACTTTTCAGGTTATCCGTACCTGCGCTGCATGAGGTTAAAAGGAACAAAATGCAAAGCAACGGAACAATAATTTTTTTCATTGATTTACCCTCTTTTTAATAAGTTTGGTAGACCTCTATAGCTCTACATTTATTAAACCCATCATAGAACGTTTTTATAGGCTCATCTTTTCGTGCTTTAGTATGAGCACAATATCGTATTGATCTGCCTACCAAAACAACTATAACCGAATGAGAATATGAACCCAATAGCCTCTTTCCTTGTAAGACACAGCCCATATTTACATATAGATTAAATTTCTCATTTGATTTACCTTCATACACTTTATAATGAAGCAGGAATCGCATAGCTTACCGTCAACAGAATCAATGAAAATATCACTGCCATTATCATTTTTATTTTTTTCATTATAATTTTCCTCCTACTTTATCGTTTTTGCTATCTCCAAAGCCGTTTCAATATCCCACTCGGCTACGATACTGTAATACATGTCTCTGTCAACATATGTGATGCCCTTATAATCATCATCTCTTATAATGACATATACATCTACTCCGTCTACCGTAATTTTTTCCAGTCCCTCGGTATTCATATATTCCATATCAGGCAATCCTATTGCTTCATCATATCTGCTTATCGTAATGTTTACTTTTTTCCTTTTTTGCTTAAGCATTATGTTTGCAGATTTAATGTATTCGGTGTCTTCATACTCAAGCCTTTCTATTTTGTAATCCTCCGAAAGCAGTGCCTCGGGCAAAACCACAGGCGATATGCCATTGTCGGCAAGCTCCTTTATCAGCTTTGAATCTGATGATTTAAATTCCTGCTTTCTATTCTCACTGCCGCTGAAATTGATCTGTATATAATCCCTGTAAAATTCCACAATCCCCTCCTTAACATTCGTCTTGTGCATTCCCGTCGAAGCCGACACTGCTCCCGCAATTATAACTGCGACTGCGGCGGCAATTGCAATTATCCTCGTTAATACACGTTTTTTCTTTTTAGTCTTTATTTCACCGTCCCTTTCCTTTTTATCGTCATTATTAAATGCCTGAAGTGCCTTTAAACAATAATCTATAAGCTTGGTATCCATCTCTTCTTCGGGCTTGGCAAGTTCAGCATTTATCAACAAATCAAGTTCTTCTTTTGACAGTAAATTTTCTTCGTCATTCAAAATATTTCTGAATTCGTTGTTTGTCATAAACGTTTCTCCTTTGCTTATATAGTCGAGAAAAAATCAAAAGGTTACAAAAAATATTGCACAAATTATTTATCTTTTCTTTGTTCAATATGTCTATTCAATTCTTTCTTTGCATTGCTTTTTATCTTTTCTCTTGCTCGAAAAAGTATCTGTTTGACATTCACTTCACTCAAATTTCTCTCTGTGGCAATCATCTTGATTTTCTTGCCCCCTTGATAATAGTCCTCAATTATTACTTTTTCTCTTTCATCAAGACGTTCAAGCACTTTATTTTTAATCAGTTCTATCTCATCATCAGAGACCTCATCAAAGCTATAGCTGTCATGCGAACCTACCGACTCGCCGAAAGCAGACAGCGAAACAACAACGGCATTGTTCTTCCTGTCCGAATCATAAAAATCAATTATTTTATTCTTTGCAACAGCTGTTAACCATGCCTTTGGATTCAATATTTCAGTTTTATTCTCTAATGCCTGCACCAAAGCTGTATATACCTCACTTATACATTCATCAGCCTTGTGTGAATCACTGAGCTTATATTCACATAGATTTCTTATGTATCGGCAGTTTTCACTCCACATTTGCTCACATAAATTTTTCATTCATAAATCCCCTTTTAAGGTAATCTATCGCTCGATTTCAGATTTTTGAAATTTCATCAATCTTCGTTTTAGAATTTTTCTCTCTGATTTCGTCGAGGAATTTGCCGATTTTGGTGTGAACGGAATCGACCTCACGTTCAAATTCCGCCGCCGACATTCTCAGCACACCGAAGCGAACCGCCGAAAGCTGAATAAGATTATCCGACGTAACGACCCGCACCCGGTCGTTCTTGCCGATTTCCGATATGAGCTTTTCGATATAAACGTCGCCCAGCTCCCTCTCCTTGGTGTAAACAACATGGATATTATGAAAATCGAATCGCTCGCCCGTGTTGCCCGGCACCTTGTATGCGTCGAAAACGAGCACGACATTGTTCTTCGTGTAGGCGCTGTAATTGCAAAGAATTTCCATCAGCCGCTCTCTCGCCGCACCGAGATCTGTATCGGCAAGGCTTTTCAGCTCGTCCCACGCAAAAATAACGTTGTAGCCGTCAACGAGGACATAGCTCTTGCGCTCGGTCAGCTCAAAATCCGTTTGATTTTCGTCATTCTTCTTCGCCGTCGGTCTGTAAAGCTCATATTTCGGCTTGCCGAATTCTCGCTCCATTATAGCCTCCAGCTCCTTATCGTCAATGTGCAGGTTTCGGCGATTGACGGGCGGAGTGTAGGGCTTCTCTTTTTCAAGACAGCTTTCAAGATGCATATACTCTCCGACCTTGTTCCACTTCACGCCAAATCCGCCTCCGTGAGCACAAAAGACGGAATCGGGTGTGTTTTCAAGATCTGCCTCAGGATCGTAGGCAAGCTCGGCTATCACCTTTTCGGCATTGTGACAATCGTCATAGCCTGCGCTCTCGCAATAGAGACGGCCTCTGCCGCCCGTATAAGCCGCAACCTCGGATGCATAGCCGTTCAGCTCGGTAACGGGCGCTCTGCCACTGAGAACGGAAATTCCGCCGCTCTCCTCGGGGGATTCAAAGCTTCCCGACTTCATTCTAATATCGTTTATCGCCCTGCCTATCTGCTCGCTCGGCACCTCAAGTCTAAATGAGAAATACGGTTCAAGCAGCTTTGATTTTGCCTGCATAAGACCCTGACGCACCGCTCTGTAGGTCGCCTGGCGGAAGTCGCCGCCCTCCGTATGCTTAATGTGCGCCCTGCCTGCCGCAAGGGTGATTTTCATATCCGTTATCGGTGAGCCCGTCAGCACTCCGAGGTGCTGCTTTTCGCCTAAATGTATAAGAATCAACCTTTGCCAGTTGCGGTCGAGGGTGTCCTCGCTGCAATCGGTTTTAAAGATAAGCCCGGCTCCCCTCGGCAACGGCTCCATGATAAGATGTACCTCGGCATAATGGCGCAAGGGTTCATAGTGACCGACGCCCTCAACAGTGTTCTCTATCGTCTCCTTATACATGACCCCGCCCGAGTCGATATCTATTTTCACGCCGAAACGCTCGGCAACAATGCTTTTGAGTATCTCCGCCTGCACCTCGCCCATCAGTCCGACGTGGATCTCTTTAAGGTGACTGTTCCATGTTACATGGAGCTGCGGATCCTCCTCCTCAAGCTCACGAAGCTTTGGCAAAAGAGTGTCTGCAGCGCACCCGTCGGGAAGCACGACACGGTAACTCATAACAGGCTCAAGCGTCGGCTTCTCCCCTGCATCTTCAAAGCCAAGCCCCTGTCCGTTATGCGTTTTATCAAGTCCCGTCAGAGCGCATATTTCGCCCGATCCCACCTCGTCTGCCGTTGTAAATTTTGCACCCGAATATATTCTTATGCCGCTGATTTTTTCGTCGCCTATCATCTCTCGGACCTTGACCGAGCCGCCCGTGACCTTAATGTGGGTCAAGCGCACGCCTTGCGAATCATGACTTATTTTAAAAACCTTTGCGCCGAAGACTTCGGGATATTCGGGCTGAATTGTATATTCTTCGAGAGCTTTTATGAATTTGTCAATGCCGTCAAGCTTCAAGCCTGAGCCGAAGAAGCACGGAAAAATCTTTCTCAGTTTAATTGCTTCGGCTATTTCTTTTTCATCTATTTCTTCGCCGCTGAGATATTTCTCCATCAGGCTCTCGCTGCAAAGAGCCATGTTCTCCGACACAGCTTCCTCGTCGCCGAAATCAACAAATTCGCCGTCAAGCTCGGAATTAAGGTTTTCGATTATCTCCTCGCGGCTCTTTCGTGCGAAGTCCATTTTAGTCACAAAAACAAATGTCGGAACGTTGTAGAGCTTCAAAAGCTTCCATAAAGTCATAGTGTGCGACTGCACACCGTCAAGTCCGCTGATGACAAGAATGGCATAATCGAGCACGGAGAGTGTTCTCTCCGTCTCGGAGGAAAAATCAACGTGACCGGGCGTATCAAGCAGTGTAACCTCGATTTTATCCGTCGAAAAAACCGCCTGACTTGCAAAAATAGTGATTCCTCTTTCACGCTCAAGGGTATGGGTATCCAGAGCCGTGTCACCGTGATCGACACGACCGATTTTACGTAATTTTCCTGTGCGGTAAAGCATCGCTTCGGCGAGCGTTGTTTTACCTGCGTCAACATGAGCCAAAATTCCTGCAACGATCTTTTTCATAGCTACCTCGATTGAATTTGTTCTGATAGTATTCTACCAAAAAATCAATAGAAAGTAAATAAGGATTGCCGATATGACAATCCTCATTTTAATTATTAACCGTGTTTGTTTTTCTCCTTGCAGCATGAGCATTGACTGCAGCTTCCGCCGCAGCAGCCGCCATTTTTCTTGCGTTTGATAATTGTAAATACCGCACCGGCAATTACAAGCACAAGGATCGCAACTATCACAATATCCCAAATATTCATTATATTCCGACCGCCGATCCTATAAGATAAACGAGAAATGCCACTACCCACGCAATAACACACTGCCAAATAACAACGCCTGCCGCCCACTTGAAGCCAAGCTCACGCTTGATTGAAGCAATCGCAGCAACGCAAGGGGTATAAATAAGGCTGAATACAAGCATTGAAGCTGCCGCAAGCGGAGTGAGCACCGCTGCAACACCGCTTCCGAAAAGAACCTGCATTGTCGAAACAACGCTTTCCTTCGCCATGAATCCGCTGATAAGAGCCGTGCAAATTCTCCAATCGCCGAGACCGAGCGGTTTGAATATCGGTGTAATCAATCCCGATATCGCCGCAAGGATGCTGTCCACTGAATTCGTAACCATGTTGAAATGAAGATCAAAGCTTTGCAGGAACCAAACAACCACCGTTGCGATAAGTATAATTGAAAAAGCCTTCTGCAAAAAATCTTTTGCTTTTTCCCAAAGCAATTGTGAAACATTTTTTATTCCGGGCAGACGGTAGTTGGGCAGCTCCATAACAAACGGAACCGGCTCGCCCTTGAACAATGTTCCTTTATACAAAAACGCCGCCAAAATTCCGAGCAAAATTCCAAGGAAATAAAGACCGGCCATAATCAGTCCGCCCTTGCCGGGGAAGAACTCACTGACGAAGAACGAATAAATCGGAAGCTTCGCCGAACAGCTCATGAACGGAGTGAGCAAAATCGTCATTTTTCTGTCTCGCTCACTCGTCAGCGTCCTTGTTGCCATAACCGCAGGCACGGTACAGCCGAATCCTATAAGCATAGGCACTATGCTCTTGCCCGAAAGTCCGATTTTACGAAGCAGCTTATCCATAACAAATGCTACTCTTGCAATGTAGCCGCTGTCCTCCATCATTGAGAGGAAGAAAAACAGAGTAACGATTATCGGCAAAAAGCTCAGCACACTGCCTACGCCCGTGAAAATTCCGTCAATTATGAGGCTATGCACTGCCGCATTGACATTAGCTGCGGTCAGTGCCGCATCTGTAATTTCCGAGAGCTTGTCGATTCCCATTGCCAAAAGATTCTGAAGCCACGCACCGATTACGTTGAATGTCAGGTAAAAAACGAGAAGCATTATCGCAATGAAGCACGGGATCGCCGTGTATTTGCCTGTAAGTATTTTGTCTATTTTTTCGCTTCTTATTCGCTCCTTGCTCTCTCTCGGTTTGACAACCGTTTTTTCACAGAGCTTTTCGATAAAATCAAAGCGCATATCGGCTATTGCCGCACTTCGGTCAAGACCGCACTCAACCTCCATCTGCTGAACAATGTGTTCAAGCAGTTCATGCTCGTTTTTATCAAGCTTGAGCTGGTTAAGAATAAGCGGATCGCCCTCGATTGCCTTTGTTGCGGCAAAACGCACAGGCAGCTCGGCATTTGCAGCATGATCCTCAATAAGATGAACAACGGCATGAATACATCTGTGGACTGCACCGTTATGGTCGTTCTTGTCGCAAAAATCCTGTTTGAGCGGTCGTTCCTGATACTTTGCAATATGTATCGCGTGCTTTATCAGCTCGTCAACGCCCTCGTTCTTAGCCGCAGAAATCGGGATAACCGGTACGCCGAGCATAGCTTCCATAGCGTTAACGTCTATAGAGCCTTGATTACCGACGACCTCATCCATCATATTCAAGGCAACTACCATCGGGACATTCATCTCAAGCAGTTGCATTGTCAGATAAAGATTTCTCTCGATATTGGTTGCGTCAACGATATTTATTATCGCCTTTGGTTTATCATTGAGCACAAAATTTCTTGATACAATCTCTTCACTGCTGAACGGGGACATGGAATATATTCCCGGCAGATCCGTCACCTCAGTGTTCGGATAACCTCGAATCATTCCGTCCTTGCGGTCAACCGTTACTCCGGGGAAGTTGCCGACATGCTGTTTTGCGCCTGTAATTTGATTAAAAAGCGTCGTTTTGCCGCAGTTTTGATTGCCTACAAGAGCATAGGTCAATTTTGTACCGTCGGGCAACGGATTTTCCTCCGCCTTTGAGTGATATTTACCGTCCTCACCCAGTCCGGGGTGCTCCGACGCCTTGATTCTTTCTGTATCCTTGTATCTGCTCTTGATCTTTTGTATAGGCTTAATTTCGATCTGTTCGGCTTCGGCGAGTCTCAATGTCAGCTCATAGCCGTGAATCTGCAATTCCATTGGGTCTCCCATCGGCGCAAGCTTTATAACCGTGACCTCGGCGCCGGGAATCATACCCATGTCAAGAAAATGCTGACGCAAAGCGCCCTTACCGCCAACCCTCAGTATAGCGGCGCTCTTGCCGACAGCCAGTTCATTCAATTTCATAGTATTCATTTCCTTTGCTGAATAATTTACTGTTTATTCGCTTTTAATGATACTCCAAAAAATGCCCTCTGTCAATAAATAAGCCCGCAGTTTACACCGCAGGCTTTTCAAAAATTATTGCTTTTTATTTTTTGCTTTTTGCTTTTTGCTTTACACTTCTCGGATTATAAAGAATTGCTCCGAGAAGCATGATAACTCCGGCAACAATAATGAAGCCAATGTTCTTTATACCGTGCTTTGCAATAGCGGCATAGATAAACAGGCATGCACCTGCAAAAGACAGAATCGGCATAATAAAGCGACGGAAAACGTTGAATTCCTTTCCCTTTACCATGAGCATAACATAAAGCGGAAGATAGAATGCGTAAACACAGATAAGCGGAAGCTCTGTAGAGTCAAAGAGGAATATAGAGCCCTTTCCCGTGTAGCTTGCAAAAGGAGTAAGGTTAGCCATGTAGAAATAGAAGAGCCAAAGCGCATTAAAGATAAGCGCAACGATCGAAGCGTTTGAGGGCATCTCCGTGGCATGGTCAAGCTTGCCGAGGAAATCGGGTCTCGGTCCGTGATTTCTTGCCGCAAGAGAATAGAATCCGCGGTCACACGCAAGAGTAAGTCCGTTAAGAGTTCCGAGACATGAAACTGCAATGAATACAGTCAAAATTGTTCCGGCAACGTTTCCGAAAATTGTCTTGAACGCAAGGCCTGCACCGTTCGGGAGAAGCTCGGCAGTCTTGATGCTGCCCGAAATTCCGATATAGTAAAGCATATAAACAACGACAACGATAATTGTTCCGAGAACAAGAGCACGGGGAAGATTCTTCTTTGCGTCCTTAAGCTCGGAGTTGATAGCCGTAGCGATAACCCAGCCTTCATAAGCAAAAACAGATGTGCAAACACCGGCAAGAATAAGATGCGTTGAAACGCCTTGCCTTGCAACCTGTGTGCTTGAAACAATATTTCCCTCGGCGTCCTTAACAAGTTCAACAACAGAATTCATGTTATCTATAAGAACTCCGTTTTTGATTCCGTAAATTGTTCCGACAACAGCCATAAGAATAAGCGGAATAAGCTTGATTACGGTTGTTGAAACCTGGAAATGACCTGCAAGCTTCGGAGAAAGCGTATTAAGCGCAAAGCTGAGAATAAGATAAACAAATGCGAGAACCATTGTTTCCGCAGAGTTCAACTCAAATCCGAAAAGCACCATTGTATATCTCGCCGAAAGCCATGCAAGCGCAGATGTCATTGCCGGGTAGTAAATCGTAGCCATGAACCATCCGACATAATAAGCATACTTGCTGCCGACAAGAGCCTCGGAATAGTCAACAACACCGTTGATTTTCTCGAATTTTGTTCCCATAACGGCAAAAGTATATGCGCTGATTACCATAACGCAGCCACCGATAAGCCACGAGAGCAAGGCAACCGGAAGGTCACCGTTTGTGATGTTGAGCATCGCCTCTGCCTTGAAGAAAACACCGGAACCGACAACGATTCCGACAACCATGCAGATAGCGGTGATCAAACCGTATTTCTTTTTTAATTCTGCCATGTGAATTAAATCCCCTCTCTTTTTAAGAAATCCAAAAATTGTAGAAAAATTATACAATAAAACTTGAAAAAAGTAAACCTACATATTATAATATATCTATTACAAAATGTTATTACGTTAGGAATGATAACTATATGGACTCAGAGAAATTTCATGCTCTTTTAAAAGCAATAGAATGCGGCAGTCTCACCGGAGCCGCCGAAGAGCTCGGTTACACTCAGGCCGGACTCACGCATATGATGAACCGACTGGAAAAGGAAATCGGTGTTTCGCTTCTCCAGCGAACAAAACTCGGAGTAAAGCTTTCACCCGACGGCAAGGATCTTTTGCCGTATATCAAAAGCTTCACAGATGCCGCCTCGGCTCTCGACACGGCAATCGGAAACATCAAGGCGGACGACAACAAGGTAATAAGAATCGCCGCATATTCAAGCATTGCGAACCATTGGCTCCCTGTTATTATAAGCAGCTTTCGCAAAGAAAATCCAAATGCAAAATTTGAGCTTCACGTCGGCTTGCCGGAGGAAATTTCACGTCTTGTTGCAAACAGTGAGGTTGACCTCGGCTTTATGAGCCTTATTAAAAACAATAAGTTCGATTGGATTCACCTGCTTGACGACCGTATTTTTGCAGTTCTTCCGCCGAACGACACCAACTCTGACGATTACATTACGATGGACTTTTTTCAGGACAAATCATTTTTCATTCCTACCTACGGTGCAGACGGCGATATCTTGAGAATCATTCAGGAAAGCGGAATCGAGCCGAACATAAACTCGACGACTGTTGACGATGCAACCGTTGTTTCAATCGTCAGTCACGGCTTGGGCTACAGCATATTGCCGAAGCTCATTCTTGACGGAATGAAAGGAAATGTCATCACAAAGCCTCTCTACCCCGATGAGCACCGTGACCTCGGCATTATCGTGAAGTCCAAGAATACAATGCCTCTCATCGTTCAAAAATTCGTCGCCTGCAGTAAAAAAGTTATTAGAGAGATTGAAGAATAGAATAAAGCTCCTCTGAGCTCAGCTTCATCCATGATGAATAATTATACCACGCAATTTGCACATCTCAATTGTATGGTAATTACCTTAAAGAACAACAGCAAAGGCTGTGGCAAAGTTCATTTTGCCACAGCCTTTTTTTATATTTCTTTCTTTTCAAGCATTTCTTTAACGTCAAGCAAAGATGGAAGAACAAGCCTTGCCATTTTTCTTGACTCCTCGGACGGCTGCTTCAGATCAGGAATACAGATAACGGGAATTCCGGCGGCATAGGCAGCATGGATTCCCGCGTCACTGTCCTCCAACACAAGACACTCCTCTGCCCTTGCACCTGCCTTTTCTTTTGCTTTCAGGAAAACATCGGGTGCCGGCTTACTGTGCTCTATTTCATCGCCGAAAACTCCGCCGTCGAAATATCCGTCTATGCCGTTTCCGGAAAGAATCGTATGCGCCCGCTCTTTTCCGCTCGACGAAGCAAGATAGATACCGTAGTCTTTATTTTCGAGAAAATCAAGAAGCTCTTTGGCGCCCTTTTTGAGCGGAACGCCTTTGGTCCTCAGGTATTCCTTTTCCGCCTCATGGGTAAGCACCATACCCTTTTCCACATCAAACGGCAGGTTATAAGTCTCAATCAATTCTGTCAGATTTCGCACGGCGGTACGTCCGCAATAAATATCGGTATATGTTTTCAGAGGGAAGTCTGTTCCTTTTTCGGCAAGTATCCTTTTATAAAATTCATACGTCATCAATTCGCTGTTGACCAGCAGACCGTCAAGGTCAAAAATCACTGTTTTAATCATAGCTTCACCGCCTTTAGTTTAATTCATTGTATCACAAGATTAAAATAAAATAAAGTGCTGTTTTTGCAAGGGCGTATTTCTATTTTGCGAACGGAGTATCTTGACTTTTTTATTCAATATGATATCATAAAATAAACTGTATAAAGGAGTTTTAAAATGGATAGAACAGTAAAAATAGGTATAATCGGATGCGGCGGAATTGCTAACGGAAAGCATATGCCCTCGCTCAAGAAAATAAAGAATGCTCAAATGGTTGCTTTCTGCGATATTATCGAAGAAAGAGCGGTCAAAGCGGCTGAAGAATATGGCGTTGAAGGTGCAAAGGTCTACACGGACTATAAGGAGCTTCTCAAGGATAAGGATATTGAGATTGTTCACGTCTGCACGCCGAACCGCTCACACGCTTTTATTTCAATCGATGCCATGGAAGCAGGCAAGCATGTAATGTGTGAAAAGCCGATGGCAAAGACATATAAAGAGGCCAAAGAAATGCTTGACACTTCCGAAAGAACCGGTATGAAGCTCACTATCGGATACCAGTCACGCTGGAGAGCGGATTCGCTCTATCTCAAAAAAATGTGTGAGGACGGCGAGCTTGGCGAAATATATTACGGCAAGGCTATTGCGCTTCGCCGACGTGCTGTTCCGACATGGGGCGTTTTCCTCAACGAATATGAGCAGGGCGGCGGTCCGCTCATTGATATCGGCACCCATGCGCTCGATCTTACCCTTTGGATGATGGATAATTACAAGCCGAAGATGGTAGTCGGCACAACTTTTGAAAAGCTCAAAAATCAAAAGGACTGCGGCAACGCTTGGGGCGACTGGGATCCGGAAAAATTCACGGTTGAGGACGCTGCGTTCGGCTTTATCGTTATGGAAAACGGAGCAACGATAATGCTCGAATCCAGTTGGGCTTTGAACATCAGAAATCCTAAAGAGGCCATAACAATGATTTGCGGCACCGAGGGCGGCGCAGATATGTTTGACGGTCTCAATATCAACTTTGTTAAGAACGGCAGACAATGCGTTCTTAAGCCCGATCTCGATGCCGGCGGAGTTGCGTTTTATGACGGCGACGGTGATGAGGATCCGTCAGTGCTTGAAGCGAGAGCATGGCTTGATGCCGTTATCAACGACCGTGAGCCGCGCACAAAGGCAAGTCAGGCGCTTGTTGTAACGCAGATTCTTGAGGCCATCTATGAATCGGCTAAGACAGGAAAGCCAATTTATTTTGATGAATAAACAACAGCTTCAAAGGATTGATTGTATGAGAGATATAGAAAAAGTTCGCCGCTTTTTTGAGGGAGACAGATATGCCGTTGAGGTTACGGGTGTAAAAATCGACGAGGTTGATGACTGCTATTCAAAATGCAGTCTCGAACTTGATAAGCGGCACTACGGAGCACACGGTCAGGTCATGGGCGGAGTTATGTTCACTCTTGCCGACTTTGCTTTCGCCGTTGCAACCAATACTTCCGAGAGCTTCACCGCTACGGCGGACAGCCACATCAGCTATCTGACATCATCAAAGGGTAAGAAGCTTTTCGCCGAGTGCAGAAAAGTCAAGGAGGGCAGAAAACTCTGCTTCTATGAAATAACGATAACAGACGATCTCGGTACCAAAATTGCCGTTATCAGCACGACCGGATTTCACATCGGAGATTAACGAGGTAAAAGCATGACACAGACTTTTTTATGTATCATAACATCAATCTTGATGTTGGTTGCCCCGATTTTCAATCTTAAACCGACTCCAATTACTATGCCGGAGAATCTCGCTGCCGAAAGCGAGCCGACAACAGATGAGATGCGCACCTATGACCGAGTTGACGGCGTAAATGATTCGGTATTCTACGTTGCAAGACCGAATGAAAAAAGCTGCAGATCCGTCAACGCTTCGGATTTCGGCGTGAGCACAGCGGCAGATGACAACTATTCGGCATTTTGCAAAGCAATCGAATACTGCAAAGCCAACCCGAATATTACGCTCAAGGTTGACGGCGGTAAATACTATTTCCGAACCGACAAATCAATCATGCTCGACGGCCTTGAAAACGTTCTCATTGATGCCGACGGAGCACAGTTCATTTTTGAGAACCCGAATTATTTTCATATTGTAAACTGCAACTGCATTGAGATCCGAGGTCTCGGCATAACATGGAACCTTGATGTTTCAAGACTCGCTTCGCTTGTGAAGATAAGAAATGCGAGCAAAGAGTCTCAAAGCTTTGAGCTTGAATTTACCGAGCTTAATGAGGTTTCGGCAGATATCCCGATAATGGCGTTTACAAAATATGACTCTGAGACCCTCACTCCCGGAACAAGGCAGGATTTCAAAGAAAACTATGTGTACCAATTCCCTGGCAGCATTAAAACCGTTGAAAAAACCGGGCACAACGTGCTGAAAGTCACACACGACGGCTCACTTGATAATTATACGGACGGTGAGATTTATCTTCTGCGCCACCATGTTTACGGCGGCAATGCATTCAATGTATACAACACGTCGAACATCACTTTTTCAGGCATTAAGCTTTATGCGGTTGCAGGCATGGGCTGGCTGATTGAAAATCGCTCGGAGCACTTTCAACTGCTCGGCTGTGTGATCGGACTTGACCCCGAGCACGACGATAACAGAATTTCGACGACCGCCGACGGCGTGCACATCGCAAACACAAACGGTAAATTCAGAATCAGCGGCTGTGATTTCAGCTTCATGGGCGACGATGACGTTAACGTACACGACAACATTGCAACGATAACAGACAAGCTCGATGAAAAAACGGTTGAGATTTACACCAATGCAAACAATTTTGCAGCCGGCGACACTGCCATTTTCAGTAGCAAAGACTTTGACAGACTCGGTTTTTCGGCAGAGGTTACATCCGTTGAAGGCAAAAAGCTTACATTCGATAAAGAATTGCCCGATTATATTGTCAAGGACTGTATCGTTTCAAACGGCAGCATCGACAGCGGAAATTACGTTATCAGCGGCAACTATTTCCATGAAAACCGAGCAAGAGGACTGCTTCTTCAAAGCAATAACGGACTTTGCGAAAACAACATGTTCTACAAAATCATGGCAAATCCAATCAAAGTCATCATGGATATTTCGTCCGGGCTTTGGCTTGAAGGCACGGGTGTAAACGGACTTGTTATCAGGAACAACAGTTTTGTTGAATGTAACGTTGTTGAATGGAGCGCTCAAATAAGCATTTCCACAAACATTGACGGCAAATCCGCCGACTCAACTCTTTTCTATAATATAACTGTTGAAAACAACAGCTTTGATAATTTCTATGGCAGGCTTGTTGATGCGTCAAACGTATCAAATCTCAAAATTTGCGGCAACAGGGTAAATAATAAGGACGGCAGCTATGAAGCCAGACGCGGAAGAATCATAATCCGCCAAAGCTGCTCAAGAGTAACGATCAGCAACAATGAATACAAGGCTTCGGTTAAAGCACCGTTCCAGAGACTGATTGAGTTTAAGAACATTAAGTCAGCGATATAAAAGAGCTGTGTCTGAACAGGTGAATATTTAAATTGTTGAGTACACATAAAATTCAGCTTTATAATAATTCACTCCCTCAGTCGGCTGCGCCGCCAGCTCCCCCGGAGGAGGAGCCCAACAAGACTTCAAATCCCATCAAGATTTCTAATAACGCATAGAATTCTATTATAGTTAATTTGGAATTATATAGAGATTGAAAAATTACGTGGGCTCCTCCTTTGGGGGAGCTGTCACGAAGTGACTGAGGGAGTGAAAAAATGATTGACTACAACCGTAAACTAATTAAAAAAGCTCAAAGTCTAAGACGCAATGCAACCCCGCAGGAAAATAAGCTTTGGTATGAATTTTTACGCAATTATCCAATACGATTTCAACGGCAAAAGACAATAGATAATTATATCGTAGATTTCTATTGTCACAAAGCAAAGCTTGTTATTGAAATTGACGGTTCTCAGCATTACAATGAAGCAAAAGCTTTACTTGATAACAAAAGAACCGCAAAGTTAAATTCTCTCGGATTAGATGTTCTGAGATTTTCAAATAATGATATAAATTGCTGTTTTGACTCAGTTTGTGAAAAAATCAATTATGAAGTACATAAAAATCGGCTGTGACGAGTGTGTCACAGCCTTTCTTTTTACAGCTTATTTCTGATAATCTTGCCGCTCGTTGTTTTGGGAAGCTCGTCCTTGAAAACAACGATTCTCGGATATTTATACGGTGCGGTGTGTTCCTTAACATAGGTTTGGATTTCCTTTTTGAGCTCCTCGGTCGGCTCCGTGCCTTTAGTCAGGACAATGGAAGCCTTAACGACCTGACCTCTTACTTCATCGGGAGCGGCGGAAACGCCGCATTCAAGAACATACGGAAGCTCCATGATAACGTTCTCAATCTCGAACGGTCCTATACGGTAGCCCGACGATTTGATAACATCGTCGATACGTCCGACATACCAGTAGAAGCCGTCCTCATCTCGCCATGCAACGTCGCCCGTATGGTAAAGTCCGTCGTGCCAGCACTCGGAAGTCTTTTCTTCGTCGCCGTAGTAGCCGATAAAGAGTCCGCAGGGAACCTTGTCATGCTCTGCCTTGATAACAATCTCGCCCTCCTGACCTACGCCGACGCTCTTGCCGTCGGGGTCAACTATATCGACATCAAATGTCGGAACGGGCTTGCCCATTGAGCCGAGCTTGTGTTCGGAGCCGAAGAGGTTGCCGACAACGAGCGTTGTTTCGCTCTGACCGAAGCCCTCCATAACCTTGAGACCGGTGAGCCTGTTGAGCTGGCGGAAAACCTCGGGGTTGAGCGCTTCTCCTGCGATAGTTGCATGCTCGATTGAGCTGAGATCGTACTTTGTGAGATCCTCTTTGATCATCATTCTGTACATCGTCGGCGGCGCACAGAAGGTGGTTATATTATATTTCTTGAACATAGGAAGAATGTCGGAGGCGTGGAAGCGGTCAAAGTCATAAACAAAGATACCTGCCTCGCAGAGCCACTGACCGTAAAGCTTGCCCCAAAGAGCCTTTGCCCAACCTGTGTCGGAAATCGTCAGGTGAAGTCCTTCCGGATTTACGCAGTGCCAATAGTTTGCCGTTACGAAATGGCCGAGAGGATATTTAAAGTTGTGGGTTGCGATTTTCGGATATCCTGTTGTGCCCGAAGTGAAAAACATAAGCATCTTATCGTTGCCGCATGCGCTTTCCTCGGTACGTTCAAACTCCTTGCTGAAAAGCTTAACTTCATCATTGAAGTCGTGCCAGCCCTCCCTCGGCTCGCCTACGATAATCTTCGTTTTGAGCGTCGGTGAGTTTTTCGCCGCAAGGTCAACCTGATGCGCCGTATCGTCGTCCGAGGTACAGAGAATTGCGCTTACCCCTGCCGCATTGAAACGGTAATCAAGGTCATGCTCCTGGAGAAGATGGGTTGCCGGAATTGCGATTGCACCTATCTTGTGGAGCGCAAGAATGGAGAACCAGAACTGATAATGACGCTTGAGAACGATCATAACCCTGTCGCCCTTCTTGATGCCGAGCGACTTGAAATAATTCGCCGTCTGAGCTGAATACTCCATCATGTCCTTGAAGGAGAATCGGCGCTCATTCTTATTCTTATCAATATGAAGCATTGCGAGCTTATCCGGGAGCTTCTTTCCGAGTCCGTCAACAATATCAAAGGCAAAATTGAACTTATCCTCGTTCTCATACGAAAGCGAAAGAATCTTGCCGTTTTCATCCTCCTTAGGATGAATAAAGTTGTGGTAAATTCGCTTACCTGTGCCGGATCTCTTTGGTGATTCGTCGTCAATCGTGTTCTTAGGCGTAACCACCTCGCCTGCCGGATTAAAAACAAGTGCGTAGAACGTCGTTTCTTCCTTGTCAACGGCAATCATTCCGTGAGGCGTTGAGCTGTCAAAATAGATCGTGTCGCCCGGGTGGAGAATTTCAACATGGTTGCCAATCTGCACTCTCAGGGTTCCGCTGACAACGATATCAAGCTCCTGACCGGCATGAGTTGTGAGGGCAATATCATCGCTGCCCTCATTAGGATCGCATCTGACGAAAAGCGGTTCACAAATCTTATTTTTAAATGCTGCAGCAAGATTATAATATTCCATGCCGTGGGCGTGGTCGATCTCAAGACCCTCGCCGCTCCTTGTGACCGTGTACGATGCGAGAACGGGACTTTTACCCTCGATAATATCATTGACATCAACATTGAAAGCAATTGCGCATCTGTACAAGAAGGCAAACGTGAGATCCTTCTCGCCGCGTTCGCAGGCAATATAATCCTCGATAGTCATGTCGGTTTTTTCCGCCATTTCGGCAGGAGTAAATCCCACGATCTCACGAAGCTCCTTGATTCGTCGAGCCATTTCGTTGATCTTGAAATTCAAGCCTGTCATTTCTTTCATTTGTGACCATTCCTTTCTTTATTTTATAGATTTTAAGACAATAAAAGTATGTTTAGTATTGATTAAAACTTTGGGCTGTATAACTGAAAAAGAAACCTAAAATCGGTTTGTGAGAAAATTGTTCACAGTGGATTTTGCAGTTTGGGAACTGTACATAGGTACTGCATGCGCTGTTGCAATTTTTTCCGATTACATCTTGACGAGAGATTTTTTCGTTAGACAGTTCAAAGGTCTCGAAGGCTATATTCTTATATGCCGAGGGAGCTTTGGGCTGTATAACAGGAAAAGAAACCTAAAATCGGTTTGCGAGAAAATTGTTCACAGTGGATTTTGCAGTTTGGGAGCTGTACATAGGTACTGCCCCAAACGAAAAATACGCTGTGGGCAATTTTAGCCAAACCAAAAAGAAAAACCCGTCTCGAGGCTTCTTTGCCTTGAGACGAGTTGTAATTACTGATTTACTACCCGCGGTACCACTCAAATTGCGTTCATTGAACACCACTTCGGACTCCAACAAGTCCTATGCTTTCACGCAGCCTTACGGGAGGGTTCTACTTGAAAATCTTTCTTCCCTCCGACTCAGAAGCTACAAACCTAAAACTCGCCTATCGACTTTCACCTGCCGCCGACTCTCTGGAAAGCTACCGCTTTAAGTCCTCTTCGTCATTGTCTTTAAATATTTTATTTGTACGAATTTTAACACGACTTTTTTATCTTGTCAAGCCTTTGAAAAGAATTTTTTTACAATTTGTCTTATTTATGATATTTCCCGCCGCTGTTTATGCGAAAAGCTCTGTAAATCTGCTCAAGAAGCATGATTCTTGCAAGCTGATGCGGGAACGTCATTTCAGACATTGAAAGCCTGAAATCGGAACGCTTTTTCACCTCGTCGGAAAGCCCGTATGAGCTGCCGATGATAAAAACGACATTGCTGAAACCGAGTACGCCGCAGGAATTGATCTCCCTTGCAAGCCTTTCGGAGCTGAGCTGTTTGCCCTCAATACACATCGAAAAGACCTTTGCTCCGCTCGGAATCTTAGATAGTATCTCCTTGCCCTCGGCATTCAAAGCATTTGCAATCTCGCTATCCGACGGATTCTCGGGGAGCTTTTTCGGCGAAAGCTCAATTATATTAAGCCTGCAATATGCTCCGAGACGTTTAACATATTCGTCCGAAGCGTCCCGAAGATACTTTTCTTTGAGCTTCGCTTCGCAGATTATCGTAACGCCTAACATCACAGCACCACCGTTTCCGGTTCGTCTGAGCCTGCGACCTTGAGTATGTAATCCCTGTTTTCGGTCGCTCCCATGCAGTCAAGTGCCGATTTTGAAGTTCTGTATGCCAATGACGGAATATTGTTTTCTTTGCTCAGATGTCCGAGAATGAGACGTGTTGTACCGCTTTCTACAAGCTCGGTGACAAAATCGCCGCACGCAATATTCGAAAGATGCCCGACATCGGAAAGAATACGTCGCTTTAAAAGATACGGATAACTGCCGTTGCGCAGCATACCTATATCGTGATTGCTCTCGACAAGTGCAAGATCGCAGCCCGTGAGCGCCGTCCTCATTTCGTCGGTAACGATTCCCGTATCGGTCGCAACGCAGATTTTTCTGCTGTCGCTCGTTGTGACGGAATAGCCGCAGCTTTCGGCAACATCATGCGAGGTACGGAACGGAACGACAAGCTGGCCGTTACACTCGACACCGTCACCGATAGGAATAACAGGAAATTTGCCGTTTATAATGCCCATTTTCTCAAGCTCTCGAATCGTTCCCTCAGTAGCATATACGGGAATATTGTACTTCGACGCCAAAACACGCAGACCCTTTACATGGTCACCGTGCTCATGGGTAACAAAAACAGCACCGATATTCCTCTCGCTGACACCTATGCCGTTGAGCTTCAGTGAAATCTGCTTTGCGCTCACTCCGGCATCAATCAGCACACCGCCGCCCGAAGAGCCTATATATGTGCAGTTTCCGCTGCTTGACGAAAAGAGTGAACAAAAACGAGCCATATGTACCTTCCTTATATATAAATAAAAATACTGCCCCGAGCTGCTCGGGGCATAAAGAATTCAATAAGACATTTTGTGCGAGTCTGTCTCAACCTACCTGCGTATCCTCCAACGGCTTAGGCTTGTCCTCCTCGCTTACCCGCACAATATCTGCGCCGAGGTTGCGGAACTTGCCGACAACGTTATCATAGCCACGGTCGATATAAACTATATTTTCAATTGAGGTCGTGCCCCTTGCAATAAGGCCTGCGATAAGCATCGCCGCACCTGCTCTGAGGTCATCTGCCTTGACGGGAGAACCGTTGAGATATTCAACGCCCTCTATAGTAGCCGCCTTGCCGTTGACGGAAATGTTTGCGCCCATTCTTGCCAGTTGCTCAACATACTGGAAACGGCTGTCCCAAACACCCTCGGAAACAATGCTTGTACCGTCGGCAATCGAGAGCATGGTAGCAAACTGCGGCTGCATATCCGTCGGGAAGCCCGGGTGAGGCATCGTCTTGATATTGCATTTACCCGGTCTGCCGTTGCCGATTACACGAACCGAATCATCGTATTCCTCAACCGTTGCGCCGCACTGGATAAGCTTGGCTGTGATTGACTCAAGGTGCTTCGGAATTACGTTCTTAACAAGCACATTGCCGTTAGTTGCTACTGCGGCAACCATGAATGTGCCGGCTTCGATTTGATCGGGAATTATCGAATAGGTGCAGCCGTGCATATGCTCAACGCCGCGGATCTTAATAACATCCGTACCTGCGCCTCTGACATCCGCACCCATAGAGTTCAAAAAGTTTGCAAGGTCAACGATATGCGGCTCCTTAGCGGCATTTTCGATAATCGTCAAGCCCTTTGCCTTAACGGCGGCGAGCATGAGATTGATAGTTGCACCGACGGAAACCACATCGAAATAGACAAGACCGCCGGTAAGGTCCGGAGCCTCAACATCAATCATCGCATTCTCCTTGAGAGTTACTGTTGAGCCGAGGATCTCAAAGCCCTTGATATGCTGGTCAATCGGACGAACTCCGAAATTACAGCCGCCGGGCATAGCGACCTTTGCCCTGCCGAAGCGGGCAAGCAAAGAGCCGATGAGATAATACGAAGCTCTCAGATGCTTTGTCATATCGTGGGAAACAACGTATGAATTGATTGTTGATGAGTCTATATCGTAGGTATTTGCGTCAACCTTAGTAATTTTTGCGCCCAACTGATGAAGAATCCTTATCATCATCGTAACATCGCTGATATCGGGGATATTCTCAACCCTGCACACGTCCTGCGCAAGGATAACTGCCGGAAGAATTGCGACAGCGGCATTTTTGGCTCCGCTGACGGTAATCTCGCCGTGGAGCGGCTTTCCGCCGTTGATATATATCTTATCCACCCGTTACACTCCTTAAAAATTTATATATGTAAAAAAAGATGAAATTCTCATTTATGCCACAAAAGGGGCAATTAACCAAATATATTATTAAACTTTTAAGATTATACCACTAAATGAAACAAAGTTCAATATTTTTTTATTTTCCGCAATAATTCATATTTTATGTCTCAAACCGCTATATATAGAATATATTATCCGCTTATATAACTATATATTGTGTTATATTGAGTAAAATTAAATATAAGCCAACATTTTTTCAGCATATTGTACAAAAACTTATTTTCATTTTTTCAATATACAATATGTAGATATGTTCGGTTGAAAAAATATCACTGTCGTTAAGGCAATGCCGAACAATTAAGCTGTTGCATTGAATTCTTGTCACGGTTATTATGCGTTAAACCGTCAATAATAATGTAGGTGATATTATGGAAATTTTTAAAATTTGCTTAACAACCGTTTTGTCAATTATCGAGTTGTTTTTCCTGACGAAATTGATGGGTAAGCGTCAGGTGTCTCAGCTCAGCCTTTTCGACTACATCAACGGAATAACGATCGGCTCAATTGCCGCCGATATGGCGTTCAGTCCGCTTAACGAATGCTGGAAGCCTGCCGTTGCCATTGTTATTTACGGCATTTTTGCGGTGCTTTTTTCGGTGCTTGCGAACAAATCAATTAAATTCCGCAGATTTTTTGTAGGCAAAGCTGTTATTCTCATGGATAACGGTACTCTTTACCGTGAGAATTTCAAGAAATCGAAGCTTGATTTGAATGAATTTCTGACGCAGTGCAGAATCAACGGTTATTTCAATATTGACGACCTGCAAACGGTTGTCATGGAGCCGAACGGGCAGCTGAGCTTTCTTCCGAAATCGACATTAAGGCCAATGAATCCGCAGGACATGGGTATGCATCCCGAAAAGGAGACTTCTCCGATCGTTGTGGTTTCCGACGGTGAAATTCTGTTTGAGAACCTCAAGGCCTGCGGCAAGAATGAGGTTTGGCTCAGAAAAGCGTTGAAAGACGGCAATTTCCCTCCGGTAGGCAAGATTTTTACCGCCTTTGTCAATGACGGCAAGCTTTCCGTCTACGAGATAAACGAAGAAAATAACGAAAACGATATATACAGTTAAAAATCATTTCACGGCCTCCTGCCAAAATTACGGCAAGAGGTCGTTTATTTTGGCTTTAACACTTGTTTTATTTTCGCCGATGTTGTAAAATGTTTGTATCAAATTTCGGAGAGTATTATGACAGTATTGAGTTTTCAAAATCTTGCGTTCTCTTTCGGTGAGCGTGAGCTTTTCAGAAATGTTAATTTTGAAATAAACGATAAAGAAAAGGTCGGCTTTATCGGCTCTAACGGCGTGGGCAAAACCACTATATTGAAGCTCATCAGAGGAGAGCTTGAACCGACGGAGGGCGCAATCGTAACAGGCAAGGAGGCAAGGCTCGGCTACATGGAGCAGCACACCTGCTCAAAGAAGGGAATGACCCTTTATGACGAGCTTATCAGCGTTTTTGACGACCTGATGAACCTTGAAATTGAGATAAATCAGGTCAATTACCGCCTTGAGCATAACCTCGGCGATATGGAGGATGATCTGCGGCTTCAGGACGAGCTGACGACTAAATTCAATAACGGGGGCGGTCTGACATTCAGAAGCCGCACAAGAAGTGCGCTTCTCGGTCTCGGATTCACAGAGGACGATTTTAATTTAACGACGGACAAGCTGTCGGGAGGTCAGCGTTCAAAGGTCGCTCTTGCAAAGCTCCTTCTTTCAAAGAGCAATCTCCTGCTTCTTGATGAGCCGACTAACCACCTTGACATAAAGTCGGTAGAATGGCTTGAGAACTTCTTGAAGAATTACAACGGCGCAATATTTGTAATATCGCATGACCGTTATTTTCTCGATAAAATAACAGACAAAACCGTGGAGCTTGAAAATCGCAAGGTGCGATGCTTCAAGGGTAATTATTCCGAATTCCTGGTCAAAAAGAAAGCCGAGCAAAAGGCGATTGAGGATAAATACGAAACGGATATGAAAGAGATACAGCGGCTCGAAGGCGTTGTGGCTCAGCAAAGGCAATGGAACAGGGAGAAGAACATCAAGACTGCCGAGAGCAAGCTCAAGCAGATTGAGAGAATCAGAGAACAGCTTGTTGTTCCCGACAGCAAGGTTGAGCGAATCCGATTTCGCTTTGAGCCGAAATGCGTCAGCGGCAATGACGTTATTATCGCCGACGGGCTGGCTAAAAGGTTCGGCAATAAGACAGTCTTCCGCAACGCTTCGCTGCACATAACGAGGGGCGAAAGGGTGTTCATTCTCGGCGACAACGGTTGCGGCAAGACAACATTTCTCAAAACGCTGATGGGGCAGTATTCTCCCGACGAGGGTACATTTATATTCGGCGAAAATCTTTTTAAGGGCTATTTCGACCAGGTTCAGGCAGGACTTGATCTCAATAAAACAGCGATTGAGGAGATTTGGTCACATTATCCGAAAATGACGCAGACTCAGGTTCGCAGTGCATTGGCGGCGTTCCTTTTCAAGGGGGACGATGTTTTCAAAAAGATTTCCGAGCTGAGCGGCGGTGAAAGAGCGAGAATCGCACTGCTCAATCTCATGCTCGGCGGCTACAATCTTCTGCTTTTGGACGAGCCGACGAACCACCTTGACGCATTCTCCCGTGAGGAGCTTGAAAACACCCTGCTCGACTATGACGGCACAATGCTGATAGTTTCCCACGACCGATATTTTATAAACAAACTCAGCTCACGAATCCTCGAGCTTAACGAGAACGGATTTACGGAATACCTCGGCAATTACGATTACTATATTGAAAAGAAAGCTGCACGTCAGCCTGCCGCAGTAAATACGGATACGGCGAAAAAGGTTGAAAAGGTCAATGATTACAAGCTGAAAAAAGAGCAGGCGTCGCAGCAGCGAAAGCTCAAAACTCAGTTGACAAGAACAGAAAATGGCATTGCTTCGCTTGAAAAAGAAATTGAGGATATTCAGGAAAAGCTGAATACGGAAGAAATTCAGACCGACTATGAAAAGCTGCTTGAATTAACAGACCTGCTCAATTTAAAGAACGATGAATTGCTTGACAAATATTCCCTCTGGGACGAACTGCAGGGAATGGTTGAGGAATAAAACAGTCGTCAACAAAACGAAAGGACAATACTATGCCGGAATATAAAGATTATTTCTTGAAGCTTGAGGACGTTGAAAAGCACAATTCCTTTATCGGCCGCAAGCCGAACATGGCGGATTTGCCTGACTTTGAGAGCAACAAAAGCAAGCTCCCCGAGCCTGTCTGGGACGGTCACGCCGATTCAATCGAAGCCTACTACAAGGCGTGGAAAATCGCATTCTCGAATCTCGGCAAGCCGACCGAGGAGAACGGCTTTGTTTCACCATACATTGACGCCGCATTTAACGGCGACATCTTTCTTTGGGACAGTTGCTTCATGCTGATGTTCGGCAAATACGGCGACGGCGTGTTCAAATTCCAAGGCACGCTCGATGATTTCTATTGCAAGCAGGAATCCGACGGATTCATCGGCCGACAGTACCATGAAACAAACGGCTATTCAAAATTTCACCGCCTTGACCCCGTAAGCACAGGCCCGGAAATTCTTGCGTGGTGCGAGTGGCAGTACTATCAGAACTACGGCGACAAAAAGCGCCTTGCCGATGTTTATTATCCGCTTCTCTGCTATCACAGATGGATGCGCAATTATCACCGCTGGCAGGACGGTTCCTATTGGTCGAGCGGCTGGGGCTGCGGAATGGACAATCAGCCGAGAACCGACCTTGAAGCCGTTCCCAGAGTTGAGGATTGGCAGGTTGAAACCTTCCATCACGGCTTTATGTCCTGGATCGACGCAAACTTCCAGGCTCTTCTAAGCTGCAAGGAGCTTCTGAAAATGGCAAGGGAGCTTGACATAACAGACGGCGTTGACGAGCTTCAAAAAGAGGTTGAATACCTTACAAAATTCATCAACGAAAAGATGTGGTCGGAGGAAGATAAATACTATTTTGACCGCAGAGGCAACGGTGAGCTGCTCAAGGTCAAGAGTATTGCAAGCTACTGGGGTTTGCTTGCCGACGGTGTACCCGAGGAGAGAAAAGCCGATTTCATAGCTCATCTTGAAAATGAAAAGGAATTCAAGCGTCCGCACCGTGTGCCCGCTCTTTCGGCAGATCACCCCGATTATTCGGACGACGGCGCATACTGGAACGGCGGCGTTTGGGCACCGACAAATTATATGGTAATAAAGGGTCTTTCCGAGTGCGGCAGGGAAAAGCTCGCTCATGAAATCGCCCTCAACCACTACGAAAACATGATGGAGGTTTACCGCAAAACGGGCACATTCTTTGAAAACTATGCCCCCGAATCGGCTAACCCCGGCAACCCGGCGAAGGGCGATTTCGTCGGTTGGGCAGGAATCATTCCGATAACCGTTCTTATTGAATATGTTCTCGGAATTCAGGTTCATGCCGAGAAAAATGAAATAATATGGTATGTAAACAATCTTGAGCGCCACGGAATAAAGCATATTCCCGTCGGCAGAGACGCATACGCTGACCTCATTTGCGAAGCAAGAAGCGATGCAAACGAGAAACCGAATATAACAGTTAAGTCAGATAAAAAAATAAAGATTACAGTTATTTACGGCGACAATGAATTTGTGATTGGAGAATGATTATGAAGCTCGGATTTACTCTTTACAATTTTCATTCGGTAATAGATTCTCTTGAGGATCTCGATAATGTGCTTGCGAAGCTTGAGAATATGGGCGTTGATACCGTTCAGGTATCGGGCATAGGCTACCTCAATAACTATGACGTTGCGAAGCTTTGCAAAAAGCACGGCATGGAGGTTTGCTTAACCCACCTTTCGTTCGACAGAATCGTTAACGATACCGATGCGGTAATTGAGGAGCACAAGGCTCTCGGCTGCAAAAATGTCGGAATCGGCTGGATCGAAGAAAAGTACCGCGGCGAGGACGGCGTCAAGAAGTTCATTGAGGAGCTTACCCCTGCTGTCAAAAAGCTTCATGCGGCAGGCATGACCTTCTCTTATCATAACCATCAGTTTGAATTTATGAGATATCCCAACGGTAAAACGGGATATCAGATGCTCACAGAGCTTGATCCCGAACTGATAAGCTTTATTTTCGACATACATTGGGCACAGACCGGCGGAGTTGACCCGGCATCATATATCAGAAAGCTCGGCAAGCGTATCAGCGTGTGTCACTTCAAGGATTATCGCATTATTAAGGATGCCGAGGGCAATTTTGTCCGTGATTTTGCCGAGATCGGAACGGGTAATCTTGACCTTGACGAGTGCTACAGAGCATGCCGCGACTCGGGAATCGAATATATAATTATAGAACAGGATTCGACTCCGCTTGATGTTTTTGACTCGGCAGAAATCAGTTGGAAAAATCTCAAAAAAATCGCTGAAAGAAACTGAAAAAACGAACCTCCTGCCAAATGACAGGAGGTAAATTTTTGTTATTTCTTATAATCTCTGAGAATCTTGAGCGTAGTCGTTTTCGGGAATTCGCTGTCTCTCGTCTTAATTCTTGTTACCTGTTTGTAAGAGGGCATCTTTCTGTTAATCTCATTAACGTCTGCCTTGATTCTGCCCTTTGCATCCGGTGTTTCAACGGTGTCAAGGAAAAACTCGGCTGTTATATAGCCCTTTTCCTCATATACAACAACTTCCTTAACATAGTCGATTGTCGAAAGCTTGTCCTCAATCTCCTCGGGAGAAACGTTCTTGCCGTTTGAAAGGATAATAAGGTTCTTCTTTCTGCCCTTGAAGAAGAGGAATCCGTCCTCATCTATATAGCCGTAGTCACCTGTCAGGAACCAATCACCGTCAAAGACCTCCGCCGTAGCTTCGGGATCATTGTAGTAGCCCACCATGACGTTCTTGCCCTTAACACAGATTTCACCGATTCCGTCCTCGTCGGGATCTTTGATCTTTATCTCGTTGCACGGGAGCGGAATTCCGACACTTCCAACCTTGTAAGCGTCGAGTCTGTTGCAGGTAACCGCCGGCGAGCACTCCGTGATACCGTAGCCGTTGATGATTTTGATTCCGAAGGCTTCCATACCCTTTTCGTACTGCTCATCAAGATATGCGCCGCCGCAAACGATCATTTCAAGGTTGCCGCCGAGATTGTTGAGGATCTCGGAGAAGATTTTTCTTCTCTTATCAATTCCGAGTTTTAAAAGGAAATTACTGATTTTAAGTCCTTTTTTGAGCATTTCCTCTCTGCCGGATTTCTTCGCTGTGAACCAAATCTTTTTATAAATAGTCTCAACCGCAAGGGGAACCGCCGAAAAATTCTGCGGATGATATGTATTCATATCTTTTTGAATATCTTTAAGGCTGCGGCAGATAAATCCCCATTCAGTCAGCAAATTGCCCGAGAAAAGAGCACCGACCCATGAAAAAGCATGATGAAGCGGGAGAAATCCGATTGCCGGTCCGCCCGTCATAACACGGCATGAAGCAACGCTGTCCGCGGCAACATTCTCCTGCGAGAGCATAACGCCCTTGCTCTTGCCCGTTGTGCCCGAGGTGTAAACGAGGAAGGCAAGATCGCTCGGAAGAACCTCGTCCTCAAGATAACTCTCAACGCCGTTCTTGACCTCATTATGACCCTCTTCAACCATTGAATAGAAGTCCTCTATTTTAATATATTGCTCAATTACAACACCGTCTGTTTTCTTCATTTTTTCAACAGTGTCCTTAAAGTCCTCGCTATAGTAAATGGCATTGCAGCCGCTGCGGATCATAATATCGATTATATCGTCATCCGGAAGCTTGGGATCCATCGGAACAGCGGTTATTTTTCCTGTAATAATCGAAAAATAGCAAGCGATCCAATAGTAGCTGTTCTCACTGAGAATAGCTACCTTTTTTCCTCTGAGACCGAGCTTGTAAAGGTACTGTCCGAGACCGGTGAGGTCATAGTTAACCTGAGCGAATGTTTTCATCTCAACCTCGCCGTCAAAATTATAGAAAGTATACTGAGGCTTGTCTGCACCTTTTTTACCGCCAAAAATAACTATGTCTTTAACCGTATTCATGTCCGGAAATTCGGCATATTTTATTTTTTTCTTCAATTTATCCAACTCCTAACAGCATTATGTTTTTTATTTTAGCATATAACAAGGCTAAAATCAACCTATATTTTTGTCAATGCGCCTTATATCATTTTACCTTTAATTGTGTTTTATTGACTTTAACAAAACAATGTGATAAAATTATCCTGATTTAGGAGGGTAAAAAATGGAAAAGCAGAAAAAAACAGATAAAAGATTTCTCTTAATTTTCATTGCAATGTTTGTATTCTTTTTCGGCCTTGCTTATATGCTTCCTTACACCGGCGATGACTGGGCATGGGGCGGACAGATAGGAATAGACCGACTTCATGAGCATTTTAGAAACTATAACGGCCGATATCTCGGAAACCTGCTCGTAATTGCGTTGACGAGATCGAATCTTCTCAAGTCCTTTGTTATGTCCGGTACTGTAACGGGCTTGGTTTTTTTAATTCATCAATCTGTTAAACATAAGAGCATAGCAACACTTTTGCTTTCGCTGACAGGTCTTTTTGTTATGCCGAGATATATTTTCAGACAAACAATTGCATGGACCTCCGGTTTTACAAACTATGTCGCGCCGACTTTTTTGGTAATCGCATATATTTGCATCATAAAATGCATTTTTGACGGCAAGCCGAAATTCAGGAAAGGAACCTTTGCTTTGACCTTCCTCCTTGGCCTGAGTTCTGCCCTTTTCATGGAAAATATTACATTATATCAGATTGCAATTGACATTATAATTATCGTTGGAACGCTTGTGGGCTATAAGAGAATATTTGCTCCTGTTATCAGCCACTTTTTGAGTTCTGTCGCCGGCTGTGCAATAATGTTTACCAACGAAGCATATCTAAATATCGCAAATTCAAAAGACGATTACAGGACCATGGAAACAACTTCAACCGGTATTCTATCGCGCATTAAAGAAAATCTATTTGACGTCATAAGAAAAGACCTTGCGCTTAACAATGTTGTTCTTAACCTTTTTATAGCACTTGTATGTATTGCGCTTGTCATATCTTTTTTCAAAAAGGATAAAGATTGCAAACTTTTCAAAAAGCTTTTCATACGTTTTAATCTGTTTATTGTTATATCTTACGCCGCTTATTCTCTATGCCGTGTGATTTATCCGAACTGGAATATCTTCCTTAATTATACAAAGTATTTTGAGAGTGTTTTCGTTTTGATCTTCGGCATTGCCCTTATAATGCTCAGCCTTTTATGCGTAGACGAACCCGGTGTTAAGCTCAGACTCAGCTTCTACATAGTCAGCATTGCCGTTTTGACGGCTCCGCTGTTCGTTGTCACACCGATAAGAAGCCGATGCTTCTTCTGCGGATATATGTTCTTTGTCCTGTTCCTTTGTGAAGCCTTCGGCTATGTTTTTAACGAAAAGCATTCCTTGATTAAAAACGGAAATTTGTCGCGTATCTTACTTGCAATTTGCATTTGCGGCGTAATTTTCTATACAACTCTTTACGGTTACATTTTTGTTGCGGAAAGAGATCGCAACGCCTATATTCAGGAGCAGATAGCAGAAGAAAGAAGTACCGTTGAACTTCCCGAACTTCCGTATCAGGGATATCTTTGGGATTCCACTCCGAATATCAACTCCATGTGGGGCGACCGCTATAAGGCATACAAAGGAATTGATAAAAACAGCAAACTCGAAATCGTCAGATATTCCGACTGGAAAGAATCAACCGAATAACAGCAAATCCCGAACGTTCATTACCGAGCGTTCGGGATTTTTTTCAATTCAATATTCCGAGGCTGACAGACAATGCCCTGTTTACTCTTGTCATGTCCCTTTCGCCGAGGTTGCCCATGCGCTCTTTGAGCCTTTGCTTGTCAAGAGTCCTGACCTGCTCAAGCAGAACTATTGAATCCTTAGAGAGGCCGCAGTCCTGAGCGTCCACCTGAATATGAGTCGGCAGTTGAGTTTTGAAGCGCTGACTTGTTATTGCGGCGGCGATGACCGTTGGGCTGTATTTGTTGCCGATATCGTTTTGAACTATCAGCACAGGACGCATACCGCCCTGTTCAGAGCCTACGACCGGGCTGAGATCTGCATAATAAATATCTCCCCGTTTTATTGTCATTTTTATCACTCTCCGAGATTTTGATTGTCATAATTATATTTGCCAATCATTTGACGGAATAATCATCTTTTTCGGGGATCAGAAATGATATCCGGCATTATCATTATATTCGGTTTGACAAATTACGTTAATTTCTATAAAATATAATTGAAAAATTTATACATCTCGAATATACGGTATCGCCTTAGAATAGCCGCATATAAATCCGTCAATTTTCAAACTATAATCGGAGGTGTTCAAAATGGAGAAAAAGAATGTCGGAAAGAAAAAAACGATATACATTATTTTGACTGTTTTTGTTGTTTTAGCCGCCGTGATATGTGCATTTACACTCCCCCATAAAGCTAAGCTCGACACCGAGACGGCAAGCTATATTGAAAAGCAGATAATTGCCCGGGAATCGCCAATGGCATATCATGAAGCAAATGACTTTTCCGCTGTCTCATATAAGGTTCTCAGTGCAAAAAGAAAAGGTGATACAACAGAAATATATATGGTCGCACTCTATGAAAATTTTGTTTACAAAAACGGCTTGAGTGTAATTTCAGGGAACTCGGGTCCGCTGGTTTTGACTGTGCAAAAGACAGACAGCGGATATAACCTGAAAGAATATTGGACGCCGAGCATGGGTGCGGATTACAGTCGGAGCATAAAAGAAAGATTTCCGCTGAGCTTGCAGTATAACGCTATCGGCAGCAGCAAATACGCCGACGAGCTGAAAAAAGAAAATCTTCTAAAAGCTTCGGAACATTTCGGAGTAAGCGTTGACGACCTTGCAACAGCTCCGCAAGGCGAAATAATGAGCACCACTGCCGTAAACGTTGCCGGAAGCTAAAGCGATAAATCGTACAGTTTCAGTTCAAGCCTGACTCAGATAAAAACGATGTTAAATTACAGCATTGCAGACGTAGCGACCGCCGAAGTCTCCGTACCCGGCGGCGCAAGGTTTGTTAATGATTGACGGTTACAGCGTTATTCAGCCACCTCTTAAATGATTTAAGGTGAGGCTTGAAAAAATTCTTTCGGCTTCAAAAAGAGAATATTAAAGCTTCAGCGGCTGCGCCATAACCGGCACAGCCGCTTTTTTATTGGAATATATACCTTATCTTATCCGCTTCAATCTCGCGAATTTTTCCGTCCTTTTTGTTTGATATTGCCGTGCACTCCGTTTCCGGCGTGCGATATTTGAGAATATAACTGTCACCGCTCATTCTTGCAGATTCCGGCACGGTGTAGCACACGGTTTTCAGCACCGAATAAAGTCCGATAAACGGACAAAACCCTTTCGCCTGCTCCGTCGTGTAGTCAATCTCCATGCCGTCATAGCCGAGCCGACAGCCGCTGTCGTCAACGCTGAGAGTCATTCCCTTAATCGGCGAAAGCATTTCAACCGTCATTCTCCCCGTTTCATCATAATTTATCCTTGCCGAACAGTCAATACCGTTATAGCTTGCGCTGACGGTGCAATTCGGCCTTGACGGGGTGACGTTTTCTTTCTTAATTTTTTTACCGCACGAGGGCAAAAAAATCATAATAAAAATGAGAAGTATTGCAAGACTCTTTTTCAAATTTATCCCCGATTATTCAAAATTTGAAAGAACCTCCGCTATCTCGCCGATCATTTTTGTCGGAGTAACTCCGTGCATGGAGTATTTTTTTTCTATGTTATCTCCGCAAAGTCCGTGCACATACACGCCGGCAATCGTTGCTGACTGCAAGCTCATAGACTGACAAACAAAAGAGGAAATTATACCTGCCAAAACATCACCCGAACCGCCGGTTGCCATTCCTGCATTACCAGTACGGTTTATGTACACGCTTCCCGACGGTCCTGCAACAACGGTATTTGAGCCCTTGAGGACGAGCACACAGCCGTACTGAGTTGCAAAATTCCTTGCAGCCTTAACCCTGTTGCTTTGAATTTCTTCAATGCTCAGACCCGTCAATCTTGCCATCTCTCCCGGGTGCGGAGTCAAAATCAACGGAGCAGAGGTTTCTTTCAATATATTTATATTAAACGAAACCGCATTTATTCCGTCTGCATCGAGAATAATCGGTTTTTTTACGTTTGCAAGAATCCCGTTGACAAGGCGCACCGTGTCCTCGCAAAGTCCGAGTCCGCAGCCGAGAAGTACCGCCGTTGATTTATCGGCAAGCTCGATGATGCGCTGCAAATTATCCGCCTTAAGAAAACCGTCAGCAGTTGAGGGCATGGGATCCATAAGCGGTTCGGTGAGCTTTGAGGCTATCGCCGAATATGCCGCCTCCGGGAAAACGCAGTCAACTATTCCAACACCGCTTTCAACCGCCGCATTTGCCGCCATAACTGCCGCTCCCTGCATATTACGGCTGCCGCAAACGCTCAGAAGTCTGCCGAAATCGCCCTTATTTGCCGCGGGATTTCTCGGTTTAAAAAAGCGTTTTATCTCATTATGCTCCGCAGAAACGATCACGTCCGAGCCTACCGCATCGTAGCATTTTTCGTCAATGCCGATGTCAATAAGCGACACGATTCCGCACTGGTCCGAAGCCGGTTTAAGAATATGCACGGGCTTGTAGCAGGTTATCGCAAGAGTATAGTCTGCCTTGAAAAAGTCTGATTTAATCTCGCCGCTGTTACCCTCAAGTCCGCTCGGGATATCGACGGCAAACTTTTTGGCTCTTGACCTTGATATATCATTAAAAAATTTCGATGTTGTTTCGTCAAGCCGGCCGTGAAATCCTATTCCGAAAACACAGTCAACAACCGCCGCCGCACTCATACATGCCGAAACGCAGGCATCGTAATTCTGCTTAAGGTCGGAGACAAGCACCGGCTTATCCTCAAGATAAGCATACATGATTTTGGACTCATATGCCGTCGGATATCCGTTCGTCAGCACAAGCCGGATTCCGTAGCCCTTGTCGCTGAGATTTTTTGCAATAACAAAACCGTCGCCGCCGTTTTTTCCCGAGCCGCAGAGAACCGCAACCGTCTTGACCGCAGAATTCAAGCCGACAATGGTTGAGTGGATTTTTTCGGCGCAGGCATTGCCGGCATTTTCCATCATTTCAACATACGAAAGTCCGTTAACGTCCGCATTCTCCTCGATGACACGCATCTGTTCACAGGTGTAAATGAGCATATTGAGTCTCCTTAAATAGTGTTTGTTCTGTAAAGTAATTCTGTGCATTTATCAGCCTTTTTCTCAAGGTAAAGCCTGTTTATTTCATGTATCTTCAAAGAATTACAAATTCTCCACATACCAATCAATCGCCAGCTTCAAGCCGGAATCAAAATCATAATCGGGATCATATCCGAGCATTTCACGTGCCTTTGATATATCGGCGTTGGAGTGTTTTATATCCCCTGCCCTGTCGGGTCCGAAATTCGGCTCGATATCCTTGCCGAGAGCGCGGGTCAGCGAATGATAAATATCAATCAGATATTCACGTCCGCCGTAGGCTATGTTGAAGGCATTGCCTGCCGCCTCGTGAGGTGCAAGACAAGCCTTGAGATTCGCCTCGATAACATTCTCAATATATGTAAAATCTCTCGATTGCATTCCGTCGCCGTTGATTGTCGGCGTTTCGCCGTTCATGAGCATTTTGATAAACTTCGGGATTACCGCCGCATAAGCTCCGTCCGGATCCTGACGCCTGCCGAAAACGTTGAAATATCTCAAGCCGTAGGTATCGAGTCCGTAGAGCCTTGTATAAAGCTTAGCGAATTCTTCATCAACTCGCTTCGTCAGAGCATAGGGAGAAAGCAGATTGCCCTCCTGACCCTCTTTTTTCGGAAGTACAGGGTGGTCGCCGTAAACAGAAGAGCTTGAAGCATAAACAAATTTTTTAACGCCCTGCTGTCTTGCCGCTTCCATCATGTTGAGAGTACCCATGATATTGTTTTTTTCATAGAAAAGCGGCATTTCAATGCTTCTCGGCACACTGCCCCATGCCGCCTGATTGAGAACGTAATCGACGCCTTCGCACGCTGCCATGCAGGTGTCGAGATCCTTGATATCACCCTTTATAAACGTATAATTCGGGTTATCAAGAAAAATGTCAACATTCGCCTGCTTGCCTGTTGAAAGGTCGTCAAGACATCTGACCTTATATCCCATTTTCAATATTGCTTCGCAAAGGTTTGAGCCGATGAAGCCCGCTCCTCCTGTTACAAGAAAGGTCGAATTTTCCGAAAATTTCAAATTTGAATATCCCATAGTGTCATTCCTCATTCGGCGGTAAATAAACACACCCATCGATTATATTTATTTAATTATATCATTTTCACCTCTTTAGTGCAAGAAAAAATGCACTTTTTGCGGTTAACAAGGTTCTTTTCGTTGCAAAAAAGCATTTTTTGTGCTATTATAGATTCAGTAACCACTTATTAAGAGCGGAGGCACGCAAATGAGCAACAATATTCCAATTAAAACAAGAGCAGTCGGCGGATTTGATAAAAAACAGGTCGACCAATATCTAAGCTCACTCGATGAGGAATATGAAAAGTCGGTTTCAAAAGAGGATATTGCAAAGCTACGCGAAGAGATAGCCGAGCTGAAAAAATCTATACGTGAAAAAGATAAAAAGCTCTCCGAGCTTAAAGATAAGCTTGATGATTTTGACAAAAGCAACGAGAACAAGCCCGATTTTGACAATCTCAGCAGTTCTGCAAAAAAATTTACCGACGCTCATAACGAGGTCGTCAGTATTGCCGATAAAACGAGCAAATATATAAACTCAACGGAACGCAAGCTCCCGTCACTGCTGAAAAATCTTTCGGCTGTTACAAAAAGCATCAGCAACCTCAATGACGAGCTTTCGGAAATCGCGAAACAGCTTGATTCAATTGAGATTACTCCGCCGCTTGAGGTTGAAGCTCAAGCAAACGAGCCCGAGGAGTTCAATATATTCGATCAGGATTTTGAAGGATAAATTAAAGCCGCCGTTTGAACCGGCGGTTTTGTTTTTTTCTACCCCAACTATTGATAAAGAACCTAAAACTTAACGTCTCCCCTTTTGGAAGAGGAGACGCTGTTTTTTTTAATTTAAAGCAATGCCGAACTATTAAAACCTACGGATCATTTTAATATTCAACTACACCCTCATATACCTTTCTTGTGTCACCGTTGACAAAAATGGTTTCATCGGTATAGGTTATAACGACGTCGCCGCCGGGCATCTTAACCGTTACATCCTCGCCCTTCTTGCAAAGACCCATCTCCGTTGCAACAACAACAGCAGCGGCGGCCGATGTTCCGCAACCGAGGCTCTCGCCGTTGACCGCTCTCTCATAGCAGCGGAGCTTGATTGTGTTTCTGTCAATCATTCGAGCGATGCCGGTATTGATATACTCGGGAAGAATGCCCGAATTGCGGATCTTGTCGCCGAGAGAATTAAGATCAACACTGTCAACATTATCCATAAACACGATGCAATGCGGATTACCGATAGTAACACAACTGATATTGATAGATTCGCCGCCTATATTAACCGGCTGGTCGATTATCATGTATGTGTCGGTCTTCATCGGAATGCTTGCAGGATCAAAATCGGGCTTGCCGATATCGACCTGAGCCGATCTTACCTCGCCGTTGAACGAATACAGACGAACGTTCTTTACGCCGCAGTTGGTTTCAATTTTCATTGTCGTTTTCGGCACAATTCCGTTATCATAGAGGAACTTTGCAGCACAGCGAATACTGTTCGCAGCCATAAGCGTCTGAGTTCCGTCGTCGTTATAAACAACCATTTTTGCATCGGCAATATCCGATTTTTCAACGAGAACAACGCCGTCGCCGCCGATTCCGTAATGACGGTCGGTGAAGTTGATAGTCAGCGACTCGGGTGACGGAATATTCTTATTCATGTTGTTGAAATAGATATCGTCGTTGCCCGTCGCCTGCATCTTTGTAAAATTCAGGCGCATACGCTTCGAGCGCATATGATTGATATCAACAAGCTCCGTGTTGCGCTGAGTGAAGCGGCTTGAAAGAATATCGCAGAGCGCATTTGCCGTATCGAGAGATGTAAGGCAGCAGATTGAGAGCTGAACTGCACGGCGGTGAATCTTGATGAAGTTTTCAATCGTCGATTTTGCCGTTGATCCGGTGTAAACAATATAATCTATTTTGCCTGTTTCGAGCATTTCGATAACGTGCTTGCCGTCGCTGAATTCCTCGATAATCTCGGCATTGATACCTGCCGACTGAATAAGCTTGCCCGTGTTCGGCGTTGAATAAATCTTCAAGCCGACGTCAGCGAACTTCTTTGCAAGCGATATAACTTCCGGCTTGTCCTTATCGTGAACGCTGATAAGCACTCCGCCGTTGTATTTATTGTCGTGATATGTGCTCTCATGGCCAACCTTGAAGCCTGCGGAAATAAGTCCTTTGAACAGTGCCTCATTGAGGGTTCTGCCGATTCCGAGAACCTCACCCGTCGACTTCATCTCCGGACCAAGCTCGGAATTGACATCGTTGAGCTTCTCGAATGAGAATACGGGAACCTTGATCGCAACATACGGCGGGATCTTGTAAAGTCCCGTGCCGTAGCCAAGCTCAATGAGCTTTGTGCCTATCATGACCTTTGTTGCAAGCTCAACCATCGGGACGCCTGTAACCTTGCTGATGTAAGGAATCGTTCTTGACGCACGGGGATTGACCTCGATAACGTAAAGCTCGTTGCGATAGATAAGATATTGAATGTTGACAAGGCCCTTTGTGCCGAGCGAAAGCGCAAGCTTTGTTGAAATATCAACAATCTTGTCAATCATGCTGTCGAGTATATTATATGGCGGATAAACTGCGATCGAGTCGCCCGAGTGGACGCCTGCACGCTCGATATGCTCCATAATGCCGGGAATAAGAACATCCTTGCCGTCGGAGATAACGTCAACCTCAAGCTCCGTACCCATCATGTACTTATCAACAAGAACGGGATTTTCAATCTTCTGAGAAAGAATGATATCCATGTAACGCTTAACATCGGTGTCGTTATATGCGATAGTCATGTTCTGACCGCCGATAACGTAGGACGGACGGAGAAGAACGGGATATTCAAGCTCGTTTGCCGCTCGGATAGCGTCCTCGGTGTCCATAATCGTCTGACCCTTGGGTCTGCTGATGCCGAATTTTTCAAGCAATTCGTCAAAGCGCTCTCTGTCCTCGGCGATATCAATACCCTCGGCCGATGTGCCGAGAATCGGAATATTATTTTCATCAAGAAACTTCGTAAGCTTGATAGCCGTCTGACCGCCGAACGCAACAACAACTCCTACAGGCTTTTCAACCTTGATGATGTTCATTACGTCCTCGTCGTTGAGCGGTTCAAAATAAAGCCTGTCCGCCGTGTCGAAGTCGGTTGAAACCGTCTCGGGGTTATTATTTACGATGATGACCTCATACCCAAGCTCCTTGAGAGTCCATACGCAATGAACGGAGGAATAGTCAAATTCGATACCCTGACCGATACGGATGGGGCCGGAGCCGAGAACAATGATTCGTTCCTTCTCTCCTCTTTCGATCTCTCTTGACTCGCAGTCACTGTCATATGTCGAGTAGAAATATGGCGTTTCTGCCTTGAACTCGGCACCGCATGTGTCAACCATTTTGTAAACGGCGTCAAGCGTCTTTTCCGGAAGCTTTCCTGCCATTTTAAGAATAGTCGAATCCTTGTAGCCGTATTTCTTGCCCTTTTCGTAGTAATCTTTGTCAAGCTTGCCGCTTTCGAGCATTTTTTCATAGTCGACAAGATTCTTGAGCTTTCCGAGGAACCACTCGTCAATCATCGTGATTTCATGAATTTTCTCAATGCTTATACCCTCTTTAAGAGCCTTGAACACGGTGAAAATTCGTAAATCGTCCTGTTCATGCAAGCGTTCGACAACGTCCATGTCATCGGGGAATTTATTATAATTGAGTGTTTCGAGTGAGATTTCGGCGCCTCTGACAGCCTTCATAACCGCCATTTCAAAGCTCGGAGCAATCGACATGACCTCGCCGGTTGCCTTCATCTGAGTGCCAAGCTTACGGCTTGCACCGACGAATTTATCAAACGGCCACTTCGGGAACTTGACAACAACATAGTCAAGCGTAGGTTCAAAGCAGGCACAGGTTTTGCCCGTGATGTCGTTTCTGATCTCATCAAGTGTATATCCGAGCGCAATTTTGGTTGTAACCTTTGCTATAGGATAACCTGTCGCCTTTGAGGCAAGAGCCGACGAACGTGAAACTCTCGGGTTAACCTCGATAACGGAATATTCAAAGCTCTCGGGATTGAGTGCAAACTGACAGTTACAGCCGCCCTCGATGCCAAGCTCGGTGATAATATCGAGCGAGGCGGAACGCAGCATCTGATATTCCTTGTCCGAAAGCGTTACGGCAGGCGCGATAACTATACTGTCGCCCGTATGAACGCCGACCGGGTCAAAGTTTTCCATTGAGCAGACAGCGATAACGTTGCCAACGCTGTCACGCATAACCTCAAACTCGATCTCCTTCCAGCCGCCGATAAAGCGCTCGACAAGGATTTGATTGATCGGGGAAAGCTCCAGTCCGTTATATGCAATAACTCTTAATTCTTCTTCGTTGTAAACAACTCCGCCGCCGGCGCCGCCGAGGGTGAATGCAGGACGAATGATTACGGGATATCCGATTTCCTGAGCAATTTCGGCCGCACGTTCAACGGTGTTTGCGATATCCGACGGAACAACAGGCTGACCGATTTTGAGCATCGTATCTCTGAAAAGCTGTCTGTCCTCCGCCTTATCAATGGCTTCGGCGTTGGTGCCGAGCAGCTTAACGCCCATTTTTTCAAGATAGCCGTTCTGAGCAAGCTGCATAGCTATTGTAAGTCCCGTCTGTCCGCCGAGTCCGGCAAGAATAGAATCGGGATGTTCTTTTTCAATAATTCTTTTAACGGTCTCCTGCGTCAGCGGTTCAAGATAAATCTCGTCGGCGAGCGCATTATCCGTCATAATGGTTGCAGGGTTGGAGTTGACAAGCACAACGTCAAGACCTGCGTCCTTGAGAACGCGGCAGGCCTGTGCTCCGGCGTAGTCAAACTCAGCCGCCTGACCGATAACGATGGGACCGGAACCGATAACAAGTACCTTTTTTATGTCTTTATTCAGCGGCATTGTTTTTTCCTCCCATCATTGAAATAAATCTGTCAAACAGGAACTTGGTGTCCTTCGGGCCTGAGCATGCCTCAGGGTGAAACTGAACGGTGAATATCTGCTTGCTTCTGTATTCCATGCCCTCGCAGGTTCCGTCGTTTGCGTTGATAAAGCTCTCTCTTGCATATCGCCTGTCAAGACTTTCGGCAACAACGGCATATCCGTGGTTCTGGCTTGAAATATAGGTTCTGCCCGTTTCAAGCTGCTTGACCGGCTGATTGACGCCTCTGTGACCGTATTTGAGCTTCATCGTTTTTCCGCCCATTGCAAGGGCAGTGAGCTGATGTCCGAGACAGATTCCGAAAATCGGGAATTTGCCGGCAAGCTCCTTTATATTTTCAATCGGAACGATGTTTTCCTCCGGGTCACCCGGACCGTTTGAAAGCATGATTCCGTCCGGATTCATATTGATTATCTCCTGAGCCGAGGTGTCATACGGGAAAACCGTAACCTCGCAGCCCCTTGCAACAAGCTCACGAACGATGTTTTTCTTTGCGCCGTAGTCGAGAAGCGCAACCTTATACTTCGCTCCATCATTCGATACCGTATACTTTTCCTTGCAGCTTACGCTCTTGACTGCGTCAACGATTCTGTAAGCCTTGATTTCGTCATAGTCGATATTATCAACCGAGCTGACAATTTTTGCGTTCATAACGCCCTTTTCACGGATTATTCTCGTAATCTCACGGGTGTCAACGCCGTAAACGCCGACTATTCCCTGCTTTTTCAGGAAGGTGTCAAGATCATACTCCGTCCTGAAATTGGACGGCAGCTCGCACCACTCCCTGACAACGTAGCCGCTGACATAGGACTTATCGCTTTCAAAGTCCTCCTCCATGATGCCGTAGTTGCCGATAAGCGGGAAGGTTTGCATAACTATCTGTCCGTAATAGCTGGGGTCGGTGAGTGTTTCGATATATCCGCCCATGCCTGTTGTAAAGACAAGCTCGCCGAGAGCCTCGCCCTCTGCGCCGAAGCTCTTGCCTTCAAAAATGTGTCCGTCTTCAAGTACAATGTAAATTTTTTTAATCATAATGTCGCCGCCATAACTGCTTTTATAGTGTGCATTCTGTTCTCTGCCTCTCTGAAAACGATTGAACGTTCGCTTTCAAAGACCTCGTCCGTGACCTCAAGAGCATCACAGTCGAATCTTTCGCCGATCTCCTTGCCGACAATTGTCTTATGGTCATGATAAGCGGGCAGACAGTGCATAAACACAACGTTGTCTGCCGCCGCATCCATAAGCTTTTGATTGACCTGGTACGGCATAAGGTCGTCGATTCTTTCTTTCCAAACCTCCATCGGTTCGCCCATTGAAACCCAAACATCCGTATAAATTACGTTTGCATCCTTTACGGCCTCCGTGGGATTTTCGCTGAATTTAATTTCACAGCCGTTTTCCTTTGCGATCGCCTTGCAGGTGTCAACAAGGTCATGGTCGGGGAAATACTTTTTCGGAGCGCATGCGGTAAAGTTGATACCCATTTTAGCGCAGCCTACCATGAGTGAATTGCCCATATTGTACCTTGCATCGCCCATGTAAACAAAGTTGATTCCCTTAAGATGACCGAACTGCTCCTTGATAGTCAGGAAATCGGCAAGAATCTGAGTCGGGTGAAATTCATTTGTAAGGCCGTTCCATACGGGAACGCTCGCATACTTTGCAAGCTCCTCAACAAGATCCTGACCGTAGCCGCGGTACTCGATGCCGTCAAACATACCCGAGAGCACCCTCGCCGTATCGGCTATGCTCTCCTTTTTGCCTATTTGCGAACCTTCGGCAAGATAGGTTGAGCCCATGCCGAGATCGTTAGCACCGACCTCAAAGCTGCAACGCGTTCTTGTGCTTGTCTTTTCAAAGATAAGAGCAACATTCTTACCCTCGTGGATCCTGTGTGGGATTCCCGCTTTCTTCTTTGTTTTCAAATCAGCCGCAAGATCGACGAGATACTCAATTTCCTCGCTTGTGAAATCAAGCAGTTTCAGAAAATCTCTGCCTTTTAAATTAACCATCGGTATCACCCTCCTGTAATTATACATCATTTAATAAAATTTTCAAATAGTTTTACAATATTTTCAAATACTTAATTAGAACAAAAGGGCTGTTCATCAGGACAGCCCAAATATTTTTAAGTTTAAATATAATTTTCAACATACGCAATCTGCTTTTCAACGGATTCAGGACCCGTTCCGCCTGCCGAAATTCTCTTGGAGACGCAGGTTTCGAGAGAAATCTCGGTAAAAAGATCCTCCTCAAACAAATCGCTGTACTTTTTGTAATCCTCAAGCGGCATTGTTTCAAGCACGAGACCGTTATCAATGCAATGAGCAACGATCTGACCGACAAGTTTATATGCACTTCTGAACGGAAGACCCTTCTTAGCAAGGTAATCGGCAAGGTCGGTTGCGTTAATAAAGCCCTTTTGAGCCGCAGAATACATATTCTCCTTGATGACCTTCATTGTTTCAATCATCGGAGCAAAAACTTTAAGACACTGCTTAACTGTAGCAATGCTGTCAAATATGCACTCCTTGTCCTCCTGCATATCCTTGTTGTATGCAAGCGGAATACCCTTGAGAACGGTGAGCATTGTGAAAAGGTCGCCGTAAACACGACCCGTCTTGCCCCTGACAAGCTCTGCCATATCGGGGTTCTTCTTCTGAGGCATGATGCTTGAGCCCGTCGTGAAGCTGTCGTCAAGCTCAATGAACTTAAACTCCCAGCTCGACCAAAGGATAATTTCCTCCGAAAAACGGGAAAGGTGCATCATAATCGTTGCGAATGCGCTCATAAGCTCAACGCAGAAATCCCTGTCGGAAACGCCGTCAATGCTGTTGAGCGTGATTCCGTCAAATCCGAGCTGCTCGGCGACGAATTCACGGTTTGTATTGTATGTTGTACCCGAAAGGGCGCAGGAGCCGAGAGGCGAATAATTCATCCTCTTCATAGCGTCCTCAAGCCTTCCGATATCACGGATAAACATCATAGCGTAAGCCAAAAGATGATGAGCAAAGGTTATCGGCTGAGCACGCTGAAGATGAGTATATCCGGGAAGAATCGTGTTTTTATTATCCTTTGCAACGGAAAGTATGGCAGCAAGCAGATTCTTGATGAGCGGAATAATCTCTTCCGTCTCGTCTCTGAGATAAAGACGGATATCAACGGCAACCTGATCGTTACGGCTTCTCGCCGTGTGGAGCTTCTTGCCGACGTCGCCTATACGCTTTGTCAGCTCGGACTCAACGAACATATGAATATCCTCGGCGTCCATATCGAACTTAAGAGCGCCGCTGTCAAGGTCGTCAAGTATCGACTGAAGTCCGGCAAGAATCTTATTGCAATCGTCGTCGGTGATGATTTTCTGCATTGCAAGCATTGTTGCATGCTTCATCGAGCCGGTTATATCCTGCTTATACATCTTGCAGTCAAAATGGATCGACGAATTGAAATCATCGGCTTCCTTATTCAGTTCCTTGGCAAACCTGCCTGCCCACATCTTTTCCATAGCTTATAATTCTCCGAATATTTATTGATTAGTCAAGACCGGCCTTTTTCTTCATCTTTGAATAAACCTTGGTCGGCAGACCGTAAAGATTGATAAATCCTGCCGAATCAGCCTGGTTGTAAACCTCGTCCTCATCGAAGGTTGCGATCTCGGGATCGTAGAGTGAGAACGGAGATGTTACGCCGGCGTTAATGATGTTGCCCTTGTAGAGCTTAACGTTTACGTCGCCTGTAACCGTCTTCTGAGTCTCCTTAACGAAAGCAAGGATAGCCTCTGTAAGCGGTGAATACCACTGAGCGTTGTAAACAAGCTCGCCGAGCTTATGACCTACAAGTGCCTTATAGTGTGAAGTTTCCTTATCAAGAGTGATTGTTTCAAGCATCTCATGTGCCTTGTAGAGAATTGTTCCGCCAGGAGTCTCATATACGCCCCTTGACTTCATGCCGACAAGTCTGTTTTCAACGATATCAAGAAGTCCGATGCCATTTGCGCCGCCAAGCTCGTTGAGCTTTGTAACAAGAGCTACGGAATCCATCTCAACTCCGTCGATAGCTGTCGGAACGCCCTTTTCAAAGTGAATCTTTACATAGGTCGGCTTGTCCGGAGCCTGTTCGGGAGAAATACCCATCTCAAGGAAGCCGGGCTTGTTATACTGCGGCTCGTTTGCCGGATCCTCAAGGTCAAGACCTTCGTGAGAAAGATGCCAGATGTTCTTGTCCTTTGAGTAGTTTGTCTCTCTGTTTATCTTAAGAGGAACATTGTGTGCCTCTGCGTAGTCGATTTCCTCATCACGTGACTTGATATCCCACTCTCTCCACGGAGCGATGATCGTCATGTCGGGAGCGAAAGCCTTAATGGCAACCTCGAATCTTACCTGGTCATTGCCCTTACCTGTGCAGCCGTGGCAGATAGCGTCTGCGCCCTCTTTTTCGGCGATCTCGCAAAGCCTCTTTGCAATGATCGGACGAGCAAGAGCTGTGCCGAGCGGATAGTTCTCATAAAGAGCACCTGCCTGAACGCACGGGAAAGCAACCTCGTCAAGCATCTGCTTTGTGAGATCCTCAACATAGAGCTTCGATGCGCCTGTCTTGAGAGCCTTCTCCTCAAGTCCTTCAAGCTCGCTTGCCTGACCTACGTTACCCGAAACAGCGATTATCTCGGGGTTGTTGTAGTTCTCCTTGAGCCACGGAATGATGATTGATGTATCAAGTCCGCCCGAGTAAGCGAGTACAATTTTTTTGATATCCTTCTTATTCATAATAATACCTCCGATATACAGTATTGTCTGTGTTTTATGCACATATATTAGCATAAAATGTATATTTATGCAAGACATTTTTTCTCATTTTTCGCCTTTTTGTATATATGCACAACGGATTTTCAAGTGTGAGAAATATTATATGCAAATTTACAAAGCGTTTGACTTTGATAGTACGTTACCGCCCGTATAAATCGGTTGTTTGCTAAAAAGCGGCGAGCAGAGCAGTGAATGATAAATGAATAAAAATACACTTTTTTTCAAGGAATTGTGTTATTTTATTTGTCGGAGAGTAAAATTACCGTTTGTGCTGCTTCATTCCTCTGTACGACATTACTTTTCTACTCTTACCGTAGGGTTCGATGCCTACATCACACCATGAAAATTCCGATATAAATTGCTTTCGGTGCAGAATATTCGTGGCCGCCCTCTTGAGGGAGGTGGCACGACGAAGTCGTGACAGAGGGAGTTTTAGTTTGATGAGACTTTACTCCCTCAGTCAGCTTCGCTGACAGCTCCCCCATTGGAGGAGCCCATTATCACTTTCGCCGACAGCGTCTCGCTGCGGCTCGGTCACGCCACGGCTCTGACAGTCCACCGGACTGTCATTCACTACCGTGTCGACACTTTGCTACCCTAAAAGGGCGCTGAGTAGAGTTTCTTCTGCCTTTGGGTCGATGCGGTCATCAACCCCTACAAATTGTTCGTTTCTTGCACATCACCGTAGGGTGCGATGCCCACATCGCACCATGAAAATCTGATAAAATTGCTTTCGGTGTAGGAACACTCTTGCCTTCCTTGCAGAGTAGCGTCACGGCGAAATATAAATATCAATCAACAACAGTTTTCTTTTCTGTGCCCGCTTTCAAGCTGAGGTTATCCTCACAATCAAAAAGTTCTTTTCCGATATTTTCCTCAAATTTTAAAGACATGTTTATTTTATATGTATTTCGTTATTATGAATGTCTGCACCGCTTTCCGTTTGATAAGTGAGCTTCAATCCATCGGAAATAAGCAAATTTTTCACCTGCTCCTCAGACAGATCGGGTTTGTCCGTAAGCACCACAAAGCTAAATTGACCGTCTTTTTTTGCTCCGACAGAAATTCCTTCTACCGCAAAGTCGGTCTCTATGACGGCGTGTCTTTCACTGTCAAGAATACAACCAACATCAAACATCATTTCGTTTGATCTATTGTTAATACTAACCGTTACTTCATAGAGCCCGTATTGATCAGAATGTTCCATTACATTTTTAAAAAATTCGTCATCCGATGTATGAAAAAAATGTTCTTCGTTGTTTTCAATCTTCTCTCCGTCCAAATAAAAGGTCAACAAACCCTTTACTTGTATTTCATATTTTTTTATCATCCCATCAAGTTTAGTGAAATTGTACGAAGCATCCTTAATTTCATAATTTTCTATCTTTTCAATTGTACATTGGGAATCGGTTTCGGACTTTGACCGAACAGAAAGTGTTCCTACAATACCGAGAATCACCAAAACAAAAGCTGTTAAAAAGGTTGTTATCAAAAGAATTATTTTCTTCATAGATTCATTCTCCCTTTTTGAGTTTGTGTAACCACGCTCCGTCAGCCAAGCTTCAAAAAATGATTTACATACATGGTTTCTTGTATTATAATATAATTAAGAATATTCGTCAATAAGGATGTGTGTGTTATCAATAAGGACTTAACGATAGGAAAGCCCTATACTGTGGTTTGGAAATTCTGCCTTCCCCTTTTCGGCAGCATAATATTTCAGCAGCTTTATAATCTTGCCGACAGCTTCGTTGCGGGTAAATTCATCGGCAATGACGCTTTGGCGGCGGTCGGCAACAGCTATGAGATCACGCTTATCTTCATTGCGTTCGCTTTCGGCTGCAATATCGGCTGTTCGGTCATCACCTCTCAGCTTTTCGGCGCAAAGCGTTTCAGAGACATGAAAACGGCGGTTTATACCACCCTGATTTCAGGCGGCGTGCTGTGTATTTTGCTCATGGCACTCGGCTTGATTTTCTCAACAAAGCTGCTTGAGCTTATCAACACGCCCGAAAACATCTTCGCCGATTCAAAGCTTTATCTTTTAATATACATAATCGGTCTGCCGTTTGTTTTCTATTATAATATCGCCTCGGGCATATTCTCCGCTCTCGGTGATTCAAAAACGCCGTTTATCTTCCTCGCCTGCTCGTCCGTTTCAAACATTGCCGCCGACATTCTCTTTGTCGCAGGCTTCAAAATGGGCGTCAGCGGCGTTGCATGGGCGACCTTTATCTGTCAGGGTATAAGCTGCATACTCGCCGTATTCTTTGTGTTCCGTCGCTTTGCAAATATTGAAACCGACGGCAAGCCTGCTGCATTTTCATTTGCGCTTCTTAAAAGAATTGCCGCCGTTGCGATACCGAGCATACTTCAGCAAAGCTTCATTTCGGTCGGCAATATTATAATTCAGGGCGTTATCAACAGCTTCGGTTCGGGCGTAATTGCCGGATATTCGGCTTCGATCAAGCTCAACAATCTTGTCATAACCTCGTTCACGACCTTCGGCAACGGAATTTCAAATTACACAGCGCAAAACCTCGGCGCACGCAAATTCGGCCGAATAAAAGAGGGCTTCAAGGCAGGCGTAAAGCTGACGTGGATGATTTGTATTCCGATTGTTGCCGTTTATCTGCTCGCAAGCCGTTATCTAATTTATTTCTTCCTTGAAAGCCCGACGGGAACGGCAATGGACACAGGTATGCTTTTCCTGAGGATTCTGACTCCGTTCTATTTCTTCGCAGCCGCAAAGCTTGTTTCCGACGGCGTGCTCAGGGGTGCGGGACAGATGAAAGCCTTTATGACGGGTACATTCACAGACCTTGTTCTACGAGTCGTTCTTGCAATAATTCTTTCAAAAACCGCTCTCGCTTCAACCGGAATCTGGGTCTCTTGGCCTGTCGGCTGGTGCGTTGCCGGCGTGATTTCTCTCACCTTCTGCTTCAAATATATGAACATGGTGAAATATGACGGAATAGTTTAAAAGTACATTTTCATAATACAACGAAAATAAAAACAAAATCGGCATATAATAAATTCAACGAACATTTCAAAGAAAGGAAGATCCTCATGTGCACAGCGGTGACATACAAAACAAATGATTTTTATTTCGGCAGAACCTTAGACTATGAGTTTTCCTACGGAGATGAAATCACGGTAACTCCGAGGAACTATTCTTTTAACTTCAAGCACACGGAGCCGATCGAAAGCCACTATGCGATAATAGGAACGGCGCACGTTGCAGACGGCTATCCGCTCTATTACGATGCAGTCAACGAGAAGGGCCTCGGCATTGCGGGGCTTAATTTTGTCGGCAATGCGGTCTATGCTCAGCCTGTTGATGATAAAACAAACATCGCACAGTTTGAGCTTATTCCGTGGATTCTCTCTCAATGCGCCACGGTTGATGAAGTGCAGACGCTTTTGAGCAATACCAACCTTGTCGGAACGCCTTTCGGCGACAAGCTTCCGACGGCACAGCTTCATTGGATAATCGCAGACAAGGACAAGTCAATCACAGTCGAATCCGTCGCCGACGGGCTGAAAATCTATGACAATCCGATCGGTGTACTGACGAACAATCCGCCTTTTGAAACACAAATGCAAAGGCTCAATGATTTCTCGTACCTCTCACCGAAGCAGCCGAAGAACAATTTTTCGGACAAGCTTTCGTTTGATATGTACAGCAGAGGAATGGGCGCTATAGGTCTGCCGGGGGATCTCTCCTCGGCATCAAGATTCGTAAAAGTCGCATTTACAAAAATGAATTCCGTCTCGGGCAACTCCGAAAAGGAAAGCGTCAGTCAGTTTTTCCATATTCTCGGCTCGGTCGAACAGCAAAGGGGCTGCTGCGAGGTTGCCGACGGCAAATACGAAATCACGATTTACACCTCCTGCTGCAATGCAAGCAAGGGAATTTATTACTACACAACGTATGACAACCGCCGGATTACGGCGGTCGATATGCACCGTGAGGATCTTTGGAGCAATGAACTGATTCGCTATCCCATGCTCACGGACAGCAGCATTCTTTGGCAAAATTAAATATTTCTTAAAAGGGCGGCCGGCGGTCGCCTGTTTTTATTTCTGTGATTTGACATCACGTCCTGCGGTTTAAGTCTTATTTAGAGATATCGCACCGTATCAGCTTGATAAATATAGCTTTCTTCACAAAACTATTTTACCTCAATTTATTTTGACAATCATATAATAAATGTGGTAGAATAAATCTCGGTGATTTAATGAAAATCGGAAATCTTGAAATAAAAGGATACGCTTGCCTTGCGCCCATGGCAGGAGTTGCCGACAGAGCCTTTCGCGAGCTTTGCATGAGCTACGGTGCGGCATATGTCATCAGCGAAATGGTCAGCTCCAAGGGTTTAACAATGCAAGACAAAAAGTCTAAGGAGCTGCTCTTTCTCTCGGATGCCGAACGTCCGGCAGGCGCTCAGATATTCGGTGACGATCCTGAAATCATGGCAAATGCCGCTTTGAAGGCCATGGAGTTCTCTCCCGACTTTATTGATATAAACATGGGCTGCCCTGCGCCGAAGATTGCAGGAAACGGCGGTGGCTCGGCTCTTCTCAAAAATCCGGAACTGATCGGCAAAATTGTTAAAAAGGTCGTTGAGGTCTCCCCCGTTCCCGTCACGGCAAAAATACGAATCGGCTGGGATAAGAACAGCATAAACGCTGTTGAAATTGCAAAAATAATCGAGGCTGCAGGTGCAGACGCTATCACGGTTCACGGCAGAACAAAGGATCAGATGTACGCTCCTCCCGTGTCGCTTGACGAAATTGCAAACGTCAAAAAAGCCGTCTCGATTCCTGTTATCGGCAACGGCGATATTGTTGACGGAAAGAGTGCAAAGCTGATGCTTGACATGACGGGTTGCGATTTTCTGATGGTCGGCAGAGGGGCATTGGGGAATCCGTGGATATTTCAATGCATAAATGCATATCTTAACAAAGAAGCAGATTTCACAGAGCCGACACTCGAAGAAAAAATGGACGTCATGCTCCGCCATATCGGCACTCTTTGCGAATACAAAGGCGTGCGAATCGGCATGCGCGAAGCACGCAAACACGCCGCTTGGTACATCAAAGGAATCCGCGGTGCGGCGGCCTTCAGGCAAGAAATAGGACAGCTTTCCACCATGGACGAGTTAAAAGCCCTTGCCGAAAGAGTCATCACTTCTCAGGAGTAAAAATATTCAGTATTCATTGAATATTCATCGGCAAATCATCGTGATAATAATTATTTAAAAATAAAGTTTTCCACACGTAAAGGCTGATACCTTTACGAATTTTCCACAAAACAGGCTCAAATGCCTTGAAAATGCGTTGAATTTTCCACACTTTCCACCGAGTTTTCCACCGTGACAAGTTGAAATGCTTGTCGTAAAGTAAAACACCTTTACTTTTAGCAAAATATTCATTTCGGCTTTTCATATGCATTTTTTCTTTCCCGTGTCCCGAAAAAGAAAAAAACAAGCGAATTTATAAATAATTTGTGAAAAGTCTATTGACAAAATCATAAAATAACACTAATATCTTTTAGTGTATAAAATAAATTATTTTGGAGGAGTTCTATCTATGTCAGTATCAGTATTCGAAAGACTGCAAAAGATAATAGCCGAACAGCTTGAAATCGACGAGGATGATATCCGCCCCGACAGCGACATTATCGATGATCTCGGCGCAGACAGTCTCGACATTGTTGACCTTGTTATGAGCATTGAGGACGAGTTCCATGTTGAAATTCCCGACGAGGCAGTTGAAGAAATGAGAACGGTTGACGACGCAGTAAGATATATTGAGGATCACGAATAATAATTAAAGGCGGTAGTTAAATTGGCACAGCAGAAAAAAATGGTTGAAGAAATCACGTCAATGGACGAGGATTTTGCAAAATGGTACACAGACGTTGTAAAAAAAGCCGAGCTTTGCGAATACACAAGCGTTAAGGGCTGCATGGTTATCAGACCCTATGGCTATGCGATTTGGGAAAACATTCAGCACATTATGGACAGTATGTTCAAGGCAACAGGACATGAGAATGTATGTATGCCCATGTTCATTCCCGAAAGCCTGCTTGAAAAAGAAAAGGATCACGTTGAAGGCTTCGCTCCCGAGGTTGCGTGGGTAACCCACGGCGGCAGCGAGAAGCTTGAGGAAAGACTTTGCGTCAGACCCACGTCGGAGACTCTTTTCTGTGAGCATTATGCAAACATCGTTCATTCATACAGAGATCTTCCTAAGCTCTACAATCAGTGGGTAAGCGTTGTTCGCTGGGAAAAGACAACACGTCCTTTCCTGCGTACAAGAGAATTCCTTTGGCAGGAGGGTCACACGATCCATGCAACGGCCGAGGAGGCTCAGGAGGAAACAATCCGAATGCTCAACGTATATGCCGAGTTCTGTGAGAAATATCTTGCAATGCCGGTTGTAAAGGGCGTTAAGACTGCAAAAGAACGTTTCGCCGGAGCCGAGGATACATACACCATCGAAGCTCTCATGCATGACGGCAAGGCTCTTCAGAGCGGCACATCGCACTATTTCGGCGACGGCTTTGCAAAGGCGTTTGACATTCAGTTTACAGGCAAGGATAACAAGCTTCATCATCCGTTCCAGACCTCATGGGGAACAACAACACGTCTTATCGGTGCTATCATTATGACACACGGTGATGACAACGGACTTGTTCTTCCGCCGGCGGTCGCTCCGATTCAACTTGTTATCATTCCCATCGCCTCCCATAAGGAGGGTGTTCTCGATAAGGCTAACGAGCTGAAGAATAAGCTCGCAAGCGTTTGCCGAGTTAAGCTTGACGACTCCGACAACAGCGCCGGCTGGAAGTTTTCGGAATATGAGATGAAGGGTGTTCCGCTTCGTCTTGAAATCGGTCCCAAGGATATCGAAAACAACCGCTGTGTTGTTGTTCGTCGTGATAACGGTGAGAAAATTTTTGTTTCACTTGATGAGCTTGAAGCAAAGATCCCCGAATTGCTTGAGGCTGTCCGTGACGGTCTTTATCAGAAGGCTATTGACCGAAGAGCGGCAATGACCTTCACCGCAAAGGACTATGCAGAGCTCAAAGATATTGCAGACAACAAGCCCGGTTTTATCAAAGCCATGTGGTGCGGCGACCGTGAGTGCGAGGATAAGCTCAAAGACGAGCTTGGAATAACATCACGTTGTATTCCGTTCGAGCAGGAGCACCTCAGCGATACCTGTGTTTGTTGCGGCAAGCCTGCAAAGCACATGCTCTATTGGGGCAAGGCATATTGATTCAGCGATAATATTAAAGACATTCCCGAAAAAAGGAATGTCTTTTTTTATATAATTCTATGTATTACTTTTTTGTTTGCTGGGTCGGTCCGTAATTTGCCGCTCCGGTATATGCAACATCCTCCGGTGTCGGATAGTATTTCGGCTTGGAGAGATCACGCTGATAAAGTCTGACATGCTCCCCTCTCGGCATCAAATCAACAACATCACATCCGCGCCAATAAACCGTAAACTCAATTCCGCGCACCGTTTCTTTCTTCGCAACAGTCTCGATATCAAACGTAAGCCGGAGAACGTCCCCCTCTTTCATTTCCGCAAATGTGCCCTCGATTTCTTCGCCGTTGAGAGTAACAGATATATCACGCATCCAATCGTACCTGCGGAAGCCTGCTTTGCACGCTTTTTTTGCCGTAAGGCAAATTATGCCATCATTAGGAATAAATGATTCCATTTTAAGCTCGGCGGTTTCCTTGTCGCAGGGAATATTGACCGTCAGAACCCCGTCATTCTCAGTTATTGCATTGTCCCACACGGTTTTCAGCGCCACGGGAGCCGTGCCGACGCAACAGCCGGCAATCGAACGGAAACGGGAAAGAGAGATTGAATTCGGCTCGCTTCCGCCGGTAAATCCGCCGATCATGCGCTTATCAATGTCATGATATGTCACTCCGTCCGCATCAGGTCTTGAATTATCACACTCAACGTAGCCCGTGTATTTAACCTGATTTTCCATAAGCTGATTGCGTGCAAAGAGATTCATATCATTCCAATACTCCTCATAACCGCACTTGATAAGCTCATCGGCACAGACTATCATATCCCTGATACAGCAAGTTTCGCAGTGCTCCTCCTCAACGGGATGCCACTGCGCATACTCGGGCACCCAGCCAAAGTCCGAAGAAAGCGAACGTACATAATCGTAGATTGCTTTGCCGTCTTTAATATATCTTTCCTCGTTTGTGAGTCTGCCGAGCTTCACAACTCCGCACGCAAACCACATTGCCGAATGAACGTGTCCGAAAAACTCCTTTTTATAGTTGAAATATCTTGAGGAATCGAGGACATAATTAGCAATACCTCTTGCAAGGTCAAGCGCAACCTCGTCTCCCTTTAACTCGTACCGGCGGACAAGCGCCTGCAAAGAAACGGCATTGCGAATCACCTGCTCTCCCCTGCCCGTATGCCGGGTAAGGTCAAATCCGCCTTCTTTTAAATAAACATCGTTAGGAAATTCGTAAAGCGGCTCGTCCTCGTCATAATCACCCGACCAGAAGGTGCACACCTTGCGCTCGATCACAAGTGAACGCATACCGCGCACAAGCTCGGATGCACGTTTTTCCGCCTCCTCATCCTCCGGATATTCCTCGGTAATCATATTAAGCGCAGGCAGAATATATCCCATTTCGTGAAAAGACGCATGAACCGTGTGCGTCCACGGATATTTCTCGCAGAAGCGCAGTCCGTGCTCGCCCCATGATTTCATAAGATGACGGCGCAGTGACTGCTTAACATCATCACCCTCGTTTGTGTTAAGCATAAGCATTGCGCTTGTCAAGCCCTCATACCATGATCCGACAAGCTCGGCATCGTCAACACGGCAATGCGCCGCTTCGGCAGGCTTTTTATTTGGGAGAAGCAACCAATATGGCAGGTTGTCATAAGCCTTGTCGCACATATTCGTTATGTAATGATGGACCAGTTTTGCACTGTTTATCGGGTCAAATCTTTCATACATTGCAATCACCTCATGATAATTTCATTCTGTTTTGCGGATTTATAAATATTATTCTATCATAATATCGGCAATTGTTCAATCACTTGTTGATAAAGCTTTTTTAAAACTCAAAAATGTTGTCCGTATATATAATTTTATTGACTGAAAAGCAAAACGATATTATAATATTCAAAAAGCTTATCAAAGGAAAGATTCCATGAAAATACCAAAAAGGCTGTCTGCAATTTTGCTCGCTGCGGCAATTATAATGCTGACTTCTTGTCAGACAAAAAGGACATATTCAAATGATATTACGACACTTTCCGATCAGGCAAGCTCCACGACTGTTGTTGACATAACAAAAGAGACGGCCGTGCAAGCCGCAACCGTTCCGGCAACTACCGGCTTAACCGCAGTATCTGCAACAGTTGCAGCCACGACAAAAACGCCTGCCGACCCGTACAAGACAGCACTCACATACTGCGTTGACACGGACAGGTTCAGTCAGCAGAAAAACATTGACAAGCGCATTTATCCTGCGAGCATGACGAAATTCCTGACCGCTTGCACGGCACTCAAATACGTCAAGCCCGATGCAAAATTCACCGTCGGTTCGGAGCAGGACATGGTTCAGCCCGAATCCAGCCTGTGCCTTATTCAAAAGGGCAACGTGCTGACTCTTTACGACCTGTTGACAGGACTTTTGCTGATGTCGGGCAACGATGCGGCTTACACCATAGCTGTCGGCACGGCACGTCAGCTTCGTCCGAACGATAAGCTCAGCGACAAGCAGGCGATCGCATATTTCTGCGAGCTGATGAATCAAACCGCTAAAGAAATCGGCATGACGGACAGCCGGTTTGAAACGCCCGACGGCTGGGACAGCAAGAATCAGCACACCACCACGGCGGATCTTCTGACTCTGACAAAATATGCCATTAAAAATCCAAGCATTAAGAAAATAATTTCCATTAAAGAGACGAAAGTAACCTTTGCCGCAGGCGGAAGCATAACGTGGAAAAATCATATTAAGCTCATTGACCCAAAAAGCCCCTACTATTGCAAGGACTTTGTCGGCGGCAAAACAGGTACAACCGACAGTGCAGGCTATTGCTTGATATCGGTTTTCGAGAAGAACAGCAAAGAATATATAATCATTGTAACAGGATGCAAGGACGATAATTCACGCTGTGCCGCTACGCTTGATTTGTACGGACGGATTAAGTGATTGTTTAATCACTGCAGCAATAAAAACACAGCAGCGGTTTTCTCCGGATTTACACGGTGCGATGAGACTCATTAAAGTAATATTTTGTAGAGGCCAATGCCCACATCAACCGAAGTACAGCAGAAATTTTATTAAAACAATTATAAAAAGGCTATGACAGGTTTTTATCCCGTCATAGCCTTTGCTTATTCAATTTTAAACAGTCTGCGAGCATTTTCGTTTGCGGCGTTAATAAGCTTTTGCGTGTCCGTGTGTCTGACCTCGGCAAGCTTTTCGGCGGAATACACAATCAAATCCGACGAATTACGCCGGCCTCTGAACGGCACAGGCGTCATATACGGACAGTCCGTTTCAAGCAGCAGCCTGTCCTCGGGAATGATTTCGGCAACCTCAAGCGGTTTGCGTGCATTCTTGAACGTGACTGCTCCGCCGAGACCGATATACATTCCGAGCTTCAGCACCTCTTTTGCCATCTCGGCGCTGCCGGAGAAGCAATGCACAACGCCCTTTGGCTTGTACCTTTTCAAGAGGTTCATTGTGTCCTCATGCGCTTCACGGTCATGAACGATAACGGGCAGTTCAAGCTCGTTTGCAAGAATAATCTGCTTTTCAAAAATATCAAGCTGTTTATCCTTCGGAACAAAATCGTAGTGATACTCCAATCCGATTTCACCGACGGCAACGCACTTCGGATGCGAATAAAGCTCTCTGATTTTTTGAAGCTCATCATATGAATCGCCCGTGATGTTGCTCGGATGAACTCCTACGGCAGAATAAAAATAATCATATTCCTCTGAGAATTCAATGCTTTTAAGGCTCGATGCAAGGTCACAGCCACAGTTGATTATATTTACAACACCCTTTGAGGGCAGAGATTTCAAAAGATCTTCTCTGTCCTCATTGAATTTATCATCATCATAGTGGGCGTGCGTATCAAAAATCGAGTGGTACATTATCTTATCTTTGCTCCGTTCGGCATGCCGTCAACAAATACGACCTTTGCCTCGTCGCCTGCGTCGGCGGCAAGAATCATTCCGTTGCTCTCAACACCGCAGAGTACGGCAGGCTTGAGGTTGGAAACAACGATTACCTTGTGTCCGATAAGCTCCTCGGGCTTGTACCATTTTGCAATTCCGCTCGCAACGGTTCTCGGCGTCTTGCTGCCATCGTCAAGCGTAAGCTTTAAAAGCTTCTTCGCTTTCTTGACAGGCTCGCAGTCCTTGATTTCCGCAACCTTAAGCTCAACCTTAGAAAAATCTTCAATACCAATCTTTGCAAGGCCCTCTGCTTCCTCGACCTCGGCATTTTCCTCCTTGGCTGCCTCTTGAGCAGCTTCGGCTCTCGCTTCAATCTTCTCTAACATTTCCTTTGCGTCAATTCGTGCAAAGAGCGGCTCGGCCTTACCTACAACAGTGCCTGCCTTGAGTGCACCAAAAGCTGAAAGCGAATCGTAATCCTTGATATCCGTGTTAATTTGAGCGAGAATCTTCTCAGATGTTTCGGGCAGGAACGGAGAAAGAAGAACAGCTACAAAGCGAATGCTTTCAAGCAAATTGTAAAGCACGGTGCCGAGACGGGCCTTCTTACTCTCATCCTTTGCAAGTGCCCACGGGGCTGTCTCGTCGATGTATTTGTTGCAGCGCTTTGCAAGCGTGAATATTGCGTCAAGCGTATCGCTGACCCTGTATTCCGAAAGAAGCTTGTCCACCTTGCCGACAGTCTCAACCGCAAGAGCTTTCAACTCACCGTCAAGCTCCTCGGTTACGTCGCCCGGCTGAACAACGCCGTCAAAATACTTATTCGTCATGGCGATAGTTCTGTTAACGAGATTGCCGAGTGTGTTTGCAAGGTCGGCATTGTAGCGTTCGATCATGTTTTCGTATGTGATTGAACCGTCCGAAGCATAGGGCATTTCGGCAAGCAAATAGTATCTTACAGCATCAACGCCGAACAGGTCAACAAGATCGTCGGCATAAATAACATTGCCTCTTGATTTTGACATTTTGTCGGTGCCGAAAAGAAGCCACGGGTGTCCGAAAACCTGCTTAGGAAGCGGCTCACCGAGAGCCATAAGCATGATCGGCCAATAAATAGTATGGAAACGGACAATATCCTTACCGATTATATGAACGTCGGCAGGCCAGTATTTCTTATACTGCTCACTCGAGCCGTCCGGATCGTAGCCGATACCCGTAATGTAGTTTGCAAGAGCGTCAAGCCAAACGTAAACAACATGCTTCGGGTCAAAATCAACAGGAATGCCCCATTTAAACGATGTTCTTGAAACACAAAGATCCTGTAAACCCGGCTTGATGAAGTTATTGAGCATCTCTTTCTTTCGGCTTTCGGGATAGATAAAGTTCTCGTTAGTCTCAATGTATTCCTCTAACTGTTTCTGATATTTTGAAAGCTTGAGGAAATACGCCTCTTCACGGGCAGGCTTAACCTCACGGCCGCAGTCAGGGCACTTGCCGTCAATGAGCTGTGATTCTGTCCAGAAGGACTCGCAGGGGGTGCAGTACATTCCCTCATAGTGACCCTTATAGATATCACCCTGATCGTAGAGCTTTTTAAAAATCTTCTGAATAACTCTCTCGTGGTCGGGGTCGGTCGTTCTGATGAACTTATCGTAGGTAGTGTTCAAAAGGTCGCAGATTTCTCTGATCTCACCTGCAACACGGTCAACATGCTGCTTCGGGGTGATACCCTCTGCGGCGGCGATCTCCTCAATCTTCTGACCGTGCTCGTCCGTGCCTGTCTGGAAGAAAACATCGTAGCCCTGTAATCGCTTGTATCTTGCAATTGCGTCTGTCATTACGATCTCATAGCTGTTGCCGATATGCGGCTTGCGTGAGGTATAGGCAATAGCCGTCGTAATATAAAACTTTCCTTTACTCATTATATATCCTCCTCTGTTTATTATTGTCATAATAAAATTGTTTTAATAAATTTCAGCCGTACCGTTATCGTTATAAGTAATTTTTCGTCGGGGACGTTAAAAAGCGCATGCAATACTTTTGTATTGGCGAGCATTTTTAGCGTTTCCGGCGGAAAAATAGCCACTGCTTTTCTCGTTGAGATAGCTTTTCGTTTAGCGTTTCCGACGGAAAAATAGCCACTGCTTTTCTCGTTGAGATAGTTTTTCGTCGGGGACGTTGAGAAGCGCATGCAATACTTTTGTATTGGCGAGCATTTTTGGCGTTTCCGGCGGAAAAATAGCCAACGAGAGCAAAAAAATAAGTCTCAAAGCATTATAACTTTGAGACGAGAAAACCCGCGGTACCACTCAATTTGTAATCCTTATCGGAATACCACTCGATTCTTTAACGCAGATATACGGAAGACCCTACTGTTATTTCAGACCTTCGGCTCAAAAGCCATAGGCACATGGAGCTTCACTGTCGGCTCTCACCTGCCGCCGACTCTCTGAAAAGCTTTGCTCCGACCCTCTTTATCACAGCCGTTGCAAGAATAATAACACCAATTTGAAAAAAAGTCAAGGTCAGATAAACTCAGATTCGGCAATATCAGGACTGTTTTTCTTTGCTATTCTTGATTTAATGCACGGCACAAGCGTTCCGACTATTGTGCAGACAACCCACTCGATATATGCATTATACGTTATCAGTGTTCTGACAATCTGAGTAGGGTTTGAGCCGAGGTTCTGTATATAGTCGCTGTTGTAAAATGCAATAAGCAATGCCGCAACAAAGAAAACAGTGTTGAGGAATCCGCCGCTTAACGACGAAATAATGTTTGCAAATATCGGCGAGGTGTTTCGACTGAAAAGCTTATGTATAAGTCCGCAGTTAAGACCCATCAGCGCTCTCGGAATAATGCAGACAAGCAATAACAGAATCGGACTTATGTGCAGAAATGTTTGTCCGAAAGCATAGTTCGGATCAAAGCAATGAACAAAGCTCGAAATTCCGAAAACCGTACCAAGATAAAGTCCGCAAAGCGGCCCGTACTGAACTGCACCGATAACGACCAGAACAGGTAAAAACGTTATGGACGCTCTCGGCATTTTAAGATAGCCGAGCGGCGTAAGACTCATTACAATTATAAGCGCGGTCAAAACCGCCACAAATATCAATTTCTCTTTTCTTTCTTCCCTTAAAGCTACTTTCATTTTTAAAAAACCTTCCGTTTATAAATATTTTTCAAACCCTCAAGAATAAGATCACGGTCAAATATAATCTCGCGATCGCAATTTTTAACAATTTCCTCCGCCAAGCCGCCGGTAGCGACCGTTGTTTTAACTTTCCTTCCGAAATCCCTTTCCATTCGCGCCGTAAGGCCGTCAAGCATCGCTGCCGTTCCGAAAACCGTACCGGACTGCATACAGTCCACGGTGTTCGTACCGATTGATGTCGGCGGTGCAGTCAGCCTGACCGCCGGAAGCTGCGAGGTCTTTTTCGCAAGAGCTTCAAGCGAAATCCCGACACCTGCCGAAATCGTACAGCCAAGAAATACTCCGTCCTCATCAAGGAGAATAATCTTGGTAGCAGTTCCGAGATCAACGATAAAGCACGGTAATTCATACTTATCTATCGCCGCAACGGAGGCTACAGCCAAATCGGCACCGAGAAATCCCTCTGTACCCGTAACGATTTTCAACCCCGTTCCTATATCAGACGACAAAACCTTCGGAGTAACCCCTGTAACGGTCTCAACAGCACTGCCCACGGCATTGACGACCTCGGGCACAACGCTGCTTATTATAGCACCCGAAAAGCCGGAACAGCTTGCATTATGCAGTTTAAAAATATTAAGAAGCTCAACGGAATACTGGTCGCTTGTTCTCTTTCTGTCCGTTGCCAAGCGAGAAGTAAACAGCAATTCGTCGCCTTCATAAATTCCCATAGTTATATTGGTATTGCCGATATCTATCGTCAAAAGCATATCAATCACCATTTAGCATTATATTTGTTTTTTATTCAAAAGTCAATAACGTCAATATAACAGTCACAATAAACTGCATTTTTGGGTTTTTAAGCCAATTATAAATGCCGATTTTTTGTATTTTTGCCGAAAAAATAAAGGAATGTTGAAAAAAATATAAAAGTATGATACGATAAGCGAAGTAAACGGAGGCTCATTATGAGAATTTTACAAAAAGGGTTTAATTATTCACAGGACGGTCCCGGGAACCGTCTCATCTATCACCTGCAAGGGTGCAATTTCAAATGCAAATGGTGCTCCAATCCCGAGAGTATGCCGCTTTTTTCCGACAAGGCGGAGGATGTTCCGAACGACGATGTTGTTAAAGAAATCGAGCGAAGCAGAATGATGTTCTTTGACGGCGGCGGGGTCACCTTCACCGGAGGGGAACCGACTCTGCAGCCCGATGACCTTATATATGTGTTAAAAAAGGTACGGGAGCTTGGGGTAAATACGGCTATCGAAAACAACGGTTCAAGCCAGAGACTTTGCGAAATTTCCGACTACGTTGATTATATGATAGTCGACATAAAGCATCCCGACGACGATATACATAAAAAGTATGCTGAACACAGCAACAAAATTACGGTTGAAAATCTCATAAAGCTTTCGCATAAGCGCAATCAGCTTCACGTCAGAATCCCGCTGATAAATCACGTCAACACAGATCCCGAGCCGTTCGCCGAGCTGTTCAAAAAAATGGATATGGCGAACACGGTCGTTGAAATCCTCCCCTACCATGAATTCGGCAAATGCAAATGGACAGAGGAGTATCAAATTACGGACGGATTTGTGACCGATGAACAAATAAAAATATTCAAAAACCGCCTCGAAAAGGACGGCATACATTTTATAGAAACCTGAACGGAGGTAGCGGTATGATATATGACATCTATACGCCTGAAAAAGTGACCGAAAAGGCAAAGGTGCTCTTCAAACACGAGAGAGCCAAGGACAGACTTGACGGCTGGTTCATCGCCAAGGAAAAGGAGCTCCGGATTTATGATTCGCTTGCCGAATACGATGAGGAGGTTAAAAAGGCTCTCATAATTAAGGAAATCGTAAAGGATATCCCAATTGACCTTGACGAAAATCAGATCTTTGCAGGCACTCAGGACGATTCCTTTGCACGAAGCTATGCGCTTATCAATCCGTCGTTCAGGGTTGAGGAGTTTGCAGGCTACTGCGACCCTGCCGCTGTTTTCGGCGATATCGTGCCGAATGAGGAATTTACCGAGGAGAGAATTAAGAAAGCCAAGGACGAATTTCTCAAGACAGAATATGCAAAGAAGCTCAAAAAGGTATATACCGAAAGCGAAAGCTACACGAAGGAAGTTATATATTTCTTTGAACAGGTTACGGGACATCTTATTCCCGACTTCCGTTTTGCTTTGAAGCACGGGCTTAAAGCTCTCATCAATGAGATGAAGAACAAGGAGGGCAACGGCTACAAGGCATTTGTTATCGCCCTTGAGGCGGCGTGCGACCTTGCCGCAAGATACGAAAAGCTCGCAAGAGAAAAGGCAGAAGCTCTGCCGGAGCCGCAGAAATCGCAGTTTATTCTCATGGCAGATACGCTCAAAAAAGTCCCCTTCAACGGAGCGGAGAACCTCTACGAAGCAATTCAGTCGTTCATCATATTATGGCAGATGATGTGCCTTGAGCAGGCTCCGAACCCGTTCGCATTCTCCGTCGGAAATGCCGACAGAATTTTTGAGCCGTACAGAAACGGACTCGACCGTGACGAAACTGCGGCCTTATTCAAGCATTTCCTTGTTTTCTTCAATGTTGCGGACAGAAGCTGGGCAATCTCACAGAACATCATCGTCAGCGGACGCAGCGTCTGCGGCGAGGATCTGACAAACCCGACTACATATGCGCTGCTTGACGCTTACTACGATATGAACCTGCCGCAGCCGATACTCTCGGTTAAGCTGCACAAGAACACTCCCGAAAAGCTTTACCGTGAGCTTGGCAGATTTTTCTTCTCCCCCGGCGTTCTCACTCCGTCGATGTTCAACGACGACGCACTCTTTGAAACGCTTGGCTCACACGGCGTTGACAAGGACGATCTCCCGGATATCGCAATCGCAGGCTGTCAGGAACCGCTGATTATGGGCGAGGACAACGCCAACACGACCAACAGCTGGTTCAACCTGCCGAAGATTCTTGAAATGACCCTTACGGGCGGCTATTCACTCATCACGGGTGAAAAGCTTTGCGATGCAGAAAAAGCACCGCTTGAAAATATCCGTGAGGAATTCTATAAAAACGTAAAATTCTTTGCGCACGAAATGGCTAAATCCGCCAACGGCGCATCGGAGGCTATTTCAACTCAGCGTGTTCCGTTTCTCTCCTGCTTTATGGGCGGTCAACGCAACGGAATCGACGCACGAGACATTCACAGACAGGGCACGAAGTATAACGGAAGCGGCTGTCTCATCCATGGCACAACCGTCGTTGCCGACTGCTTCGCAGCAATCGACAAGCTTCTTAAAGAGAGACCGCAGGACGAAGATAAGCTCATTCCGGCACTCAAAGCCGATTTTGTGGGCTACGAGGATTTGCGTGACTTCCTGCTCGGAGCAGATAAATTCGGAAACAACATTGAAAAGGTTGACAACGAGGCAGGCGAGATCGCATCAAGGGTTGCCGATGTGGTTGCGAACGAAAAAAACTATCTCGGCAATCCGTTCAGACCCGATTTCAGCACCCCGTCAACCCATCTTCTCTACGGCTACTGGGTCGGCGCAACACCCGACGGCAGAAAAAGCCGTGATATGCTCAACTACGGCGTTGATCCGCTCTACGGCAGTGCCGAAAACGGACTGGGCTTCCGTGTGCTTTCAAATATGAAGATGCCGTTTGACAAGTTCAACGGCGGCTACGCCTCCCACCTCGGCGTTGACCCGAAGTATTTCAAGGCGGAAACATATGAGGACAAGGGCGTTGAATTCAGGGATAAAATCGTAAATCCGCTGTTTTTCAATCCGCTTAAAGAGGGCATTTCTCCGTTCTACCTCTATGTTAACGTCACAACAGCCGAAATTCTCAGAAAGGTTCTCGCCGAGCCCGAAAAATACGCACCGAGCGGAGTGTATATTATGAGAATCCACGGAACATTCGTAAACTTCCTCGACCTCTCCCCTGCTATCCAGCAGGATATCATTCGCCGTCTCGATCCCAAATCGGCGAATTTGGAGTGAGAGAAGAGTCTTTTGAGACATAATTAAGCTCCCCTTACTTCAAGGGGAGGCTGATCAAAAGAAAGCCGTACAAAGGAGCACCCAAATGAACTCACTCGGAATTGATATAGGAACAACGGGAATATGCGGAATTATCGTTGACTGTGAAAACGGCAAAATTCTCGATTCCGTAAATATGAACAACGATTCGTTCATAAAGACCGACAAGGAATATGAGCGAATTCAATCGTCCGAGCGGATAACGGAAATCGTTGAAATTATTGTCAAGAAGCTCTGCAATGCCGAAACAAAAGCAATCGGCATTTCCAATCAGATGCACGGTATTCTCTACGCCGACGAGAGCGGCAAGGCGATTTCTCCGCTTTACACCTGGCAGGACGCCAGGGGCAACCTTGAATACAAGGACAGCAAAAGCTATGCCGAGCGTCTCGGCTCATTTGCAGGCTACGGTTTGGTCTCCGACTTCTATAACCGTGAGAACGGACTTGTGCCCGAAAAGACAAAATACATAATGACAATCGGCGATTACATTGCAATAACTCTTTGCAAAAAAGCCGAGCCGATCATGCATGTTACAAATGCCGCTTCGCTCGGCTTGTTCGACATTAAAAATAATAAATTCAAGACGGATTTGAGCTGTCTGCCGAAAGTAACGGACAAGATTGAAACAGTCGGCGAATATGCCGGAATCCCTGTCACTGTCGCTCTCGGTGACAATCAAGCGAGCTTTATCGGCTCGGTCAGCGACAATGAAAGTGCATTGCTCAACTTCGGCACAGGTTCGCAGATTTCGGTTATCGGCGACAGCGCAGATGCGCCGAACGGTATAGAAGCACGTCCGTTTACCGATGGCAAGTATCTCTATGCCGGTTGTGCTCTCTGCGGCGGCAGAGCCTTTGCGACTGCGGCGAGCTTCATTGCAAAATGTGCGGAGCTTGCAACGGGCGAAGAATGCGAAAATATATACAAAAGGATTGATAAGGCTCTCGAAAGCAAGGACGCAACTTCAATCATTGCCGACACAAGATTTTGCGGAACAAGGCTTGATCCGACACTCAAAGGCTCATACTCGGGCATTGACGAGAATAATTTTACACCCGAGGATATCTTGCTTTCGACGATTATCGGAATGTCTCGTGAGCTTCACGATATGTATAAGCTCATCGGCAAGGACTGCGAAAAAATCGTCTGCTCGGGCAACGGAATACGGAAAAATCCGGCGCTCAGACGTGTGACTGCCGAGATGTTCGGCAAAAAAATCAGTATTCCGCTCTATAAGGAGGAAGCCGCTTACGGTGCGGCACTTTCGGCAATGGCAGGCAGCGGAATTTATCCGAGTCTTGATGAGGCAAGACAGCTTATCAGGTACGAATAACCAAGGGGGTTAAAATATGTTTTACAATTATCCTATCTTCTTCGAGAAGAACAGAGTTTTCCGTGTCTACAAGGGAGGAAAGCTCTTCTCCGACTTCTTCTCGGACGATTCCGAGGACGGCAACTATCCCGAAGAATGGGTTGTTTCAAGCGTTCATGCTCTCAATGAGGGAAGCACGGACAAATATGAGGGTATCTCTAAAATCAAGGGCGAGGATCTTTATCTCAATGATGCCCTTGACAAATATAAAAAGGAAATTATCGGCGAGCGTGACGACCTCGGCGTGCTGACAAAAATCCTTGACAGTGCGATTCGGCTCCCCGTTCAGGCTCACCCCGACAAGGCTTTTTCAAGAAAGTATTTCAACTCCTCATACGGCAAGGAGGAGAGCTGGTATATCCTTGCCACACGTCCCGGCGGAAGGATTTTTTACGGTTTCAAGGACGGCGTGACGATGGAGCAGTTTAAAAAAGCAATCAACGAGAGCGAAAACAGCAAAACCGTTATGGAGGATCTGCTCGAATCCTTTGAGGTCAAGCCCGGCGACGTTATATATATACCTACTAAAATGGTTCATGCAATCGGTGCAGGCTGTCTGCTTCTCGAGGTTCAGGAGCCGTCGGATTTCACGGTTCAGCCTGAGCGCTGGTGCGGTGATTACAAGCTCAGCGACAACGAGATGTACCTTGGCCTCGACAAGGATACGGCCATGGAATGCTTTGACATTGCGAAAAAATATCCCGCTCCGCTTGAGCCTGTCGTTATCAGCGACAAGGACGGTGTGAAGTACCTTTCGTTCATTGATGAGAGAATGACGACGAGCTTCACAGTCAGAAAAATCGAGCTTTCGGGCGGCGAATTCAGCCTTGACAACGGTGCAAGAATCTATGTCGTTACCGAAGGCGATGGAAAAATCACGGGCGACGGATACGAAAAGGCAATCAAAAAGGGCGATTACTTCCTGATGCCCGTTGCCGCCGAGGGCAAGTTCAAGCTCAGCGGCAATATAGGTATTGTTGAGTGTTACAGGTAAGATTTCTGCTGACATTTATCAGCCTTCCCCTTGAGGGTAGCGTAGTGTCGACACGGTAGTGAATGACAGTCCGGTGGACTGTCAGAGCCGTGGCGTGACCGAGCCGCAGCGAGACGGTGGGCGGCGGATTGCGCCGCTCGGATGAGGTGGCGTATTCTTATCTCATTATTAAATAAAATCAACCTCGATCTTTTCCACCTCATCAGTCGCTTACGCGCCAGCTTCCCCTCAAGGGGAAGCCTTGGTGAAATTCTGCTGAACACGATATAAACAAACATTTTTAATATAACACATAATTTCAGAATTATATAATTTCAACTTCCTCCAAAGAAAGGAATGGTCAAAAAAATGCACACACTCAACCCGAACGTACTCAAAAATCAGATAAGGCAGATTGAGCCGTACTGCGTGACAAATCGCCTTGAAATCGACTCGTGGAAAAGCTACACAGGTATGCACGTCAGCCCGAACAACATTGTTCTTGATGAGAATCCGCCCATTCAGATGTATCTCGGTGACAGATGGAAGGTAGGCTACGACGAGACGAGATATTTTGAATCAGAGATCACCGTTCCTGCCGAATTTGAGGGCAAAAAGGTTTATCTTTCGATTGATTTCGGCGGCGAAGCCATTGTCAGAATCAACGGTCAAATCGTCGGAGCAGTCAGCTCGGAGGAGAACTTCGGCTGGGTTCATCGCACTGAAATTCTTTTCAAAGACGGCGTTAAAGCCGGCGAAAAGCTCAACATTCAGGTTGAGGGTGCGGTCAACTGTGCAGGCTTCTGCGACCGTGCGATTGCAGGTGCAAAATATATGGAATACACGCTCAACAAGGCGGAGCTTATCGCTGTTGACAGGCTGACGGAGAGCTATTGGTTTGATATCTCGACCGCCTGGGACGCATACGAGCACTGCGAGGACGAATACGTTAAATCCCGCCTTTTCAACGCTATGGACAATTCGGTTCATCAGCTTGATTATGACCTCGGCGACGAGGCGTTTATCGCTTCCGTGCCGAAAGCAGTCAATGTTCTCTGGGGCGAGATTAAAAAAATTAACTATTCCTCCCCCGGTGAAATCATTATGGCAGGTCACAGCCACCTTGATGTTGCGTGGCTTTGGACGGTCAGGGAGATTACAAGAAAGACGGCAAGAACATTCTCTAACAATCTTGCACTTATGGACAACTATCCCGATTTCAAGTTTACTCAGAGTCAGGCGGTTCTCTATGACTTCATGAAGAAGCACTATCCGGACATTTTCGAGCGCGTCAAAGAAAAGGTCAAGAACGGTCAGTGGGAAATCGTCGGCAACGCTTGGGTTGAGGCCGATACAAATATTGCAAGCGGCGAGGCTCTCATTCGTCAGCTTCTTTACGGCAGAGAGTTCTTTATGAAGGAATTCGGCGTTTCGTCCGATATTTATTGGCTGCCCGACTGCTTCGGCTTCACATGGGCACTGCCGCAGATTATAAAGCGTTCTGGCATGAAGTATTTCATGACCTCGAAGCTCTTCTATAACGACACAAACGAGTTCCCGTACAGCGTTTTCCGTTGGAGAGCTCACAGCGGCGACGAAATTCTCGCTTACCTTTGCAAGAAGCCGTATCAGAGCGAATACGATGCCGAGTACATAACTACGCTCCGCAAAAATAACCGTCAGAACAGCATTGTTGACGTATCCTGCGGTATGTTCGGCTACGGCGACGGCGGCGGCGGATGCACCTTCAATCAGGTTGAGCGAGGCAAGCGACTTGAAAAGCTCCCCGGTATGCCTAAGACAAGAAACGGTAAGGTTTCGGAGTTCTTCCACGCTATTGACGGCGATTTTGATAAACTCCCTGTTTACGACGGCGAGCTTTACTTCGAAAACCACCGCGGTACTTTCACCAGTCAGGCTTTCATCAAGAAGAACAACCGCCGTGGCGAATTTATGATGAGAAATGCCGAAATTCTCAACGTTTTCGGCGGAGATTATCCTGCCGAGGATATGGAAAAGGCATGGAAAATCCTGCTCATCAATCAGTTCCACGACATTCTCCCCGGCACCTCGATTCATGAGGCAATAGAGAACACGAGAGAAGAATACGCCGAGCTTCGTGAGCTTGGCGGCAGACTTGTCCGTGACGGCAAGAATAAAATCCTCAACAATGTGAGCGTTAAGGACGATTCGGTTCTTGTTTGGAATATGCTCACCTGGCAGACAAAGGGCCTTGTTAAGGCGGAGATTCCGTATGCGGCAAAGGGCATCAAAAATTCCGACGGCAAGGTTCTTGCGAGCAGGGTTTACGGCGAGGGCGGCAAGCATTATATCGAGTTTTACGCCGATCCCGTTCCTGCATTCGGCTACGGAGTTTTCACTCTCTGCGATGAAACGGCGGAATTTGATACAATCAAGGCAACAAAGAATTCGCTTGAAAACAAGTATCTCAAAATTACTCTTGACGATAACGGGCTGCTCGACGAGGTAATCGACAAGCAGACAGGCAGACAGATTCTCACGGGCAAGGGCAACCTGCTCACAATTTCTCACGACAAGCCCATTCACGAGAGCGCATGGAACATGGAGTTTGACTATCAGATGAAGTTCTGGCCGCTCGACAAAGCCGAGAGTATTGAGGTTGTTGAGGCATCACCGCTCAGGGGCATTATCCGTGTTGTCAGAAAGTTCCATGAGTCAACAATAACTCAGGATATCATTCTTGAAAAGGATAAACCGACGGTTGATTTTGACACGACAGTTGACTGGCACGAGCGTGAAAAGGTGCTCAAGGCAGAGTTCCCCGTTGACATCAGAAGCCGCAGCGCAAGCTGTGAGATCGCTCACGGTGCGGCGGAATATCCGACCCATTACAACACAAGCTACGATCAGGCAAAGTTTGAGTTCTGTGCTCACAAGTGGGCCGATCTCTCTGAGGGCGGCTACGGTGCAAGCATCATCAATGACTGCAAGTACGGCTACAATGTGCATGACAACGTGATGAAGATAACGCTTCTCAGAGGACCGATTCTTCCCGATCCTGTCGGCGATATCGGAATGCACTCGTTCAGATATTCCTTCTATCCGCACACCGGAACATGGCGTGATGCCGACACGGTACGACTCGGCTTTGAGGAAAATATCAGACTTGACGGCGAGTTTATAAAGGCAAACGGCGGCAGCGATATCGGCCACACATTTGCCAGAATTGAAGGTGACAGCGTTATTCTTGATGCAGTCAAGCCCGCTCAGGACGGCAACGGCATAATCATAAGAATGTATGAATCCGAGACACGCCACTGCAAGGCGAAGGTGTGGTTTGACCTCGGATATTCAACGGTTATCGAATGTAACCTTATGGAATGTGATGAGCACGAAATACCGTGTATCAACGGCGAATTCGAATTCACCATGAAACCGCATGAGGTTAAAACCTTTAGACTTATATAAATAATATCAATCAAAACCGCCGGTTCAACCGGCGGTTTGCTCCACCCCTAAAAGGGGTTATTACTGGCTTTGCCCCTGAAAGGGGCTTCTGATTTA
>JABLTL010048913.1_pt1 | contig 130652 bp, 147 predicted proteins | sample 7160151 | NCBI WGS metagenome assembly JABLTL01 (sample SAMN14651223, study PRJNA627086) | human gut metagenome | isolation source: feces | host: Homo sapiens | reverse complement strand
TATGTGTATTTTGCAACAGATTTATTAAAAAGTAATTCACAAATGTTTTCTAAATATGGAACCATGTTAGATATGGAATTATATAATTTCTTTTATGATGAAAACATAAAAACGTATTACACAAATAAATCAGCAAATAATTATGAAAACACTGGAGTATTAAGAGTAAAATCAGGAGGTAATACTGATGTTAATACAGACTTAAATCTTACAATTAAAGGCGCAACAGATGTAGATAATGATAATTTTGAACAAGAAATAACTATTAATTATTCGGATTCTGAAAAATTTGCATTTAAACTTGTAAAAAATAATCAGATGATTGCACTTGGCTCTGACGAAGTTGCTAATAAATATGTTGGAATAAAAAATGAAAACCTAGATGAGCTTTCTAATAAATTAGGAATTGATGAAGAAATGAAAGTGCCAAACAATATAAAATTGGATAAGTCATCAATAACTGTTCAAAATATCAAAAGCTTAGTAACAAAATATATAGGAAAATTGGCAGGACAACTTTCAGAGTCAAACTTTACAAAAAATAATAATACTTCATATACATTAACAATCGAAAAAGATAACCTAAAAAATATTATGATATACTGCTTAAATGAGGCTAAAAATGACTCGGAAATTATTAAAATGTTGGGCATGAGTGATGATATATCAACATATCAAGATAATATTGACCAAGAAATTGATGATTTAAATGAACAAGATTTTTCAAATACATCTATTAAGATAACTTTAACAAGTACTGAAAATGGTGTGGAAGCTGATGTTGAGGCGAATACAGATGAAGATAATGTAGGATTTTCTGTAATATTAGAACGAGGCAAGAATATTACAATAAAACAGACAGGTTCTTTTGATACAGCAGATGTGCTTACAGAGGAAACAACTGCAACTCCAAACAATATAGAATATACAATATCTAAAGAGAAATCTGCAAGTAAAAGCAAATATACTATAACAAGTTCAGAAGAGAACTGCTCACTTGAAATTGGCTTTGAATTAGATGGTATTTCGGATAATGGAGTAACTGAAAAAGTTTATGTATCATATGATGCAAATGACGTACAATTTAATGTAGAATACAATAATGCAATAACATTTAAAGATGTAACAGTTACAGAATTAAATGGTGAAAACAGTGTTGCATTAAATGATTATAGCCAAGAGGAATTAAGCTCTTTATTGCAACAATTACTTGCACAAATTATTACTGTAAATTCTCAAAAAATACAGAATGCAAATGTTTTTTAAGATATTATAAAAAGTGTCTAGAATTATTAAATTTTAATTTAATAGTTCTAGACACTTTTATTTGAAAGATAAACGACATGTTTTCAACAATAAGAGGCAAAAGACGAAATTTGTCGAACGTTTTTCATTGCTTTTAAGTCTAAATAGTAATATAATTTTAATAAATTTTAGAGATAAATTAATTCAAAAATTCGCTATAGCGAAATAGATTTTTCTTAAATAATGCCTAATAAGTTATATTAATAAATGTTTGTTGCATTGAAAAAAATAATATGTTATAATAAAAACCACTTTATTACACACAAAATATATTGAGAAAAAAGAGGAGATTTTATGAAACAAAAGAATGAAAAAGGTATAACATTAGTTGCCTTGGTTGTTACAATAATTATTTTATTAATACTTGCAAGTGTTAGTATAAATTTGACACTAGGAGATAATGGCATAATAATAAAGGCAAAAGAAGCTAAAAGAAAGTCGCAAGAAGGATACATAAATGAAGAATTTGCAATGAATCTTATACAAAATGAAATTAAAAATAATATAAATTCTATAGATTCTAACCCAGGAAAACTTGAAGGAAGTGGAACAAAGGAAAATCCTTATGTGATAAATAGTGTAGAAGATTTTATATTTTTGCAATATGATGTAACAAATGGAAATACTTATGAAGGAAAAATAGTAAAACTAGGACATGATATAGATTTTAATGCAAATAATGCTTATGTTGATCCAAATAGTTTAGATTATAAAAAATATGGATATAATGGAGAAATAAAAAAATATATACAAGAAAATGGAATAAATCCTATTGGAATAACAAATTATACTGATGATAATTTGTTAAAAAGTTATTCTTTCAATGGGGAATTTGATGGTAATGGCAAAACTATATCTAATTTAAAGATGAACTGTAATCAAAATAATACTGGCTATAATGCTTATGGTTTGTTTGCATACTGTTTGGGAAATATACATGATTTGTATATAGAAAATTGTGATTATGATATAAAAATCGCATCTAATAAATTTATGGGAATAGGAATTTTGGTTGGAACACTTGGGGAAGAAGGAAAGATAACTAATTGCCATGTTTCTGGAAATATGAATGTATATAGCGGAACCGAAAATAATGTTGGAGGGATTACTGGAGCAAACAACGGAGAAGTTTCTAATTGCTATAGCTCAGCAAATATAAAAAGTGTATTTTTTAATTCATTAGAGTCAAATCCTGCTCAAAGATGCGGAGGAGTGGCTGGAGTAAATGAAGCAAAAGGAAATATGAAGAATTGTTATTTTAATGGAACTTTTGAAATTACCCAAAATGAAGAATCATCTTTAAGGTGTTTTAGAACCTATGCTGGTGGAGTTTGTGGCTATAACTTAAATGAAATTGATAATGTATATAATGTTGGAACAATAAAAGAAACCGACAAAGAAAATAAGGATATTTTGATAGGTGGAAGTATAGGAACTAATTGGAATGGAACAGGCAAGGAAATTAATGCTTGCTATTATTTGGAAAATTGCATATTAATAAGTACTGAAAATGGAAGAACTATTAGTACATTAGGAGAATCAAAAACAGAAGAATATTTAAAAAGTGATGAATTTATAAATGAATTGAATAGCAAACATAATGGAATCTGGAAAAAGGACACAAAGAATATAAATAATGGATATCCAATATTAAATTGGCAATAATAAAAAGGCTAATAAATGAACGTTTAAAATGTACATTTATTAGCTATTTTTTGATTTATATTTTGGCATAGTACAGGCTAATGTATTATAATAATTTTTATTAAAATAAAATCGCCAGTATTAATTTTGTAATAAAGGAGAGTAGTATACAAAAATGGAATCATTTTATAAAGAAATTATAACATTAGTCAAAAATTGATGAAAATACTCTTGCTAAATATTTCATGCTAGCCATTGATTGCTCTAATGTATTTCCAGTAGCTCCTACTTCTATTATGCAGGCTGCTTTTCCAAGTTGCTGGTTATATCTGCTGTTTCTTAATAGTATTGGTCTAAATAACCCAGGGTATAATTCGTTTGCTTTTTTCTGAACTTTTACTGCAAATTGTAAATTCTTTTGCCAGTTAGGGTGTTCTAGGCCTCCACCATCTGTTCCGATTACAAACATTAGTTGAGATACAACCTCATCTCCAATTTTAATAGAAGGAGCATAAGAAGTATCTGCAATAGCATCTCTATGTAAGTCTATAATTATGTCTGTATTGGGGTGTGAAATTAACAAGTTTTCGACCGTTGCCATAGACCTGCCATATGAACCAGAATATGCGGGATAATCATGATATGTTTTGTCATGTACAACATTAAAACCATATGAAGTTAGCTGGTCTGTAAGAGAATTACCAACACGTACCACAGAATAATCTAAATCTGTAGTTCTAAAAGTTCCACTTTCTTCATATGCAAAATTTTCTGTGGGTGTGTAACTTTCGCAAGTATGAGTGTGAAAAATCATCACATCAGATTGGTTAATTTCTAATCCTTCATAATTCAAAATATCATCAGTTAAAGTATAATTAGTTCCATTTTTGATTTCAACACCTTGATAATCATTTGTGTATTTGTTTGGTACACCAGAATCAATTACTTGTGTCTCTATATTCGTACTAGCATGTTCAATAGTATTATCGGTATTATTATTTTCAACAATGGTAGGCTCTTCGGCAATATTATTTTCACTTTCATGAGTTGCTATTTTGATAGACGACATAACTGGAAGTTGTGAATTAAGTAAAAACTGTAGAGGACTTTTTGATTCTATGTATGATGTCTCGATAGAAGAAAAATCTGAGTCGTTGGTGGTAGCAATACCAGGAATTGTTTGGTTTAATATAAAAGGAGAAAAAGCAAACTTATCTAAATTGATAGATAGGCCTTGTACAAAATAAATAAAAAATATTATTACAAATAAAATAAGTAAGATTTTTATTAAGCTTTTTATATTTATTACGGCTACGTTTACCATTGTATTCTCCTTTTTTCGAAGCTCACCCCAATAATTCAATTTTTATAAATTTCGATATGTCGCTCTTGGTCGGGGCTCTTCGACCCCTCAAAAGGCGAGCGCCATCTTATTTATAAAAATGGAATTACTGAGTGTGTTATTATTATTAAATAAATATTTACTTATAATAAATGTATGTAATTGTTACAAAAATATTACTAAAATACTTGAAACAAAAGAAAAATTAATATATTATAAATACTGTAAATATAATAAACAAAGGAGTGAAATATATGGTTGGTCTAAAATTAGATTTAAAAAATGTTGGCATAACCGAAAAATCTATCTTGAAATATAGTGAAGAGGTAGAAGAGATTCATGCAGAATTACACGAGAAAAAAGACGATGAAAATGAATTTTTAGGATGGTTAGAACTTCCTACTAAATATAATAAAAAAGAATTTAAGAAAATAAAAGAATGTGCAAAAAGAATTCAAGCAAATTCAGATGTGCTACTTGTTATTGGAATTGGTGGTTCGTATCTTGGTGCTAGAGCAGTAATAGAGGCTCTAACAAATACATTTTATAATTTACAAGATAAAGAAACAAGAAAGACTCCTCAGATAATATATGTTGGAAATAATTTAAGCCCTAATTACATGAGCGAGCTAATAGATTTAATAAGTAATAAAGATTTTTCTATAAATGTGATTTCAAAATCTGGAACTACAACAGAGCCAGCTATTGCATTTAGAGTTTTTAGAGAATTGTTAGAAGCAAAATACGATTTGGAAGAAGCAAGAAGCAGAATATATGTTACAACAGATAAAGAAAAAGGAGCATTAAAGCAATTAGCAGAAAAAGAAAAATATGAAACATTTGTTATTCCAGACAATGTAGGAGGCAGATATTCTGTACTTACTCCAGTAGGACTTTTACCAATAGCTGTTGCCGGTGTTGATATAGACAAATTAATGAAAGGTGCAAGATTTGCACAAGATAAATATTGTGACTCAAACTTAAAATACAATGAATGTTATCAATATGCTGTTGCAAGAAATATCTTATACAATGATGACAAAAACATAGAAATACTTGCAAATTACGAGCCAAAAATGCACTACGTAACAGAGTGGTGGAAACAACTTTATGGTGAGAGTGAAGGAAAAGATGGAAAGGGAATATTTCCAACAGGAGTTGATTTTACAACAGATTTGCACTCTTTAGGACAATACATACAAGAGGGAAGAAGAAACTTATTTGAGACAGTAATAAGAATAGAAAAGCCAAATTCAGATATAAACATAAACTTAGATGAAGACGATTTGGATGGATTAAATTACTTAGTTGGTAAATCATTAGATTTTGTAAATAAAAAAGCAATGGAAGGAACAATAGAAGCACACGTTGATGGAGAAGTACCAAATATATTAATAACTATGCAAGAATTAAATGCAGAGACTTTAGGACAATTAATATATTTCTTCGAACTTGCATGCGCAATGTCTGGCTCAATACTTGGAGTAAACCCATTCAACCAACCAGGAGTTGAAAAATACAAGAAGAACATGTTTAGACTACTAGGAAAACCAACAAAAAAATAGAAATTTGTCGAACGATTATATGAAGATTTTTAAATAAAGTATTGCAAAAAAATTAGAATATAGTATAATAATATGTAGATGGCTTATTCATTATCACTAAATTTTTAAATGAAGATATGTAACCAAAGGTTACAAAAAAAACAGGTATGTGGCGACATACCTGGTTTTTTCTACCCTTGAAATAAATCGAAGATAGATTTTAGCACTTGAAGAATTTTAAATAGATACTTTACCGAAATTAATACGATATGTAAAAATTTAATAAATTTTTTTGTGCTATTTTTCTTACGTTTTTGCTTATTCATTATCTTCACCTCCTTTTTTATGAAGATAACATAATTATAAAACATAACAGTTGCAAAAGTCTGTCGAAATATGTAGCTGTAAAAAATATTTTTTAGTAAGAAATGGCAGTTGGTTATTTATAAAATAATCAATTTTGTATTGACATAACACAAAAAAAGTACTATTATAAGAATATGTGAATAGATAAGCAATGAGACAAAGTAAAATAAAGGTTACTTTTAGAGAAGAATTGTCGTAGGCTGAAAGCAATTCTAAGCAAACGTATTTGAAAAACTACCTCACAGGAAACCGGCGAAAGCTTGCTTAGTAAATTAAGTAAAAAATTAGGATGGAACCGTGCATATATGCACTCCTAAATGTTAAAAGCATTTGGGAGTGTTTTTGTTTTCCAAATGCAAAAGGAGGATTTTTTATGATAATTACATTAAAAGATGGAAGCAAAAGAGAAGTACAGGAAGGTATTTCTGTAATAGACCTTGCAAGAGAGATTAGCGAAGGTTTAGCAAGAGTTGCAACTGCAGGAAGAGTAGACGGAAAAGTTGTTGATTTAAGATACAATTTAAACAAAGACTGCAATGTAGAAATTTTAACATTTGATGATGAAGATGGAAAGAAAGCATATTGGCATACAACATCTCATATAATGGCACAAGCTATTAAGAGATTATATAAAGATGTTAAGCTTGCAATTGGACCAGCTATAGATGGTGGATTTTACTATGATTTCGACACAGAATACAGATTTTCAGAGGCTGATTTCGAGAAGATAGAAGCTGAAATGAAAAAAATTATAAAAGAAGATTTACCAATAGAAAGATTTGAACTTCCAAGAAACGAAGCTATCAAATTAATGAAAGATGCAGGAGAAGATTATAAGGTAGAATTAATAGAAGACTTACCAGAAGACGAAGTTTTATCATTTTATAGACAAGGGGAATTCACAGATTTATGTGCAGGACCTCATTTAATGAGTACTGGAAAAGTAAAATGTGTTAAATTATTATCAACTTCAGGAGCTTACTGGAGAGGCGACGAAAAAAATAAGATGCTTCAAAGAATTTATGCTATATCATTCCCAAAGGCAAGTTTGCTTGAAGAACATTTAGCAAGATTAGAAGAAGCAAAACAAAGAGACCACAGAAAATTGGGAAAAGACCTAGAATTATTCATGACACATAAATTAGTAGGTTCAGGACTTCCAATGTATTTGCCAAATGGTGCAACAGTAAGAAGATTGCTTGAAAGATACATTCAAGATAAGGAAATAAGAATGGGATATAAACACGTATACACACCATCACTTGCAAACGTTGAACTATACAAAACATCAGGACACTGGGACCACTACAAAGAGGATATGTTCCCAGTAATGAAAATGGACAACGAAGAGTTAGTATTAAGACCAATGAACTGCCCACATCACATGCTAATATTCAAGAGCAAAATGCGTTCATACAAAGACTTACCAATTAGAATTGGTGAATTAGCACACGACTTCAGATATGAAGACAGCGGAACAGTTTGTGGTATTGAAAGAGTGCGTGAGATGTGCCAAAATGATGCGCACTTATTCGTAAGACCAGACCAAATAAAAGATGAAGTTGGAAAGGTCGTAAAATTAATACTAGATGTATACAAAGACTTTGGATTTAAAGACTACAAATTTAGATTATCATTAAGAGATAAAAATGACAAACACAAATACTTTGACGATGACGAAATGTGGGACAAGGCAGAAAGTCAACTTCGTGAAATACTAACAGAACTAGGATTAGACTTCTACGAGGCAGAAGGCGAAGCTGCATTCTATGGACCAAAGCTAGATGTACAATTAAAATCAGCAATAGGACATGATGTAACAGTTTCAACTTGCCAATTAGACTTCTTATTACCACAAAGATTCGAGCTAGAATATATTGGTGAAGATGGAAAAGCTCACAGACCAGTTGTAATACACAGAGCGATACTTGGAACACTAGACAGATTTATGGCATTCTTAATAGAAGAAACAAAAGGAGCATTTCCAACATGGCTTGCACCAGTACAAGTAAAAGTACTTCCAATATCAGACAAACACTTAGAATATGCAAACAAAGTAAAAGAAGCATTACAAGATAAAGAAGTAAGAGTAGAAGTAGACGATAGAGCAGAAAAAATCGGATACAAAATACGTGAAGCACAACTTCAAAAAGTTCCATACATGCTAGTTGTTGGAGATAAAGAACAAGAAGCTGGAAAAGTCGGAGTTCGTAACAGAAAAGACGGAGACGTTGGAGCAATGAAGCTAGAAGACTTCGTTGAAAAAATAGATGAAGAAATAAAAACATTTGCAAAATAAGAAATATAATCAAAAAGAATACGAACATATAGTAAATGAATATGTTTGTATTCTTTTTTTGAAAAATTGGCGTAAGTTTTTATTATACAATAAATTTTTATAGCATTATTAATAAAGTTGTGATATACTAATTCAGTAATTTAATTTGCAAAATTTGGAGGAGCAAATATGCCAAGGAAAGTAGTAAAAGGTACAACAGAAAACTTAAATATGTTAAGAGAAAAGGTAGACTATATTGGTTTTGAACTAGGAGAAGTTCCAGAATTTTTAAAGGATTTTGAGCCACTTGAATATAGAGTACCAAAGGTTTACGACGAAACTACATATAAAGTTTATAAGTACGTAAAAATAAAAGATATTGAAATATTAATTACACCAAAGGACAGACTAGATGATTTAGAGGAAAGGTATAAACTTGCCAGCCCATTATTTACATATATGAAGCCAGAGGCAAACGAAAATCTTGAGAAGTATGCATACTTTTTAAAAATGATAAATCAGACTAGGGTGTCAGATATTCAAGAAATAGAAAAGGAACAAGAAGCTTTTCAAAAAGAGATTCCATTTGATGTGAAATTTGCTAATAATTTTAAGTGGCAAATATTTTATTCTGATTATGCAGATAAATATTTTATGCTTGCTTCTACAAATGAAACAGACAATTCGCAGATGTTTTATTTATTGAAAAGGAAGATTGAAGAGAATAAAAATAAAAAGGAAAGTACTATTTTTGTACCTATCAGTAATGAAGAATATTCGGAAGTAATATTAAAAAAATCAGAGATAGAGGATTTAGAAAATTATTTGTGGTTTTTCACTAAAAATTGGCCTTCTATATATGAAATAGAAGATGAAGAAGGAAATATTCAGTTACAAATAGTTGGAGAAACTGTTATATATGATAAAATGACCAGTCAATATAGAATTATTCTTAAAGATAAAAAGGATGCTTCAAAATGCTATAAATTAATCAAAGCATTATTCATTTTAGCATATGATTTAAGAAAAGATTATCAATTTCAAATAAAGATTGGTGAAAATGGTGGGTTGGATTTCTATTATAATGATGAAAAAATTGAATATGATACTTTGCCAGAATTCTTGAAGAAAGAGTCAATTTCCAAGATAAAAGAAAACGAGAGAGTTAAGACTGAGACTAAGGAAGTAAAGGCCGACATTAAGGATTTGCAAAAACAAGAAGAACAAAAAAATCTTGAATATCTTAGAAAAGAGAAAGAGATTGTTACTTTCTTAGAGTGCAAGAAAACTTTTATGGGAAGAATAAAGTATTTCTTTAAAGGAAAGAAAAGTAAGAAAGAGGAAGAGATTTCTGAACATTCTGCAAGTAAAGAAAGATTAAAGGATATTTTAAGCCAAGACAAAGAAAATATAGAGCATTTTAAAGATGATGAATTAGAATCTAAGAGCTATACTGTTGAAGACATTATTAAGATTGGCAAAGAGCTTGATAATAATGTAAAAGACAACAAGAATGCAAAACTAGATTTAAAAGCTTTGCAAAACAAGGTTGATAATATTGACAGAAAACTGAAGAATGCAACAGAGTTTTTAGAAGAGATAGACGAGCATAAGAAGAGTATATTTGAATTCTGGAAATATGCAAACAAAGATGAGTCTAAAATGCTTGCCGAAGGTGAAGCAGCAGAAGAAGAAACAACGAGTACTGGACTTAGAAAAACTTTTGATTATGAAGAAGATATAGAAAATTTTGCAAGTAAGATAGATAGTCAACAGAGAGAAAAACTAACACATAAAGAACAAGATGCATTATTTGCATCAAACTTTGTGCTAGACGGAATAAACATAGTATCAAAGGAAAAATTATTAAAAGATGATGAAAACAAGATAGCAAATTTATTACAACAATTAAAAGACGACTACAAGAAAGATATTGATAAAATTCAAGAAAAAGATTTCGATATTTTTGGAAATATCAGTCAAGACAAGACAAAGATAAAAACACTAAAAAATAATCAACATAGAGAAGCGGAAAAAGATAAGTACAAAGTTTTAAATGTAAATTTAAATACAGAAATGGATGTATTTATAGAAAAATTAAAAGAACTTAGACAAATTCTTATAGATGAATCTGAAAAGATAGAAGTTCCATACGATATATCTTTGTACAAGGCTAGCAACGAAAAGATTGATCCAGATGGATTCGACAAATTTAGTGTAAATCCGTTTGAAACCTTGGATAATCTAGAGAAAACCTCTACATCTAAAGAAACATATTTATATAAAATCAATGTTCCGGAAAATACAAAGTTAGTCTTTTACTCGAATATAACATTCTTTGAAAATAACAATCAAACACTTCCTTTAGGAATGGACATATCTCAAGAAGGTCTTATAAACATGGATAAATATAAGCTTGAACTAAAAGGAAAAGATGAATTTAATATAAATATTTTCAAGAACGAATTCGATAATTTTGTAAAGAATGTTAAGGTTTATGAGTATGATTTAGTAAATAAAGATTAAATAGTTGAAAAATGATTACAATTTTGACGTAGCCAAAATTATGATTATTTGCCAACGGAAAGGAAAAGTATGATAGATAGAGTAATCATAGTGGTACTTGACGGTTTCGGTGTCGGAGAGGCTCCAGATGCAAATAAGTATGGAGATGAAGGAAGTGACACACTTGCTGGAATATACAATAATACGACTTTAAATATTCCAAACATGGCTAAATTGGGACTATATAACATAGACGGAGTTAAGGTTGGAAAAAAACAAGAAGAGACAATAGGCGCATATGGAAAGGCACAAGAACAGGCCGATGGAAAAAACAGTCCAGTAGGGCATTGGGAGATGTCTGGTTATATTAAACATCCAGCTTTTACAACATATCCAAATGCATTTCCTCAAAAATTGATTGATGAATTTATAGAGAAAACTGGTGTAAAAGGTGTTTTATGTAATGAAGTTGGCTCTGGAACAGAAATTTTAAAGCGTTTTGGAGAAGAACACATAAAGACAGGATATCCTATAATATACACATCAGCAGACAGTGTATTTCAGATAGCTGCTCATGAGGACGTAATTCCAGTAGAAAGATTATATGAAATTTGTAGAATTACAAGAAAGATTCTAGATAACCCAGAATACAATGTGGGAACTGTAATTGCAAGACCTTTTATTGGAGATAAATCAGAAAACTTTACAAGAACCTACAACAGAAAAGACTTTGAGTCTAATACTTTTGGCAAGACAATGTTAGATGTAATGCATGAGAATAGTACAAATGTTGTAGCCATAGGAAAAATAGAAGATTTATTCAGTGGCAGGGGAATAGACAGTGCAATACACACAAACGGAAATGCTGATGGAATAGAAAAGACGATTGAAGAAATAAAGAAAGACACTAAGGGATTGGTATTTACAAACCTTGTAGATACAGACATGTTATATGGACATAGAAATAATATTGAAGGATATGCAAGAGCACTAGAATATTTTGATTCAAAATTACTAGAGATAATGAGCAACATGAAAGAAAATGATATGCTTATTATAACAGGGGACCATGGAAATGATCCAAGTACTCCAAGTACAGACCATTCTAGAGAATATACTCCAATATTGGTATATGGAAAGAATATAAAAGAAAATGTGAATCTGGGAATAAGAAGCACATTTGCAGATATTTCTGCAACAATATTAGATATGTTAGAATTACCAAAACTTGAAAATGGTATAAGCTTTAGAAAAGAAATAGAGAAATAATAAAAAGCTGATATATGTTACTAAAACAATATATCAGCTTTTATAAATTTATTTTATATCTTCTTTTACAACTCCTGGCTGTTCCAACAATTCTGGCTTCTTTAAATATTTAGACAATTGCTTAAAAGAAGTTGAATAATAATAACCATCGCAAATTCTCTCATCACCAACAAAGGCTATGGTAATACATTTTTCTTCGTGCATTTCATCATCATCATAAATATAACTTTTCTTCTTTTTGCCCATTGCAAAAAATAAACTTGTTGTACCAAAATTGTATAAATGATGATAAATACTATCAATTCCTAGTGAACCAACATTAGTTAAGAATACGCTAGTATGAAATGGACTTGCTGAAATGATTGCCTTTGGAACGGCTCCATGCTTGTCTAAAAATTTAAGGAGTTTAAAGGTTGCTCTAATAAATCCATTTGGCACAATACTAAATGTTTTTGCCAATGCATCTGTATTATTAGAGGTACTGTAATCCTTATTTTTTTCTATTGCATTATCAAGTTTCTCTTTTATCTCAAAAATATTTTCAGTTCCTGTAAAAGGCAATTTTATTGTTGTTTCTTGTCCTTCATCAGCAAAGCTTTTCTTTATTGCTAAAGAAACAAATATTTGATTTCTAGCATATAGGCTACCATTCATCGCAAACCTATTTAAATAAGGCCTTTCAGCAATTATTCTAACTATAGCTGCATAAATTATATTCATGTAAGAAAGCTTTATTCCTTCTTTAGCTTTTCTATCAATGTATTTATCCAATTCTTTTAATTTAATATCTTGCTTAAAATAAACTTGTGCATCGTTTCTTTCCAACATTACACAAGGTATAACTCTAAAAAACGGTGGAACGGTTTTTAATTTTCTGCCGTCACTTCTGTGTCCAAACATTATTTTCTCCCCTTTATTTGATATATCTATTTTACGCTGAATGGCGAAAAATGTCAAATAATAATAAAAATTTATACTTGTTAAGTAGAATACTTAATGATATAATAACCGTAGAAAATTTTTTTATTAGGGAGGAACAAATGAAAGAAAAGGGAATTACATTAATTGCATTAACTGTTACAATTGTGGTTCTAATAATACTAACAAGTATTTCTATTAGAATAATATTAAGCAATGGACGGTCTAATTGGAAAAACAAATGAGGCAAAAATAGCAGCAGTAATTGACCAAGAAAGAAGTCAAGTAAATCGCGCTGCTCAGGCTGCACTTTTGCACTGGCCATATACTTATATTGAAGAGAACAACTTTAAAACAGAATTGAATAAGACAATAGGAGAAGGTAAATATACATTAAGTTATGATAGTGCTAACAAAATATATACCGTTACTTATGTAGAAAGCAATAGAAGCTATACCGTAAACAATTGGGATACAGATGAAGAAACTGAAAATGCAAAGGCTACACTCGTAATAAACACAAAAATTGCTAAATTTGCTAAAAATACAGTAAGTGCACAATTGAGTTTTAGTGTAAAAGCACAATTAAATGGAAAGGAAGTATACAACAACATATTAAATGTTACTCATGAAGAATCTGCAGGAGAAAAGGCAATTATAATAAAAGACATACCAACAGGCGCAAATGTAACTATAAATGCTGTATATAATACATTAAGCTATAAATTAACATCAAACCAAACAGCAACAGTAACACTAGAAAGCAATAAGGCTACAATTGCTAATTTTGAATATACATACGATTATAAAAATATTACTGGAAGTAGTGCAACAACGGCACTATTGTATGATGGAAGTAGCTTATCACAAAGGTAAAGGAGTAATGAGAATGAAGAATAAAAAAATATTGATAATTAGCATTATTGCAGTACTTATATTAGTTATGAGTGGAACAGTGTATGCATATTTTACTACATATGCAACCGCTAGTGGAAGTGTTAGGTTGAATTTACTTGATACCGAAATAAGTGTTGCAAAGAGTGAATTTGAAAATGGAAAATTTAATATTGAATTGGAAAACATAGGTGATGCAGAAGCTTTTGTAAGGGTAAAAGTATTGATTCCAGATTTTGCAACTGTAACTTCTGATTCAGCCAATTGGACGTTAAATAATGATGGCTATTGGTATTACAATCCTATACTTGAGGCAGGAGCACCAAGTGATATACTACAATTAAATATCAATATGAGTGGTAATGAGACAAAAGAATTTAATGTCGTAACAAATGTAGAAGCTTCCCGTGTTTGGTATAATGAAGATGGCAGTACATATGCAAACTGGAAATATACATTTGGAAGTACAGAAGAATAGAGGTGAATAAGTGTGAAAAAGATACAAATAATAATAATTTCTATGTTGTTAATAGTGACAACAGTATTATTTCCTATAAGAAAAGCAGGTGCAGCAACTATGGAAATGGAAAGCATAGGAACAAGTATAGTAGAAAATGGAAATGTTGTAGCAAATAGGGATTATAATTCTGATAGTTGGGAAGGAACTGCATCTGGGGCTTTATTTAGTAATATGACAGAAGAAATTGATAACTTTAAATTGGGAAAAAGATATTCATACGAAATTAGTGTGAAAAATAGTGGAGACATAGATACATATGTTAGAATGATTATAACAAAAACAATACGAGATGCAAATGGAGATAAGGATACGACAATATCTCCTGAATTAATAGAACTAGAATTTTCTGATGAAGATTGGATTATAGCTGAGAATCAATCGACGCGAGAGAGAACTGTATGTTATTACAAAAAAATTTTAGAAATGGGGTCAACTACACCAAACTTAATAAATTCTATAAAAGTAGATAATTCTATTGGAAAAATATCAACAGAAAAATTAGTAACAGATGAGAATGGTTATGAAACAATTGAAGTTGGATATGCTGGTGCTGAAAAGAGTTTTAATTTAGATATGGAAGTAGATGCTGTACAAACTCATAATGCAGCAGCTGCAATCAAATCTGCATGGGGAGTAAATGTAACAGTAGATTCGAATGGTGATATTGAATTGAATTAAATTAATCAAGAGAAAGCATGCATTTTTGCATGCTTTTATATTAGAATGGAGGAAAAATGTTAGAAGAACTAAAAAAATGCGAGTTTTGTCCTTTTAGATGTAAGGCAAATAGATTAGAAGGAAAAATTGGAAAATGTGGCTGTAATGATAAAATAAAAATTGCATTAGCATCATTACATTATTATGAAGAGCCGTGCATAAGTGGTAAAAACGGTTCGGGAACTGTTTTCTTTTCAAATTGTAATTTAAACTGTATATTTTGCCAGAATTATAAGATAAGTCAGGAAGGCAAAGGAAGAGAAGTTTCAATAGAAGAGCTTGCAAAAATTTTTTTAAATCAGCAAGAAAATGGTGCGAATAATATTAATTTAGTAACGCCTACTATGTATGCATATCAAATAATAGAAGCGTTAAAAATTGCTAAGGCGAATGGTCTTAAAATCCCAATAATATATAACACAAATGGTTACGAAAATGTGGAAACGATAAAAGCACTAAATGGATATGTAGATGTGTATTTACCAGATTTGAAATATTATTCTAACGAAATTGCTGTGAAATATTCAAAGGCGCCAAATTATTTCGAAATAGCAACAAAGGCAATACTAGAGATGATAAATCAAGTTGAAAAACCAGTTTTTGACGAAAATGGAATAATAAAAAAAGGTGTAATTATAAGACACTTAGTTTTACCAGGACATATTCAAAATTCAAAACATATATTAAAATGGTTAAAAGAAAACGTAGATTCAAAAGCATATGTAAGTGTAATGGCACAATATTTTCCAACATATAAGGCCAAAGAAGATAAATATCTAAACAGAAAATTAACTACAAAAGAATATTCGGAAATAGAGCAATACTTGTATTTGCTTAATATAGAAAATGGATATATGCAGGATTTAGGAAAGCATGAAGAAGAGTATGTACCTGATTTTTAAAAAGTAATTGAAAATAATGCAATTATGAAATATAATAAATATGAGAAATTTTTAGAAAGAGGCAGAAAATGGCAAAATATATAACTAAAACAAGAATAGATTTAGAAGATGTCGGCTATTCTAATAAAGTGAACAATAAGGCTATTATAAAAATACTAGAAAATGCAGGAGGAAGACATTCAGAATCGTTAAAATTAGGACTTAATGATATGGAAATAGTGGGTTTTAGTTGGATTTTATTGGGATGGAAGGTAAAAATCATAAAAAGACCAATATATAATGAAGAGGTTACTGTAAAAACATGGGGAAGAGATTCTAACAAAATATTTACGTATAGAGATTATGAAATATATAATGAAAATGGAGAGCTATGTACAATTGCTACAAGTAAGTGGGCAATTGTGGATATAAATACAGGAAAATTAAGAGAACTTACTCCTGATATAATAGAGAAATATCAATGCGAAGATGAGAAAGTGTTTGAAAAAGACTATACATTAAAATTAAAAGAACCAGAGACGGTAATTAGTACGCAAACACATAAAGCTCAAAGAAGAGACATAGATATTAATAAACATATTCATAATTTATACTATTTAGATTATGCTTATGAAGCTTTACCAGAAGAAATTTATGAAGAACCAGAATGCAACAATATAGAGATAATGTATAAGAAACAAATTCGTTTAAATGATAAATTTGAGTGCTTATATACTATGGAAGAAGATCAAAAAATAGTAACAATGAAATCAGCAGACGGCAAAATACTTCACGCGATTATTAAGTTATATTAATTAGAAAATGAGGTTTTTATGGAGAATAAAGCAAAAGAGAAAAGACAGTATGTAATAATAAATTGTTTGTTATTATTAATTACAATTCTATTAGGAATATACTTATATAAAATTATACAATCTAATAAACAGCAAATAAAAGTTGGCTATGAACAGGGAGTTAATTTTGTACAACAGTTACAAGAGGGAACCCTTAATGTAGAGTCAAGCGATATATCTTTAGCTAAGAATAATGTTAACATTGAAATTAAAGAAGATATAAAATACTCAGAAGAATATAAGTTTGACAATGTATTTAATAATAAGTATTACTATAATCAATTAGATGATTGTGCAAAATTGATATACGATACTATTGAAAATAATTTGTATAATATGACTGCTGGTAATTATGAAATGAAACTTTCAAATGAAATTTCCGATGTTTTATACGAAGACAATGGAGAAGAAAAATTAGACTATAGTTTTCAATCAGCATGGGATGCGCTGACTCAAGATAGAACAGATACATTCTTTATAGATATTACAAATGTAAATTTAAAGATAAAAAAGACTACATATGGAAATAAAGTAAACTATGCCTTATCAATTGCGCCTGATAGTAATGAGGGATATTTGTTAAAGGGACTTGAAAATAAACAGACAGTACATGCTGTATTAAATAGTATAAGAGAACAAAGGGACAGTATTATTTCTAATGCCAGTGGAAGTGATTATGATAAGATACTACAAGTACATGATTGGATTATAGACAACCTTGAATATGAGAGTAATATAGAGAATAGTAATGTATATAATTTGTATGGAGCATTAATAGAGAAAAAAGCCGTATGCGAGGGATATGCAGAGGCATTCAAATATATATTAGATGAAATGCGAATTCCATGTATATTGGTGAGTGGAACAGCAACAAATTCAGAGGGAACGACAGAAAGGCATGAATGGAATTATGTCCAAATAGATAATAAATGGTATGCAGTAGATTCTACTTGGGATGATCCAGTAGTAAAAGGTTTGGGATATGTTTCGAATTCTGTAAAACATAAGTATTTTTTAATTGGAAGTAGAAAAATCAACAGAAATCATTTTGTAAATGGCCAAATGACTCAAAATGGACAGTCGTTTATATACCCTAAATTAGAGAGTGACAATTATAAATAATAAGAAAACTCATATTTTATAAAGCATTTTTGCCTTGTAAAATATGAGTTTAAATTATTTTCCTACAATTTTTGGACCTATTGTTGTTACCGTACCTGCACCGATTGTAAGAACAATATCATTTGGCATAACTCTATCTCTAATGTATTTTGCAATCTCATCGAAATCAGACATGTAAAGAGCTTTTTTTCCGACTCTATTAATATTAATCTGATCAACTAAATTTTGAGAAGAAATACCCAATGTGTCAGATTCTCGTGCTGCATAAATATCAGTAACAATTATATTATCAAATCCTGACAGTGCTTGAGAAAATTCATTAAGTAGATTTTTGGTTCTACTATAAGTATGAGGTTGGAAAACAACCCAAGACCTGTTAAACTTTTTCTTCTTCATTGCATCATAAACAGCTTTAATCTCTGTTGGGTGATGACCATAATCATCATAAACAGTAGCACCATTAGAGTTTCCAACAAATTCGAACCTTCTGTGTGCACCAGTATATTTTAATAGTCCTGCTTTAATAACTTCCTTATCTATTCCATATTCATAACATGTTGCAATACATGCTAAAGCGTCGTAAACATTGTGCATGCCTGGAACAGATAATTTTATGCTCTTATAGAAACTGTTATTTCTATAAACATCAAAAAGGGCAAATCCATTATTATCAAATGTTATATTTCTGGCAATAAAATTAGACTTTTCGTTTTTTATACCAAATGTAACAATTTTTGCATTAGTGTTTTTATATAAATCAGCAGAATTTGGATCATCAGCATTAAGTACTAACAAACCATCTTTTGGAAGTAGCTCAACAAACTTAACAAATGCTTTCTTTACATGGTCTAAATCTTTAAAATAATCCAAGTGATCATTATCTATATTTAAAATTATTTCTGTTCTTGGATGAAATTTTAAAAAGCTCTCAACATACTCGCATGATTCTAGAATAAAATATTCACTGTTTCCAACTCTATAATTACCATCAATTTGCTTTAATATAGCGCCAACTTGAATGGTTGGATCTTTATGAGCTTCCATGAAACACACAGAGATCATTGAGGTAGTGGTTGTTTTTCCGTGAGTTCCAGAAATACTAATTGTATCTCTGTATCCCTTTGTAAGTATTCCAAGAAATGTAGATCTTTCCATAGTTTCTATATTCAATCTTCTGGCCTCTTGCATTTCGATATCATCATGAGAAATTGCAGCACTATAAACAACTAAATCAGCCTTTCTAAGATTATCTAAATCATGGCCGATTACAACTGAAATACCATTGTTTTTTAATTTTTCAACTAATTCAGATTCACTGGCATCTGAGCCTGTAACATAAAATCCCCATTTTTTTAATATTGTGGCAATACCACTCATGCTAGTTCCGCCTATTCCTAGCATATGTATATGTTTATATTTTTTTAATTCTTCTAAATTAACCAAATTAAGCACTCCTTTTTTATATGTTTTATACTCTTGTATATTATATACTTAAAATGGTATTTTTTCAACACATTTTTAATCAAGAAATGTAGAAGTTGGTTTTAAAAATAATTATTATACTATAAAAAAATATAAAAAAAATTAAATTTTTTGAAAAAATAGAAGGAAAACAATGTAAAATGGAGAATAATATAAATGTACATACTTTATAGTACAAAAATAAAAAACATTGGAAGGCGGTGCTCACATGGAAATAACAGAAGTACGTGTAAGAAAAATTAACTCAGGAAATAGAGTAAAGGCTATTGCTCAAATCACATTTGACAATGAGTTCGTTGTAAAAGAAATTAAAGTTATGGAAAAACCAGAAGGATTATTCATAGCTATGCCTAGAAGAAAAAGAGGCGATAAATACTCTGATATAGCTCATCCTATAAACCAAGCAGCAAGAGACAAAATAACAAAAGCTGTATTAGACCAATATGAAGTAACAGAAGATCCAGAACCAGTTGAAAAAACAGAAGAAGCTTCTGAATCAGAAGATGCTGAATAAAAATATCCCTTATAAGGGATATTTTTTTACGTTTTATAGGTTTAAAATTTGAAAAATAAAAAAAGAAGGCTCCCCCGAGCCTATGAAAGGTGTATGGGGGAGCAGGAGATCGGGAGCTTAGTAGCAGGCTTTCGCTGCCGCCTGTCCCAAAACTCGAGTTACGTAGGCGATTGGATCGCCTACATATTGGTCGCAGTCCCGTACTACTACATATGTGAGCTGGCCACATGAAGCAGCCTCGTAATCGAGACCGTTCAGCCTCGCCTTTACGGCGAGGAAGTCGGCAGTGCCAACTGCGAAGAGAGCTTTCTTTTTCATTTTAACACTCCTTTTATAATTTAATGTAAAATATATTATACCACAAAAATATGAAAAATACAATATTTTCCAAGAAAAAAATGAAAAAATGCAGATTGTAGAAGATTGTCGGAAAATGTAACCACTTTTTTATTGAAAACTATACATAATTATGCTATAATGTATAAATGCCAATGAGAAAGGTGGGAAAACAGTGGAAGAAATAGAAGAAATGAGAGAAGTCTATAATTCTTTTATAGAAGGGCAATTCGCGGGTTTCGAAAAAACAGCTACAATGATTGGCTATATTGTTGAAAGAATGCAGGAAGCAAATATTATATCTGGAAATGTAAGCATAAGTGGAAGGATTAAAAGTTTTAAATCAGTGTATGAAAATACAGGAAAAAAAGCAGTAGACGATTGCTTTGGATTAAGAATAATTGGACCTGTGGAAGATTTAAGAAAAATTGAACATGAAATAAAAAAGTTTTTTATAGTAGATGCTACAAAAGATCATGGAAGAAAAAATAATTCTGCTTATAATGCTATACATGAAATGATACATGTAATTAAACCTGCAAGTGATGATAATGGCAAAACGAGAGATATTAACTCAGAAAAATTTCCGGAAATTGAAATACAATATTGGGATGAAGAATTAATGCATAAGTGCTTGTATGGAGAATTATCATACGCTAAATATAAAAGTAAAGATTTACAAAATATTATGTCCAGACTTGCTGAAGATAGAGATGCAGTGCTTGCAGATTTACCAATGTTTTATATAATAGAAGGTGAAAGAATGAAGGCGTTAACTGCAGAAGAAACCCTGTATAAAATGTATCCTGAAATAAAGAGATTAGAAAGAATAGAAAATATTAAAGCAAATTCAAGAAAAGAAGCTGTTGGCAGCAGATAATAAAATCTTAGTGATGCGTATTGTGGAATATGTATATCACTAAGATTTTTTAAACAATATAAATTGATGCTTGATGTAAGATATTTAATGATATATAATAAAAAAGAATTATGAAATATATGGAGATACCTAGGATGAAAATATTTGATATGATATTAATGCTGCCAGTTTCTATTGGAGGTTCTCTGGCTAAAATTGGTAGGTTTAATTTAAATGAGAACGAAAGAAAAAATATAGTAGAAGAACATTTGTACCATTGTACTTCTTCTGAAGAAGTGGCTAATAATATTATAAAATCAGGTTATTTAAGACCTGCAACAGGAGCATTAAAAACATTAAATTCTTATGGACATGCATCTGTGTGCTTGTTTGCTGGAATTCCAGAGCCTAACAATTTTATGAAAAATTTAGGAACAAATTTGTATGTTGAACCTGAAAAAATTACAAATGCAATTGAAATATGTATACATAGCGATGAACTTAATAAATGCTATAAAGCAAGAAAAATAAGTGATGATGCAATTTTATATGAAGGATATTGCGTTTTGCCGGAAAATAGAGCCAGAGTAGTACAGTTAGTTATGGACTTAAAAAGAGATGATAAAGGTAAGCCGTTACTTGGGAAGGACGGAAAGCCAATTGGCATGGAAATGAGAAAAAGAACAATGTCTGAAATAAAAGAATCACCGGATGAATATAAACCAAAGCAGGATTATTTAGATTTTGTACGAGAAAGGCGAAAAGAATATAGCATGAGTACAAAAGAAAATAGTATTAGTAGAGCTTCAACACAACTTCTTTTTGCAGGAAGAGTGGCTAATATGGAGATGAAAGGTGCATATAATACGACAAAAAAGAATTGGAGTACTATATTAAGGGACTGGAAAAATAATGTTGTAAATTTTTTTTCTGCTAAAAGGTTAGATGAAAATGCTGATGAAAAAATTACAAGGTTAACACAAACAAAAGCGTATTTAGAAAGAAAAAATCCATATGATGATCCGAAGTTTGCACTGTCAGTTGTGAAATTTGGGTATGAAGGGATAAAACAAAAAGGTGTTGGGGAGACTTTAAGAACTTTTTCGAATAGCGATGAAGGAAAGTTCTTGAGGGACAAATATAAGGAAATAGATAAGACTACAATAAGAAAGAGAGGAATACATGGAATAGGGCACACAAATAGAGTAGCACTATTAGCAGGAATTATAGCAGAAAATGAAGGAATTTTTAAAGGCGAGGATGCTGATAGAAAACGTGAAATATTAGCTTTTTCTACATATTACCATGATATTGGTAGAATTTTAGATGAAGGACCACATGCCAAAAGAGGAGCTAAGATGGTAGAAAAAATAGGAATGATAGATTCTGATGGAAAAATGCTTGCTGAAAAAGATAAAAGATTAGTCCAAATGATTATAGAAGGGCATGAGGAAAGTGATAAGAAAATAGAGAAACTATTAAAAAAATATCAAATATCACAAGAAGATCAAGAAATGGCCGAAGAATTATTAAAGGTTGTAAAAGATGCAGATGCACTTGATAGAGCAAGGCTGACGAGAAAAGGTATGTTTGCAACAAAAACAAATTTGGATCCACAATATTTAAGATATAGGAGTAGCAAAGAGCTAATGGAATTTTCATATGGGCTGGAATACTTGGATCATAATGTAAATGATTTCTTCGATATTTTAAATTACAGAAATGAACAACCAAATGAACATTTTAAGACTAAAAAACAAAAAGAGAGTAATGAACGTGCTCTACATAAAAATAAGGAAGAAGTGCAACATGGAAGAGATGAAGCAATTAAAATTCCAAATGTAAGAGAACCAGTTAAAAAAACGGAAGAAAGAACAATGCCTAGAAAATCAGAAGAAAGAGAATTGTAAATAAGAAAAAAGGAACAATTTACGTTCCTTTTTTCTTACTAAAGAATAATATTAAAATGTAACAAAATTGTAAAATAACCGTTGACATTAGTTGAAATTGGGTATATAATAGTAAAGCATGTAAGATAGCGAAGAAGTGAAATGTGGCTACAACCATACAATTAACCAAGGTTGGAGGGAACTTTCATGGAGCATGTCGTGGCTGAGACCAGGCGGTAAGGTTAAGGTATCCGTAAGAGATTTTGCGGGTAGCTTATGCATACTGAAAAGTATGTATTAATAAATGTACACTTTATCCCAAGATAATCATGCAAAAACTTGGGCTTTTATATTGGTAATATTTAGAACACCAGGGTGCGTTTATAACTTCCGACCAAGAAAAAATATTTAAGGAGGGAAAATTACATGGCAAAGAAACAAACAACAGAAGTAGCAAATGGTAAAATCAGAATAAGATTAAAAGCTTATGATCCACAACTTTTAGAACAGTCTGCTGATAAGATAGTAGATACTGCTAAAAAAACTGGAGCAAAAGTTTCAGGACCTATTCCATTACCAACAGAGAAGGAAATCGTAACAATACTACGTTCTCCACACAAACACAAAGATTCAAGAGAACAATTCGAAATGAGAACACACAAGAGAGTTATTGATATTCTTTATCCTACACAAAAAACAGTTGAAAGTTTAACAAAAATTGAACTACCAGCTGGTGTAAATATAGAAATAAAATAACAATAAGTTAAGGCAAAAAGTTAGAAACCTATAAAAATCTGACAAAAACCATGCTAGTGAATAATCATTAGCCAATAGTTAGGAGGAAAATTTTAAAATGAAAAAAGCAATAATAGGAAAAAAAGTTGGAATGACTCAAATATTTGATGAATCAGGAAAAGTTATTCCAGTAACAGTTATAGAAGCTGGACCATGTGTTGTTGCACAAGTTAAATCAAACGAAACAGACGGATATAACGCAGTACAATTAGGATTTGGAGATGTTAAAGAAAGCAAAGTTAACAAACCAGTTAAAGGACACTTTGCAAAATCTAAATTAGCATTAAAGAAACATTTAAGAGAATTTAGAATGGATTCTGTAGAAGACGTTAAAGTTGGAGATGAATTAAAAGCTGATGTTTTCGCAAAAGGAGACAAGGTTGATATTCAAGGAACTTCAAAAGGAAAAGGATTCCAAGGCGTTATAAAGAGACATGGTCAATCAAGAGGACCTATGGGACATGGTTCTATGTACCATAGAAGACCAGGTTCAATGGGATCTACATCAACACCAGGAAGAGTATTCAAAGGAAAGAGACTTCCAGGACATATGGGAGCCAACACAATTACAATACAAAATCTTGAAGTTGTTGCAGTTGACTTAGACAAAAATGTAATATTAGTAAAAGGTAGTGTTCCAGGAGTAAACGGAGCAATACTAAAAATTAGACAAAGCGTAAAAGCATAGGGAAGGAGGAAGAAAGATGCCTAAAATAGACGTATATGATATAAATGGAAAGAAAGTTAAAGAACTAGAATTAAATGAAGCAGTATTTGGAATTGAACCAAACGAAGCAGTTGTACACAGCGTTCTAGTTAATTTCTTAGCAAATCAAAGACAAGGTACACAAAGTACAAAAACAAGAAGCGAAGTTTCTGGTGGTGGAAGAAAACCATGGAGACAAAAGGGTACAGGTAGAGCAAGACAAGGAAGTATAAGAGCACCACAATGGATTAAAGGTGGTATAGCTTTAGGACCAAAGCCTCGTTCTTACAAATACACAGTAAACAAGAAAGAAAGACAATTAGCTGTTAAATCAGTATTAAGTTCAAAAGTTTTAGAGAACGAATTAGTAGTTGTTGATAGCTTACCATTAAACGATATAAAGACAAAAGAAATGGTAAAAGCTCTTTCAAACTTAAAAGTTGAAGGAAAAGCATTAATAATGCTTCCAGAAAAGAACGAAAAAGTTCAAAAATCAGCTAGAAATATTGAAGGCGTAAAAACAACATTAGTTGAAACAATAAATGTTTATGACTTATTGAAATACAACAAATTAGTTGTAACAGAAGACACTGTTAAGAAATTAGAGGAGGTGTACGCATAATGAGACCAGAAGACATTATAATAAAACCAATAATTACTGAAGAAAGTAATGCTGGAATACAAGAAGGAAAGTATACCTTTAAAGTAAACAAGAAAGCTACAAAAGTTGATGTAGCAAATGCTGTAGAAAAACTTTTCGGAGTTAAAGTATTAAGAGTAAATACTATAACAGTAAAAGGAAAAGAAAAAAGAGTTGGAAGAAATGTTGGAAGAACATCTGACTGGAAGAAAGCTATTGTTACAATAGATACAAATCCAACAGACAAAACATATCTTGCAAAAGGTGGAAAAGAAACAAAAATAGCTACAAAATACAAGACTTCAATTGATGAATTTATGGGTGCGTAGTTAAATAAAAATAGCGAGAGATAACTCGGATAATAAAAAATATCTGTAGGTGAAGCAGGAAAAAATTCACTAATATAAAAATTTAAGGAGATAATTAGAAATGGCAACAAAAAAATTTAGACCAGTAACTCCATCACTAAGAAACACAACTGTATCTGATTTTGCTGAAATAACAAAAAAGACTCCTGAAAAATCTTTATTAACAGTAAAGAAAGAAAAAGCAGGAAGAAATAGTTATGGTAGAATCACAGTTCGTCACCAAGGTGGAGGAAACAGACAAAAATATAGAATAATTGATTTTAAACGTCAAAAAGAAGATATGCCAGCAACAGTAGTTGGTATAGAATATGATCCTAACAGAAGTGCAAATATAGCTTTAATTAAATATGAAGATGGAACATTAAGCTATATATTAGCTCCTATAGGATTAAAAGACGGTGATACAGTAATGTCAGGAGTAAATGCTGATATTAAACCAGGAAACTGTCTAAAATTAGAAAACATTCCAGTTGGTACTATGGTTCATAACATAGAAATAAACCCAGGCCAAGGTGGAAAATTAGTTAGAGCCGCAGGTCAAGAAGCTCAACTTATGGCTAAAGAAGGAAAATTTGCAAATTTAAGATTACCTTCAGGAGAAATGAGATTAATAATGCTAAACTGCAGAGCAACAATAGGAACTGTAGGAAATGCAGAATATGAAAACATAAAATTAGGTAAAGCAGGAAAAACAAGACATCTAGGCAAACGTCCAGAAGTTAGAGGATCTGCAATGAACCCAGTAGATCACCCTCATGGTGGTGGTGAAGGAAAGGCTCCAGTAGGACACGCAGGACCAATGACTCCTTGGGGTAAACCAGCACTTGGATACAAGACAAGAAAGAATACAAGAACTGATAAATTTATAGCTAAGAGGAGGAAATAATAATGTCAAGATCTAGTAAAAAGAAACCATTTGTTGCTCCAGAGCTATTAAAAAGAGTTGAAGCAATGAATGAAAGCGGAAAAAAAGAAGTATTAAAGACATGGTCTAGAGCTTCTACAATATATCCACAAATGGTTGGACACACAATAGCTGTTCATGACGGAAGAAAACATGTTCCAGTATATATTACTGAAGAAATGATTGGACATAAATTAGGAGAATTTGCTCCAACAAGAACATTTAAAGGACATTCAGGAGATAAGACAACAACTACAAAATAAAAATAATTAAGGAGGTAAATAAGAGCAATGGAAGATACAGTACAAAATGAAGTAGTACCATGCGCAAGTGCAACTCTAAAGTATGCTAGAATTTCAAGCAGAAAAGTTAAGATTGTAGCAGATTTAATAAGAGGAAAAGATGTTGATGAAGCATTAGCAATAGTTAAATTTACACCAAAAGCTACATCAGAAATCGTTGAAAAATTGCTTAAATCAGCTATAGCAAATGCTGAAAACAACCATGGAATGAAGAGCAATAAATTATATGTAGCAGAAATATATGCAAATCAAGGACCTACATTAAGAAGAATAAGACCAGCTGCAAAAGGTTCAGCTGTTAGAATTAGAAAGAGAACAAGTCATATAACTATAGTTCTTAAAGAAAGAGACTAAGAGTAAGGAGGATAATAGAAAATGGGACAAAAAATGAATCCAAACGGACTTAGAGTTGGAATCATAAAAGACTGGAACTCAAAATGGTATGCAGATTCAAAGCATTTTGCAGATTATCTAGTTGAAGATCAAAAAATCCGTGAATATGTTAAGAAAAAATTATACGCTAGCGGAATTTCAAAAGTTGAAATCGAGAGAACAGCAAAATTCGTTAAAGTTAACGTATACACAGCTAAACCTGGTCTAGTAATAGGAAAAGGTGGAAATTTAGCTGAAAGCTTAAAAGCTGAATTACAAAAAATGATTGGAAAAGATGTAAATCTAAATATTGTTGAGGTTAAATCACCAGATTTAGATGCACAATTAGTTGCTGAAAATATAGCAGGACAACTAGAAAGAAGAATTTCATTCAGACGTGCAATGAAACAATGTATGCAAAAAACAATGAAGATGGGTGCTTTAGGAATAAAGACATCTGTATCAGGAAGACTTGGTGGAGCTGATATGGCTAGAACTGAGTTCTACAAAGAAGGTACAATACCACTTCAAACATTAAGAGCTGACATTGATTATGGATTTGCAGAAGCAAACACAACATATGGAAAAGTTGGAGTTAAAGTTTGGATATATAAAGGAGAAGTTCTTCCAGCTAAGAAGAAAGCAGTGGAAGGAGGAGACAGATAATGCCATTAATGCCAAAAAGAACAAAATACAGAAAACAACAAAAAGGTAGAAATAGAGGAAAAGCAACAAGAGGAAACGTTGTAACAGATGGATTATATGGACTTCAAGCATTAGAAGCAGGTCAAATTACTTCTAATCAAATAGAGGCAGCCCGTGTTGCTATGACAAGATATATAAAAAGAGGTGGAAAGGTTTGGATAAAAATCTTCCCAGATAAACCTATAACAAAGAAACCAGCAGATACTCGTATGGGTAAAGGTAAAGGATCAGTTGAATACTGGGTAGCAGTTATAAAGCCAGGAAGAATATTGTTTGAGCTTGCAGATGTTACAGAAGACGTTGCAAGAGAAGCATTAAGACTTGCTGCTAACAAACTATCTGTTAAGTGTAAATTTGTTAAAAAGGAAACTGAAGTAGGTGGTGAATTAGATGAAGATAAATAAGATTAGAGAAATGTCTTCACCAGACTTAGAAAAAGAATTAGGAGAATTAAAATCAGAATTGTTCAAACTAAGATTTAGCTTAGCAACAAACGGATTAGACAATCCTATGAAAATAAGAGAAGTTAAGAAAGACATTGCAAAAATAAAAACAGTTTTAACTGAAAGAGAATTAAAAGGTGAAGAACCAGTAGTTGCAGAAGAGCCAAAAAAAGCAGAAAAGAAAACTGCAAGTAAGGCAAAAAAAGAAGCTACAGAAGGAACAGAAAAGAAAGCTAAAAAAACAACTACAAAAAAAGAAAGTAAAGCTGAATAATTTATACAACTAAAACGTTGTATTCCTTAGAATGTAGAAAGGAGAATATTATGGAAGAAAGAAATCTTCGTAAAACAATGACTGGAATTGTTACATCTGATAAAATGGATAAAACAGTTGTTATATCTGTTGTACAAAATGAGATGGATAAGACATATGGAAAAATAAAGAAGAGAACATATAAATTAAAAGCTCATGATGAAAACAACGAATGCAAAGTTGGAGATAAAGTTAAAGTTATGGAAACAAGACCTTTATCAAAAGACAAGAGATGGAGAGTTGTTGAGATCGTAGAAAAGGCAATAATAAAATAATAAAACATTAAAGAATGAAAAAAGGAGGTACTAGTTTAAATGGTACAGCAACAAACAGTATTAAAAGTAGCTGATAATACAGGTGCTAAAGAAATAATGTGTATTAGATGTTTAGGCGGATCATACAGAAAATATGCTAGCGTTGGTGATATAATAATTGCTTCTGTTAAAACAGCAACACCAGGTGGCGTTGTAAAAAAAGGCGAAGTTGTTAAAGCAGTTGTTGTTAGAACAAAGAAACCTATAAGAAGAGCTGACGGATCTTATTTAAGATTTGATGAAAACGCAGCAGTTATAATAAAAGATGATGGAACACCAAAGGGAACTCGTATATTTGGACCTGTTGCAAGAGAATTAAGAGAAAAGGACTACTTAAAGATTCTTTCTCTAGCACCAGAAGTTCTATAATTTCGATTTTAAACTTCGTCTTGCGTTGTCAAAATTAATTAAAAAGTCCTCAATGTGCACAAAGCACATTTCCGGTATTTTTAAGTAATTTTTCCTAGCAATACTTGTTTTAAATCAAAATTGTAAATAGCAATTTAATTTGAAAAATGAGCCCAACAATAAGAAATAAAGAGGTGAAAATATAAAATGAAATTAAGAAAAGGCGATACAGTTAAAGTTTTATCTGGAAATGATAAAGGAAAAACTGGAGAAATTCTAGAAGTAATACCAAAAACAGAGAAAATAATTGTTAAAGGTATCAATATTAGAAAAAAGAGTGTTAAACCAAGAAGACAAGGTGAACAAGGAGGAATTATTCCTTCAGAATTCAGCATACATAGCAGTAAAGTAGCTCTAGTATGTCCAAAATGCGGAAAAGCAACAAGAGTTGGATATGCAGATGAGAAAGACGGAAAAGTACGTGTATGTAAAAAATGTGGAGCAAATATAAAATAGTGAAGGAAGGAGGTCTATAAAGACTTATGGAAATATTAAAAGAACAATATGAGAAAGAAATAGTACCAGCTTTAATGAAAAAGTTTAATTATAAATCAGTAATGGAAGTTCCAAAGTTAGATAAAATAGTTATCAACATTGGTTTAGGAGATGTAAAAGAAAATCCAAAGGACTTAGAGAATGCAATAAAGGATTTGGAACAAATTACTGGACAAAAGCCAATAACAACAAAATCTAAGAAGGCTATAGCTGCATTTAAATTAAGAGCAGGAGTTCCAATTGGATGCAAAGTAACATTAAGAAAAGGAAAAATGTATGATTTTGCAAACAAATTATTCAATGTAGCTCTTCCAAGAGTTAGAGACTTTAGAGGAATACCAGCAGATTCTTTTGACGGTAGAGGAAACTATTCAATGGGTATTAAGGAACAATTAATATTCCCTGAAATAGAATACGAAAAAGTTGATAAAGTAAGAGGTATGGATATAATATTTGTAACAACAGCTAAGACTGATGAAGAAGCTAAAGAGTTACTAAAATTATTAGGAATGCCATTCAAAAACTAATTATCGTAAATTACTGAAAAGAGATATAAGAAAGGAGAAAGCTAATGGCTAAAACGTCTTTAAAAGTTAAGCAAGCAAGACCACAAAAATATAAGACAAGAGAATATAACAGATGTAAATTATGTGGAAGACCACATGCTTATATTAGAAAATATGGAGTTTGCCGTGAGTGCTTCAGAAAATTAGCTCATGATGGCGAAATTCCTGGAGTTAAGAAAGCAAGTTGGTAGAATCCAATTAAAATTATATATGATAGAAAAATCGTGATAAGGAGGGAAAACAAGAACATGGTTACTACAGATCCAATAGCAGATATGCTAACAAGAATAAGAAATGCTAGCAGTCAAAAACATAAATCTGTTGATGTTCCTGCTTCAAAAGAAAAGCTTGCAATAGCTCAAATATTATTTGAAGAAGGATATATCAAATCTTTCGAAGAGATAAAAGAAGAAAATAATCAAGGTGTAATAAGAATTACATTAAAATATACAGAAAAAGGTAAAAAAGTAATAGATGGATTAAAGAGAATAAGCAAACCAGGATTAAGAGTTTACGCATCTAAGACAGAATTACCTAAAGTATTAAATGGATTAGGAATAGCTTTAATTTCAACATCTAAAGGTATAATGACAGACAAGAAAGCAAGAGAAGCTGGTTTAGGTGGAGAAGTTATAGCATACGTTTGGTAATAATTAAGACAAGAAGGAGGGAAAACAAACATGTCAAGAATAGGAAATATGCCTATTACAGTACCTGCTGGTGTTGAAGTTAAAATAGACGGAAACCACATTGCTGTAAAAGGTCCTAAGGGAAGTCTTGAAAGAGACATTCATCCAAATATGAAAGTTGAATTAGACGGAAATGAAATAAAAGTTTCAAGACCAGATGATACAAACATTAATAAGAGTTTACATGGAACAACAAGAGCTTTAATACATAACATGGTTGAAGGTGTTGTTAATGAATTCAAAGTAGAATTAGAAATAAATGGTGTTGGTTACAGAGCTCAAAAGCAAGGTAACAAATTAGTAATGAGTTTAGGATATTCTCATCCAGTAGAGATGGAAGCTCCAGAAGGAATTACATTTGATTTAACAGATGCTAACCACATTGTAGTTAGAGGAATTGACAAAGAATTAGTTGGTCAAGTTGCTAACGAAGTAAGATCTAAACGTCCACCAGAAGTATATAGAGGAAAAGGTATTAAATATGCTACTGAACATATTAGACGTAAGGAAGGTAAAGCAGGTAAGAAATAATTCTAAACTTCGTTTATAATTATTTTTACTACGAGTCGAAATCAGAACTAAAACTAATGCTGTTACATTAGTTAGAAAGGAGTAAAAAATGGTTGGTAAGACAGATAGAAAAGCTGAGAGAGAAAGAAGACATGCTCGTGTTCGTACAAAAATAAGCGGAACAGCAGAACGTCCAAGATTATGCGTATACAGAAGTAACAAGAACTTATTTGTACAAGTAATTGATGATGTTAATGGAACAACTTTAGCTGCTGCATCTACATTAGACAAAGAAGTAAAAAATAAACATGCAAACAGCGAAGCTGCAAAAGAAGTAGGAGCTTTAATAGCAAAAAGAGCTCAAGACAAAAAAATAAAAACAGTAGTATTTGATAGAAGTGGATACCTATATCATGGAATTATAAAGGATTTAGCTGAAGCTGCTAGAGAAGCAGGATTAGAATTCTAGTAATAAATGATTAGAAAAACACAAATTAATTACGGTTAAAAATGGATTGTAAAATACATAAAAGGAGGTCAGAAGACGTGCAAGAAGAAAATTCTACAGAATTAAAAGAAAAAGTAGTTGCCATAAATAGAGTTGCTAAAGTTGTTAAAGGTGGAAGAAACTTTAGATTTAGTGCAGTTGTTGTTGTTGGAGATGGCGCAGGACACGTTGGAGTTGGAAACGGAAAAGCTGCCGAAGTTCCAGACGCTATAAAGAAAGCTATAGAAGATGCTAAGAAAAACTTAGTAGAAGTTTCTATAGTAGACACAACAATACCACATGAAATAATTGGTAAATTTGGAAGTGCAAGTGTAATGCTAAAACCAGCCAGTGAAGGTACTGGAATTATAGCAGGTGGAAGTGTTAGACCAGTTCTAGAACTTGCAGGTTACAGAGATATAAGAACAAAAATAATAGGAACAAATAATCCTAGAAACGTTGTTTATGCTACTCTTGAAGGATTAAAGAGTATGCAAACAGTTGAATCTGTAGCTAAAAAAAGAGGAAAAAAAGTAGAAGAAATAATGTAATTATTATAAAATAACAAATTAGGAGGTGTAGTCACGAGATGAAATTAGATGAATTAAAACCAGCACAGGTAAACACAAAAAGAACTAGAGTTGGACGTGGAGTTGGATCTGGAATAGGCAAAACTTCTGGAAGAGGTCATAAAGGACAAAAAGCTAGAAGTGGTGGCGGAGTAAGACGTGGATTCGAAGGTGGTCAAACACCATTATATAGAAGATTACCAAAAAGAGGATTCACAAATATTCATGCTAAAAACTATACAGAAGTAACATTAACAATGTTATCTAAAGTAAAGAACGAAAACGTAACAGCTCAAAGCTTAGTTGATGAAGGAATCATCGGAAAAGTTAATGATGGAATAGTAATTCTTGGAACTGGAAAATTAGACAAAAAAGTTAATGTAACAGCAGTAAGATTTACAAAATCAGCTAAAGAACAAATTGAAGCTTTAGGTGGAAAGGCAGAGGTGATCTAATTGTTTAAGACCATAAAAAATGCTTTAAAAACACCTGAAGTAAGAAAAAAATTATTATATACTTTATTGTTAATAGTAATTTTTAGATTAGGCTGTTATATAACAATACCTGGAGTTGATACTTTTACATTAGCAGAAGAAATGAGCTCTGCTACTAACGGTGTAACAGGACTTATAGACACAATATCAGGAGGAGCTTTCTCAAGACTTTCTATATTTGCGATGTCTATAACTCCATACATCACAGCATCAATCGTTATCCAATTATTAGGAATGGTTATACCAGCATTGGAAAGATTAACTAAAGAAGGTGGAGAAGAAGGAAGAACAAAAATTAATAAGTATACAAAAATGCTTACAATTGTTCTAGCTTTAATCGAAGGATTAGGAATATTCTTCTCATACAAATCTTCTAGAATATTCTTAGATACAAGCTTTATGGGAGGAGCGTTAACAGTTATTTCTTTAATGGCAGGAACAGCACTTTTAATATGGCTTGGAGAACAAATTACTAATAAAGGTATTGGAAACGGAATATCAATGATAATATTTGTTGGTATTATATCAGGATTACCAAGAGGCATTACAGCTGTATGGGGCTTAATGTTCTCAGCTGGAACTTTCAGTACAGTTGGATTTATAAAAGCTTTAGCTCTAGTAGTTGGATTACTAATACTAGTTGCAGGAGTTGTATTTATACAAATTGCTGAAAGAAGAATACCAGTACAATATGCTAAAAAGGTAGTTGGAAGAAGAATGGTAGGAGCTCAAAATACACATATTCCATTAAAGCTAGCAATGGCTGGGGTTATGCCTATAATATTTGCTTCATCATTCATGACATTCCCAGCAATGATTTTACAAATATTCGTAAAAGATATTGCAACACAAACAGGATTCTGGGCAGGAGTATATAGATTCTCTATTGCTTCATCAAATTCTAGTGTTGGAATAGGATATACAATTGCAAACGCAATAGTATATTTACTATTAATATTAGGATTCACATATTTTTACACATATGCGATGTTCAATCCTGCTGAGATATCAGGAAACATCAAGAGAAATGGTGGATTTATACCAGGTATAAGAGCTGGAAAACCAACTACAGATTATTTATCATCTGTAATATCTAAACTATCATTAGTAGGAGGAATATTCTTAGCAATAATAGCTATTCTTCCAATGATAGCAAACTTTACAAACTTAAACATAGCATTTGGTGGTACATCTATACTTATCGTAGTAGGTGTTGCACTAGAAACAATACAACAATTAGAATCTCAACTTGTAACAAGACATTACAAAGGATTCTTAGAATAAGAAAATGGAGACAGAGCAAAATCTGTCTCTTTTTCATTATTACCTTTGAGTTATATAAGGATATAAATCGTTTTATTATGAAAACCTGTTTAAACAATTGACAAATTGGGAAAAATAAGCTAAAATAAGTTTATAATTAAGAGAAAAACTTCGAGATTTTATGCCTCTAATATTGTATTAGGGGCAAAAATGTTGGAGCCGAAAGGAGAAATTTTATGTATTTAATAATGTTAGGAGCTCAAGGAACTGGAAAAGGTACAGTAGCAGGAATATTAGCAAAAGAAACAGGCTGGCCACAAATTTCAACAGGAGATATTTTTAGAGCCAATATATCAAATAACACTGAATTGGGAAAGAAAGCAAACGAATATATATCAAAAGGACAACTTGTTCCAGATGATATAACGGTTCCAATGGTTATAAATAGACTAAGTGAAGATGATTGCAAAGATGGAGCTATATTAGATGGTTTCCCACGTACAGTTGAGCAAGCAGAAAAACTTGACGAAATTCTTGCTGAAAAGAATAAGAAGGTGGATTTAGTAATAAATTTAACAACACCAAGAGAGGAAATTATTACAAGAATTTTAAATAGAAGAGTATGTTCAAATCCAGAATGCAAAGCAACATACAATATAACAATGCATCCATCAAAAGTAGAAGGAATATGCGATATTTGTGGTTCTAAACTAGTTCAAAGAGGAGACGACAGTGACGAAAACGCAATAAAACAAAGATTAGCAATTTATGACGAAAAAACAAGTCCATTAATAGATTTCTATACAAAGAAAGGTGTTTTAGTAACTGAAGAAGTTAGTGAAAAAATAAATAGACTTGGAAAAGAAGCTGCAGAAGATGTATTAAATAAGATAAAAAATATGTAGTTTATTAGAAGAAGGTAATAGAATTGGTAAGTATAAAAAATAAAGAACAAATTGAAAAAATGAGAGAGGCTTGTAGAGTTGCAAACCTAGCTCAAAAAGTAGTAGAAGCTGCAATAAGACCAGGAATTTCTACATGGGAGTTAGATAAAATAGCAGAAAGAACCATGAGAGAAAATGGCGCAATCCCAGCCGAAAAAGGATTTCCAAGTGGAGTAAAAGGAGTGCCAGCATTTCCAGGTTCAATATGTGCATCTGTAAATGATGTTGTAATCCATGGAATTCCATCGAAAAGAGAAATCTTGCATGATGGAGATATAATAAGTGTAGATTTAGTCGCTTATAAAAACGGATTTAACGGTGATTGTTGTAGAACATATTTCGTTGGAAATGTGAGCGAAGAAGCAAAAAGACTTACAGAAGTTACAAAACAATCATTTTATGAAGGAATAAAATATGCTAAAAAAGGTTTTAGACTAGGAGATATTTGCCATGCTATTGGTGAATATGTTGAAAAAAATGGGTATAGTGTAGTAAGAGAATTCCAAGGACATGGAATTGGAGAAAGCATGCATGAGGATCCGGGTATTCCAAACTACGGTAAAGCAGGAAGAGGAATACGCCTTGAACCAGGCATGACTCTAGCAATAGAGCCTATGGTAATTATGGGAAAACCAAACATTTTAGAGTTAGATGATGGTTGGACTATAATAACAGAGGACGGAAGCCTTGCGGCTCATTACGAAAATACAATTTTAATTACAGAAAATGAGCCAGAAATATTGACATTATTATAAAAATGTTATATACTATATAAGCTATTATGTATAAAATAGCTTATATTGTATTTTAAAAATAAGATACATTAGAAGATACGGAGGGAAAATAGTGTCAAAAGAGGATGTTATCGAAGTAGAGGGAACTGTTGTAGAAACACTACCCAATACAAATTTTAAAGTAGAGTTAGAAAATGGTCATCAGATATTAGCTCACATCTCTGGAAAGTTAAGAATGAATTATATCAAAATTCTTCCTGGAGATAAAGTTAAGGTGGAATTATCACCATATGACTTAACAAGAGGAAGAATTACTTGGAGAGCAAAATAATATCTAATACTAATATATATAAAATTTTGTTAGGAGGTGCAGAATAATGAAGGTTAGACCATCAGTTAAAAAAATGTGTGACAAATGCAAAGTTATAAAAAGAAAAGGTGTCATCAGAGTAATATGCGAAAATCCTAAGCATAAACAAAGACAAGGATAATTAAAAAAATTAGATATTAACACAAATCGAGATTGGCGGCTGTTGAGAGTAGTTTAGGCTATAATCAATAAATTAAAGGTTTGTGTTTATATATATGCTTATAAAAAAGTTAAAGACCGGTTTAAAAAACTGTAAATTACAAGAATATTATAGGATACCTCTAAAACTATAATAAGAATGTAGATTTAAAAGAATTAAATTGGCACATTTCACCTTTAATAATTTTAGAAAGCAGAAAAAAACAAAATAATAAAAATAACATTTGGAGGTGCAAAAATGGCTCGTTTAGCAGGAGTTGATTTACCTAGAGAAAAGAGAATAGAAATAGGACTTACATACATATATGGAATAGGTTTAGCTCGTTCTCAAGAAATATTAAAAAAAGCTGGAATAAATCCAGATATTAGGGTAAAAGATTTAACAGACGATCAAGTACAAGCAATAAGAAATGCAATGGAAGGTTACACTCTAGAAGGTGACTTAAGAAGAGAAGTTGCATTAAACATAAAAAGACTTACAGAAATTGGTTGCTACAGAGGAACTAGACATAGAAGAGGTCTTCCAGTAAGAGGACAAAGAACAAAAACTAATGCTCGTACAAGAAAAGGACCAAGAAAATTAGTAAGCAAGAGCAAGAAATAGAAATTAAGAAACTTCGCTTCAAATAGCTAAGTTAAAGAGGAGGGAAAACTTAAAAATGGCTACAAAGAATTTAGCAAAAAAACCAACTAGAAGAAGAGATAGAAAAAATATCGAAAAAGGTATGGCTCATATTCACTCTAGTTTTAATAATACAATAGTTACAATAACAGATACACAGGGTAACGTATTATCATGGGCAAGTGCTGGAGAACTTGGATTCAAAGGTTCTAGAAAAAGCACACCATTTGCTGCCGGAGAAGCTGCTGAAACAGCTGCTAAAGCTGCAATGGAACATGGTTTAAAAACTGTTGACGTATTTGTTAAAGGACCAGGTTCTGGACGTGAATCTGCAATAAGATCATTACAAACAGCTGGACTTGAAATAACATCTATTAAAGACGTTACTCCAATACCACACAATGGTTGTAGACCACCAAAAAGAAGACGTGTATAATTTTTTATTATGCGACACGAGAATATAATATAAATCGATAGATTGAGAAATAATTAAGGAAGGTGAAATATAAAATGTCAAGATATAAAGACGAACAATGCCGTATTTGCCGTAGAGAAGGACAAAAATTGTTCTTAAAAGGCTCAAGATGCTATTCTGACAAATGTAGCATAACAAGAAGAAATTATGCACCAGGACAAAATGGTCAAAAGAAGAGCAAAATTTCTGAATATGGTACTCAGTTAAGAGAAAAACAAAAAACAAAAGCTTTCTATGGAGTAGGAGAAAAACAATTCAGAAGATACTTCGATATGGCTTCAACTAGCAAGGGAAAAACAGGTGAAGTATTACTTCAAATACTTGAAAGCAGATTAGATAATGTAGTATATAGATTAGGATTCGCAAGCTCAAGAGCTCAAGCAAGAATGCTTGTAACACATGGTGCTTTTGAAGTAAACGGACAAAAAGTTGATATACCATCATACTTAGTAAAAGCCGGAGATGTAATCGCCGTAAGAGAAATAAGAAAAGATAATGGAGCAATAAAAATTGCTGTAGAAGAAAATGGAAGTAGACCAGTTCCAGCTTGGCTAGAAAAAGACCAAGAAAAATTAAGTGGAAAGGTTGTAACATTAGCAACAAGAGAAGATATTGACCTACCTGTTGAGGAACATTTAATAGTAGAGCTTTACTCTAAATAATAGGTTATTTTAATATAAAAGTTGTAAATATATGAATCCAGTATATTTATATTAGGAGGTAAAAATGATAGAATTTGAAAAGCCAAATATTAAATGCTTAGAAATGGATAACAATACAAATTATGCTAAATTTACATGTGAACCACTTGAACGTGGATATGGTATTACAATAGGAAATTCATTAAGAAGAATACTACTTTCTTCACTTCCAGGAGCAGCAATAACATCTGTAAAAATAGATGGAGCAGCTCATGAATTTACTACAATACCAAACGTAGTTGAAGATGTACCAGAAATAATAGTAAACTTAAAAATGGTAAGAATAAAAATAGTTGATGACGAGCCTAAGACTCTAAGAATAAACTTCCAAGGAGAAGGCGAAGTTACAGCTGCAAATATTGAAACTGATGGTACAGTTGAAATATTAAACCCAGACTTGCATATTGCAACTGTTTCTGAAGGTGGACATCTAACAATGGAAATGACAGCAAATCGTGGCAGAGGATATAATAATGCAGAAAAGAACAAAATACCAGATATGCCAATAGGAGTTATTCCAATAGATTCTATATATACACCTGTAAAGAAAGTAAATTATGCAGTAGAGAATACTAGAGTTGGTCAAATGGTTGATTTAGATAAGCTTACAATAGAAGTATGGACAGATGGAAGTTTAAAACCATATGAAGCATTAAGCTTAGCAGCAAAAATTATGACTGAACACTTAGAATTATTTATTGACTTATCAGAAATAAGCAAAAATACTCAAGTTATGGTAGAAAAAGAAGAGTCTAAGAAAGAGAAAGTATTAGAAACTTCAATAGAAGATTTAGAATTATCTGCTAGATCATTTAACTGCCTAAAGAGAGCAGGAATATCTACAGTAGAAGACTTAACAAATAAGACAGAAGCTGACATGATGAAAGTAAGAAATTTGGGTAAAAAATCATTAGATGAAGTAACTAACAAATTACATTCATTAGGATTAGACTTCGCTAGCAATGAAGAATAAAGGAAGGTGAAAAAAGTGGCAACAAATAGAAAATTAGGAAGAACAACTGATATTCGTTTATCAATGCTTAAAACTCAAGTAACAGATTTATTATGGCACGGAAAAATTGAAACAACTGAAACAAGAGCAAAAGAGACAAAAGCAATAGCTGATTCTTTAATAGCATTAGCTGTAAAAGAAGCTGGAAATTTTGAAGAAGTTGAAGTTAAAGTTTCAAGAGCTAAATTAGACGAAAAAGGAAATAAAGTTACAGAACTTGCAAAGAGCAAAAATGGCAATGAATACTTAAAAGTAGTTAGAGAAACAACTACAGAAAAAAGAAAGAAAGACATGCCATCAAAATTAAATGCAAGAAGAAAAATAATGAGAAATGTAAACAAAGTAAAAGATGCAGACGGAAATAATGTTGATATACCAACAAAATTATTCGATGAAATAGCACCAAAATACAAAGATGTAAAAGGTGGATATACAAGAATAATAAAGAAGGGTCAACGTAGAGGAGACGCTGCAGAAACAGTTATATTAGAATTAATATAGTAATGTAAAACGGTGCAATAAAATGCATCGTTTTTTGTTTAAATCTTTGTGAGATTATGGTATAATTTTACATGGAGGAATAAATGGAAAGAATAGAATTAGATAATAATTATTACATGGAATTAATTGAAGATGAAAAAAACAAAGAAAATCAAACCCAAAATATCCAATCTGTAAATTTACGAAAATGTATAAGGAAAAATTGCTTATTATTATATATTGACTTTAACTTGCTTAATAGGAGTGAATATAAAAAGATACTAAGAAAACTACTTCATATAAAAAAGATAGTAAAGTTCCTTAATATAAATATAGGAGTAAATCAAGATTCAAAAATAAAAATAGGTTATATAAACAATTATGATGAGAATAATCAATATCATCAAGAATTTATACAGGCAATAAATGCAATACTTTTTAATACTAAAAAAGAAAGGTATAACTACATTTACGATACTGTATGTAATTATTTGGATGGATATTTTTATGGTAAAAATCTTTGCGATTTCAAAGATAACCAATGTGGTGAAAAAAAGGGCACAGCTTCTCGAATAGGATGTTGCCATCACTTTAGAGTAAAGTGGCTAGGACCTTTTACAAAACTAGTTCCATGTGAACATTTAAAAGATGATTATACCTGTGGAGCAAAGTGTATATCGTGTAAGCTTTTTACTTGTGATTACTTAGAAAAGAAGGGTGTAAAATTTAGAATAAAAGATATATTGTTGTTGGACACATTTTTTAATCCTTTACAAAAATATTTCATAAAATACATGGTGTTTACACCAAAAGATAAAATTATAAAAAGATTAATGATAACAGGAGCTTAAAGCATTTTATGCTAAAAGCTCCTTATATTCGTTTAATGTTAAAACTCTAATAAAATCAAAATCCTTAGAAAATGTTTTCAAAATATTTAGTGTATTGTCAGTTGAATCTAAGTCTACAATTATTATTTCTGATATATTTAGATTATAATATAACATTTTATAAATAAATACTCGTAAAAAATATTCAATATTGTTTTCTTGATTATGTACTGTAATTATAAAAGAACTACCGTTAAAAGATACTTTAGGATATTTATGTATATGAATAATGGTTTTACAAATTTCAAATAAACCATATAGGGCGAATGTCCATAATAAAGAGGTTAGTATAAAATTTACCATAAATTGCCTCCTTTGATAAACAATTTGTATGATATATTATATGAATTTTTAGTATAAATTGTTCTGTTTAGAAAGTTGAAGAAACTCTTTTTTTGAACTTCGACATGTCGTTCTTGGTCGGAGCTCCTAACGGACTCCTCAAAAGGCGAACTTCCAGTCTTGTTCTATAAAAAGAGTTTCTTCAACTTATATATAATGAAGCATGTATAGTTTATTTCGTGTCGAAAACAGTCGTACGAATGTTCGTAGTATTTCGAGAAAAACATTGAAAATAAGATTTTTTTGTGATAGTATATTGCTAATAAAATAGCGAATGAAGAAATTAAATGAATTTTAAAATAGATTAATAGAATTGAGGAATAAAATTGCAATTAGAAGGACAAGTAATTGATATTATATATAAAAATGATATAAATAGTTATACTGTTGCTACTTTTGAAACTAGTGAACAAGAGGAGACTACGATTGTTGGATATTTACCTTTTGTAAATGAAGGGGATAATTTAAAGATAACTGGAGATATAGTAAAGCATCCAGATTATGGAGAACAGTTTAAAATTGCTACATTTGAAAAGACTATGCCAACAACACCAGAAGCATTGGAAAAATATCTTTCAAATGGAAGTTTTAAAGGAGTAGGACCTGCAACAGCAAAAAAAATTGTAAAAACATTTGGCAAAGATACGATAAATGTAATAAAATTAGAACCACAAAAACTTACGCAAATTAAAGGTATAAGCAAAGAAAAAGCATTAGAAATTGCAAATCAATTTGTTGCAAATTGGGAAATATGGCAGATTGTTGGTTTCTTAGATAAATTTGGAATAGGACCACAGAATGCAGAAGGTGTTTACAAGAAACTAGGAGAGGGAGCTTTAGAAAAAATAAGTGAAAATCCATATATACTAGTTGATGTGGCAAGTAAAGTCAATTTTGAAAAAGTTGACAGAATTGCAATGGAGATGGGAGTAGAAGAAAGTAATTATAAAAGAATAAGAAGTGGTATTAAGTATGGCTTAGAGAAAATAGGGCTAAATGGCAATTCTTGTGTGTTATATGATAATTTAATAAAGTATGAACAAGATTTATTAAGGGTAGACATAGATAACATTGAGAGTGCAATAATACAAATGAAAACGAAAGAGGAAATTGTATTAGAAGATAGACCTGATGGAAAGGAATGGGTGTATTCTAAACCTTTTTATGAAGCAGAAAAAAATATTGCAGAGAAAATAGTGGGATTAAGAAATGCTGATAATGTTAAAAGAATAAGAACTCTAAGAGAAGATTTAAGAAAAATTGAGGATAATATAGATATAGAGCTTTCAGAAAAACAAAGAGAAGCGATTGAGCGCATAAATGAAAACAATGTGTGCATTATTACTGGTGGACCAGGTACTGGAAAAACTACTATTATTAAAGCAATTATAGAATTGTACAAAAAACATGGGATGAAGCCTGTATTATGTGCTCCAACTGGTAGAGCTGCAAAGCGAATGACGGAAACAACAGGAGAGGATGCTAAGACTTTACATAGATTGCTAGAATTAGCAGGAATATCTGACGATACAGACAATTTTAACACAAATTTATTGGTAACACCGATAGATGGAGATGTTATTATAGTAGATGAGGCATCGATGATTGATATGTTCTTAATGAATTATTTATTAAAGGCGATTTATAAAGGAACAAAATTGGTATTGGTAGGAGACACAGACCAGCTTCCATCAGTAGGGCCAGGCAGTATATTAAAAGACATTATAGACTCAAATCAAGTGCAAACTATCACTTTAAACCAAATATTTAGACAAGCTGCTAAAAGTAAGATAATAGTGAATGCACATAGGGTAAACGAGGGAGAAAGTTTTATTAGTGGAAATGTGAAAGAAACTCAAATTGAAGAAGAGAATATTGAACTATTAGATGACTTCTTCTACATTAATGAAGCTAATCAAGAAAAGATACAACAAACAATAGTAAGTTTGTGTAAAGGCAGGTTAAAAAAGTTTGGAAATTATGATTTCTTTAGCAATATTCAAGTAATAACTCCAACTAAAAAAGGAAAATTAGGAACAAAAGAATTAAATATATTACTTCAAAATGAATTGAATCCAGAAGAGGCTGATAAGGATGAAAAAGAATTTGGAGAGATAAAATTTAGAGAACAAGACAGAGTTATGCAAACGAAAAATAATTATAATTTATTATGGGAAAAAGACAATGATAGAACATTTAGAAAAGAATTGGGGAATGGTATTTTTAATGGAGAACTTGGGATAATAGATAGAATAAATAAAGAAGAAAAAACGGTAAGAGTAAAATTCGATGATGGAAAAATTGCAACATATGATAATACAGATTTGGACCAATTAGAGCATGCTTATGTTATAACTGTACATAAATCACAGGGTAGTGAATTTGATGTAGTAATATTAGTTGCGAGCCAAAGTGCACCAATGTTATTGACTAGAAATTTAATATACACGGCAATGACAAGAGCAAAAAAACTGTTAATAGTGATAGGTCCGCAGAGCGTTGTAAGTTATATGATACAAAATAACACGACAAGAAAAAGAAATACGGGACTAACTTACAAGCTTGAGAAAATAGGAGAATGAAATCTGTAAAAGAAAAATGAAAAGTATACTATATAAAGTTTAATGTGATTCAGGAGGAAAAAAGTATATTACAACAAATAATAAATTTAATATATCCGCCAGTGTGTGCATTTTGTGGAAAAATAGACGAAAATTTTCTCTGTAAAGAGTGCAACAGTAAGCTTGAAAGATTAACAGATTTGCATATTCAAAAATATAGAAATAAAACATATACAGAACACATTTATATGTTTAAATATACAGATATTCGAAAAGAAATGTTAGAATACAAATTTGACGATAAAGCATATTATTACAAGACAATAGTGCAAGTTTTTTTGAATAATAAAAAAATGTGTGAAATATTAAAAACTTATGATATAATAATTCCAGTTCCAATTCATAATAAAAGAAGGAAAGAAAGAGGATATAATCAAAGCACGTTGATTGCAAAAGAATTCTCTAAAAACATAAATGGATTGAAATACGAGGATATTTTACTAAAAAAGAAAAACACTATAGCACAAAGTACATTAAATAAAGAAGAAAGATTAAAAAATGCCATCGATATGTATAAAATAAAGGAAAATAAACAAGATATAATTTACAACAAAAATGTGCTTATATTTGATGACATATATACTACAGGAGCAACCGCAAATGAATGTGCAAAAGCAATAAGAGGAACAAATCCGAGTAAAGTTGGAATATTAACAATAGCAAAAGATTAAATAATAAATAAACTAAAAATTGAAGGGAGAGAGATAATGGACGATTTAGTAGAAAGCATACTAGACTATATAAGAGCAGATTATACAGATTATGCAATTATGATAAATGGTGAATGGGGAAGCGGAAAAACTTATTTTTGGAACCATAAAATAAGAAATAAAATTGAAGCTATGCAAGTAAATGGAAAAAAATATACAACGATATATATGTCTTTATATGGAATATCAAACTTAGAAGAAATAAGTAAAAAAATCTTTATTGAAACTACTCAGTTAATGGATAAGAATCTAAAAAAATATATGGGTTCTAAAGGTGAAAAGGTAATTCCAGAATATGCCAAGACTGGATTGGATATGGCAAATTTTTTTGGTGTAACACAAAATGGAGATAAGATTAATTACGAAGAGTTTTTTTCAACAGAAGATAAAGTACTATGCTTTGATGACCTTGAAAGAGCCAATGTAGATGTTATTGATATATTAGGTTATATTAATAACTTTGTTGAACATGACCATATAAAGACAATAATTATATGTAATGAAAAAGAATTGTCTACAAAGCTAAAGAGTAGCAATTTAGAAATGAAGACGTTTATTGCTACATATTTGTTGGATAAAGAAAATAAATTAAATGTAAAAACAGATGAACCAATGGTTCAACGTATTCAAGATACAATTGAATATGTTTTTGATAAAGCAAATGATTATGAAAGAATAAAAGAGAAGTTAATTGGAGAAACTTTTGAATATGCACCAGAGTTTACATATATAATAAATGGCCTTTTAATGAGATATGAGAGATATCCTGAATTAATTAGATTTTTAAGACAAAATTCTAATCTGATAACGTCTACATTTAATAAAAGTGGGACAAGAAACCTTAGAATTTTAAAACATGCTTTGAATGATTTTAAAAAGATATTTGATATGGTTAGTAAAGACTATCCGAATACTAACAATAGAATACTACAAACAATGTTAATATTTACGATTGCGATTTCTTTTGAAATTAAAGCTGGAAAAGTTACAAAGAATAAGTTTAAAAATATAGAAGATAATGAAGAATATAGGGCTATATTGGTTTCATCAAGGGTATTTATGGATAACAGACAATTTTACATTAAGGAATTTGATAATACATATTATTATAATTTTAAAGTAGAATATAGATTCTTTAAATTTATTGAGATATATGTTCGTACAAGAATATTTGACATGAAAGTATTTAAAGATAATATGGAGATAATAAGAAATACCATTGATACGGATCAACTACCAGGGTATAAAAGACTATTAACAGAAGAATATTGGAAGATATCAGATGATCAATTTCCGGGTGTAATAGAACAAATAATTGATGATGTGAAAAATGGTAGGATAAAACCAATAGAAATTGTTAAAATATTTGCATATTTTAGTTATTTTATAGAAAAAAACTTAATAGATTATGATATACAGACAATTGAAAGTGTGTTTATAAATGGAATGAACATAGCATCTGTAGGTTCTGACTACTGTGAAGATGCAGATGAAGAGTTATCTCAAATTGCAACAGAAGATGCCGGACCAGAAATGAATAATATTATACAACGATTCTATGAGATAAATGCTCAATTAAAAGATAAAATGTACAGAGAGAGAGCTGATGAATTGTTTAAATGTATTCCAATGAAAATGGAATTGTTCTATGATAAATTTGCAAAAGAGTGTAATAATGTACCAATATTTAAGTATTATGATCCTTTTCAACTTTTTCAAAGAATATCTTGTGCAAGCAATGAAGATATTGTGTCAATTAGAGAGATGTTAGCCGAAAGAGCGAAGTATCACAAAGATGAAATACAACCTGAAATGGAAAATATAGCAAAATTAAAACAAATAATGTGTGATTACATAGATGGCAAGAAGCCTACTATAAAGAATGTTATGATAGAAGAATTTGCTAAAGAATTAGATAAAATATTGAAGATGTAAAAATAATTTATATTTTAATATAATAAAAATAGAATAATATAAAAGACAGGGAATAAGTAATGAGAAATATTGATTTTTTAAGAAAGGCACTTATAGCACACAGAGGATGTCATAATATTCAAAATGGAATACCAGAAAATTCAATTCTAGCATTTAAAGAGGCAATAGAAAATAATTTAATAATAGAATTAGACGTTCATATATTAAAGGATGGAAATGTAGTTGTTTTCCATGATGATAATTTAATGAGAATGACAGGTATTAATAAAAATATAAAAGATATGAATTATAACGAGTTAAAGAAGATAAGATTACAAGAAACAAATCAGACAATACCGTTACTAGTTGATGTTTTAAAGTTAATTGATGGACAAGTTCCGCTAATTATAGAGACTAAGTATGATGCTAAATATGGAGTACTTGAAAAAGAAGTGATAAAAATTCTACAACAGTATAATGGAATGTTTGCAGTAAAAAGTTTTAATCCATTTTCTGTTATGTATTTTAAAAGAAAATTTCCAGAAGCAATAAGAGGACAACTGGCATCAGATTTTAGGGATAAAAAAATGAGAAAAATAAAGAAGGTATTTTTAAGTAGAATGGTATTGAACTTTTTTACAAAACCGGATTTCATTTCTTATGATATTAGAGCTTTGCCGAATAATAGAGTAAGAAAATTAAGAAAAAATAAATTAATATTAGGATGGACAGTTAAGAGTAAAAAAGATTTAGAATATGCACAAAATTACTGTGACAATTTTATTTGTGAGAATATTGATTTTCATACCATAAACAAATCTGAGATGGATATGAAAATATGTTAAAAAACTTTTTTTAACTAATATAAAAAATTCGTATAATTTTTTCCTTTTTTGAAACAATAAAAAAAGAAATGAAAAATTAAGGAGGAAATTATATGAAAGCAACAGGAGTTGTAAGAAGAATAGACGATTTGGGCAGAGTAGTAATTCCAAAAGAAATAAGAAGAACACTACGAATAAAAGAGGGGGACCCACTTGAAATATTTACAGATAAAGAAGGGGAAGTAATCCTGAAAAAGTATTCGCCAATAGGAGAACTTTCGGAATTTGCTACTGAATATGCCGAGACGTTAACAAAAACTACTGGACATATTGCATGTATAACAGATAAAGATACTGTAATTGCAGTATCTGGGACATCAAAGAAGGAATGGCTAGAACAAGGCATAAGTCAAGAATTAGAAAGAATATTAGATGATAAAGTAAAATATGTGAGCAAAGAAAATAATGATGTAGCTGTGCCAATTACACAAAATGAAAAAAATGATAAAATATATAAAGCACAAGTAATATATCCAATAATATCTGATGGTGATGCGATTGGTAGTGTAATATTATTGTCTAAAGATGAAAAAACAAAAATGTCAGAAGTAGAGCAAAAAGTTGCACAATCAGCAGCTAACTTTTTGGGAAAACAAATGGAAATATAATATTTTTATAGCTGGATAATACAAGAATATAATAAAAGTTTATATAAAAAGTAAAAAAAATGAAAAAAGACTTGATAAAAAATGTTTTTTATAGTATAAATAGTATAGATATTTAAAATATTTTGCTTACAAAGGAGGAAGAAAGATGGAAGGACCAATAAATCCAATAAATAATGATAATGTTATACCAAATCAATTTGATACAGCTGTACCAACAAAGATAAGTACATGGACAAAAATTAAAAACTTTTTATTCCAAGAGATAACAATAGAGTTAACTCCAAAGCAAGAAGCAACATTTAAAGCAATAAATGACTTCTGGCACCAAGAGATTGATGAAGACCAAGTTCATAATTTCTTATTTCAAAAAATACAATTTTAGTATTAAGCAAGCCTAATTGGCTTGTTATTTTTATATAATATAAGAAAGACGAGGTAAAAGTTATGAAGGAAATATACGATAGAAGAAGTATAAGAAAATATACAAATAAAGAAATATCAGATGAAGATATGAAGAAAATTTTAAAAGCAGGAATGAATGCGCCTTCTGCTCACAATTTAAAACCATATGATTTGATAGTTGTGAAAAATAAAGAAACTCTAAAAAAACTTGCTGACTGTTGCATATATTCACACATGCTAAATGAAGCAAATGCCGCAATTGTTGTTTGCTCAAGTGCAGATGATAAAAAAACACCATATTGGGTATCTGATTGTGGAGCAGTAACAGAAAATATATTGCTAGAAGCTACAGCACTTGGGATTGGAACATGTTGGTTGGGAGGCTATCCTGATTTGGAAAAGACTAAGAAAGAGAAAAGTATTCTCGGAGTGCCAGAAAATTATCAAATATTCTGTATAATTTCCATGGGCTATTCAGCAGAAAATAGAAAGCCAAATGATAATTATTATGATGAAAAAGTACATTATGAAGAATTTTAGAATTAATAAAATTGAAACTGGTAAATTATAAAAAACAAAATAAATAGAAGCAATCTTTGTAGATTGCTTCTTATCTTTTATATTGAGCCATTTTAATTACATTGGCATTATTAAATTTGCCAAAGGATATCCAATAAATGATGCAACTAAAATAATTACAAACATCATTAAGAATCCGTATTTTAATAAACTTGTTGAATCAGACCAACCTGAAGAACCAGCTACTGCGACGTAAGGCATTGCAGGTGGAGCAGCAGAACCTGTTGAAGCAATTAAACCAATAACAGCTGTAATAGCTGCGGCATTTAATGCACCACCAGATGCTAGTGCTACTGGAACGGCAAGTGTTGGAACTAATTGTGCTGTAACCATGTGAGAAGATACGTTTGATTGTAATCCAGCCCACAATGAGAATAACAAAATTAGTAATACTGGTGATAAGCCAGTTGTAATTGGTGCAATAGATGCAGACAAGAATGTTGTAAGCCCTATTGCTTTATTTGTCATTGCAGCACCTAAAGCAAGTGTTGCAGATGCCATTATTATACTTGGCCAAGATACACCTTTTACCATAGATTCGTTAATATTTATTAATGGTTTTCCTTGGTATTTCAAAATAGATAAAACTATTATTCCAAATAATGGAGGCATAGCTGTACCTAATTTGCTAATCCAAGTAAATGCTGTTGAAATCCATTTTACTGAACTTGTTTTTAATAAGCTTGGTAGAACCCATAATGCAACTACTAAAAGGAATGTTCCAAGAATAATTTTTTCACCTTGGTTTGCACTAGGAATTTCTTTTTTCATCTTATCAAATTCATTAGATTTTAGATTTATTTTCTTTGTATTTGGTCTCATTAAGAATTTGAATACAAGCATCATCAATGCAAATATTATAATTCCTGTTGGAATTGCATAAAGCATGTATTGACCATAGCTTATGCTAGATCCTGTTAGAGATTTGAATACTCCCATTGAAAGAACAGGGAATACGTGTGCTATTGGTGTCATACCAGAAGATAAGCTTGTACAGAATACTAAGCCCATCATAAGCATGTTTGCGTATTTATCACCTTTTTTTAGTCCTAATACATTATAAATTTCTTCAAGAATAGGTAATATTATAAAGTATAAAACTGTTGGAGACATGAATAACCCAATTACAAGAACTGCTGCAAAGAAGCAGAATGCAAATCTCCAAGGTGTTTTTCTTGCAAATTTACTAGTTACAAATCCAAGAGCTATTTTCTTAACATATCCTGTTTGAGAAAATGCGTATGTGAACATGAATGTAAATAGCAAGAATGCGAATGTCTCGTTACCAAACGAATTTTGCAATGTTGTTTTCATTCCAAGTGATGGAACAAGAGCAAGCGTTGCTAAACATAATAAACTTGGCCAGCCTATTCCAACTGTTATCCATAAAAATAAAACAGATATGAATACGCCAAGAACTTTCATACCATCGGCGCTAAGACCTGATGGAGGTGTTGCTATAAAAAATATAGCAATGATAATTAATGCAAAAAGAGTGCAAACAAACTCTTTTTCATTTTTAGTCATTAAAGGCTTTTTTTCTTTCTTTGTTTTTTCCATATTTTAGTCCTTTTTCATAAGATTTAGGCCTTTAAGGGAAAGCCTATAAAACCATAGGCTCAATATAAAAATTTATTTTAAGTAAAAATAATTACATTAAAATCTAAATTAAAGCACCTTGATTAACAAGTTCTTCTTGAACAGCTTTTACATTATAAGATGTGTTGTCTAGTGTTAAAGCTGCTGCTACACCTGCTGCTTGTCCAGTAGCAAATCCTGTTCCCATAACACGTACAGAACCAAGTGCTAATGAGTCTGTAGAAATTGTTCTACCAGCAGCCCATAAATTCTTAGCATCTTTAACTTTTAGACATCCTAAAGGAATAGAGAAGTACTCATTATCTGGAATATGAGTGTATTTTATAGAAGTGTTGCTCTTGTGCATTTCTGGGCTCCAAGCGCCTCTTGCTATACTATCATCACTCTTTGGTGCCATTATTATTTCTTCACCTTTAAGCATTTTGTCACCAATTATTCTTCTTGCTTCACGAATACCAACTGCTGGTCCAGAAGAAGAAATAATCATGTCTTGGAATCCGTCTAGATAGTTCTTAAATGCCATTGCATAATTGTGAACTTGTGAACGAAGTTCCATTTCTGTTTCTGTAAGTGTTTCTGCGTCAAGAGCAGGAACTATTGTACTTGGAATTGTACAATATCCATAAGTTTTGTCTGGAATTTTAATTATTAATCCAGTTTCCTTCTTAATTTCAATTCCATTCTCCTTTGCTTTTTTCAAAGCAGCTTCAATGTCAGGTTTCAAGATTTCTCTTGCTGGAATATTGTCAATTCTAAATGGTAATGAAGATTGTTGAACTTTTCCTTCAGCATCTCCCCAGTTAGTTGCTATTCCTGCAAAATGAACTAAGTTAGCATTTCCAGAAGCATCAACAAAAGCCTTAGCTTTTACTGTGAATGTTCCTTCATCATCTGTACATTTAATTTCTTCAATCATTCCATTATTGTTTACCACTTCATACATTTGAGCATGTAAGAAATATTCTACAGAACTCTTTTTTAACATTTGGTCCATAACCAATTTTACGTATTCTGGATTAAAAGATACAGAAACGTTACCTGTGGATTTTGATGGCCTTGGATGGATATTTGTGCCATAGGCTTCTAATTTTTTTAGAACTTCTCCACCAATTCCTTGTACAACTTGATCATAGTTTTCGCCTCTTGTGAAAAAACCACAATAAGCAGTAACTTGTGAATTTGTAGCTTGTCCACCGAAATATGGATTTCTTTCGATTAAGACTGTTCTAGCACCAGCTCTTGATGCTCCAATTGCTGCAGCTATACCTGCTGCACCACCGCCAACAACCGATACATCACATTCAATATGTCTTTGCATAATTGAACCTCCTTTAAAAAATATTATATAAAAATACACTCAAATTATACCATAAAAAGAAAAAATAAAGGCAATTGCAATATAAATGTCATAAAAATGTAACAAAATGTAAAATAACGTCTAAAATTAATTTTGAAAATTTATAAAATCTATATAAAATACTTGAAAACTGTTTGTCTTTGGTATAGAATATTAAGTGGTTTTAAATAGCCACATATATGATGAAAAACATCAAAGAGGAGGAATTTTTATGTCAGTTAAAATTGGTATTAACGGTTTTGGAAGAATAGGAAACTTAGCATTCCAAGCTGCATTAAAAAATAGTGAAGTAGAGGTAGTTGCAATTAATGATCCTTTCATAGCAGCAGATTACATGGCTTACATGGTTAAATTTGATTCTGCACATGGAAGATTTAATGGAGAAGTTAAATCAGAAGAAGGAAAATTAATTGTAAATGGAAAATCAATAAATGTATATAACGAAATGGATCCAAACAATATTCCATGGGCTAAAGAAGGAGTTGAATATGTTCTAGAATGTTCTGGTGTATTCACAACAATGGAAAAAGCACAAGCTCACTTAAACGCAGGAGCTAAAAAAGTTGTAATAAGTGCTCCTTCAAAAGATGCTCCAATGTTTGTAATGGGTGTAAATAATGAAACATATGATCCAAGCATGAACATAGTTTCAAATGCATCTTGTACAACAAACTGTTTAGCACCTTTAGCAAAAGTTATAAATGATAACTTTGGAATAAAAGAAGGATTAATGACAACTGTTCATAGCACAACAGCTACACAAAAAACAGTTGATGGAGCTTCTAAAAAAGATTGGAGAGGTGGACGTGCTGCAAGTGCAAACATAATTCCATCATCAACAGGAGCTGCTAAAGCAGTTGGAAAAGTTATTCCAGCATTAAATGGAAAATTAACAGGTATGGCATTCAGAGTACCAACAATAGATGTATCTGTTGTTGATTTAACATGTAATTTGGAAAAACCTACAACATACGAAGAAATCTGTGCAGCAATGAAGAAAGCAGCAGAAGGAGAATTAAAAGGAATAGTTGAATATGTTGATGAAGATGTTGTATCTTCAGACTTCTTAGGAGATGAACATACATCAATATTCGATAGCAAAGCTGGAATAATGCTTACAGACACATTTGTTAAATTAGTAGCTTGGTATGACAACGAGTGGGGATATGCACATAAATTAGTAGACTTAGCAGCATACATGGCAAAAGTTGATCATAAATAATAGAGTATAATAACAATTTTGGGGCTTGGCATTTCTTAATTCAAGCCCTTTTATTACAATTTAAGAAAGGAAGATATACCATGAATAAAAAGACTGTTAGAGACATTGATGTTAAAGGAAAGAAAGTTTTAGTAAGATGCGATTTTAACGTTCCTTTAGATGAAAATAAAAATATAACAGATAATAGAAGAATAGTTGGAGCTCTTCCAACAATAAAATATTTATTAGATAATGATTGCAAAGTAATTCTTTGCTCACATTTAGGAAGACCAAAGGGACAAGTAAATAAAGATTTTTCATTAGAGCCAGTTGCAAAAGAATTATCTAAATTATTAGGTAAAGAAGTAAAACTTGCAAATGATATAATAGGAAAGAGTGCTAAAGAATTAACTGCAAACATGAAAGATGGAGAAATTGTTCTATTAGAAAATGTTAGATTTGATAGTAGAGAAGAAGCAAATGATGCAGAGTTTGCAAAAGAACTTGCAAGTTTAGCTGAAATATATGTAAATGATGCATTTGGAACAGCTCACAGAGCACATGCTTCAACAGCAGGAGTAGCAAGCTATTTACCAGCAGTAGCAGGTTTCTTAATGGAGAAAGAATTAAACTTCTTAGGAACAACACTAGAAAATCCAGAAAGACCATTTGTTGCAATACTTGGAGGAAAAAAGGTATCAGATAAAATTGGTGTTATCGATAGCTTATTAGAAAAAGTAGATACATTAATGATTGGTGGAGGAATGGCTTATACATTCTTTAAATCAATGGGATACAATGTTGGAAATTCTATTTGTGAATTAGATAAATTAGATTTAGCAAAAAGTTTAATGGAAAAAGCTAAAGCAAAAGGTGTAAAATTGATGCTTCCTGTAGATACTAAAGTAGGAAAAGAATTCAAAGAAGACACAGAAAGTAAAACTGTTAAATACACAGAAATACCAGATGGTTGGGAAGGATTCGACATTGGTGCAGAAACAATAAAGATGTATCAAGACGAATTATCAAAAGCAAAAACTGTTATCTGGAATGGACCTTTAGGATTGTTTGAATTTGACCAATTTGCAATAGGAACAAATGCAATAGCAGAATACTTAGGAAACCTAGAAAATGTTACAACAGTAATAGGTGGAGGAGATTCAGCAGCTGCAATAGAAAAACTAGGAATTGGAGATAAATTCACACATATTTCAACAGGTGGTGGAGCATCACTTGAATTCTTAGAAGGAAAGAAACTTCCAGGAGTTGAATGCTTACTAGACAAATAACTATATTTAATAATTGTATTTTTCTAAAATTAACTGACTACCCCTTGGCTCAAGCTTCGCTATACGAACTTTCGACGGCGGGGCTACGCATTTAATTTTATAAATAATACAATTATTAAATTAAAAATATTAAGGAGGACGTGTATGAGAAGAAAGGTAATCGCAGGAAACTGGAAAATGAATATGCTTCCAGCAGATACAATAAATTTTATAGAAGGTTTAGCTCCTCTTGTAAAAGATTCTGAAAATGAAGTTATATTATGTGTACCGTATATAGATTTATTTTATGCATGGCATACAACAGAAGGCACTAATATTCATATTGGTGCAGAAAACATGCACTGGGAAGAAAAAGGTGCATATACAGGAGAAGTTTCTGGACAAATGCTAAAGAGTATAGGAGTTGAATATGTTATAATAGGCCACTCTGAGAGACGTGCATATTTTGCAGAAACAGATGAGACAGTAAACAAGAAAATTAAATCTGCATTTGCAAATGATTTGAAACCAATAGTTTGTGTTGGAGAGTCTTTAGAACAAAGAGAAGCTGGCAAAACTGAAGAAGTTATAACAAAGCAGGTCGAATTAGCACTAGCTGGTCTTACAGAAGAACAAGTAAAAAATACTATAATAGCATATGAACCAATTTGGGCAATTGGAACTGGAAAAACAGCTACATCAGAAGATGCAAATAATAGTATTAAAGCTATAAGAAAAAAGATTTCTGAAATATATGGAAATGTTGCAGAAGATGTAATTATTCAATATGGTGGAAGTGTAAAATCAACAAATGCAAAAGAACTATTCGAAACATCAGATATTGATGGAGCCCTAGTTGGAGGAGCAAGTTTAAAAGTAGACGAATTTGCAAAAATAGTAAATTACAATAAATAGACACAGTGTGTAGCATGGAGCTGATTTATAGAAAAAATACAGCTCTGTGCCTTTGGAAAGGAAATGGAATAAGAAAATGAAAGATAAATTGACAATGCTAATGATATTAGATGGTTTTGGAATAAATGAAAATGAGCAAGGAAATGCAGTAAAGCTTGCCAATACTCCAAACATAGACAAATTAATGAAAACATGCCCAACAACAAGAATTTTTGCTAGTGGAATGAGTGTTGGACTACCAGAAGGACAAATGGGAAATTCAGAGGTAGGACATACAAACATTGGAGCTGGAAGAATTGTTTATCAAGAGTTAACAAAAATAACAAAATCAATAGAAGATGGAGATTTTTTCAGTATTCCAGAATTTAATAAAGCAATAGAAAATTGTAAAAAATATAATTCTAAATTGCATATAATGGGCTTATTATCAGACGGTGGTGTACACAGCCACATTCGCCATTTGTATGGATTATTAGAACTTGCAAAGAGAAAAGATTTTGAAAATGTATTTGTACATTGCTTTATGGATGGTAGAGATACACCACCAGCTTCAGGCGAAGGATATATTACAAAACTAGAAGAAAAAATGAAAGAAAAAGGAATAGGCAAAATTGCAAGTATATCTGGAAGATTCTATGCAATGGATAGAGATAAGAGATGGCAAAGAGTTCAAAAGGCTTATGATGCAATGGTTAATGGAGTTGGAAACAAGGCTTCATCTGCAATACAAGCAGTAGAGGCATCATACCAAAAAGAAATTTTTGACGAATTTATAGAGCCAACTGTAATATGCAATGGAGATACACCAGTTGCAAAAATAGAGCCTCATGATTCTGTAATATTCTTTAACTTTAGACCAGATAGAGCAAGAGAAATAAGCAGAACATTAGTTGATCCAGAATTTAATGATTTTGAAACAAGAAAAGATTTAGATTTATGCTTTGTTTGTATGACTCCATATGATGAAACATTACCAAATGTTGATGTAGCATTCAAGAAGGAACATCTAAAAAATACATTCGGAGAATACATCAGTGATTTAGGATATACTCAATTACGTATAGCAGAAACAGAGAAATATGCCCACGTAACATTCTTCTTTAATGGTGGTCAAGAAAAACAATATCCAGGAGAAGACAGAATATTGGTTCCATCACCAAAGGTTGAAACATATGATATGCAACCAGAAATGAGTGCACCAGAAGTTACAGAAAAAGTTGTAGATGCAATAAACTCTAAGAAATATGATGTAATAATATTAAACTTTGCAAACCCAGATATGGTTGGACACACAGGAAACTTAGAAGCAGCTATAAAAGCAGTTGAAACAATAGATGCAAGTGTTGGAAAAGTTGTAGAAGCTGTAAATGCTCAAAATGGTGTATTAATTATAACAGCAGACCATGGAAACTGTGAGCAAATGATAGACTACAAAACAGGAGAGCCACACACAGCACACACAACAAATCCAGTTCCATTAATATTAGTTGGAATGGATAATGCAAAACTAAGAGAAGGAAAACTAGCTGATTTAACACCAACAATGTTAGATATAATGGGACTAAAGAAGCCAGAAGAAATGACTGGAGAAAGTATTATAGTTGAAAAATAGAAAATAAGGGAGCACATATGCCAAAGGGTGAAACTATAAAAGATTTATATTCTGAAATTAGAAAATGCCTTTTTTATATGATACCAGAAAAATGGGAAAGCATATATCTTTATGCGTCAGTTATACAAAGGGATAATGGTGAAGAGACAGGAGAAATGTTTTTTTACTATTTTCCCAAGAGTATAATAAAGAGAAATCCGATAAATGTGTATCAAATTCCACAAAAATTTAATCTAAACGAAGAAGAATATATAAAACTTACAGATGAATTGTATGGTTATATAAAAAAATTAAGACATGAATGCCAAAAATATGACAAGATAAACTGGACGAATATAACAATTAGTATAGAAAATGTTGAATTTTTGGCAGAATATAACTGTGAAGATTTAATAAATTCTATATATTCAAATGAAGATAGAATGGCAATTTGGCAGTACAAATATCTTGAATATCCAATAGAAAAATTTACAAAATCACAGAGAGAACAAATTGAAGCATATTTGAAAGAAGAAGAAAATGGCTTGCATCAATCAAAAATGTATACAGAAACCTTCTATCAACAACACGAACACAATAGTATAGAGTATGATGTAAATAAGAAAGTGGATGAATATATAAAAGAAGACAACGAAACAACAGACTTTACAATGGTCGATAGTGAACAGTATCAAATACAGTCTGGAGGCTTTTTTAAGAGAAGAAAAAATAGATTATTAAATGAAAAAAATGGTATAGCACAGTTTGAAAATACGAGTAGCAATGAAAATAAAGAAAACGAGATTGTTGTAAGAAATCAAATATTGAAGTATTAGATAAGTGATTGGAGGAAACTTTAATTGTTTATTTTTTATAATCTTAAAAAAATTTAATAAATTACTTCACTAAAAATATTCTTTATGGTATTATAGTAGAGAAAAGTGAGAAACTGGTTTAAAAATAATTATAATTTTATAACTAGATTTGCAAATAGAAAGAGGAATAGTATTTATATGAGAAGTAAGAAAAAAGAAAAGAAAATATATATTTATAAATTATTTGTAACAATAATATTTGCATTGGCAATAGTATTTGTACTTAATACAGCACAAAATTATATAAGAAATGAAATTATTGGGAAAACTAATTTAGTAATTAATAATGGAAATGTTACAAAGAGTATCAAGAATGATGTAATTGTAGAAGATGATGTAGTATATTTATCTACTAAAGATATTGCAAATTTCTTTGATGACCATATTTTTTATGATAATAAGTACAATCAAATTATAACAACATCAGATACAAAGGTTGCAACATTTGTGATTGATAAAAATAAATGTACAATAAATAGTTCAGATGTGAGTTTAATTGCACCAGCCAAAAAGATAGGTAATGAGTTTTATTTACCTTTTTCGGAGATTAGCAAGAGTGTATATAATGTGGAAACTAAATATATAAGTGAGACAAATACTGTTGTTTTAGTTTCATTAGATAGAGAACTTGTATATGCTAATAGTAGCAAGAATAATTCAGTAAAATATATGCCAACAAGTTTTTCAAAGACTGTTGATAAAATCGAAAAAGGCGATAATGTTACAGTTGTGAAGGATGATAAGACTGCAGAAAATGGCTGGACTAAGGTTACGACAGAAAATGGAAAGATTGGCTATGTAAAAACTAGCACCTTGGCAAATGAAAAACAGATTAGAGAAAAATTAAACATAGAGAAACAAATTGAAGGAAATATTAGTTTGGCATGGGATTATTTTTCAGAGTATGCATCTGCGCCACAAAGAACAGGAACAATAAAGGGTGTAAATGTTGTATCTCCAGCATTCTTAGCATTACAAGATGGAGGCAAAGGAAACCTTGTTGCTAATGTTGGAACAGCAGGAACAAATTATATAAATTGGGCTCATAATAATGGATACAAAGTTTGGGCATTACTTTCAAATAATTCGGACAAGCCAACTACAACTGAGATATTAAATGATTACAAATTAAGAGAAAAGTTAATAAACAATATAGTAACTGCAGTAGTAACATTTAATCTTGATGGAATAAACCTAGATTTTGAGTACTTAAATGAAAGTGATAAAGATGTATATTCTAGATTAGTAATAGAATTAGCACCTAGATTAAAAGAACTTGGCAAAGTTCTATCTGTTGATGTAACAGCACCAGATGGCTCACCTGATTGGTCTTTATGTTATGATAGAAATGTGATAGGTGATGTCGCAGATTATATAGTATTTATGGGATATGACCAAAATGGAGTATCATCACCCAAAGAAGGAACAACAGCTGGATGTGATTGGGTAGAAGCAAATATAAAAAAATTCTTAGGACAAGAAGGCGTAAATGCAAGCAAGATAATATTAGGAACACCATTCTATACAAGAATTTGGACGGAAAGTAATGGAAGTGTAACAAGTAAAGTTGTAAATATGAAAAATATAGCAAGCAACATACCAGACGGCACAAAAACAACATGGGATGATTCGCTAAAACAAAACTATGCAGAATATGAAAAAGATGGAAAAACATATAAGATCTGGATAGAAGATGTTAAATCTTTAAGATACAAGTTAGAATTAGTTAACACGTATAATTTAGCAGGTGCTGCATATTGGGAAAAAGATAGAGAAACAGATGATATTTGGGATATGGTATCTGAAGTATTAAATGTAAAATAGTAATAAATGATATAAATAGACATATAATCAAAAGATTGTATGTCTATTTTTTAGGATAATTAGCAGTAATTTATTTCTAATGTGTTTTATAAAGGAATACATTGTATTAGGTGGTGCTATGAAAAAAACAATATACTTTAGATTAGAGTATTATAAAGATACTAAGGATTTATCTTATAGAAATATATTTCACAGATTGTTTATAAATATTTTAAAAAAAATAAAGGAGTTAAAATATGTATTAGGAAATATAAAAAAGATTGAAAGTGATGATAAGATTGAATACATATGTTACACTATGCGTAATAAAGAAGAAAAAACGTTGAAAAAAATAGAAAATATAGTGAGAAAAAATCTAAATTCACAAATTATTTTATCCCAAGGAATAAAAGAGATTGCTAGTAATAAGGAAAGTACTGAGATATATCAAAATATAAATGAAATTATTAAAAATAGCAAAGAAAGTAAGAGCGTATATATAGATTTTATTAGAACAATAATAAAATTAGTAATTGAAAGGAAAAAAGAAATTACAGAGGAGCAATCACTTAGTATATTAATTGATGCAAAAGATTATAATAATACACAGCTGATAAATGAATTAATGACACAATATAAAATGATTAATATAGTTACATCTAATAGAAAGCAGTTTGAAAGTTTAGAGGAAGAAGCAGAGCAAAATTTTGAGCCAATATCAGTGTTAAATAATAAAAGAAAGAGTTTAAGTGATGCAAAATATATATTAAATGTAGATTTTAGCGGAGATAAAATTGCCGAATATTGTATTAATAGAACGGCAATAATTTTTAACATTGCAAATACCAAAATCGATAAATTAATTTACTTTGATGGAAATATAATAAATAATGTAAAATTAGTAAGTAATGGTGAATTTGAATTACAAGACGAGTATGATATACAAAGAGAAAAATGGATAAAAGCAGTACGAGAAAAAATAGAGAAGAATGAATATGAACTTATAGGGAATAGAGGAAACATTGAAATAAGATAATGTGAAAATGGAAAAAATTACCGTAAAATGAAGAGCTACAAAAATACTAAATAAAAATGTATAATTACGTGAAATGAATAGATATTAGAAGATGAAAATACTTGACAAAAGTGAAAAAAAGGGATATTATTATACAATAATTTAGAAAGTTAATACTGCAAAAAAACAAGGAGGTTTTATAGCATGGAAGATAAAGGTGTAATAGTATCAAAAGAAGGATTTGAAAAATTAGAGAAAGAATTAGACTATTTAAGAACAACAAAAAGAGCTGAAATTGCTGAAAAGATAAAGGTAGCACTTGGATTTGGTGATCTATCAGAAAACTCAGAATATGATGAAGCAAAAAATGCTCAAGCTGAAAATGAGGGAAAAATAGCAGAATTAGAAAATAAAATAAGATATGCTAAAATAATTGATGAATCTGAAATAGATACAAAAACAGTTCAAGTTGGAAATATAGTAAAAGTACATGATGAAGAATATGATGAAGATATTACTTTTACAATAGTAGGATCAACAGAAGTAAATTTAGCAGAAAAGAAAATTTCTAACGAATCACCAGTTGGTGCAGCTTTACTAGGAAAGAAAAAGAATGATATAGTTGAAGTAAAAACACCAGGTGGAATTGCTAAATATAAAGTTTTATCAATAACAAAATAAAAATGAACCGAACCTTGTGGTTCGGTTTTTAGTATATTAAAAGTAAAATAATTTCGGTATTTCTATAAATTTGCAGCAGATTCTAATGCTAATTTTATCATAGAATTTAATGAAGTTTGTCTTTCTTCAGCTGAAATTTCTTGATGTTTGTAATGTGAATCTACTACACTTAGTAAACAACTAGCTTTCTTCCCAAGTAATTTTGCGTTATAGAAGAGTGCGAATGCTTCCATTTCTGCTCCAATTATATTTAAATCTTTTGGAAATCTTGAAATTAAGCTGTTAACGTCTTTAACATAATAATCGAAACAGTCTGTACAAAGAGTATTTCCTTTTACATAAGGAATGCTTAATCCTTTTGCTGTATCTTCGATAACCTTATTTATATCTGTTGACGAATTCATTATGTGGCAATTTTCTTCATTTAGCTCATATGCGTAATTCCCTTCTGTATATGCGTTATCTACTAGTATAGTATCTAAAAGGTTTAAATCCTCATTGTAGGCCCCACAAGAACCTATACGAATAATTGTATCTACATTATAAAATTTGTATAACTCATAAGAATAAATTCCAATACTTGGCATACCCATTCCAGATGCGAAAACTGTAATTTTTTTGCCTTTATAAAAACCAGTGTAACCGAACATATTTCTAACTGTATTAACAAGTTTTGAATTATCTAAAAAAGTATCAGCAATGTACTTTGCTCTAAGTGGATCACCTGGCATTAACACAATATTAGAAATGTCTTCAATCTTAGCTTCATTATGTGGTGTCATAAAAAAATCCTCCTTTAAAAATAAAATTGATTTTAATATTGTCATTATATCATATGCAAAAAATAGTGCAAGCAAACCTTAAAAAAATTCCAATAAACTCTTGCAAAATACCAAAAATATGATAGAATATTTAACAATTAAGAGAAAATTTGTTTGATAATAAAAGAAAGGAAGCAATCAATCTATTTGAAATTAGATTGGTTATATAATAAACTTATGATAGCATATTTAAAAGGTGAATTAGTGGTAAAATCAGAAGAATATATAATAATTGAGGTACAAGGGATAGGATATAAAGTATTTATGTCAAAAAAATCGATAGACGAATTACAGGAGAGTAAGCAGGTACGTGTATATACATATTTGAAAGTAAGAGAAGATGATATTAGTCTATTTGGATTTAACACAAACGAAGAATTACATATGTTTGAGCTTCTAATATCTGTTGGGGGAATAGGAGCAAAGTCTGCAATAACAATACTTTCAAATATTACGCCATCAAGATTTGCTCTTGCGGTAATTACAAATGAAGTAAATACTTTAAAGAAGTTGCCTGGAATAGGGCCTAAAACGGCGCAAAGAATAATACTAGAATTAAAAGATAAGATAAAAACAGAAGAGGCTATTGGAGCTGAAGCAAGCGAACTAGAGAAAGAAGAAAATAAACAGGCAGAATTTGAAGAAGTAATACAAGCACTTCAAGTACTAGGATATAGAAGATACGAAATAAACAAAATATTGCCAAAGATAAAATCAGAGAGTTTGGAAGAAAGAATAAAAGAAGCACTACAATATTTAGCAATCGCCCAATAGGGACACCCCTTTTTGGGGCGAAAATAATTAAAATGTAATAAAAAATGTAGAGGCTATTAGGTAAAAAGGAGCAAGAAATGAATGCAAATGAACCATTAGCATATAGAATGAGTCCGAAAACACTGGAAGATTATGTGGGACAAGAAGAAATTTTAGGACAAGATAAAATTTTATATAGAACGATAAAGGCAGATAGACTATCTAGCATTATCTTATGGGGCCCTCCTGGATGTGGGAAGACATCTCTTGCAAGGGTTATAAGTAATACTACTAAATATAAATTTACTAAATTAAATGCTGTAACTGCTGGAGTTGGAGATATTAAGAATGCAATAGAGGAAGCTAAAAATCCTTTTTTAAATCCATCTGGAAGGTGTATATTATTTATAGATGAAATTCACAGATTTAACAAATTGCAACAAGATGCATTACTTCCATTTGTAGAGAATGGAACTGTAATCTTAATTGGAGCAACAACGGAAAATCCTTATTTCGAAGTAAATAAGGCTTTAATATCGAGGTCTATGGTATTTCATTTGCAACCATTAACAGTAGAAAATATTTATACTATTTTAAAAAATGCATTGGAGAAAAAAGAAGGACTCGGAGAATATAAAATAAAAATTTCAGATGAAACTTTAAGAAAAATTGCAGAAACAGCAAATGGAGATGTTAGAACAGCACTAAATGGACTTGAAGTGGCTGTATTAACAACTAATATTGGATCAGACGGATACATAACAATAACAGATGAGATTGCAAAAGAAAGTGTTCAAAATAGAAAAGCAATCTTTGATAAAAAAGGAGATAGCCATTACGATAATATTAGTGCTTTTATAAAATCTATGAGAGGCAGTGATCCAGATGCTGCTGTGTTTTATTTGGCAAGAGCATTAAATGGAGGAGAAGATCCAATGTTTCTAGCAAGAAGAATTGTAATTGCTGCATCAGAAGATGTAGGAATGGCAAACCCTAATGCATTAATACTTGCAACGAGTGCTATGGAGGCTGTACACATGGTTGGCATGCCAGAAGCAAGAATAATACTTGCAGAAGCTGCAGTATATGTCGCAACTTCTAAAAAGTCTAATGCTAGCTATTTAGCAATAAATCAAGCTTTGGAAGATGTTGCAAATAAAGATACAGGCGAAGTACCAATGCATATAAGAAATGCACCAGCAGAAGGAATGGAAAAAGAAGGATACCATGTAGGTTATAAATACCCACACGATTATCCAGGACATTACGTAGAACAACAATATTTGCCAGATAAAATGCTTGGAACAAAGTACTATATTAAAGATGAAAATATACCAGACTAGAAGCAAATGCAAATTTAAAAGCAAAAATAAAAATTCGAAGAACTTGAATGATAAAAATAAAATTAATTGTAAATTTATCAATGGAAAAGTGAGAAATATGGAATTACCAATACTTTTAAAAGAAAAATTAGAACAAGAGATAGATGAAATAGAGTTAAAAAAGTTAAAACAGAGTGCACAAAATATTAGTGAAAAATATAGAGATAAATCATCTAATAAAATGAGTACTAGACTAATAGCTAGCATGGAAGATGCAGTAGCATATGCTGTAAGCAGAATGCCAGCAACATATGGAGCTGTGTATTCTGCATTAAAGCACAGTTTGGAAATGATGCCGAATGCTGAAATCACAAGCTTGCTAGATGTGGGAGCTGGTACTGGAACTGCTACTTGGGCTGTAAATGAATTGCTTAAAATAGAAAGCAATGTTTGTGTAGAAAATGAAGATTATATGCTAAATTTAGGCCAAAAGCTCATGAAAAATGAAATTGATAATGTACAGTGGATTAAGAAAAATATAATTACAGATAATATAGAGGGAAAAGCAGATTTAGTCATATCTTCATATGTATTAAATGAAATAAAGGCAGAAAACAGAAATCAAATATTAGAAAAATTATGGAATTCAACTGGAAAATTATTATTAATTATTGAACCAGGAACACCAGAAGGTTATAATCAAATAAAAGAAATAAGAGACTACTTTATAAAAAAAGGTGCAAATATTGTAGCACCATGTGCGCATGAAAAAGAGTGCAAAATTTCAAAAAATGATTGGTGTGCCTTTTCGTGTAGAGTTGCAAGAACTAAAGTGCATAAAATGCTAAAAGAAGGAGACGCACCTTATGAAGATGAAAAATTTTCATATATTGCAGTCTCAAAAATGAAAACAGATAAACAAGATAGAATTTTAAGGCATCCTAAAATAGAAAATGGAAGGATAACATTAAAGTTGTGCACAACAGAAGGAAATATAGAGGAAAAGACTATAACTAAAAAGGAAAAAGAAAAATTTAAAATTGCAAAAAAATTAAACAATGGAGATATACTAAAATAATTTTTTATGCTATAATAAACACATGGAAAATAATAAGGAGAATAAAATATGGGACTATTTGATTTTTTACATAGACCAAGTGGAAAAGAAACAAAGGAAGAAATAAAAAAAGTAAAAGACAATCCAATGATTATGTCTATTTATAGAGAAGATGGAACACAAACAGAAGTGCTTAACATAGAAGAGGCGCAAAAATTTAGACACAGTGATGGAAGCATTAGCTGTTTAATAAGTGCTAAGGTTATTCATGTAAATCAAGGAGATACAATTTATTTAGATGCTGCGGATCCAATATGCTTCGAGATTCCAGAAGGTAGGTATGATTTAGCAGAAGAATTAATAACAAGATTTACTGGAATGTATACAGGAATAGAACTTAATGAAAAATCATATACATATTTAGGAAGAGCATATTCAAAAGATGATATTAGATTACAACCTCCTACGGCAGTTGTAAATGAGGAAATAGGGAAGTTGAATCAAAAAATCTTAGAAGAAAAAACAAATAAAATATTAAGAGAGTGTCGCCTAAAAGAAATAAGGGACAGAGAATCAAAGGCAAGAAGAGATCAAACACAAAAAAATATTAATAAAATGAATGCACAGAGAGAAAAGCAAATAAACGAAAGATTAAACAATCCATTTATAAGAGGAGGAATAGATAGATATCAAACAGAACAATATAATGGTGTGAATACTTCTAATGGTGAGATACTTAGAATTCGTGCGGTAAACAAAATTGCTAAAGATGCATCGGGAAGGTATGTATATACAGCACAGATTGCTTCAACTCCAGATGAAACAGATGTAGAGTTATTTTCACCAGAAGCAAAGGTTCCCGTTATATTTACATTGCCATATAGAATGAATGATATAATAAATACTGACTATGATTTGAATTACAAGCAACAGCTAGAAAAGGCCGTACTAAACTTATTATCTGTTGGATATCAAAAAAATTTAACAGCAGATGGAAGGTGCGATACAAGTATATTACATGATATAGGAGGCATTAACAAAGAGGGAAAAGTAATAGAAAATACTCAAGAAAATGGTGTATCTAAAGTAGTAATTAGTAAAATAACTGAATTACAAAGAGAATATGTAGCGCAAAGAAGAATGAGAAATCAAATACAAACTCCAAAAAAAGTAGAGGATGAGGGGAGAGAGTATTAATATAAAAAACACGGTAATATTACCGTGTTTTTTTATGTTAGTTATTTTTCTTATCTTTTTTGTCATCTTTCATAACTTCTTTAATTGCTCCCAAGCTTGAAAGTGTGTTTGTTGCCTCAAATGGAATAAACACTTTGTTGGCTTCTCCATTTGCAATGTCTTTTAAAGCCTCTAAAGATTTCAATTGTACCAATGTGTCGTCTGGATGAGAATTCATCATTGCACCATATACTAAATTAATTTCGTTTGCTCTTGCTTCAGCAACTTTCTTTATAGCTTCAGCTTCACCGGCAGCTCTTCTAATTTTAGATTCTTTTTCTGCTTCAGCTTCTAATATAGCAGCTTCTTTTTTACCTTGTGCAAGTGTAATTGCAGATTGTCTTTCACCTTCAGCTTGAAGTATTTGAGCTCTCTTATTTCTTTCTGCATTCATTTGTTTCTCCATAGCGTCTCTAATGTCTGCTGGAGGAGTAATATCTTTAATTTCAACTCTGTCAATCTTGCATCCCCATTGATCTGTGGCTTCATCAAGAATTGCTCTTAATTCCTCGTTAATCATGTCTCTTGAACTAAATGTTGAGTCCAAATCCATTTTACCAACGATATCACGAATTGTTGTAATTGCTAAATATTCAATACCTTTCTTTAAAGATTGAATTTCGTAAACAGCCTTTGCTGGGTCTGTAACTTTGTAGAACACAACAGTGTCGATTGTAATTGTAACATTGTCTTTAGTAATAACTCCTTGTGGTGGAACATCCATAGTTTGTTGCTTTAAGCTAACAACGCTTCTAACACGGTCAACAAAAGGAATTATAATTGTAAGACCTGCATCAGCTACTTTATGAAATTTACCTAATCTTTCAATAATATAAACTTCAGATTGTCTTACTACTTTAATTGATTTTACGGCTATAATTAATATTATAACTAGTAATACGATTAAAAACCACATAATTTTTTCCTCCTAAAAAATATATATTATAAAATTAAAAACGTGAATTATAAAAATAGTGTAACTTCTAATGATTTAGATTTTTTTTCTCAGGTTGTTTAATAGTTACTGGTTCAACAACTAATTTTACTCCATCTATTGATAAAACTTTTATAGTAGAACCCTTTGGAATAATATCAGTATATGTAGAAATTGCTGTCCAAATGTCTCCAGAAACCTTAACTTGACCAACGTCATTTGGAGTAATGCCCTTTGTAACTACACCTTCTTTACCGATTATTGCATTAGAATTAGTAACAATATTATCGTTTTTATTCATCTTTTCAGCAAAAGGTCTAGTCAAACATATAAGAATTACCGAAAGTATTACGAAAATTACAGTTTGAGCAATAACGTTTGAAATAAACAAACTAAGCAAACAAGTAATAAGTGCGGCAACCCCAAACCAAAAAACTAAAAATCCAACAGTTGCAATTTCTGCAATAAAACAAACTCCAGAAATTATTAACCAAATTTGCCAAGGTAACATATAAACACCTCCGAATTAAACTAACAAGATAATTATACCATAAAATTCCTACAAAATAAATAGTTTACAACAATTTTGCAAACTTTCGTCCAATAGGGACGTCCCTTTTTGGGCGAATTTTTAAATTTTACCAAAAATAATTGCATTTTCCTTTTATTTATGGTAAAATGTACGAGTTAGTAAAGAAAACGAGAAGGAGCGAGTAGAATGCAAGTAGTTAAATATATATTAATGGTTTTATACATAATAGATTGTTTAGGATTAATAATAGTTACAATGATGCAAAATTCAGATAGCCGTGGAGCATCAGGAACAATAGTTGGTTCTTCTTCAAACAATTTCTATGAGAAGAATAAAGGAAGAACACGTGAAGGAAAATTAAAGAGATGGACAATTATCTTAGGAGTTGCATTTATAGTATTAGCAGTTGCTTTAGGTATTGTTTATGTTATAAAATAAGAATGAATTTGGGGAGGCGGCAGAGATTTTCTGTCGTCTTTTTGAAATGCTAAATAAGATTAATATTTGAAAAATTAAACATAATAAGAGAGGTGAATTTAATGAAGAAAAAGTTTTTTTATATGAAGGATAAAATAAAAAGTAAAAAAGAGAGAAAGTCAAGAAAAGAAGAAAAAATTAATTTGAACGAAATTTTGAAAGATGAAAGCTATAAACTTGGAACTTTTAGAAGAAATGGTAGAGGTTTCGGCTTTGTTAATGTTGGTGAAGAAGATGAAATTTTTATTTCACCTAAACTTACAAAAAATGCTCTTGATGGAGATGAGGTTTTAATTAGGATTTTTGATGATAGTGAATTTCAAGATGATAAGCATAAGAGAGAAGGCAAGATTCTTCAAATTACAAAGCATGCACAGGATACGATTGTTGGAGTTTATAAGAAAAGTAGAAATTTTGGCTTTGTAATTCCAGATGATCAAGCTGTAAGCGGAGATATTTATATTCCAAAAAAGAAGAGTGCAAATGCAAAAAACAATCAGAAGGTGGTTGTGAAAATTGATAAGTATTCAGATGGAGCAAATAAAGCAGAAGGTACTATCGTGGAGATAATTGGTGGAATAGATGAAGCAGGAGTCGACATGATGTCTCTTATTAAGGAGTACAAGCTTCCAAATGAGTTTCCAGAAAATGTACTAGCAGAGGCGAGGGCAATTCCACAAGTTATAGATGAAAAGAACATCGAAAAAAGAGTTGATTTAAGAAATGAAGAAATTTTTACAATTGATGGAGAAGACGCAAAGGACTTAGATGATGCAGTAAATGTTAAGAAAAACGATGATGGAACATATACACTAGGAGTTCATATTGCAGATGTTAGCTATTATGTTAAATCCGGATCAAAACTGGATAAAGAAGCAATTACCAGAGGTACAAGCATTTACATGATGGATAGAGTAATTCCAATGATTCCAAAGGAGTTGTCTAACGGAATTTGTAGCTTGAACGAGCAAAAAGATAGATTTGCGATATCTGTTATTATGAAGATAAACGAGAAAGGAAAAGTGGTCGATGCAGATATTTTTAAATCTGTAATTAAGACGACAAGAAGAATGAATTATCATGATGTAAATGATATATTCAAATTTGCAGACATGAAAGACGGAAAAATAGAACTCGCTGATGAAGAACTTGCAAGAGTAAACAGTGTTGCAGAAAAGTATAAAGAATTTATACCACATTTTCTAAGAATGAGAGAATTGAAGAATGTACTAAAACAGAGAAGAGACTTGAATGGAAGCCTAAATTTGGATATTCCAGAGAGCAAGATAATTCTAGATGAGAATGGTATTGCAGTTGACATACAAAAATATGATTATTTGGAATCAAATGAAGTAATAGAGCAATTCATGCTAACGGCAAACGAGTCAGTTGCAGAAAAGTTTTATTGGTTACAAGCACCATTTATTTATAGAGTTCATGATGTACCAGACATAGAAAAAGTAAATGACTTAAATAAATTCTTATTCAACTTAGGCTATAAAATAAGAGGCGTAAAGAAAGATGATGAAGATAGCATCCATCCAAAGGCTTTTGCACAAGTGCTAGAAGAAGTAAAAGGAAAACCAGAGGAGAGAGTTGTATCAAACTTAATATTAAGAACCTTGAAAGTTGCAAAATATGAGAGTGAAAACAGAGGACACTTCGGAATAGCAAGCAAATGCTACTGCCACTTTACATCGCCGATAAGAAGATATCCAGATTTATTTATTCACAGAGTAATATCTTCGTATTTGAAACATGACTACAACATAAACGAAGAGCTAAGAAAAAAATATGAGATAGAAGCTGTTAAATATGCAGAAAGCTCATCTGAAAGAGAAAAAATAGCTCAGAAAGTGGAACGTGATGCAGAAGATATTAAGAAAGCAGAATATATGAAAGATAAAGTTGGAGAGATATATGAAGGAGTCGTATCGAGTGTTACACCATTCGGAATGTTTGTAGAACTAGACAACACAGTAGAAGGTTTGATAAGATTCGAAAATATGGGCAACGAATATTTCATATATGATGATGAAAGAAAAACGCTAGTTGGAGAAAAATCAAAGACGATGTACAAGATAGGAGACAGTGCAAAAATAGAAGTAATAGGTGCAGATAAAATAACAAGAAAAATAGACTTTAAATTGTGTAAAGAATAGAATAAAAGTATGAAGTTACTTGAAAACAATATGAAATAAAAAATCTCGCAGAGTAAAATCTGTGAGATTTTTTAACATTAACCCAAGATTGCTCCTGCAGCACCAAGAACACCAGCTGTGCCAAGTCCCATTATTATTCCGGCAAGTACAACACCAGCCATAACTGCAATTACACTCTTTTTAAAATCCATATCTAAAAGGCTTGCTGCTAAAGTTCCTGTCCAAGCACCTGTTCCGGGAAGTGGAATTCCAACAAATAAGAATAGCGCCCAGTATAAACCTTTACCAGCTTTTGCTTCCAATTTCTTTCCGCCGTTTTCACCTTTTTCAAGACAGAATTTAAAAAACTTTCCGATAAATTTTTTATCAGAGCCCCATACTAAAACTTTTCTTGCAAAGAAAAATATGAAAGGTACAGGAAGCATATTTCCAACAATACAAATAATATAAAGCCATAATGGATTTAGCCCCATGCCTAATCCGATTGGAATAGATCCTCTTAATTCAATTAGTGGTACCATAGATACCAAAAACATTAATGCATATTTCTTAAACATAATAAATTCAATCCTTTCCACATTTGTTTAGCTCTGCAGAGTGTGCAGAAAAATATTAACTTATAAATTAGTACTTACGAATTATAACATTATAGGAATGTGGTAGTCAATACAATTTGATAAAATGAGGAATGATACATTTTAATTAAGATGAATTTAAAATTTAGAATAAAAATACTTAATGTATGGAAAATTGGAACAGAATATTCGCTATAGTGAAAACCTTGGTCGAACTTTGTCGATGAGATTTTCTTGACAATATAAAAGAATTAATGTACAATTTTGATATCAAAAGGAGGAGAGAGCTATGCCATTAATAATACCAAGTGCAGATTTAAGAAATAATTACAATAAAATTTCAAAGAGATGTCATGAAACTAAAGAACCAATCTATGTTACTAGAAATGGAGTGAATGATTTAGTTGTATTAAGTGATGAGGTATTCGAAAAAATGAGAAAACAAAATGAAGAAAGCGAAGAAGAAAGAATAGAGAGATTAATATCAGAAAAATTTGACAAACACTATAAGGATTTTAATGAATTTAAAGCAGATTTGCTAAAGAATGTTACAGAGGCAATAGAGGAGATAGAAAATGGTAAGGGAATTCCTATGGAACAAATAGTAGCGGAAATGGAGGAAACATATAATATTGGAAAATAAAAAATGTATGACAAAAATACATTAAAATATGTTATACTAATGGTGTAGAATAAAATATGGAGATGAGAGTATGAGTGAAAAAGTTTATACAATTGAAGAAATACAAAAAATGTTAGCGGAGTTATTAAAGGATAAGCCGGTATATAAGGTAATTTTATTTGGTTCATATGCAAAACAACAAGCAAATAAAAAGAGTGATGTTGATTTAGTAATAGATACAAACTCTGAGCTTAAAGGGTTTGCTTTGTTAAAACTTATATGCCAGATAGAAGAAAAGTTACAAAAAAATATAGATGGATTTGAAAAATATGAGATTGAAGAAGACTCATTGATAGATGAAGAAATTAAGAAAACTGGAGTTGTTGTGTATGAAAAATAAAGAATACATGTCATTAAAGAAAATGATTGATTATATAGATAAAGCGTTAAGATATACAAAAGGATATACATTTGAAAAATTCTGTGAGAATGAAGAAAAAGTTGATGCAACAGTATTTGCTATTAGTCAAATAGGAGAACTAGTAAAAAATATAAGCAAAGAAACAATGGAAAAGTATCCTAATATAGAATGGATAATTATAAAAAATTTAAGAAATAAAATAGTTCATGACTATGAAGGTATAAAATTAACATTCATTTGGGATATAATAAGCAATGATTTGCCAGAATTAAAAGAGCAACTTGAAAGAATAATAAATGATGAAAAAATATAGAGGATTTCGATATAGGAAAAGAAGATAAAATTATAGAAAGATTAGTGTCAAAAAAATTTGATAAACGATATAAAGACCTAGAAGATTTTAAAAATGATTTATTAAAAAACATATCTATTGCATTAAAACAAGCTGAAAATGGGGAAGTAATATCATTTGAGGATTTTTGTAAGGAGATGAGTGAAAAATATGAATTGTAGGAATATACATGTACGTTTTTCGCTATAGCGAAAGCAAATATTAATTTAAAAATTCTTTACATTTCCATAAAAATATGATATTATTGTTAATGTTAAAGCCTATGAAAAAGCAAAGTATGTAATTTGCAAATATATTTCAGAGAGCAAGGTTATAGCTGGAAGCCGTGCATATATAAATTACAGAAATTTCACTTTGGAGGTTTCTTTTTGAAGAGAGCAATCTTGTGTAGGAAAGAACGGTAGCAAACGTTATAGCTGTAATGAGGTTAATTTTATTAGAAGAGTTTAGTTGTAGATATTTTGCGAGAAGTGTTAATAAGATGATGAATATTTATAAACTCTACTAAGTTGTTAATAAAAATAGGTGGTACCACGGATATTAAAGCCATTCGTCCTATTAAATATAGAATATGAAGAGTATTTATATTTAATAAGTGAATGGCTTTTTTGATGCAAAAATTATCAGTTGAAGAATGGCATGAGTAAAATTCGCATTTTGTTATTTTTAACTGAAGCTAAAATAAAAGAAAGGATTGTGATTTTAATGAAAGAAAAGCTTGAAGCAATAAGCAAGATGTCAAAAGAGAAAATTGCTGAAATTAAAGACAGCCAAGCCTTGAATGATTTTAAGGTTAAGGTTTTAGGAAAAAAAGGTGAACTTACAGAGATTTTAAGAGGTATGAAAGATATTGCGGCTGAAGAAAGACCAGTTGTAGGGAACCTTGTAAATAAAATCAGAGATGAAATTGAGCAAATGATTGATGAGAAGGAATCCGAGTTTAAGAATAAAGATTTACAAGAAATACTAGAAAAAGAGAAGATAGATGTAACTCTTCCAGCTACTAAAGTAAAAAGAGGAAGTGAGCATCCATTAAACAGAGTAATAGAAGAAGTTGAAGATTTATTCGTTTCTATGGGATATGATGTTGTATCTGGCCCAGAACTTGAAACTGATGAATATTGCTTTGAAAGGCTAAACCTTCCAAAGGGACATCCAGCAAGAGATATGCAAGATAGCTTTTACATAACATCAGAATATTTGCTTAGAACTCAAACATCTGCAGTGCAAGCAAGAACAATGATGTCAAATACAGAAAAGACTCCAATAAGAGTAATTTGCCCAGGAAAAACTTACAGAAAAGAAGACGATGCAACACACTCACATCAATTTAATCAAGTTGAAGGATTGGTAATAGATAAAAATATTTCATTTGCAGACTTAAAGGGAACACTAGAAATATTCATGAGAAAAATGCTTGGAGAAAACACACAATTAAGATTTAGACCAAGTTACTTCCCATTCACAGAGCCATCTTACGAAGTTGATGTAAGTTGCTTTAAGTGTGGAGGAAAAGGCTGTAACTTATGCAAACAAACAGGATGGATAGAACTTTTAGGTTCTGGAATAGTACATCCCAACGTATTAAAAATGAATGGATACGACCCAGAAATATATAGCGGTTTTGCATTCGGTACAGGACTAGACCGTTTGGCAATGTTTAAATATGGAATAACAGACATGAGACTTCTATATACAAACGATGTGAAATTCCTATCACAATTTGATAGAATGGATAAATAGAAATTTCGCCCAATAGGGACGCCCATTTTGGGGCGAAAGAAAGGAAAGAGTTATGATTTTAAGTACGAATTTTTTAAAAGATTATTTAGATATAGATTTTGATACTACTGATAAAATACATGAGCTTGCAGAGAATATGACTAAGGTTGGAAATGAATATGACTCTGCTAAGAAGCTTATTGATGCTACTAATTTGACTATTGGAGAGGTTTTAGAGTGTGAAATGCATCCAGATTCTGACCATTTGCATGTGTGCAAGGTTAATGTGGGAGATGAAGTTTTGCAAATTGTTTGTGGTGCTCCAAATGTTAGAAAGGGTTTGAAGGTTATTGTCGCACTCCCTGGTGCAAAACTTCCAGGTGGAACTATAAGCAAAAGTATGAAACGTGGAGTTGAGTCTAATGGTATGTTGTGCTCTATTGCTGAACTTGGATTGGAAAGCAAGTTTTTAAATCCAGAGGATAAAGATGGAATACACGAGTTGCCAGCCGATGCTCCTGTTGGCGAGGATCCTATTAAATATATGCAAATGGACGATGGAGTTATCGACTTTGAACTTACTGCAAACCGTGGAGATTTACTAAGTATTTTAGGAATGGCTTATGAAGTTGGTGCAATTTATGATAAAAAAGTTAAAGATGTTGATTTGTCTCATGGACAAAATAACGAAAATATTGCAGATAGCTTTAAGTTAAATATAAATACAGATAATTGTACAATGTTCTTGGCTAAGAAAGTTGAGAATGTAGAGATTAAGGAAAGTCCAACATTTATTAAGAATAGACTTATTGCATGTGGAATAAGACCTATAAATAATGTTGTAGATATTAGCAACTATGTAATGCTAGAGCTAGGTCAACCTCTTCATTTCTATGATGCAGATAAACTTCAAAATGTTATAGAAGTTAGAATGGCTGAAAATGGCGAGAAGCTAACTACTTTAGATAATATAGAAAGAACACTTACATCAGATGATATTGTAATATCAAATGGAAAAGAGGCCATAGGTCTTGCTGGTGTTATGGGCGGACTAGACACAGAAATTACAGAAAATACTAAGAATGTAATAGTAGAAGCCGCAATATTTAATCAAGTAAAAGTAAGAAAAACTGCACAAAAAATAGTAAGAAGCGAAGCAAGCAATCGTTTTGAAAAAGGACTAGATCCAAACAGAACTTATATGGCTACTGAGCGTGCTGTGAAACTTCTTGAAGAGTATGCAAATGGAACTGTTGTTGGTGGAACAGTAGAATATAACAAAGAAGATATGTCTGACAAAGTAATAGAAATTACATACAAGAAAATAAATGATGTTTTAGGAACAGAATTGCCAAAGCAAGATGTTCTAGATGTATTTAGAAAATTAGGATTTAGTTGCAAACAGGACGGAGAAAAAATTGAAGTTTCTGTTCCAAGAAGAAGACTAGATATTTCTATTAAAGAAGATTTGATAGAAGAAGTTGGACGTATATATGGAGTTGACAATATTGCTTCAAAAGTACCAGTAATGCCAATAAAACTTGGAGGTTATGATAAGACTACAAGAGAAATAAGACACAAAATGATGAATTTAGGATTAAACGAGACTCTATCATATGTATTGGTAAATGAAAAAGAAGCAAAGAACTATGCAGGTTATGACAAGAAAGAAGAATTTGAGGCAATAAAACTATTATCTCCACTTACAGAAGACAGAAGCACATTAAGATGCAGTATAATCACATCTTTATATAAGATATATGAATACAATGTTGCACATTATAACAAAAACGTATCAATATTCGAAATAGGAAAATCATTCTACAAGAAAGACGAAACATACAACGAAGAAAACAAACTAGCATGTTTAATGACAGGCGATTTCTATGCAGGAATAAACAGCGAAAAGAAAGTTGATTTCTACATTATTAAAGGAATTGCAGAAGAGTTATTAGATTTCTTAGGATATGCCGGAAGATATAGCTTTGTAGTAAAAGACAGCATGCCAAAAGAATTACACCCAGGTCAATCTGCATACATATCTGTAAATAACGATATAGTTGGAATAATAGGAAAAATACACCCAGAAATAAATAAAGAAGCGGTATTCGTAATGGAAATAAATCTAGACAAATTGCTAGAAAAGAAAACTGGAAAAATGAAATACAAAGAAATTTCTAAATATCCAACAGTAAAGAAAGACATAGCAATAGTCGTAGACAAAAACATAACAGCCGGAGATATAGCAATGCAAATAAAAAAAGCAGCCGGTTCATTACTAATAAATAGTGAAGTGTTTGATGTTTACACAGGCACAGGAATAGAAGAAGGCAAAAAGAGCTTAGCGTATTCACTAACATTTGGAAGCAACGACAGAACACTAACAGACGAAGAAATAAATGCAATACTAGAAAAAATAATAGATAAACTTTCAAAAATAGGAGAAGTAAGAAATAAATAATATTTTCGCCCAATAGGGACGCCCCTTTTTGGGCGAAAATTTTCTAACAAAATATAGCAAAATTTGTCGAACGATTCTTTAATAAAATGAATAAAATATATTGAAAAAAATTAAATATATAGTATAATAATAACAGAAACTTTTTCAAGGGAATCATTTCAAGGAAGATGTGCAATCAAAGATTGCAAAAAAAACAGGTATGCTGTCACATACCTGTTTTTTCAATTATTGCTTAAAAGTATCAATAATTGACTTGAGAACTTGAGTTATTTTTAAAATTTGTAGACAGCTGGTAGAAAATGTATTATACTAATACAGAATTTGAAAAAAATAGTTTTCGCCCAGGAAAGGGCGTCCCTAAAGGGCGAAATTAATAAAAAGGAGAGTGCATATGGCAAAAGCAAAGACTGTTTTTGTGTGTAATGAATGTGGATACGAGTCTCCAAAATGGCTTGGAAAATGCCCAGCCTGCAATAGCTGGAATACTTTTTTTGAGCAGAAGGTTGTAGAGACTAAATCTACTGTAACAGGAAAAGCTGTAAAAGAGAGAGCCGTACCACAAGTGCTAGACGAAGTTGTTGGAAAGAATGAGTCTAGAATTGATACTGGTATTGGAGAGCTTAACAGAGTTTTAGGCGGAGGACTAGTTAATGGTTCACTTGTTTTACTAGGTGGAGAGCCTGGAATAGGAAAGTCTACTCTAATATTAGAGCTCTGCGATAAAATTACCGGAACAGGAAAGGTTTTGTATGTTTCTGGCGAAGAGTCTGCTGAGCAAGTTAAATTAAGAGCAGATAGACTCGGAATAAAAAATAATAATATTATGTTTTTAGGAGAAACTGATATTGATGTAATCGAAGAAACTATTCTGGCAATGAACCCTAAACTTGTTATAATAGACTCTATTCAGACTATGTATTCAGAAGAAATTACATCTGCGGCAGGAACTGTTAGCCAGGTTCGTGAAATTACATCTAGAATTATGAGAGTTTCTAAAGGGCATCAGATTACTACCATAATAATTGGACATGTTACAAAAGATGGAAACATAGCTGGACCAAGGGTTTTAGAACACATGGTTGATACTGTGCTATATCTAGAAGGAGAAAGGTATTTTTCATATAGAATACTTCGCTCTGTTAAAAACAGATTTGGATCTACTAATGAAATTGGAATGTTTGAGATGCAGAACGAAGGAATGGTAGAAATAAAAAATCCATCACAAATACTGATTTCTGATAGGGAAGACAATCCTCCAGGTTCTGTAATTGTTGCGAGTATGGAAGGAACAAGACCATTACTTATAGAGCTTCAAGCTTTAACAACTCCGAGTGTATTTGGAATTCCTAAAAGAGCAGCAAATGGAATTGATTACAATAGACTAACAATGTTAATAGCTGTTCTAGAAAAAAAATCTAGTATGCCACTCGGTTCTCAAGATGTATATTTAAATGTTGTAAGTGGTATAAGATTAGTAGAACCAGCAGTGGATTTAGGTACAGTGCTTGCAGTCGGCTCAAGTTTTAGAAACTTGCCACTACCAAAAGACATGGTTGCAATAGGCGAAGTGGGTTTAACAGGAGAGATAAGAGCCGTTAATATGATAGAAAAACGTGTGAAAGAAGCCGAAAAAATGGGATTTAAGACATGTATAATTCCAGAAAGTAACAAAAAACTATTGAAAGATAACTTCAAAATGGATATAATAGGTGTTAGGACAATAAACGAGGCTATGCAAAAAGCCGGATTGAGATAGTTCGCTCTAAAAAGGGCGTCCCTAATGGGCGAAAAAGGAGGAAGCATTTTGGCAACTACAAATAATGAGATTATTGAAGTTTTAAAAACTATTGCTCCGGGTACTCCTATAAGAGAAGGTTTGGAAAATATTCTTAAGGCAAAGACCGGTGGACTTATAGTTATAGGTGATGGCAAAGAGGTTATGGATATTGCTGATGGTGGTTTTAGGCTGGATGTTGAGTATACACCTGCTAGATTGTATGAGCTTGCCAAAATGGATGGGGCTATAATTATTAGTTCGGATTTAAAAAGAATATTGTATGCAAACACACAGTTGATACCTGAGTCGAATATTCCAACAGTTGAGACAGGAACAAGACACAGAACGGCTGAGCGTACTGCAAAACAGACTGGAGATTTGGTAATTAGTATATCTCAAAGAAGAAATATTATAACCATATTTAAGGGATATGATAGATATGTTTTAGAAGATACTGCAAAGGTTATAACCAAGGCAAATCAAGCACTTCAAACTGCAGAGAAGTACATGAAAGTATTTGATAGTAAATTGAATTTGTTGAACGAATATGAATTTAATGATATAGTAACTCTAGAAAATGTAATTGTGGCAATCCAGAGAGCTGAGATGGTTATGAATGTTGCTGATGAAGTTCAAAAATCTATATATGAATTAGGTGAAGATGGAAGACTATTAGAAATGCAGTTGGAGGAGTTGATTGGAGACTTAGAAGTAGAAGAACTATTAATGGTAAAAGACTACTTAGTTCCAAACAAAAGAAAGAAACCAGAAGTGGTATTAGAAGAAATAAAGAAGCTATCTAGAGAAGACTTGATGAAATCTCAAACTGTTGCCAAACTATTAGGTTATGGAGATTTTGATAATTATGATGAGGTTGGAGTTTATACAAAAGGTTATAGGGTATTAAATAAAATACCAAGAATGCCAAGTAGCATTGTAGAAAATCTTGTAAAATCTTTTAAATCTTTCCAACACATATTGGCAGCCGATATTCCACAATTAGATGAAGTTGATGGAATTGGAGAAGTAAGAGCAAGAACAATAAAACAATCATTAAGAAGAATGCAAGAACAATTTGTATTTGATAATGAAATTTTATAAATTATTTCGAGTGAAAATTTTGTGAATATTATTTACAAATTACGCTAGATGTAATATAGTAATAGGCAAAATGAGACAGAAGATTGTAATTTTTCTGCATTAGAATAATAAAAACAAGGGAGAAGCATAAAAATGAAAAATTTTGAAAAAATAATACTAATAATAATTATAATTGCAGCAATAGTTGGAATTGGATTTTTAGGATATGGGTATTATCAAAAATTAACTAGAACTGTACAAAATCCAGTTGCAACAATTGAAGTTGAAAACTTTGGAACAATAAAAGTAGAATTATATCCAGATATAGCACCAAACACGGTTGCAAACTTTATAACACTTGCAAACCGCGGATATTATGACGGAAAAACTTTCCATAGAACAGTTCCAGATTTCATGATTCAAGGTGGTTCTAAAGATGGTGATGGCAAAGGAGCTCCTACAATAAGTGATATTAAAGATGGAGGCTCTACAACAGAAACATATGCAATAAAAGGTGAGTTTATAGCAAATGATTATAGTAAAAACACTTTGAAAATGAAAAAAGGTGTAATTGCCATGGCAAGGGCAGATTACAGTAACGTAAGTAGTTCTCTAACAAAAAATGGTTATAATTCAGCAGATTCGCAATTCTTTATTATGAATGCAGATAATGATAATATAAATGGATTATATGCAGGATTTGGTGAGGTTATAGAAGGACTTGATGTTGTTGATGCAATTGCAAATGTAGAAGTAGTTACAAGAGAAAGCAATGCAGATGGACAAGACAAACCGGTAGATGAACCAAAAATAACAAGCATAAGAGTTGAAACTTATGGAGTTGATTATGGAGAGCCAGAAACAATTGAACCATTCAATTATTACAACTGGTTGATGAAACAATACTCTACTACACAATCTTCAAATAATTAAATAAAAAATTAAATAATTGGACAGAATAATAGCAGATAAATTTTTATTTATTTGCTATTTTTTTGTTTAAAATGTATATGTGAGAAAGGAATTAGAACAACAATGAAAAGAAGATTGCTAAAAGCCTCATTAATGCTAACATTATTAGTAACATATTTTTATACGTGTGCTATAACATCAATTCCTCAAAATATTGTGATAATAGAAGGAGAAAAGTTAAATCTAAAGATGGCGACAGGATTGTCGCTAATTTCGAAAAACCAAGATACAGTTTTAACTGCAAGCAATATTAATAAACAGAAAATAAGTGAAGCAGGAGTAGAAAAATTAAAATTAAGTTTATTTGGTGATATAAAAATAAAAGATGTAAATGTTGCAGTAGTACCAAAGACTACTGTAATACCGCTGGGAACGGCAATTGGCATGAAGCTGTACACAAAAGGTGTTTTAGTTGTGGGAATGTCTCAAATAAAAGATGAGAATAACGAAAAAAAGAAACCGTATGAAAATTCTGGAATAGAGCAGGGAGATACAATACTTGCGATAAATAACAACGAAGTTAGTAATACAGATGAACTTATCAAAGAGGTAAATAATAGCAACGGAAATGAAATAAAAATTAAGTATGTAAAAAATAATGAGACACTTGAAACAAGCATAAAACCAGTAAAATCGAATAATGAATACAAACTAGGATTGTGGGTAAGAGATGCGGCAGCAGGAGTGGGGACTTTAACTTTTTATGAACCAAGCACAAATACATTTATGGCTTTAGGACATGGAATATCAGATATAGACACGGAAAAAATAGTTGATATTTCATCTGGAGAATTAATCACAGCAAATATTTTATCAATAAAAAAGGGAGTAAAAGGAACACCGGGAGAAATAAGAGGAACAATAGAAAATGGGTACAATATAGGAACGATAAATAAAAATACAAGTTTAGGCGTTTATGGAAGTGTGACGAATAAAAATTACTTAGATACATCTGGATATGGGGAGATGGAAGTGGCAACAAGGAGTGAAATACAAGAAGGAAAGGCACAAATAATTTGTCAATTAGATAACAGTGGCAAGAAGACGTATGAAATAGAAATAGAAAAGATATATTTAGCAAATAATACAGATAACAAGAGCATGCTTATAAAAGTTACTGACAAAGAATTGCTAGAAAAAACAGGAGGAATAATACAAGGAATGAGTGGAGCACCAGTATTACAAAATGGAAAATTTATTGGAGCTGTTACGAATGTACTAGTAAATGACCCAACACAAGGCTATGCGATATTTGCAGACATGATGATAAAGCAAATTAGGAGTGTGGACTAAAATATAAAAATCAGTTTACAATTTTTTATGCCAATGGTATAATGTGGGTGAAAACTAAAATTGGGGATAATGGAAAAGGAGGAAAAGCCATGAAAGAAATGATCAAAAGGACTGCAGTAGTATCTATTATTACTTCATTAATCTTTGCAGTTTTAGGAATTGTAATGATTACAAATCCAGAAGCAGCAATAGAAATAGTAGCAGCTGTACTTGGTATAACAGTTATTGTTATAGGTGCAGAAAAAATAATAAGCTATTTCGTAATGAAGGGAAACCTAGATTTCTTCAATTATGAATTAATCTATGGAATCATCGCAATATTATTCGGAATACTAATAATGACACACTCAAACACATTTGCCTCTATAGTAAGAATAATAATAGGAATATGGATTGCATATGCTGGTTTAATGAAAATTAATCTATCATTCAAACTAAAAAGTGCTAATATAAGCGCTTGGGCAGTTGTATTAATTCTTTCTATAATTTCATTATTAGCTGGAATACTAGTAATGTTTAGTAACACATCATCAATCGTAATATTAACAGCAGTTGTTATGATAATATATGCTATTGCCGATATAATTGATGAAATTATATTTATAAACAACGTTGATAAAATACTTGAATAATGAAAAAGGTGCTCTTCATAAAGAAGGGCACTATTTTTTCTAAATAATAGAAAATTATAATATCGTAGCTAATATTAATATTCCAATATTATCATTATAAATTGTATTAAATTGTGATAATGGAAGCGGATTTTCACCGTAATCCTGCTTCTATGGTATAACCGGGAAGACTATAACGCTGTAAAAACCAGTCTTTATAGCCGGCAAAGCTAGACTCATATGGAACATCTGCAAGAGTGTAACCACTAGCTTTTGCAAACTGAACCCCAATGCTATATGAATCTTTAGGAGCATAGTTTTGAAATTGCCAATAAATTTCCTTTCCTTGTGTATGGTATGTAAGCATTATTCTAAAATTATGTGATAGTGTAAAATTATATAAAGCTTGTGCTTCTGGTTCTGTAAGAGGAGCACTTCCAACATAGTTCATAGGGCTTGGAAATGTATAGCCTTGTGAATATTTTATTTTTTTTGCATTTTCCCATCCGGCAGGAAACTGCAAGTTTAGGTCGACACCGTTAATGTTTGCTTTCCATCCACTTGGAAATGGAATGTCTGGATATTTTCTTGCTATGTAACGTGCATATGTGTAAGCATTAGAATTAAAATTTAGTGAGCCATTTACTAGATTTACTCCATCAGGATTCAACATTGGAACAATGTATAATGTACATTTAGTAAGAATATTTTTTACATTATAACCATAAATATTTGAATTTCTGTTATAAGCCACACACATATTTTCAAGAAATGTCATAAGTAATGTTGAAGTTATCCATTCGTTGGCATGTGTTGTCCCACAATAGAATACTTCTTTAGGACCAGTACCGAATCTTGATACAATAAATAGGAACGCCAAGTACACTGTAACCAATGGTAATAACCTTAATAAAAGGATATCTAATAATTAATGAGTTTATGTTATCTTTTAACAATTTAGAATTATATTTAACAGATGAATCTACAATCATAATACCTCCAAAAAAATTATAATTGTTAAAATATATTACAGTATTTGAAAAAATATGTTGACAATTAAAAATTTGAATGTTATCTTTTTATTTGTATAATTTAAGTAAAAAATGAGAAATGTAATATTAGGAGAATATGATGATAAAAATAAATGTAAAAAAGATAGTAAAAATTTTAGCAATATTTATAATTATAATGATAATGTGCTTATGCTGTACGGTACAAGCTGCAACGAATAAAAATGAACAAGTTTCAAATTTAATTGAAGATGTGACAGATGAGGAAGAGGTTTCTACAACAATAAAGAATTTAATACTTACAATAAATTCTGAAGGAATGAGCAAATCACTGCTTGCAGAAACAATCAATTTATATTCGCAACTTACTAAGACATATACAAATAATGAGATTGCGAGTATGATAGAAGAAAACAAAAAGTACCTAGAGCAAGAAAATGTTGCTATGGACAATGTAAACACAGTTGTTACTTTTCTAAAGAGTGTGGACAGTAATCAATTAAATAAAGTACTACAACAAATTGATGTTGACAAAATAGCTAATAAAATAAGCAACGGGGCAAGTATTCAATCTATATTAAAAGACATTACGGGAAGCATGAGTGCTGTTGAAAAGGTAAATTTTGTAGTGGACATTTTATTATCTGCCTATGTTGTAAAAACTGCATTGACTGTATTGGTTGCATTATTTATATACAGAACTTTGTTAAGATGTGTTATATACAAGAAGGCTCATAAAAAAGCATGGGCACCATTTATACCAATATACAGAAATGTAGTAATGTTGAAAATATGTGGAATGAGCCCATGGTGGTTGCTACTTTTACTAGTTCCAGTTTTAGGGTGGATTATATTATTTGTAATATCTGTTGCAAGTAAATTTATGCTAGCAGAATCTTTTGGAAAAGGTACAGGTTTTGCATTTGGATTATGGCTGTTAGCACCAATATTTGAAACCATTTTAGTATTTTCTAGAAAAACAAAATATATTGGATTTGAAGAAGAAAATGAAGAATAATTGTAAATATTTACAAAAAGCTTGAACTTTTCGTTTTTATGTGATATAGTGGCAATGGTTGAAAAACCAATTTAATTATTTAGTAGATATTTTCCTTCTTAAAAGGTACAGTGTCAAAAAATATTAAATCGAAATTTTAAGAAGGAGGTAAATAAAATGGCAGACAAAACTTTAGTATGCTCAGATTGCGGAAATGAGTTTGTTTTCACAGAAGGTGAACAAGCTTTCTACGCAGAAAAAGGTTTCACAAACGAACCAAAAAGATGCCCAGAATGCAGAAAGGCAAGAAAACAACAAAGATATAACAAAAATCAAGAAAACTAGTTGTTAAACATGAATAAAATAAGAAAAAAATGGAATACTATAAAATAGGATTCCATTTTTTGCGTTTATTAAAATGCAATTATTTTGAAGTTTTATCTTCTTTAGCAGAATCTGTTGCTGGTTCAGTCTCATTAGCAGTAACGTCAACAGTTAATTCTGATGTACAGTGAGGACATCTTGTTGCCTTGTATTTTATTTCTGTTAAACAGTAAGGGCAAATCTTTGTCTCTGGCTCTACAGGAGCTACAGGTGCTTCTTCTTTTTTATGTTTCTTAAATCTACCTTTTTTGTCGATAGAATGAACAAATTTATCATTCAATTCTTTTAATTTTTCAGGATGATTTAATTTGTTAATATATCTTACAACTAAGAAGATTGAGAAAGATATTATTAAAAAGTTTACTATTGTGGTTATGAAATTTCCGTATTTTATTGAGGCTCCACCGACTGTAAGCACCATATCAGAAAAATCAATCTTTCCAATTAAAATAGAAATACATGGCATTATAATATCTTCAACTAGTGATGTTACAATCTTTTGGAAAGCGGCACCAATTACAACACCAACTGCTAGGTCCATAACATTACCCTTCATTGCAAATTCTTTAAATTCTTTTAGCATAATACATACCCCTTTACAATTATATTATGAAAAAAGAATACAACAAACAACAAAAAATGTCAAATTTCAACAAAAAATACAAAATATAAAGGGTAAATACTTGAAATCAAAAATCAATCGTGATATAATGTCAAGCGATTATTGAGGAAAAGAGGAATAATTAAAATGAAAAGTTTAAGAAAAACTAAAATTGTAGGAACAATAGGACCTGCTTCTGAAAACAGATTAGAAGAATTATTCGATGCAGGATTAAATGTTTGTAGAGTTAACTATTCTCACGGAAGCTGGGATGAGCAAAAGGAAAAGACTGAAGCAATATTAAAAATAAGAGAAGAAAAAGATCTTCCAATTGCTTTATTATTAGATACAAAGGGACCAGAAATTAGAACAGGAATGCTTTATACAGGAAAAAATACAAAAATTCAATTAAAAGATGGACAAAAATTCACATTATTTAATGAAGATATAACAGGAAACGAAGAAGGAGTTTCTGTAACATACAAAGAATTATACAAAGACGTTGTACCAGGAACAAAAATATTAATCGATGATGGTGCAATCGAATTAAAAGTTGACGAAGTTGTTGGAAAAAATATAATAACAACAGTTGTACATGGAAATGGCCTAGGAAGCAGAAAAACTATGAACTTACCTGGAACAATAATAAGATTACCAGGTCTTGCTGATAAAGACATAGCAGATTTAAAAACAGCATGTGAACATGGTTATGATTACATTGCATTATCTTTTGCTAGAAACGAAGAAGATATAAAGAATGTAAGAAAAATATTAGATGAAAATGGTGGAAAAGATATTCAAATATTAACAAAAGTTGAAAATGTTGAAGGTCTTTCTAACTTAAATCAAATAATTGACTTAGCAGATGGACAAATGATAGCTCGTGGTGATATGGCCACAGAAACAGATTTCACAGAACCACCAGTAGTTCAAAAGAAAATAATCAAACTTTGCAACAAAGAGTGCAAACCAGTAATAACAGCAACACAAATGCTAGAATCAATGACACATCAACCATTACCAACAAGAGCTGAAGCAAGTGACGTTGCAAATGCTGTATATGATAGAACAGGTGCAATAATGCTTTCAGGAGAATGTGCACAAGGTGATTACCCAGTAGAATGTGTTAAAACAATGGTTAAAATAGCAAACAGAGTTGAACCAGAAGTTAACTACTGGAAGAGATTTGACGAAAATGATGATGTTGAATTAGATACATTAGCAAAAAATGTAGCTTATGCAACATGTGTAACAGCTAAAAACATGAAAGCTGATGCAATAGTATGTTATACACATTCAGGAAACACAGCAAGAAACTTAGCAGGACTTGGAGCAGGTTGTCCAATACTTGCTATAACAGACAATAAGAGAACATTCCATCAATTAGGTTTAGTATGGAACGTAACACCAGTATTTGTTGATGCTAAAGAAACAATAAACAAAACAATTGAAGCTGGTATTGAAAAATTAAAATCAAAAGAAATACTAGAAAAAGGTGACTTAGTAATAATAGCTGGTGGAGACCAAATAATGAAAGATACAGAATCATCAGTAAACAAAACAATAGGTGGAGTATTAAGAGTATAATTAAATTTATAATATGAGGACGGAGAGCAATCTTCGTTCTTTTTTTTTAAAAAAACAATAATTTCGCCCCAAAAGGGGCGTCCCTAATGGGCGAAAGTAACATTTATTTGCATGGTAACATAAAATGTACTAAAGCGTGTAAAACATGCTTGTATTTATAAAGGAGGAAGAGCAAATGTACAGATACTGTAATAAAAAATGTTGCCCATGTAATAATGAAGAAGTAAGCCCAATTGACGAATCCTGCATGAATGTACAAGATTCTAATTGCGAATGCAATTGCTGTTGCACTGCTAACAATAATGGCGGAGGCAGTTGTAGCTATAACAATATGAATGAATGTGCATGCGGATTTGATGAGCAAGAGAGTGTGTTCCCATTAAACCCAATGCTTGGCCAAAGTTATGTGCCAATGCAAAAAATGACAAACGTATTTACTCCAATATGTGGATTAAAGAATGGAAGTTTGTTTCCAGAGCTAGTAAGCCCATATTATCCTTGCCAAAGCGTGGAGGATATTGAATATTTAAAGAGTAGAAACGAGATAGGAAAGGGGTGCAACACATGTTCTTAAATAATATGAATAGCTGTTCAAATACAGATTTAGAAGATTGCAAATATGAGCCAACAGGGATAAATGCTCAATTTGGATATAATACAGCAAATTTGATGACTAAGGAAAATTGCTGTTCAAACCAAGATTGCTGTGACAAAAATAATGCAATAAGAGATGAAATGATGTGTAAGATTAGAGCTTTAAAATTTGCTGTAACAGACATTGGAGAATATTTAAACACCCATTCAGATGATAAAAGAGCAATTTGCTTACACAGAGAATATTGCCAAGAATTAAGAGATTTATCAGACAAATATCAGAGAATGTATGGCCCACTTAGCATTTATTTCCCTTGCAATAGCTGGAGATGGCTAGAAGAACAATGGCCATGGGAAAGGAGTGAAGAGTAATGTGGACATATAACAAAATGCTACAATATCCAATAAATATAAAGAATAGAAATCCTCAAATGGCAAAGGTAATAATATCGCAATATGGAGGTCCTGATGGAGAACTTGGAGCAGCCTTAAGATATTTATCTCAAAGATTTGCAATGCCAAGTCAAATTGCGAAGGCCACGCTGAACGATATAGGCACGGAGGAGCTGGCACATCTTGAGATGGTAGGAACTTTGGTGCACCAATTAACAGAAGGAGTTTGCCCAGAAGAATTGAAAAAAGCAGGATTAGGTCCATATTATACAGACCATGGAGTTGATGTTTACCCTCAATCTGCTGCAGGAGTTCCATTTGATGCAAATTGCTTAGCATGCAAAGGCGATGTAATTGCAAATTTACAGGAAGACCTTGCTGCCGATAAAAAAGATTTTAAGTGCAACCAAAATTAAAAAAATGACTAAAAGTGTTGCAATTATTGAATTATTAGGCATTTTTAGTGATTTATGAGAAAAAGGTTGCACCAATAACCTTTCTTATCTCATAAGGAAAGCAAAGTGCAACTAAAAAAATAATAGTCTAAATTGTGAGAAATGTTACTAGAATAGGCATTATCAAGAAATTGATAGTGTTTATTTTTTTTAATCACAAAACTAAAAAAATGATAAAAAAAGTACATTTTTAATACAGGTTATAAAAATAAGACCTGTTTTAAAAAATGGTAAAAAAAGAGCAAAAAAATTAAAAAAGAGGTGAGTAAAAATGTGGCAATTTATATTAGGATTATTTATTGGAGCAAATATATCACTAATCTTATATGCAATTATATTAGCTGGAAAAAGAGGTGATACATATAATGAATGAAAATAATAAAATTGGATATTATGCAATAATTCCATCAACGATTTTATTTAATGAAAAGCTATTATATGCTGTAATAACAGTATTATCGAATAAAGAAGGATATTGTTATGCTTCTAATGGCTATTTGGCTAGACTATTAAATGCACAACCTCATACTATATCTAAATGGGTTTCACATTTAAAAGAATTAGGATTTGTATGTTTAGATATAATCAAAAATGATAAGGGAGAAATTATACAACGAAGAATTTATCCAAATGATACCCCCTATACGATAAATAAGACATACCCCTATGCGATAAATAGGACAGAGGGTATGTCCCAAAAAGGACAATATAATAATATAATAGATAATAATATAAATAATAAGATAGATAGATTATTTAATTATATAATAGATAAAGAAAATGAAATTCCAAATGAATTTATAGATGTCGAATATGATGAAATAATTACAGCTTTAAAAAGATATGATATGTACTATACTAAAGAAAGTATAGAGTATATGAGCAAAGAAAATCTGAATAAAATTAAAGAAATAACATATACGATTGCTTTAATTGTAAAAAATAAATTATTCTATTTAACTAAAAAAGTAAGTAGAGATAAATTGATACAAGTATATAATGATTGTAAAAATAGACAAGCCAGTTATAAAGACACAGACAATCAAATTGAAAATTTTGCTAACTATTATTATAAAAGCATAGAAAATGAATTAACGAAGGATTTATCACCTTCTTTTTTTATGCCAAATAATAGTGAAATAGAAGTAGAAATGTAAAGCAAAGGAGGTGTTTTTTATGCCATATCCATAAAAAGAGTAACAGGTATAAGAAAATTTTGAATGAAAGGAGTTTTTCTAATGAAGATTTATAGAGTGATTTATAAAAGTATTCTAATGGATGAAGGAGAAGATTTGGTGGAAGTAAAAACATTTTTAGACAGAAATCTAGCTCTAGATTACATTAAAAGACAAATTATGGAAATAAAGAAAGAAGTAGAAGATTTAGAAGATTATCATGTTGAAGAAGATGAAAGTTCTTATGAAAGATATTTAGATGGTCGTTCTATGGAAGATTCTGTTTCAATATGGTTAGAAGATGATGAAACCTATGATGAAAAGATGCTACAAGAAAAACAACAAGCACAAAAAGAAAAGGAAAAAGATTATGAAATGTAAAAATGTTTCTATAATTTTATTGATATTTATACTGACTATAGTATTTTACATATCTTGTTACATATTACTAAAAGATCTTAAGGAGTATAAAGAAAGCGACAAATCAACAGAAAAATTGATAGAAGAATCCATTGAAATTAAAGAAGAAACACAAAAAAGAAGTATTGACTGGGAGTATCTAAAATCAATTAATAAAGATATAATTGCTTGGATAGAGATTGAAAATACAAAAATTGATTATCCGATTTTGAAGGACAAAGATGTGTATTACCTAAAACATACTTTTGACAAAAAGTATAATAGCAATGGTTCAATATTTACGACTAATTCATATCCATTTGAAGATAAAGAAACTATTGTATATGGTCATAATATGAAAAATGGAAGTATGTTTTCAGATTTAGGTAAGTATTTAAATAAAGATTTTCTAAACTCTCATTTTAATTTTAAGATTTATACACCAACTTGTAACTATGAAGCAAGAATTTTTAGTGTATATTCAATAGGCGTTGAAACTGAAAGTAATAATATAAAATCCTTGAATTTTGAAGATAGAATAGAGTATTATAAAAAGGCAAGTGAATATAATATAGAAACTGATAGTAACATTAAAAAAATAGTGAAATTATCTACTTGTTCCTATTTAAATGCAACGACTATTCCAACAGATCAGAGATATTATATTGTAGCTAATCTTATACAATTATAGAAAAAATGTGGAAAAGGGCTGACAAATTTTAAAAAACACGTTATTATTATATTAAGAGGTGATATATATGCGAAAAAGAGTCCTTTTTATAATAATAATTTTAATATTAATTGTTGGAGGGATTATAGGAATATGGTGTTTTAGTTCTAATGATAGAAAGTCATCACAGAATGAAAATAACAATTCTAGTAATTCTATACCAGAAAATTTAGATAATTTTATTCAAAATGATACAAATACAGTACCTATTGAAGAGAGTAATGTTTCAAACGAAATAATAAGTGGCAAAGAGGAAGAAAGTGAAACCACTAAAAATGAAGAAATCAATAATACTAAATCAGAGGTAAATAAAACTACGCAAGAAAATAAACAAAATACAAATACAAAAGTATCTACTCAATCAAAAAGTAATTCATTAAGCAACAATAGTGTAAAAACACAAATAAAAGAAAGTGTAGAAAAAACTACTTCTACAAGTACAACAACTACTCCTGCATCTAACAATTCTAAAAAAGACACTACACAAAGTAATAAAGTAGAAAGATGCACAAATAAAAATAATCATGGTATGGACGTTGGAAACTGTGGTAAATGGTTTAATACTAAAAATGAAGCAATAGCATATTACGAAGAAAAAATAAAATATTGGGGAAATTTATGGGAAACTTATCAAATTGAAGATGATGAATATTATAAAAATTGTCCAACAGGTTATGAAATTTGGAGCTGTATGTATTGCTCTAAATGGACAATAAATCTTTACTATAGATAAAATAATAATAAATAATGAAGTCAAGATTAAACTCTTGGCTCTTTTTTATGGAGGTAGATATGATAAAAAGAATATTAAGAGAGCTTGCAAAACTCGAAAACAATAAATTAAAATTAGTAGAGGAACAAGCCAAAACTCAAAAGCAAATTGATGATGTTGATGTGAAGATAAAAGAGTGGAACATTTTAAAAAAAGAATATGAAAAGATTGAGAAGAAGTTTAATAATTATATAAATCCAAAAGGAACAAATAATGAATGAGCAAGATAAAAAACTATTAGAGCTATATGAAAAAGATATTAAAAAAAAGAAAATCTTTTTCTGTTTTGTAGCAATTATGTTTATAATAGTTATTTCATTTTATGGATTTTACACAAATTATAAACAGTCTTTTCAGAATAATGCAGAAAATGTTATTCAAGAAGAAACACAAAACAATATCATTAATGAAAATAATACAAATGACGATACTACTTTAAATATTTTAAATTCTACAAATGAAATAAAAGAAATAAATAATAAAGAAGTAGAGAAAACCTCAAAAGAAAAAAATATCACACAAGATAAAAGAGAAGCAACGAAAGAAAACAATAAAACAGATACAACAAACAAAGAAAAGGAAAAAGAAAAGAAAACAAGTGAGAAACCTGCGAATAAAGATTTTTTATTTACAGAAGGATATACAATGGATAATGTAACACAAGCAGCACAAGATTATTTAAAATCTTATAATTCTGCTGGCGAGTGTATTCCAATTAAAGATAATGATGGTGTTTATCTAGGAATGAGAGTAATTTTTTATTAAAGTCTTATGAATTATGCCTTAAAAGGTAAAATTCGTAGGACTTCTTTTTTAAAAATTTTAAACGTAAAGGAGATTTTTAAAGTGAAAAATATTAAGAAAATATGTTTAAACAAAAGATTATTAGCAATAATGCTTTTAATTATTACATTGATTAGTACAGTTCAACCAGTATTTGCAATATCTGGTTCAGGAAGTGCAACTTGGACTGGAGGACAATATGATTCTGGAATAAGAACTACAGAAAGTAGTTCAAATTGTCGGTATTTTAATAAGAAGATTAATTAATTTAGATACTAAAGAAAAATTAACAGTATTTTGTGCTGAACACAAAGTTGACTTTGTAACAGGTTCAATAAATAAGGGAGATTATTATGTTCCAACAGATTCAATAATTAAAAAAGCATGTAAAGTTGCATATTTAGGATGGTATTCTAAATATGGTGATTATGTTGTTGATGGTGGGATTTTGGCAGCTGATATGAAATGGGTAAAACAAGACTATGTTTTCACACAACAAATGATATGGGAAGTTTTAGGACAAAGTAGTGCATCATTTGTAAATTCATCAGTACAGAATGAATATAATTCATTTAAAGCTAACATTAATAATCAAATTGCAAATATGGAAAAAAGACCATCGTTTGATGCAAGTTCAATTACTGTAGATGCAGGAAAATCAAAAACAATTACGGATACTAATGGAGTATTAAGAGATTATAATAGTGTTGATAAAACAGTTGATGGAATTAGGATTCAGCATACAAAAGGAGAAAATACACTTACAATCACAGTAGATGCAAATTGCTCAATAGAAAATTATAGAATATCAGATGCTACAATGAAAAGTTGGGGATTTATAAAAGAAGAATCAAGAGAAACTGATACAAATGTATATTTTTCGTTTAAATCTGGTGTTCAAGATCAATTATTGGCTATGTCCTATAATGATCCAGTAACAATGGCATTTTCATTAAGGATTAATATATATGGAAAGATTGAATTTGCAAAAAAAGATAACAAAGGCAACTATGTACCAAATACATCTTTTAAAGTAAGTTATAATTCAGATATGTCAAATCCAATAGGAACTTATACTACCGGTTCTAACGGAAAAGTAACTGCTGAAAAAATTAGACCTGGAACAGTATATATTCAAGAAACTTCTGTACCAGTACATTTAATTTTAGATAGTAATGTTAAAAGTGCAACAGTCGAGCCTGCTAAAACTACATCATATCAAGCTACAAATAACTGGAAACAAGGTAGAATTAAAGTTGTTAAAAAGGATGTAGAAAGTGGTAAAGTAGTTTTAAAAGCAGGAACTATTTTTGATATTTACAATTCTAATAATACAAAAGTTGCAAGTATAACCACCAACGAAAGTGGTATTGCTACTTCTGGATTATTAGATTATGGTACTTACTATGTAAAAGAATCTACAGCACCAAATAAATACACTATAAAGGTTGAAGTAAGTGATAATATTGGTGTTGTTGAGGATGGTAAAGTATATGAAATTTCTATACTAAACACTAGAGTAAAAGGTAGTGTTACAATTTCAAAAGAAGATACTAAAACAGGCAAACAACCACAAGGTGAAGCAACTCTTGAAGGTGCTGTTTATGGATTATATGCAAGAACTCCTATTCTTGATCCAGCAGATGGAAGTATGATTTATAATACTGATGTAAAAGTTGGAGAATTAGTAACAAATAAAGAGGCAAATGCAACTTTAGATAATCTATATTTAGGTCAATATTATATTAAAGAAATTAAGCCTAGCAAGGGTTATAACCTAGATACTACAAAATATAATTTTGACTTAGTATATGAAGGTCAAAATGTAAAAGTAGTTACTAAAAAACTAACTGTTAAAGAGAGAGTAATTTCTCAACCTTTTCAAATTATAAAAATATCTAGTGATGAGGCTGGTGAGGCAGAATTACTAGAAGGTGCTGAATTCACTATAAAATCACAAAAAGATATTAACGAATATGGTTCTTGGGAGGCTGCTCCTAGAGCAAAAAATGCAGATGGAAAAACTGCATCAATATTAGTAACTGATTCAAAGGGGTACGCCATGAGTGATAGACTTCCTTATGGTACTTATATTGTACGAGAAACAAAAGCAATAGATGACAAATACAAAGTAGAAGATTTTAAAGTTGTTATATCAGAAGATAGTTCTGAACCACAGGTCTGGAGAGTATTTAATGACACATCTTTTAATGCTGTTTTATCAATAGTAAAAAAAGATATTGAAACTGAAAAGACTGTTAAAATAGCAGGTGCAAAATTTAAAATCAAGAACTTAGATACTGGTAAATATTTCGGTTACTGGGAATGGAATCCTCTACCTCACTATGTAGATTCTTGGACTACTGATGATACAGGAACAGTTATGACTGGTGATAAACTAGAAGTTGCAAATTACCAATTAGAAGAATTGGCAAGTCCAAAAGGATATTTAATTAGTTCAACACCTATTAAATTTAGAGTAACATCTAAAACTGTTTATGAAACATTGCCAGATGGAAAAACACCTGTAATAACAGTTAAACAAAAAGATGTATCTGTTAAAGGAAAAGTAAATGTTGAAAAACGTGGTGAAGTTTTAACTGACTTTAGAGATGGAAAATTCATTTATGAAGAAAAAGGATTGCCAAATGCAAAATATGAAATATTTGCAAGAGAAAATATAAAGGACCCTTCTAATGATGGTACTATCCTTTATAAAAAAGGAACTGTAGTTGATACTATTACTACAAATTCAGAAGGAAAAGCAACATCAAAGGAATTGCCTTTGGGCGAATATTCTGTAAGAGAAATCAAAGCACCAGATGGAATGGTAATAAACAATGAAGTTAAAAATGTGTCTTTAGTTTATGAAGATCAGAATACTCCTATTGTTTATGATAATGCTTCTTTTGTAAATGAAAGACAAAAAGTTGACATTAATGTAACTAAGAAAGATGCGGATGAAGATATTGGACTTCTAGGAGCTGAATTTGGTATATATGCACAAGCAGATATACTAAATTATAAAGGTGAAATAGTTGTAAGAAAAGGTGATTTAATTGAAACTGCAACAAGTAATACGGAAGGAAAATTGAATTTCAATTCAGATTTTCCATTAACGAAATTTGAAATTAGAGAAATCAAAGCACCTGTTGGCTATTCATCTAGTGATGAAATAATTAATGTTGATGCAACATATAAAGGTCAAGATATACCAACAATTCATTTGGAATATGAATTTAAAAATAAAATTATAAAAGTAGAAGTTTCTAAACAAGATATTACTAATTCAGAAGAAATTGAAGGAGCTCACTTAACTGTTTATGAAAAAGACAATCCAGCAGCAATATTTGATACTTGGGTTTCAGGGCAAGATGGAAAAAATGATGATGGAACAATTAAACCTCATTTAATTAAAGGTATGGAAGTTGGAAAAACTTATGTACTAAAAGAAACATCAAGTCCTTATGGATTCGCATTTGCACAAGATGTTGAATTTACGATTAAAGATACTGGCGATATACAATCTGTTGTAATGAAAGATGAACTTGTATATGGTGAGTTAGAATTTAATAAATTAGGAGAAATCTTTAATCAAACTATAACAGGTCAAACAGAGTTTGGTGCAACACAAAGTCCAGTTTGGAATGAATCAAACTTATTAGGTGCTGAAATTACTATCTATGCAAATGAAGATATAAAAATAGGCAATACAACATATTACAAAAAAGATGAGAAAATTCAAACTTTAGAAAGTGATTGGGAAAATGTTAAAAGTGAAAAATTGCCTGTAGGTTCTTACTACTATGTAGAATCTAAAGTTCCTCATGGATATATAGCTGATACGAACAAACATTATTTTAAAGTTGAAGATACACAAAAGAATGAATTACAAGTTGTATCATCTACTTTAGTAAATAATCGCCCTAAATTCAATATAGATATGACAAAAGTATTAGAAGAACAAAAAATATTTGTAAATAAAGATGCTTATAAAGATATAGTTTTTGGAATCTATGCTAGAGAAGATATTTACGATTATATGGGTAATGTAGCAATAGAAAATGGTACAATGATTGCTACTACTGGAATTACAGAAGATGGTAAATTAGAAAGTGTACCAGATTTGCCAAATGGAGTTTACTATATTAAAGAGTTACAAACAAATTCTCAATATGTATTAAATGATAAGGAATATGATTTTGAAGTTGCTTATCACGGTAAAGACATTGCAGAATATACTATTAAAATTGGATTAGAAGGAATTGTTGACAATGAGTTAGCAAGAGGCTCTATTCAAATTAAGAAAATTGATATTTTAAATGATGAAGTTAAATTAGAAAATGTAGAATTCAATATTTCAGCAAATAAAGATATGAAAGATGTTATTGCAACTAGCAAAACAAATGCTGATGGTATTGCTGTTTTTGAAAATTTAGAACTTGGAACTTACTATATTCAAGAGGCAAAACAAGTAGAAGGTTATACATTAAATGACTACATTTATGAAGTTGAAGTTAAAGAAGATGGGGATGTAGAAGTAATTTATTGTGTAAATACTCCCACAGAAATGATTTTTTCTAAATTTGATGAAACAGGAACTAATGAATTACCTGGTGCTACTATTCAAGTAATAGAAAAAGAAACTGGAAAAATAGTTGAAGAATGGGTGTCAACAGATGAATCTCATATAATTCATTATCTTGTTGAAGGTAAAGAATATGTTATGAAAGAGATAACTACCCCATACGGATATACGATGGCAGAAGAAATCACATTTGTAGCAGGAGATGGAGAAAAAGTTACAATGAAAGATATGCCAATTCTTCGTTCTGTTAGAGTTGAAAAACTAGACAAAACAACTAAAGAACACATTAAGTCAAATAAATTTGTATTTGGAATTTACGAAGATAAAGAATGTACTAAATTAATTAAACAAGCAGGTGCTAATGAATATGAAGGAACTGCATTATTTGAAGATTTACGCTTTGGTACTTACTATATCAAGGAAATTCAAGCACCACAAGGATATAAACTATCTAAACAAGTTGTAAAAATCGAAATAAATGACAAAGGTGTCTTTGCTGATAATAAGTCATTAGAAGAAAAAGACAATGTTTATAGTTTTGAATATTATAATTCACTAGTACCATCTATTCAAACAGGTAATGAAACTAATTATATCCTATTAGGAGGGTTAGCAGCATTATCTCTAGTTGGAATAATAGTAGGAATTATAGCATTAAAGAGAAGAAACAATAGAAAATAATATTAGGGTGGGTGAAATTCCCACTCTTTTTTCATTTCTAGAAAGAGGTGATTAAAATAGAAAGCAATATAATTTATAATTTTGAAGATTTTAGGACATTAGTGTCTGACAAAGCAAAAGAAGGAGCTTACTATTTATTATATGATGATTTATATTTTGAGCAAATAGATAAAAATACTATGATAACAAGAGAGGTTTTTACTGTTGCAGGTAGATATACAAAATCATTCAATATAATAAAATATGTAGATTTTAAACTTAAAGATAACTATACGACCAAAGAACTCGCAGAATTTGTCGAGTTATTAAGAAAACACACTAAAATACTTCTTACAATATACAATCCAAAGAAAAAGGATTGTTTTTTATTGTTTATAAGTAGTAGAGATGATTCACAAATAGAAAAACAAATTAGAAATTTATTAGAAATGGAGAAATAAGTTATGCAACAACAAGTCAGAATTATAACAACTAAAAAAGGATATGAAGAAATTATGAGTTTTTTACGATCTCATAACAATAAAAAATTAACAAAAAATATAGTAAATGATACTACTTGCAAATATATCAATGATATATATTTTTTTAAGTGGGATAATCCTAAATATTTTAGACTTCTAAAAAATCTTTTGACCGTTATTATAAATAAAAATATAACGCAAAGGATATGTATTATAGACAGAAACTACATTAAATTATATGACAATACTCTTTTAGAAGATGAATATAAGGATATTCCAATGCCTTCAATGACTTGTGAATTTAATGATAAAGAAACAATAAGATTATTAAAACAAATTGATAATGGAGGTAATGAAAATGGGATATAGATCAGATATTAGAATTGTTACAACTAAAGATGGATTTGAAAAGTTAAAAGAGTTTGTAAAAAAATATTTAGAAGAAAAAAAGTTAGATATTAAAGAATATAATTTATTAGAAGAATTAGACACAAAGGCAGATGGTAAAGAACAATGTTATTTTGGATGGAATGGGCTAAAATGGTATGAAGGAGATTATCCAGAAGTTGATGCAATTATGAATGGTATAAATTATCTTGGAGAAAATGAATATTCATATAGATATATGCGAATTGGAGAAAGCTATGATGATATTGAAGAACAATCTTATGATGGAGAAAAAGATAATGAAATCTGTTTGGAATATCCTAATATGATAAGAGAATTTGATGATGAATACCTAAAAGACTTAATAGAAGATAAAAAACTTGAAAATCTAGAAGAAAATAAGGAAGAAATTGATATATGAGTGCTTATGATGAAATACTATCAAGTTCTAATATAGTAAATATTCTTGAATATTATGGACTAAAAGTTAATAGAAATAAATGTACTTGTCCTTTTCATAATGATACACATCCATCTATGATGGTGAACACTAGCAAAGGTATTGCAAAATGTTTTGCTTGTGGCTCTGGAGGAAATGTTGTATCATTTATCCAAAAATACGAAACTGAAATAAATCATAATGAAATAAGTACAGTAGAAGCTATGCAAAAAGCTATAGATATACAACATTTGAATATCGTACTTTCACAAAACAATAATATTCCTCTAACCGAAGAACAAAAGAAACAAAAAACATTATCTAACATTCTAAAAGATGCAATTATTATTTGCGAGAATAATTTAAAAACCCAAAATATAGATGGAGAGAAAATTCTTGACTATCTTAAAAGCAGAAACCTATCTGAGCAAATAATCAATAATTTTCATATTGGCTTCAATCCTACTTATAATAATGTAACAAATAATTTATTATCAAAATACAATATGAAAGATTTGATAGAAGTAGGTATTACAAAAGAATCTAAAAATGATTATATTGATATATTTAGCCACAGAATAATGATTCCTATTTTCGACCAATATGGAAATCCTGTTGGATTTGGAGCAAGAGTATTAGGAGATGCAAAACCTAAATATATTAACACTATGGCAACTCCGTTATTCAATAAAAGTGAATTACTATTTAATTATCATAAAGCAAAATCTTTTGCTAGAAATTATGAAATGATAGTAGTCGAAGGATATATGGATGTTATAAGTGCTAATGCAATGGGATTTGCAAATACTGTAGGGATAATGGGAACTGCATTAACAAAAGAACAAATTGAATTACTAAAGAAATTAAAGTGTGAAATTACTCTTTCCCTTGATAATGATGATGCTGGTAAAAATGCAATGATTCGAGTTATACCAGAATTATTAAATGAAGGACTAGAAGTAAATGTATTAGATATATCAAAATTAGAAGATAAATACAAAGACTTCGGAGATTTACAAATTGCAAATGTAAAAAAGGAAGATGTTTATAAAACAAAAATATCTGCCTTTATTTTTTTACTTGAAAATCAATATTTAAAAAATAAAGAATTAAATGTTGATAATATCTATAATACTTATAAAAAGATGCAAAGAGATGGTTTAATTAAAGATACAAAAGATATTCTTCGCTTTAAAGAATATGTAACAAATAAAACCAATTTTAGAGTAGAGGAGGTTGAAGATATTATTATGCCAAAAGAAGTAAAACAAGAATCCAGAGTTGAAAGATATAAAGGCTTATTTTTCTATTACTATATAATGGATCATTTGAAAAAGTATGCGACTAATCATCAAGATAGAATATTACAAAAATATCTTGAAACGAATGCTATTACACAAGAACTAATTGAAGAAACATTGAATAATGAAAATTATTTAAAAGATGGAGAAAATACAATAGATATTTCAAGATATGTAAATGAGTACATCTATACATCTGATGATTATATAAAATTTAAAAATGATAAAATTTTTATTCTAGAAAATTTACTAAACAATGTAAAAAGTTTTGATCAAGAAGGAAATGTTGTAAATATAAAATTATCTGTAGAGCAAAAAGATATTGTTTTAAAGCAATATGCAGAAAGTTTTGAAACTAATATAAAAGATTATATTGAAAACAATCCAGATGAGTTTGAGGATTTATTTATTGCTAATAATACTTCGCAATTTGAGAAATTATTTCCTAAAACTTATGTTGAATCACTAAAAGAACAGGCAGTTAGTAGATTTAAAAATGAAAATGTTATGGAAGCAGTAAGATATGGTTTAGCATATCCAGATAATATGAAATCTGCAATGACTAGACAATTTGTGAATAATGACAAATACAAGACTTTACTTGTTTTCAATAATAATAAAAATATTTTAGGATTAACACCAGAAAATATTATGAAAGAAACGAAAGAAAAATTAGAAAAAAAGCCAGAGAAAATACAAGAAAAAGCACAAGATGACATACAAAAGACAGAAGTTGAAACTGTAAAAAATAATAATGATATGTCTGTATTTATTAAATTATCTGGAAAAGAAAAAGAATCGTTTAAAGGTATTTATTTGCCTATTGATAGTGGAATACAAGTATTTATTCCAAAACAATTATATAGAATTGATGATGGAAAATTACAGATATTAAACTCACAATCAAAATCGGCAAATATGAGCGAATATGCAGTAGATGAAAATACTAGAACTAAAAAATTTATGAATAGATTAACATTAGATAATTTTTATCACAAATATTTTAATTTATATGAAATTTCAATGGAGAAAGAGGTGATTCCAAGTGCAAGCTACTAATAAAAGTGATGCAACGCAAGTTTATGAAGGTGCAGAAAGAGCTACAAGAGTTGGTATAAAAGATTTCTTTAAATATATTTTAAAGCCATTTTCAGTATTTAGTTATCATTATTTTGTTGAAGGCATAAAAGCAGTACAAAAAGATGGGCCAACAAAAGAATTAGAAAAAATAACTAATCTTTCCTATGATGAAACAATAAGAGTAATGGAAAAGTGTCAAAAAGATGGAATTAGAGTTGTTGCAAGTGAAAGAAAACTATCAACTGAAAATACAGAGTTTGGTAAGAAAAAATCACTATTTCAACAAAAAAGAATAACAAAATACGCAAGAAGAATAAAAAGTTTAAGCGATTTTAAAACACATTTTCCTAGAATTGCAAAATTGTTGTATATAAATAGACTTATGGCTAGATATGAAAAGAAACAAGCAGAGCAAGTGAAATCACATCAGAATAAAAGATATAATATCTATTTCAATAAATCTAAACAGGGATATATGGGAGATAGAATTGCAGACTTAATAGAATATAGAACTAAAATCTCAAAAGACTTATTTGATGACAATATACAAGCTGCAATAGAAGAAACAAAAGAAAAAGGACAGACTTTAAATGCACAGGAATTGAAAGATTTATCAGAAAGTCTAAATTTACACGAAATGGGTGAAGTCGAAGTTGAAGAATTTAAGAAAGACTATTGTATTCACTCTATGCCTTTCTCTGCTTTTATGAGTATAAAAGATGATTTAGAAGTCGCAGATATTCCTTATGGAATGAAAGTTGTTACAAATGATGAAGATAAAAAAATTGCTAGTATATACTTTGAAAATAAACATTTAGAAAGATATTCGGAACTTGGATTTAATAATGTAGGTCAGATTCGTGTGTATGGATCTGATAATAAAAATATGCAATGGAATATCAATTCACAAGATGAAATAATATCTTTCAAGACAAAACTTGGAGAGCAAGAAAGACAAACTTATGAAACATTAAGTGGTAAAAATTATATTATGAAAAGAACAGAGAATGAGTGTGTTTGGACTGTTTTTAAAAATGATATAAAAGAACTTGCAGAAAAGGAAAAAAAAAGGAATGTAGTAAATGAGGATTTAGAAAAGCATAATATCTTTGAAGAACTTGAAAAAGAAGTTGCTAATTCTCCTACTCTAACAGAAGATAAGAATATAGAAATAAATATAGCAGATGAAAAAGAAGTAGGTGAGTAAAATGGATAAGATACAAGAAAAAGCATATTTTAACATTGGAAATAGTGAATACTATGAAGGCTATCATATAAAAGATGAGCGTTGGAATGGTTGGGCTAGACCTTATTTTGAAAAATGTATCGCAGAATTATTTGTAAATAATTTTGCTACAAGAGATTTTCAAATTGTATATGATAAATATACAGATTGTTATATTTGTAAAACATTAGAAAATGATATAGTTACTGCAACAGATATAGCAGAGAAAAAAATCATAAATACAAAAGAAGGAGCAAAAAAAGTATATGATTTTGGCTCTATAGGATGGACTTGGGATGATTATACTCTTGATGAAATAAAAAATCGAGAGAATATTCATATAATTACTCCAGATAAACTTATAGAAAAAGATTCTATAAATTTAGATTATTAAAAAATGGGAGGTGATGCAAATATGCTGGTGAAAAGAAATAAAAAGAGTTCAAAAGTATTATTTGTAATAGTTTTTGCAATTATATTTTACTATATGTTAAGAGTAACAACTCTGGTGTCTGCTAATAATGGAAATTGGTCTTTTGATTATTTTACCATTGCTCTGAATGAATTATATAAAATTAACACTCCAATAGATTTTTCAAGAAATAACTTTCTTGTATCTAGTGGGGTGTCTTTTTTTGTTTTAATGATTTACGAAACTTATAAAATGCAAAACAAAAAGAATATACAAGAAAACACCTATGGCTCTGCTGAATGGAAAACTCCAAATGATATAAAAGATAAAAGAGATAAGAACTTTGAAAATAATATGATTTTAACACAGACAGAATTGATTTCTAAAAATATGAAAATTAGCAAAATGAATAGGCATGTTATATTGATAGGTAGGCCTGGAAGTGGTAAGTCTAGATATTATTTTAAGCCTAATATTCTAAATGCAAATGGAACAATAATCGTAACTGATCCTAAACGGAGAACTTTTGCGAGATTGTGGTTATTCATTAAAGAAAAAAGGCTATACAATAAAAGTTCTTAATCTTGATGATAAGTCTTGTTCGGATTGCTACAATCCACTAATGTATATTAAAGAAAATCATAATAATATTGGTTATTATGATGAAGAACATCCTATACAAGAAGATGATGTAATGAGCTTAATAAATACGATAATGGCAAATACTAAAAGCGAAAATATACAAAATACTTCTGGAGATCCATTCTGGGAAAAAGCAGAGATGATATATCTCCAAGCCTTATTTTATTATACATTAAGACACTATGATAAAGCACATCAAAACTTTACTACTGTTTTGAATTTGATTCGTTTATCGAATCCAGATTCTACAGGTGTATCAAATTTAGATAGATTATTTGATGCTTGGGGAAAAGATGAGCCAGAGTCAATAGGTGTAAAACAATATAAGCATTTTAAAGTTGCAGCATCTGCACCAAAAATGATGAGTACAATTATTATGGTTGCAACTGCAAGACTAGCTTCATTTAACATTAAAGAAATTGCAAATATGACTGATACAGATACTATGGAACTTAATAGAATTGGTATGCCTTTGGATGACAATTCTCCTTTACTAAAAGAGATAAATAGTCAATCTAATAAGCCTATTGGAAATGGTAAAGTTGCATACTTCGTAATAACAAAACCTAGCAATAATACCTTTAACTATTTAGCGAGCATTTTTTATACGCAAATATTTGAGATTATTGATGAAAATGCAAAATTGTGTGGTGGAAGTTTAGCAACTCCACTTGAAATTTATATGGATGAGTGGTCGCAGTTAGGTGAAATACCACGATTTGTTGAGGAACTTGCATATTTAAGAGGATTAAATGTTGGAATTACTGTAGGTTTGCAATCATTAAGCCAATTAAAACAAAAGTATAAGGATAGTTGGGAATCGGTTTTAGACTGTTGTGATAGCACATTATTTCTTGGAGGTATGAGTAAAGAAACATTAGAATATCTAGTAGCATTACTTGGTAAGAAAACTTGGTATAAAAAGTCATCTGGAAGGACTTATGCTAGACAGGGTTCATCTTCAACAAACTGGGATGTAGTGGGTAGAGAACTAGCAACTTTAGATGAGTTGTCAAAAATGCCGAGTGGTAATTGTGTACTTTTTATAGCAGGAATAGGAGCTTTTTATTCTAAATTATATAACTTAAAAGAACATCCTAACTATTCTGAATTATATGAGCCAAGAGATAATAATTCTCAAAAGCTATATAATCACAAGAAAGAATTACAATATGGTGAAAATGCAGACTATAGAATGTTATGCGATTCTGGCTTATCATTTGCAATTCCTATTGAAAAGCCAGAGATAAGAGAGGTCGACAAAGATGACTTAAAAGATCTTAAACGAACTGGAGTAATCCAATTTGAGGATTTAGTAATAAAAAAATAATTTAATAAAAAAAGAGATAAATCTTGAAATTGGATTATTAGCTAATTAAAGAGGGGTTTATCTCTTTTTAATTGGAGGTAAATATGAAAAAGATTAAAAATTTATTTAGAAAATTAAGAGATAAAGTAGCAGTTATAGGAACAACTGCAATGGGCACATTGATTCTTGCAGAAACAAGAGTATTTGCAGCTTCAAACACAGAATCCATTGATTCATTTATAAATTTTGCGTGTGATTGGCTAACTAAAATTGGTGGTGTTATCGCATTAGTTGGTGGTGTAATGTTTGCTCTTGGTTGGCAAAGAGAAGATGCAGAAGGTAAATCAAGAGGTTTAATGACACTTATGGCAGGATTTATGCTTGTTGCAATCGCACAATCAAAAAATCTATTTGGATTATAAGAGAAGGAGGACAAATAATTGGATGGAATTATAAGACTTCTTTATAGTTTCAAATTTACAGTTTTCGGTATTGAAATAGATAGTGGTAATTTAATTGGTACGATAGAAAAATTAACTAATTTTTCTAGTGTAAAAGGTATCAATATTTGGTCTATTGGAAAAACAGTAAATGATGTAATAATTCCAATAGCATTAAGCCTTTTAATCCTTTTCTTTATGATTAACTTGATAAAGAAATCAATGGAAGTAGAGAGAATAAGTTGGGAACGAGTGGTAATGGCTTTCGTTTCTTTCTTATTGCTTAAATATTTTATTCAACACGGATATGATTTCTTGTCTAGTATTATGAATATAACAAATGACATTTTTGTTAGTATTACACACGCCATAGGAAATAGTAATTCTTCGATTAATATTGCAGACACTTTAATTGATGCAGTACCAGATGGATTTGTAGATAGTATAATGACATATCGGATTATATTTAATTCTATTTATACCATTTATGACTACAATCGTGCAGATTCTAACACAGATATTTTTAAGAGTTGTAAAACTAATATTATGTTTTGCATTTGCTCCAATTCCTATTGCTTTGGCTGCTGATGATGAGGGGAGAGGAAAAGCAATTCAATACTTTCTTTTTGCAGCAAGTGTTGGATTAGAGGCAGTAATAATATATTTAGCAACTAATATCTATTCTGTTGGACTTGCAGGATTGAGTAGTACAGTAGGCTCAACAAATGCAATATCAACAATAGTTGCAATGTTATTCCTTAATGGAATGTATTTGGCAGTAATACAGTACGCAAGTCAATTTGCAGAAAAACTTACAGGAGGTCATTAATAATGGATAATATAGAAATTACAGTATTTGATGAGATAAAGGATTATAAAGAAAAAATATACTTTTTTAATTTTAGACAATGGATATTTGCAATTCTAATTATAATTGCAGTTGTTCCGACTTATTTAATATTAAAAGAAAAGATTGGTGAAGAAGCAACGAGTTATATAGTAATTGCAATAGCAGGAGTTTTAGGATTTATAGGATTTGTAAAAATACACGAATTACCAGCAGAGAAGATAATGCCTTTTTGGTTTAGGCATTATCTTCTTTTTGCAAAGCCAATACATTATATGACAGATAGTGAATATGAACTTGCACATCAAAAGAAAAATAAAAGCAAGACAAAATCAACAAAAACGAATAGATCTAAAACTACAAAAGCTGAAATTAGAGAAATGAAGAAAAAACAAAAACAAGCCAAGATGCTTGAAAAGGCTAGAAAAAAATATGGAATAAATCCAGAAAAATCTGAAATAGAAACTATAAAAGAAGAAAAAGAAACTAGAGCAAATGAAATTAACGAATTTAATAATTCAAGTAAAAATGAACTATCAGAGAAGTTATCAAAACTATCAAAGGAGCAACAAGAGGCTCTTTTAAAACTGTTAGAGAGGTAATATAAGATGAATTTAAGTCAATGGGAAAAATCATTATTAGAATATTATCTATACAATCATAAAGCTAAATGGATGCGTGTTTATAACAATAAGCATCCTATTTTAGAAACAAGAGTTGTGTTTTATACAATATTCAAAAGAAAGATAAAAAAGCAGCCATATTGTGGTGAATTAACCTATACAGGAATGTTTAAAAAATTAGTTGAAGGAGATTGGTATTTTATTCCCAATCTTCTTGACAGTTATAAGGAGGAACAACATTGAAAAAAGTAAAAGAAAATAAGAAAAATAAGGAAAAGAAAGATTTTTTTTTATTTACTCTATTTAATAAACTTGCAAAAAAAATAAAAACACATAAAGTCGCAAAACCTAAAACTACATCACAAATTATTCATACATTCTTTAAAGACTTTAATGAAAAAAATTCAATTATACAATTAGATGATACACATTATTCTGTTTGCTTTGAATATCAAGACATTTCTTTTGCAAAAGCAAATTATGAGGAACAAGAAAATATTTTTCTTAAATGGGTTGAATTTTTACATTCCTTTAACTATAACGATCATATTCAAGTAGTTTGTTTTGGTACACCAGTAAAGACTAATGATTATAAGCAGAAATTTATTTATAACGAAAACAATCTAAATGAAAATGAATCTAAAGTTGCAAATGAGTTTAATACTCTTATAGAACTAGCAATCGGTGATAAAGAAGAAATATTATGCGAGAAAAGACAAGTAGTTATTACTACAAAGGCTGAAAGTATGAAAGAAGCACAAGATATATTCCTTCAATATCAGTTGAGGACAGAAGAAAAGTTTAAGGAATTAAAATCTAAAATAAAAAGAGTAAATATAGTAGAAAGATTAGGCTCTTTATATAATATATTTCATAATGAACTTGCAGAAGAAAACGGAATTGATAATTTTATTAAATATGCAATAGATAATAAATTAAGTATTTATGATGTTTTAGCACCAAAGCAAGATGTATCTTTTAGAGAAAAGAATTATATAAAGGTTGGCGAAGATAAATATATTCGTGTACTATATGTTAGTAAATTGCCAAAATCTATAACTCCAAGATTCTACAATAGAATAACAACAATAACTAACTATAATATTATTACTACTTTAAATATTACACCTACAGATCCAGCTAAAGTTATTAAAATGGTAAATAAGAAAATATCTGGAATGAAAACAGAAAGATTAGAAAAAATCAAAAAAGCAAATAAAAATAATTACAGTTATGAAGCTGTACTTGATGAAAAATTAGAAGATGCTATAAGTGATGCACAAGAATTAAGAGATGCACTCCAAAAGAAAAAGCAAAAGTTATTTACTAACAATGTTTTAATATGTATTCAAGCAAGTTCGCTTGATGAACTAAATAAAGCAACAAAATTAGTAAAGAGTATAGGAAATGAATATTTAATTTCTTTATACAATTTAGATTGGCAACAACTAGAAGGAGTACAAAATTGCCTTCCATTTGGTTGGAATACTTTACAAATACAAAGATCATTAACTTCGGAATCTACTGCTACCAATGTTCCTTTCAATACAAAGGACTTGATGCACGAGGATTCTATTTTTTATGGAATAAATCTTGTTTCAAAGAATCCAGTATTTTGCGACAGAAAGAAATTACTAAATGGAAATGGTTGTGTTTTAGCAACATCTGGAGCAGGAAAATCATTTTCTATAAAATTACTTATAGAGCAAGTATTATTGCGTTATCCAGAGGATGAAATTTGCGTAATTGATCCACAACGGTGAGTATTATCCTTTAATTAAAGCATTTGGAGGACAGGCATTAAATATAAGCACAAATACTGATACACATATAAATCCATTTGACAGTTCGTTACAATATGCGAAGAACGATAAAGAAGCAATAAAAGAAAAATCTGAATTTATACTTGCTTTTATAGAATCAATAGTAAATGGATTATCTGGAGAACAAAAAACTCTTACAGACCGTTGTACGAATAATATTTATGAGGATTATAAACTTCATAATTATAATAAAGAATATGAGCCAGATTTCAAAAAATTCTACAATGAATTATTAAGACAGCCAGAAAGCGAAGCAAAAAATCTTGCACTTATTATTGAGAGATATGTCAAAGGAAATATGGATATATTTGCAAAGAAAACAAATATAGAAATAAAAAATCGTTTTATTACTTTTGATATATCAGAACTACCACCAAGCATACAAACAACAGGATATTTAGTTGTATTAGACCATATTATAAATAGACTTCATAGAAATAAAACATTAGGGAAACATACTTGGATATTTATTGATGAGTTTCATATATTACTTGCAAATAAGTTCTCTAGTGAATATATTGCAAAAATATATAAGACTGGAAGAAAAGAAAACGCAATACCTACTATTATTACGCAAAACATTGCAGATGTAATTAAAAATGAGGATGGATGCAAAATATTATCTAACTCTGAATTTGCTATGATTTTAAAACAAAAGCCTTTGGATTTACCACCTATTTGTAAGATTTTTGATATAAGTGATGAGGAATCAAGATATGTAACAGATTCGCCATCTGGGCAGGGCATTATTGTTTATGGAGATGACAAAGTTATATTTAGAAATCAAGTGTCAAAAGATTCCTATATTTATGAACTAAATCAAACTTCAAATATGCAAGTAAGTAGAGGATAGACTATGGCTAATGATAATAGTAAAGATATAGCAAATTCACTTAATAAATATACAGATTATGCACATAAAGGTACGAATCTTGTATTAGATAGTGCAGAAAATATAAATAAGTGGTATGCAGAACAATTAAATAAAATAACTGAAAGTAATGTTGATACTTCCAGAATCGAAACTGGAGTAGATAATTCTATAGAAGCAAATGATATTGCTAACAAAAATGAAAAAGAAATATCTACAAAAGTAAAACAATACAATGAAATACAAACTAATAAAGGCAATAACAAAGTTAATATAATAAAGTCAAACAAGATACAAACTGTATCAGAAAATGATAATAATACAGAGTTAACAGAAGGCAATAATAATGGAACAATATTCGAGAAGAATGATGGGAAATTAAAGACTTCTAAAAGAATATCTACAGGAATAAAAGGAGCAAAAATTGTAAACAATTCTGCTCAAAGGATAATTAGAACTGGAAAAGATATAAGTGCAGGATTAAATGAAAATGGTACTACTGCTTTTAAAAGTTCTTCGACTAGAATAATGACAAAACCTATAAAGAAAGCATCTAATAAAGTTGCAAAAGAAACTGTTAAATACACAAAGAAATTTACAAAGAAAATCGGAACAAAAATAAGTAAAAAGATTAGTGAAAAACTAGGACAAAAAGTAATATCTAAAACAACCAATATAATGATAAAACTTATGATATTACTCGTAAAATTGATGGCTAAAGTAGTAGAAATGATTATTTCAATGCTTCCACAAATTGCACCGGTTATCATTATTATAGTTGTTATAGCTGCTTTTTGTAGTTTTTTCGGTATTGGAATGAGTGAAGATACGAAGAAAAATTATGAAACTTATATGATAAATATGCAAAATGAATATAACAAAACTACTGTAGAATATTACAATTCTGGTAAAGTAGTTGAAGGTACAATCGAAGGTAAAGGAATGATAAACTGGAGAGCTCCACTTTCAATACTTCAAATGTTGAATGGTGATCTGACTTATGATTTTGCAGAATTAACAATATTAGAACAATTTAGAAAAGCAGAATTATATGAAAAAATAAGTGATGTTACTTATACTTATGAGAAAGAAACAGATGCAGTAGATGGAAATGGCAACAAGATTAAAGAAACTGTTACTGACACAAAGAAAGTAGTTAAAAATCCTTCTTTAGATGACTATATATCTTGGTGTAATAAAAACTTTAGTGTTATAAACCAATATAAAGCTGCAAAAGGATTAAATGTAAATTGGAATCAAAAGGCATTTACAGATGATGAAGTAGAACAAATAAGATTGTTATATAACTCTAATTCATTTTTTGAATTATTTAGTTCTGATTTTAAATCAACTTATGCTTACTTAAATGTAAACATTGGAGATGAACAATTAAGAGCTATATATGATGAATTTTTGAAAAATGTTGGTACAAGATATTTAATGGATCACAGTAATCTAAAATATGATGAATGTATGGATTACTATGATTGTTCTTCTTGGGTTATACATTGTCTTGCACATACTGGAATTATAACAATACCAAATACTGGAGCACAGGGAATATATAACGGATATTGCTATCCAGTAAATGTAAATGATAGAAAGGCAGGAGATTTAATCTTCTTAAAAGATACTTACGATACTGGAGAGCCTGGAAGTATATCACATATAGGAATTTATATGGGAACTCTTACAATAGATGGAGATACTGATGAATATGTTATAGATACTGGAGGAAATCCATCTGGGGTTAGAATTAGAAAATATAACAATGGCTGGTGGAATGGTGAGCATTTCTATGGATTTGGTAGATTGAAACAATAGAGGTAAGTTGCATTATGAAAAAGATAATAAGAGTGTTTTTATTAAGCATATTTTTAGCATTTTTGCTATCTATAACAATGTGCTTTGAAGATTTTAAAGTTAGAATGAGTATTGTATTTTTTATGTACTCATTCTCTTTTTTTATAATTATGAAATTTGGAGGCGATTACAATGAAAATCAAAATGGTAAAAATGGGGAGTGATTATACAACTCCTATAAATTGCAGATTAAGAGGGATTGTTGTTACATCAGATAATAAGCATCTATCTGTAGAAATTGGATGTGCATATAGTCCTGACATTAGGCATACATCATTAACTCAAAAAGAATACAATATAAAATATCCTAATCCACAATATGTTTCGATAGATTCGTGTTATAGGGTGGATATTCCAGAAGATAGATATAAGAACTCAACAAAAGAATATAGCAAATATATTAGAGCAAATTTTTTTGAAATTCCTTATACAGAAAAAGGTATTATAGAATTTTTAAAGAAACTCAATAATGATATTGATGGAATAGAACTTGTAAATGAATACTATATAGATAAATATTGTGAAGAAAATGGATTTTATGAGTTATATGATGATAGATTAAAACATAATTACGAAATATTATCAATAAAATATCTAGATCCAGATATAAAAGGTAAGAGCAAAATTACATACAAATATACTTGCTATGCAAAAGATGGTACAGAATTTAGTGAAATAGGAGAGAAAAGAGATAATATAAAAAATATTGTTAAAAAATATGGGGTAGAAAATGTTAAACCACTTGCATTAGATTATATAGACAAATTGTGTAAAACTTTCACGAGTATAGAGTTAAAAGAAAAGTTTAATCAATTAATAATTGATGTATTTGAAACAGATAAAGATGAAATTTTATTAGAAATGGATAATGAGTATACAGATATTTAATGGGGGTGATGTATAATGAATGTTGATATTATTGAAAAACCTAAAAAAAATATTAGTGAAGATATAAAAGTAGGTTCTTCTACAGATATTGTAAATTTAAAAGATGTTCAAGAGATTAGAAATGCAATCAGAGAACATCTTTTATTTATTGGATTAGACAACAGAAATAATATTAGAAATATTACATTATTAGGAATAGGAACTTCTTGCAATGTAGTAATAGATTCAAAAGAAATAATAAGAACTGCTCTTTATTCTGCAAGTAATAAAGTTATTTTAGTACATAATCATCCTTCAAATAATCTAGAGCCAAGTAAAGATGATTTACATTTAACAGATGTAACAAATGAAATGCTTAAAGTTTTTAATATTCAACTTCAAGATCATATTATTGTAACAGAAAAAGATTTTATTAGTATGAATAAAATACAGAAAATAGGCAAAGAAAGAAATATAAAGTCTATAAATACTTTGCAAAAAGGAATGTTAATAGAAGAAAATGAAAGACTAAAACAAAAAATAAATGAATTACAAAAAGAAATAGGAAAGAATAATTCTTTACAAGTTATCTCTGCTGAATATGTTGGAAATTATAATGACACTACAGTTTATAATGTAGAGCTATCATTGAACGGCAAAAAAGAATATGCAACATTAGAAAAAAAGTACAATGATATAGATGCAAGTTATAAATGGGAAGTCTTTTCAAATCTAGCATTAAAAGATGAAGAAATGGATTATATTATTCAAGTTGTTTCTAAAAATCCTCCTACAATGTCTATTGATGCTCCTCCTACAATGTCTATTGATGCTCCTCCTACAATATATGAATCTTTATCTGTAGATGAAATAGAAATGGAGGGATAGCTTTATGGATAATACAATACAAATGAATCTCTTTGAATATTTTATAGATGAAGAAAAATTTTCTATACAAGATGCTACAAATCTTGTGAAGAATATTAAAAATATGCAAGTAAATAATGAATCTATAAGAGCAAGAATATATGAAGGTGTTGAAAAAGGAATTTTTACTAAAATATCAAGAGGTGTTTACAAAGTAACAAGTCAAATTGAAGGAAAAGAAAATACTTGCTTATTGATAAACGGAGATGGGAGAGATTTATCAATTATAAAAGATAAATCTATTGATGGAATTATAACAGACCATCCATACGATTTACAAAAAGCATTAACTGGGGGAAACAGAAAGTTTGCTACATTTGAATTATTTAGATATGCAAGTAAAGACTTTAAAGAAAAACAAAGAGTATTAAAAGAGGGGGCATTTTTAGTTGAATTTCTACCAGAAGAATCAGAAGTTAATTTTGATTATCTATATGAAATTAAGAAAATGGCACAAGAAAATGGATTCAAATATTTTGCGAAAGTTGCATGGAAGAAAGGCAATTTTATATCTAATACTGGAAGAAAAAGTAAGAATGTTGAAGATGTTATGATTTTTAGTAATGGAGAGCCTAGAAGTTTAAAACTAGATGCAAAGAAAAATCTAGCAATAGCAAATGAAAATAATTTAGATATAAAAGGCAAATCATCTTATGAAGTTAGAGATATGTTACAAGAAAATAATCTTGATGTTTATTATATGAAAGGCACAAATGGGATGCTACCAACTGCTTTTGATTATCAACCTAAAAATATAAAAGATAAGGTAATGGAAGCAGAAAAGCCAGTAGAACTAATTGAAGAAATAATTGAATATATCTCAAAACCTTATGAAACTCTTTTAGATCAGTATGCTGGAAGTGGTAATTTTGTAATTGCTTGTTATAACAAAAAAAGAAATGGTATTGCTATTGAAAAAAATAATGAAATGTTTGAAAAAATGAAAGATAATATTGAAAGTAATTTAGATGTGAAATTTCAAGAAATCGACTATGAATACTAATTGATATATAAAAGTTGTTATGGTATAATGTTCTCGAAGAATAGTAATTTGTATTTATAAATTTGAAAGAGAGGAATATTTATGAGTAGTAAACAAAAAGTCTTTATTGTAATAGGAATGATAATAATTATAGGAGTAAGTTTTGTAGTTGGTTTATTTATAGGGCAACAAAATGCTCCAAAGAATGATTTAGCAATTAGGAAAGTAGTTGGTCAAACATTTTATGCTAATATAGATAGCATAAAACAATATAATGATGGTAGTTTTCATCTTAATGTAAAGGGTTTAGAAATAAATGATATAAATTATAGGGGAAATTTTACATTTAAAGTAGATGACAGTATTGATATGACTTGGAGAGGAGAGAAAATTAATATTTCAGACTTAAAAGAAGGAGATAATATATCAATTACATTTACTGATGAAATAATTAATGACATTAGTCCAACACCCTTGAAAGAAGTTGTAAAGGTTCAACTTTTAAGAGATGATGTAGAAAAACAAGAAAATGAAATTAACAATAAAGTTACTACAATAGATATTCAAGAAACAGGATTAAGTTCCGTAACACCACCAATAAAATATACTTTAAACCAAGAAGAAATATATACAATTTTTAGTATTATAGATAATTTGACTTTTTCCAAGGAAACCTGTGATGGAATTCCAACCTATTTCATTAAATATAATAGTAAAGAAAAAGAAGGTTTTCTAACTTATGGAATTGAAAAATTTGAGAATGAATACCATATAACATCAGATGAAAAAGGTGAAGCCATATTATCTAATGAACAACAAAAACAATTAGACAAGATAATAAACAAAATGTATAATTAGACTAACAAATTACAATTCGTGGAGAAGAATAATAAGTTGAAATTATCTGTCTTTTATTATATAATCGTAACATGAATAGTAATTTATAAAAAGATTGGAGATGCAATTATGGGATTATTTGACAAATTTAAGAAAAAAGAAAATAATAACTGGGAAAATGCTTATATAGGAAAGCCAAATTTTTATAATGGTAAAGATGGTAAGCCATTTGGTGCATTTGCACTAACAGAAGGCACTTTAACTTCCTTTCCTAAAAATCCGAGATTATTGTATAAAGTAGATAATACAGAAGTTGATGAATGGAATTTAATGCTTGTAAGTACAACAAATAATGGAGTTTTAGGAGATATAGATTATTATGAAGCAATAAATAGACTTATGAAATTTGTTATTGATGAAAAAGATAATAATATATTAATTAGAGGATTATCACTAGAAGAATTAAATGAAGTGTTGAAATAATTAAAAATTGCAAGTTCGTAGTATATTAAAAATAGTAAATTGGAGGAAAATATGAAAAAAAGTGAATTTAAAAAAATGATGAAAAAAGAAAACAAAGCATTTAAGAACTACTATGTTTATGAAATAATTATTATATTGCTTACAATGATAATGGTTGTAGGAAATGTTTTTGCAACAAGCAAAAATTTAATTCCCAATAATATAACTATAATCAATTCAATTTTAATTATGATAATTGCAATTCCAATAATTCTTATAGATATAAAAAATGATAAAGATATAAAAGAGATGTATCAAATATACAATAAGGAAAGTAAAATATCAGAATATAAAGATAAAACAAAGTCTTTAAAAATAGTATTAGTTATAAGTATAGTAGCTGTTTTGATTAGTAGTATTATTACAATAACAAATATATCTGTTAATAAAGATCCATATATTAGTGAAATAGAAAATACATTGGAGATTACAAGTAATAAAGGAAATATAATTAAAACACAATATGAAGATTTTGGAGGCTTTTCACTAAAGATACCAGGTGAATTTAAAATAATGAGTGATGAAATGTTAAATGTAAAATATCCAAATGGAAATCCACCATCATTAGTTTATACAAATGAAAGAGGAACAATAAATGTAGCATTAGTTATGAATGATGTTGCAATGAAAAATACTCAAATAGAAGAATATATAAAAACAATGGAATCTACATATAAAAATTATTCAAAAGATATAAAAATAAACTTTTGGGAAAGAAATAATCATAAAATTGGAGAAATGGAATTTACAACACAATCTTCAGATACAGAAATATATAATCATATGATAGTATTTTCAGTTGATAGTAAATTAAGATTAGTTAATTTTAATTGCACAAAGGAATTTTCAGATGAATGGAAAGAAATTAGTAAATTTATTATAGAGTCAATAAAATTTGAATAAAACAAATTATTATGATATATAAGCATTACAAATAAATAATTTAAGAACGGATTATCTAACTGAAAGTAACAATAAATATTGGTATAGTTTGATTGAGGGAGTTTAAAAACTAACTCTGGTAAAACAGCAAATAATGGAAAGGGTATTTCAATTGGCTATACAGAAAATGATGAAGCATATCAATATCAAGTTTTAAGGTTATATAAGTAAATTATATTTTTATAAAAATGATAAATACATAGTAATTTATGTTTTGGAGGGAATAAAATATGATTTGGGATATTATATTAGTAATTATATTAGCATTATGGATAATTATATATTTAAAAAATAAAAAGGCTATATTATCATTACCATACTTACTTATGCTTTTCTTTACACCTATTTATAACATATTAGACCAAAAAATTTTTGTTGAAATATTTGGATGTGGTTGCGTGCCATCAGCCCAAACTAATATGTTTAACATAGATTTTAATGCAAATGATTTAAGATTAATTGTATATAATCTATTTGCATTTGCTCTTACTGTTTTCGGTCTATTTTTATCAAAAAAGATTGAAAATAAAAAAGTTAAGGTTATATATGTTTTAACTATTTTTGTATTTAATATTCTATTAGCATTTAAAATTTGTCAATTATATATGTGGGCATAGAAGCATAACAAAAAATTACAATTTTATATCTTAATTAAATATAAATGAATTAGAAGCAAGTCGAAAGATGAGCTTCTTTTTTGTTAGAAAGGAGAATCTTTATGACAGGAAAAAAATTAAGAAGATTAGAGCAGAAATACCACGATTCAGAAATGGAGTTGCTTGTAATTTAACAGCAGAACAAAAACAACTGCATAGAGAATTAGATTGTAGAGAAATGATAAATAGTTGTTTATGTTATGGTAGTAACTTTTTAGAATCTCGTTATAGTGAACCATATATTCAAGATTTAGGCAGAGAAAGAGTGATTGAAATATATAATGAACAAAAGATTGATTTTGATAAGGCAATCGTTCTTCATAATGTTTATGAAGATGGCGAGGGTGTTATTTATAATTCAATCAAGTGGGAAGATGAAATAGAAATATAAAAGATTGGAAGTGATTATTATGCAGAAAGTATTTAGTGTTTTTGCTCAAAATTTAGCTTATTATAACGAAGGAAGTATTGAAGGAGGATGGCTAGATTTACCACAATCTCCAGAAGTTATAGATAAATATTTAAAAGAAGTTGTAAAAGTGGATGATGAACACGAAGAATATGAAATAGCAGATATTGATGACAATACAAGTCCTTTTCCTTATGCTTCAATTCAATGGTCTAGTGTAAAAGAATTAAATGAATTAGCAATTATATTTAGTAAGTTGGATGAATATCAAAGAGAGGCTATTCAAGCGTATTTAGTTTATTCTGGAGAAGAACATTATGCTATAAGTGAACTGATAAATCTATGTTTACAAGTAGATAATATAAATTATTGTAGATATAGTTTTGAAGGATTAGAGAACAATCAAGATTGTTCTCCAGAATTAAAAATGGGATATACAATGGCAGAAGAAAATGGAATATACATTCAACTTCAAAAACAGGGAATAATAGATTATTTCGACTTTGAAAAATATGGAGATAGTTTTGGGTATGATTATGAGCTATTAAGCAATGGATATTTTATTCCAAATTGCGATATTGATTTGGATTTTTACTCAAAAGAAGAAATACAAGAAAAAGTAAATGAAATTTTGAAAGAAAATATAAAAGAACAAGAGGTGAGTGAAATTGAGATATAAAGGAAAAATAAGAGAATTAAATCACATTATTATTTCTGATCCAAGTTATGATGAAAGTGTAACTTGTAGATATGAAAACAATAACTTAAAAGAAAAAGACTGGTATGTAGATATTGATATAAATCCAACTGTCGATAAAATAGAGGACTTAACCATAAAAGGTACAGAGTTCTTTTTATTTTTGTCAAAAGATAGAAGATTAAGCGAATTAAGAGAAAATGGAGCAATTAGATATTTAAGTGGAATTGACCTAAAAGAAACTGAAATTGGAATGGATACAGCTTGCGTTGCTTTAGGAATAAATGAAAAAGCAGATGAAATAATTGAGTTGAGAGATGACTGGCAACCAGAATGTTCTCTAAATACACTTACAGATGGATTATTTGGAACAGTTAAAGAAGGAAAATTACAAGATCATACTGTTTTTATATGGCTATCTGGTTATTTGGATGAAGATACAGGGTATTCGATTGAAGAAATAATCGACTATTTGCAATATCAATTAAATATTACAGAACTGGAAAAAGATATAGCAAAACCAATGACAATAAGACAACAAGACATATTAGATAAAATGACAGAAATTCAATTAAAATTTAAAGAAATAACAAAAGAAGATTCAAAACTTCTTCAATTTTTTGATAAAGATAATAGATTTTCTAATATAACATTTGCTGGAACATATTTAGCTGGTATTGCAGTTAGAAATGAACAAAGAAAAGCAGGAAATCTGGATGGAAAAATGGAACATTCTCCATATTCTAAACAACAAGAAAAACTGATAGAAGAATATACCAATTTAAGAGTAGAATTTGAAAAGACAGAACAAGAAATAGAAAACGATATTGATATATAGGAGGTAAAAAAATGCACAGAGGAACAGTTTTTATTATAACAAAAGATAAAGACAATAAGTTTGAAGTACAAAAATCAACTGAATTTAATGGTGGAATGGGAATAGAAAATTTAGGTGGATCTATTTATGATATGCTTAAAAATTTCAAAGAGCCATTATTATTCGATTCTATGATTAGAGATTTTGATGAAAGATATTTCAAATATGGTGATGAAGTTATGACTTATTTTCCAGATGAACAACATAATCCATATATTGATGAAAATGGAAATGAATATTTTGAATATTCTCAAACAGAAAATCAATTTAAGTTTTTCAAAGATGATAATGGAGAATATATCTATACAAGTGATAGCAACTATATTAAAAATATGTCAGATGAAGATATAACAGTTGTATGCAGTAATGGAAATTATGTATTAAAACCAAATCAAATTTTAATTGCTGATTATAACGAATGTGTAAACAATACTAGGATGTCATTTGGAGAAAAAATAGATGACAAAATAGAAGTTGATGAATTGAGTACGAAAGAGTATATTCCTACTAGAAAACAGGAAATCATACTGGATAATATTATTAAAACAATAGAATCTTTTAATTATAGTGTTAGTCCTATATATGAAAATGGGATGATTAGTGGTATGGAAATTGAAACTTGGACCAATGGTGGAGTGGATATGATACATACCTTTTATTTTTGTGATGATTATCAAGAACTTTATGATAAAGAAAATGTAAAAAAACAACTGCAAGAATTAGTTGATAATTTTTCTGTAGATGATGAAATTGATATGTATAGACAAGATGCAAATTATAAAAGTAACTTTACAATTAGTCAGTCATTAGAAGATTTTACTGAATATCAAAAGAAATTAGAAGATTTAGCAAATAATTTTATTACAAAATATCACGAACTAATTTATCAGAAATTTATGAATAATGAATTGGAAAAGGAGGAAATGCAATTATGAAACTTATAACAAAGGAATTAGAAAAAATATTTGAAAAATATCCTATAGGAAGTCAAGATGGATTAGGTGGAAATGCGAAAGTTATAGCGAAGTTTTTTAATCCAGTAGGAGTAGGAACTTGGTTAATAACAGAAGGAAATAAATTAGAAAATGGCGATTATGAGATGTTTGGATATTGCCATCTTGGAGATGATGAAATGGCTGAACTTGGATATATAATGTTATCTCAACTAGAAGAATTAAAATTACCATTTGGCTTACATGTTGAAAGAGATATGTATATGCCAAAAGATTGTAATTTGATTCAAGCAATGGAAAGGACAGGTATTACACCACCATCTTATATGTTAGAGAATATGAAAAAAGAACAAGAAAATGATATTACTGATGAAATGTTTGATTAAATATCGAACACACAGTAATATTTTTTATTTGGAAAGGAATGATTCTTATGAACAATGTGGAATTAAATATAAATGGAAAAAGAATAAACATATATGGTAGTAATGCAATAATTCAAAATGAAAAGCAAATTATTGAAAATTTAGAACTTACAGGGAATGAAAGTGCAGACAGATTAATTATTCAACAATGTATTGATGATAACAAATTGAAGTCTGATATTCTATATGATGGTAATACAGTATATCCATTTGAAAAGATTGTAAAAGCATATAGGAAATTACAAAAGAGTGGTACATTGGATAATTTAACAAAAGAAATGTATCATTTTTTTATGTATGCTTGTGATGATATAGCACATTATGATATTCAAGGCTATAAATGTTATTATAATAATTCTTTTCGACAATTAGAAAATGAGTTATTAGCAAATAATTGGACTGCAAGTAGATTTACAGATATAGATAAAATATTTAGAGAATTGAAAATTAGCAGAGAATATTTTAAAGATAGGGATTCAATAGATATAGATAAAGTATCAACTAGCAAACTAAAATCAATTATTAAAGAGTGTGGTTGGAATGTGAATGAAGCTAATATGTATTGGAAATTTTCTAAAAATATAGGAGAAAAAACAAATTATTCTTTTGATATAGATATATTAACTCGTAATGTATCAGACATTATAAGAAACATTGACTATATATCAAATTCGTTTAATAAAGACAGTTATTGTGAAATGATATATGAGGAAATAGAAAAGAATAATAGACCAACTATGAGTGAAATTGTAGCATCTTCAAATGCAATTAAATACAGTTTAAATCAACTTGCTTCGGATGTACTTTATAAAACTAGGATTGTTGCTGAAGAAAAAGAGAGTATATTAAATAAAGAAAATTTAAAAAGTAAAGAGAATTTTGAATATGAGTATTAGGAGGAGCAAGAACAATGAATGAAATGGAAGAATTTTTAACATTTGGTGCAGTTGTAAAGATTAGAAAAGAATATGATGATGATCTTTATAAATTTATTGAGCTTATGAAAAGCATTGGATTTTTAAGGGAATATGCTGAATCTTTTGAAAAAAATTGTTGCTTTGATAAAGAATTTAACGAATTTTCAGAAGATAGATTTTGGTACTATGTAAAACTAAATAATGGGAATACTAGAGATACTTGCATTGAATTTCAATGGAGTAAAGGTTTCACTTGGGGCAACAGAAAAGACTATTTAGATTATGATAAAGATATGAAAATATTAAATGTTGATGAACTTATAAAAGTTTGTGGAAAAGAAGAATTATTTAATATGAATTATGAGAAAACGAGCTTTCAAAACGAGTTAGAAGATAAAGAAAGTGCTTATGAACTAGATGATTTTTTATCATTTTACGAATGGTCCATTGTTAAATATCCAGATGGAAAATATAACATTAAAGATGAACAATGTAATACATTTGATTTTGAAGAAAATACAACATTAGAGGCAGTAATTGATAGAGTTTATTTTAGAATGTTTGATTACTTTATAGATGAAGGAGAAGTAGAACATCTTATACTAGAAGGAGAACTTAATTATGTGAAAAAAGTATATGATACTTATATGAAGGTTGGTAAAAATTTAAAATTACTAGATGATAAAGACAAGAATTTTTATGCAAAATGGTTTAATGAATTAACAAAAGATATTGAAGAAAAAGAATCTAAAGAAATTGGTGATATAAGTAATAATATTTAAAATCTATAGGAGGTGAATTAAGCAATGAATAAAGAAAATAATGAAGATTTTTTTAAAATTATTTGCAAAAAATATATAGATACAATGTCAAAAGAAATGTTATTAGAAACAGAAAATAACAAGATATTACACATTTTTATTGAGGATGAATATATAGAATTAAAAGAAAATGGAAGTATAAATATTCAAAATTATAAAGACTATTTAGATGGAGATTTCAATGTATATGAATATGATTCATATCAAGAATTATATAAGGCAACAATAGAGGATGAGATACTTTATGATATAGAAGATTTAGGATTATTTGATGATAATAATAAATGGAATTTCTATATTACATTTGAAGAATTAAAAAGACTAGAATATGGATACAAAGTACAATACAATTATCCATTATTAGAAAAATATATAGTAGAAAACGAGGAAGATTTCTATACATATTTTTCTTTAGAACAATTAAATGAATTTGAAGAATCACTACATTTATATTATGAAACTGATGATATTGATACTAATAAATGGGGAGAATTATATTCAAAGTCCAATAAATATTTTAATAATAATATTATTGCTTTATCGGAAGGAATGATAAGTTATTATGATTTATTACAAGATTACAAAATAGATTCTAAATCATATTATGATTTATCATTAGACAAAGTTATTGAATATTTTAGAAAAAATGCCATAAGTAATTTGATGGATTATGGAAGTGATGGAGATGAAGGATTATATCATTTATCTTCTATGTATCAAGAAATAATGGATAAATTAGGTATAAAATATTCAAAGGTTTATACAGAAGATGTATCAGATGGCAAATATTTAACAACAATTATTTTTGAAAATGATTCTTCAATACAAGTAGATACAAGTGCATGGAATGGAATAAAAACTGTAGCAGAAAATATGGAATCTATCTATGAATCTTATGAAAATTTAAAAGAAAAAATAAAACCAAATGAGGTAAAAAATGAAAAAGAATTTGAGTATGATTTTAATTAAAAAAATAAGTAGAAGTGGAGTAAAAAATGCTCCACTTTTTTCAAAATTTGGAACAAAAAAATATCTCCCAGAGGGCAAAATGGGTTTTAGGGCTTTTGCCCTAAACAGCGAAAAGGGTGTCAAAACACCACGCTGGCGAATATTGGGCAGTAAATATGCCACACTATTCGGAGCAAATAAATTGCTCTGGATTTTTGTACTTCGCTTTGCTAGTACAAATATTTTTTTATTTATAAAGTGGGGTGGATGTTATGCGTGATAGTGAAAGAGAATTAGATAATATATTTTTATCATACAATAAAATTTTAAAAAGATTAAATAGTAGAGGTTACAAAACTAAAAATGGAAAGGAAATAACACATAAAGATTTAAGATATGCAGTAGATTTTATGATAAAAAAGCATCCAACTTGTAGATGGAGGAGTAATAAAGTAAAAAGTAGAAAGTTTTATGTTATAGATGAAGGTTATTGGTGGTTGGTAGATGTATTTTTTCAAAATGAAAAAGACTTAATTGATGCAGATATTGAATTTTTTAAAGATAGAATAGAAAAGTACGAAAATTTTTTAAAGGTACAACCTAAAGAACTATTTACTAATGATATTTCATATTCAAAATTAGAAAATTTTTTTAATAGAAAATTATATACAATAAAAAGAGCAATAAGAACATTAGAAAATAAATACAGTATCAATTTAAGATTCAAAAAAGACAATAGAATGTATGTTTATAGTAAAGGAATAGAATTGTTATGCAAAGAATGTTTTAAACAAAAATATCTAGAGATATTGGAAGATTATAAAATGGAATTAACTGAAAAATATATAGCAGCGGGTTATCCGTATGATAACTTTTTTCATAGAAATTAGATAAATGGAAGTAAGAGGATTTTTCTTGCTTCTTATTTTTATAGAAGGGATGATTACAAATGGATTTTAATTCTAAACAAAGAAGAAAAAGTATAAAGGTCTGGTTATCAGATGAAGAAAGAATTTTAGTAGAATCAAAAGCAGAATTTTATGGATATAAGCGACTTGCAAAGTATATTCGTGATGCAGCAATATATGAAAAAGTAACTTATGTGAATTTGAAAAATAAAGAAGAATTATATGTTGCATATAGCGAAAATACAAAGGAATTAAAAAAGATAACAAAAGAAATTAGACATATAAGTAAATATGCAACGCAACTAAATGATGAACAAAGAAAAGATTTATTAGACTTAATGTTTGCAGTATTAAGAAATCAAAAGGCAATGATAAAACTTATTGATGAAAAATTGGATTTAGAGGTTTGGAAAGAAGTCAATCATAACAAAATTGAAAAAATGGAGGGAGAATAATGCCAGTAACAAAAAGATTACCACATTTAGGCTCTCCTAAAAATTTGATTGAATATATACTTGATGAGAAAAATGATGGAGAAAAAGTTGGATGTACCAGTTCTCTAAATTGTAATGTTGAAACAGCTCTTTACGAATTTAAGGATATTCAAAAGAAATATAAAATGGGTGGAACTAGAGGTGCATATCATATTATCCAAAGTTTTTCTCCAAAAGATAAAATAACTGTAGAACAAGCAAATGAAATTGGATTAAGAATGTGCAAAGAATTATATCCTACTTTTCAATGTATTGTATCAACTCATATTGATAAAGGACACATACATAATCATATATGCGTAAATGCAATAAATTTAGAAGGAAGAAAACTAGAGGATAGACTTTCAAATGAAAAGGAGGGACTTTATGGAGTAAGTGATACAAGCGATCGAATATCGAAAGAGTATGGATGCTTTATTATGCCTAGAAAAACATACTTAAAATCTAAAAATAGTCAAGATGATTATTATCAATATAAAAGACAATCTTGGAAGGAACAAATTGAAGAACACTTAGAAAGGCTTATTCCAAAATGCAATAGCATTGATGAATTATTAGATGAACTATCTATTTTAGGCTATGAAATAAGGAGAGGCAAACACATTGCAGTTAGATGCCTTGGTATGCAAAGATATGCAAGAATAGATACAATAAATTCAAAATATTCTACTAGCAATTTATATAAGTTGTATAGAGAGAAGGAAAATGTAAAACTACTAGCAATTAAAACAGAACAAAATGAATTCAATTCTATAATATTTCAAAAAGCAAACGAATCAAAAATTGCTATTGAAAAAAGTCAGTTAGGTGCAAAGGGAAAAGTTTATAGTGAATATCAAAAGACAAAGTATCAAGAAATAAAAAGGTATTATCAATTAAAACAACAGTTAGAATATTTGGACAAGTATAATATTAGAGATTTTGATGATATTGAATCACAAATTGCACTTAAAAGAAACCAAATAAAAAGTAAGAATATTAAGATGAAGAAAAATCAAGAAAAATTTGAGAAGGTTCTTAAAACTACAGAAATGGCGAATGATTATATTAGACTTCATACTGTATATGAATATGCTATGTCATATAAAAAGCAAGATAAAGATTATGTTTTACCTAAAGAGGCAGAAATATTTTTAAATATACAAAATGAATTGAATATAACTTCTATTGATGAAGCAAAGGAGTTAATAAAAAAATCAAGATTAGAAAGAATTGAGATAAACAAGCAAAGGAAAGAAGTATTAGAACTTCAAAGGGAACTTAATCATTTAGAAACTATAAAAGAAGAAAAATTATCTAGTAGTAATTTGTATATCCACAATATTAAATTTCGGTGGAAATAGAATTGATTATAAAAATTCAAATGATAAAGAGTTTTGTGTAAATCTACCATACTCAAATTTCAAAATACATATTGATAAAAAGTTTACTGCGTATAATGAAAAACACCAATTTTATACATTATACCTAGTAGATGACAAAGAATACGAACTATATGATGAAAATAATAAAAAAGTCGGAAGTACAACAGGAGTAGAACTAGAAAAATTTGTTTTAGACAAGAAGAAGGAAATTGATTCATTATATAGCAAATAATAAAAAATAATTCGCTCCAGATTAAATTCTGGGGCGTTTTTTTGATGCAAAGGAGGAATTTATTATGTTAAAGTTATTAAGCCTATTTACAGGCATTGGAGCTTTTGAAAAAGCATTAGAAAGATTAAATATAGATTATGAACTAGTGGGATTTTCTGAAATAGATAAATTTGCTATTAAAAGTTATTGTGCTATTCATAATGTACCAGAAAATAAAAATTTAGGAGATATAACTAAAATAAATATTGATAAAATACCAGATTTTGATTTATTAACTTGGGGATTTCCATGTCAAGATATATCAATAGCTGGCAGAATGGAAGGAATAAAAAAAGGAACTAGAAGCGGATTATATTATGAGGGCTATAAAATTTTAAAAGCCAAAAGACCTGGAATTAGTATAATTGAAAATGTAAAAAATCTAACAAGTAAAAGATTTAAAGAACAGTTTGAAACTATATTAAAGGATATAGAAGAATTGGGATATAATAATTATTGGCAAGTATTAAATGCAAAGAATTATTCTGTACCACAGAATAGAGAAAGAATTTTCATTGTATCAATTCGTAAAGATATAGATAAAAATAATTTTGTTTTTCCATCGCCAGTAGAATTAAAATTAAAGTTAAAAGATCTTTTAGAAGATACAGTTGATGACAAATTTTATTTAACTGAAAATGGAATTGGAAGATTGATAAAGAAAAATAACAAATTATTAAAAGATTGTCAAAATCCTAATATTAGTTCTTGCCTTATTGCCGGTTATCACAAGATGAGTGGTAATCAAAATCAATATATTGCAGAATCCAATAAAGTTGAAAAAGTAGCTGGCTTGTATGATACAGAAAACAAGAAACATCAAGCAGGAAGTATATATAATTCAAATCGGAATATCTCCAACATTAACTACAATGGATAAAGGAGGACATAAGCAACCATATATTTTAGTAAGAGAAGCAACAAAAAAGGGTTATACCGAAGCAATGGAAGGAGATTCAATAAATGTTTCATATCCTAATAGTATAACAAAACGAGGGAGAGTTGGAAAAGAAGTATCGCAGACAATCTTAACATCATCTAGTATGGCTACAGTTATTGAAACACCTAAACCTATATGCTTGAATAATAGATTTAAACAACCAAGTGTGCAAGACAGAATATACGATTCAGAAGGAATTGCAACAGCAGTTACAGCTAGTCAATTCAGACCTAAAGTTGCAGAAAGAAAAATGTTTAATCCATACAATGAAAAAGAAATTAAAGATATAGCACCTACACAGACAAGAAGTTGTGGCTCTACTACATCAAGTGCAGCAGTTTTAATTTCAGAAGATGGAAATCATTATATGAAAATTAGAAAGTTATCTCCACTCGAATGTTGGAGATTGATGCGGGTTTGATGATAGCGACTTTGAAAAAGCAAAATTAGTGCCTACAAGCGACACACAACTTTACAAACAAGCAGGAAATAGCATAGTTGTAAATGTATTAGAAGCAATATTTAAAAATTTGTTAAATAGTAATTAAATAATAAAAATTTAAAAGCCAAAATGATTTACAAAAAAGTAAAATTGTTTTGGCTTTTTTTATGCAATTTTTTTAATAATATGTTATAATGCCATTGAATACCAAAAAATGTAGGAGGTAACTGATGTTAGAGTATATAGAAGTTTTATGTCATAGTAGTATAAAAATAAATAAAGAAAAAGTCATATATATTGATCCATTTAAAATAGATAAAAACTATAATGATGCAGATATGATATTTGTAACACATGACCATTACGATCATTATTCAGAAGAAGATATAGATAAAATAAAAAAAGAAGATACTATTATTATTGCTCCAGAAGAATTATTAACTAAATTATTAAGAAAAGGTTTTAGAAAAGATAGTATAATTACAGTAGAGCCAAACAAAAAATACATGATACAAGGAATGAAATTTGAAACAATACCAGCTTATAACACAAATAAACAATTCCATCCAAAAGAAAATGGATGGGTAGGTTATATTATAGAAATAAAAGGTGTTCGTTATTATATTGCAGGCGATACAGATATTACAGAAGAAAATAGAAGAGTAAAATGTGATGTTGCTTTTGTTCCAGTGGGAGGAACATATACAATGGACTTTAAAGAGGCAGCTACTTTAGTTAATGAAATAAAACCTAAAATGGCAATACCAATCCATTATGGAGATATAGTGGGAACAAAGCAGGATGCAATAGATTTTTCAAAACTACTACATCCAGAAATAAAATGTGAAATTTTAATTTAGAAATAAAAGGAGAAAAAAGAAGAATATATGGATAATAAAATTATAGCTTCAAACAATGATATTATATTTTACAAGAAAAATAATGGAGATACTAATATTGAGTTAATGGTAAATGGAGAAACTTTATGGGTATCACAAAAAACAATGGCAGAAATATTTGATATTGATAGAACAGTCATTACAAAACATTTGAAAAATATTTTTAATGAGGGAGAATTACAAAAAGAACAAGTATGTGCAAAATTTGCACATACTGCAAATGATGGCAAAACATATAATACAGAGTTTTATAATTTGGATGCTATAATATCTGTTGGTTATAGAGTAAATTCTAAAAAAGCAACAGAGTTTAGAATATGGGCAACTAAAATTTTAAATTCATATATGACTAAAGGTTTTGCACTAGATGATGAAAGATTTTTAAAAGGTGGCAAAGTCAATCAAAAGTATTTTGATGAATTATTAGAAAGAATAAAAGTAATTCGTACAAGTGAAAGAATGGCATATCAAAAAATAACAGATATTTTTATGGCTACTTCAATAGATTATGATAAGAACTCCGAAGAAGCATATACTTTCTTTAAAATAGTACAAAACAAACTCCATTTCGCAATAACAGGACATACAGCAGCAGAATTAATTTATGAAAGAGTGGATGCAGATAAAATAAATATGGGCCTTACAACATGGAAAGAAGCACCTGATGGAATGATATATAAGTATGATATTGGTGTTGCAAAAAACTATCTAAATGAAGATGAATTAAAAAAACTAAACAATTTAACTACATTGTTTTTAGATTATGCAGAGGCAATGGCAGAGGAAGAACAAGTAATGACAATGAAAGATTGGATTAATGAAACAGATAACCTTTTAAAATTTAGAAAAAAGGAAATATTAAAGAATTCTGGAAAAATATCTCATAAACAAGCAATAGATAAAGCAAATGAAGAATATGAAAAATTTAGAATAAAACAAGATGAACAATATATTTCTAGTATGGATGAAATGTATAAAAAATATTTAGAAGAAAATAATTAACGATTTATTAAAGAATAATGAAATGTTGATAGCAATTAAAGGAGGATGTAATAATGGAATATTCAAAGAAAGGAAAACAATTATTTAATGAAATAGGAATACCTGTAGAAGATAAAAATTATACAGAAGAGGAAAGAGAAAAATTTAAAATAAAAGTAACAGATTACATTATGAGCCAAAGTTCAAAAGATATAGACAAATTAACCAAAAAATTCAGTAATATACTATATTAGTATAAGGAAAAGTTTATGAAAATTAAAATATTTGATGTAGTACAATTAAGTAATGGAAATAAGGCAACAATTTTAGAGAAAAGCGATAAGGCTACATATAAAGCTGAAATAGTAAATTCCGAAGGAAAAACAGAGGGGATAACACAGATAAGTGAAACAGATATAACTAAAGTTATATTTTCCAAATAGGAATAAAATAACATTCACAAAAGATAACAATTAAATATGCAAAATAGGTGATGTTATGGAAAAGAAGATATATAAAGAACCAAATAAATCAGAAACAGAAACTACAATAAATGTACTATATTCGGAACAAATAATAAATATATATACAAATAAAGTAAGTTTACAAAAACAATTAAACAAAATTTTAGGACAACCTACAAATGAATATAAAATAAAAAGATCTATTGTTGGAAGTTGTTGGGAAATACCATTTAAAGAAAAATCAAAAATTTCACAAATGATATTAAAAGCTAACATATACGAATTATAAGAAGTATAGGAGGATTTAGTATGTCAGTATATACATATTTTACATTAGGAATAATTTTAGGAATAGCAATATCAATAGTATTTGTATCAAAAAGAAACGAAAAGTTTGAAAGTAAAGTTAATTTAGAAAGAAAAATGTTTTGTACTGATAAATTAGATAAGATGATAGAAGAAGCAACCAATAGAATATCTCGAAAGATAGAAGAAAAAAGAGATATGCTAACTGAATCTGAAAAAGATGAGATTATTGTGCAATGTTGTAAAGAAAAGTTCGGTTTATAATAGAATGAACTTGAAAACCAAATAGTAATTTGTTGAAATGATTGGAGGAATGGGTATGAAAAATAAAAATGTATTATTTGCAGTATTAGGTATAATTGTATTAGTAGTGTTAGTGATAGGAGTTTTTTATCATTTTAGAGATAGAAGGACTTA